>Ga0307479_10000161_pt1 | contig 62434 bp, 47 predicted proteins | sample atmos_gasesECM4C_FD_203743 | JGI IMG/M metagenome (GOLD analysis project Ga0307479, IMG submission 203743) | Hardwood forest soil microbial communities from Morgan-Monroe State Forest, Indiana, United States - atmos_gasesECM4C_515 | ecosystem: Environmental > Terrestrial > Soil > Temperate... | reverse complement strand
GCTCCGGTACCCGCAACCGCACCGCCGGCTTAGACTCTCCCGCTTCTCCCTCTCTCTGGCCCATGCATTCTTATAGCTCTGCCCCGCCACCCAACGCACCAAAAAAGTCACAAACTCTGAGCGGAGCCGAAGGGGCGGGAACCACGAACGCATGCGCAACGGGGTTTTGTGTCGAGCCACAAAGGCTTGTGTTGGCAGCATCGCAACCCGCCCTTGCAAACACCGCAAGGACGGGGCTCCCGCTGTGCTGGTGAGCGCTGCGGGATCAAGAACCGGGCAGCTCGCCCACCCGCCCTCTGGAAATCAATACCGCTAACGGAAAATTCACATTTCTTTCATCGTTCTTTCATCGTACTGTAACAATTCCAGCGTTAACATTGTTGCCAGTTGTCGGCTAACATCAAGGCCCCAAGCCTCTTAGCGCCGTAAATCAATCAAACAACTGAGACATGAACACGATATGTGCGACATATCGTGCACTTTGCTTTCAGTCTTGATCCATATGAAAGAAAGCGAGGACCCGCATGGACCACCATCAGAGCAATCCACATGGGTGGGTCAGGCCTATGCGGCATTGGAGGCCTTTGGTTTTCGTTGCGGCTCTTGGCGTCGTTTTCTTCCTACCCAATCCAGAGTCCCTCATCGTTAAGGCTGTGGAGCGCGCCGGGCTGCTGCTAATTTTGGCGCGCGGGCTCATGGGACATTACGATGATTTCCTTGAGGTCCTGGAGGCGAGAAGGCGTCGGCAGTTGGCGATGTCCACGCGACCTTCCGAACTCCCAGGACGCTCGGGCGAAAGCGGCTAGTCGCCTCCGTTGGCGGTACTCCATGTCTCGCTGTTTTTGCGAGACATGGGAGAGGTGCCCGAGATCTGGGCCACTACTTTTGTTGAGTGATGGATTCTCTTGGCGCTCCGCTCGACCCGGGAAGCGGTCTCACATACGTATATGCGGCAAACAGCACGCCCAGTAGAGCCAAGAAAAAAACCCATGCTGTATACCGCTTCTGAATCTTGCTCTCTCTGCTATGCATGGCGAACAGGCTTCGCATTTGCGACGTGACTGGCTCTAAGATATCCTTCCTATCTGCCAGGGTTTCACGCACCCGTTCCATGTGAATCCGAACTCCGCTTGGGAGGCCCTCGAACGGTTCGGCTTCCTGATGACTGCGCCTATACCCAGCAACTAGCTCCTTGTATTGGGTGAGTTCCTGCGCCTTTCCAGTCAGAATATCCTTCAGAAGTCGGGAGCATATTTCCGCAACCTCAGAAGTCGAAACTTTACTTGTTTCGGCCATCACCTTTATTTCATCCCAAGAGGGCTGGCTGTGTACCACAGCCGCCGCAAGCTCCGTGGCGAACAAATCCGCACGCTTCTTTGTGGCGTATTCCTCCCACGCGCTTATGAAGAGTGCAACGGCACCCCAGGCGGTACCCAGCAAGAAAACTATCACACCTGCGACGTACCACGTATCTTTGTCCACACTCACGGTCCTTCTGGCAAAGTGCCCCATGTCTCGCTGGTTTTGCGAGATATCGTATTCGGCTACCGGTCGGTTGACTTACGGTGACATGGCTGGCCCGCCTTTGATTCTTGTCGGCACCATAATAATAGAGGCTGCCCCACGCTTTGCGATGATTTTCGAAGCGTGGGCAACACGATCGCTGGATATGAGGGGCTTGACTGAAGGCAGCCCAAGAACATGAATGTATACTGCCGCTGAGCGTTCGGCGCGTTGCAGAAATTAGGGTAGCCATAATGAGCAACAACCCTTTAGCAAATTTGGGTGATCTCACTAAGCCGGCAACCGTTCTCATCGAGAAAATTTCAGACGCTGTGGGAGGCGTTTTCAAGCCTTTCCAGATCGTTCGCGTCGCGAGGGCCGAAGCCGAGGCAGAACTAATCCACGCTGAGGCCCAAATCCGGGTCAGCGATCTCCAGCGACGAGCCATGCACCGCTTTCTGGTGGAAGAAGCGAAAAGGCAATCAAACATAGAGTCGATTACTCAGAAAGCATTGCCGTTGCTCGATGAGAAAGCTTCACCGCAAGGCGTCGAGGACGATTGGATCACGAACTTTTTCGACAAGTCGCGCATCATCTCGGACGAGGAAATGCAGAGGCTATGGTCCAAGCTTTTGGCTGGTGAGGCCAATAACCCTGGCACGTTCTCCAAGCGAACAGTCAATCTCTTGGGAGACCTCGATAAGCGCGACGCTGAATTTTTCACGAGCCTTTGCGGTTTCGTTTGGGTCATAGCCCAGAGTCCGGTTCCCATAGTTTTCGATGCCCACGTCGACATCTATAATCGCGAGTCCATCAACTTCGGAATTCTGAGTCATTTGGAGACACTCGGACTGATACAATTCGGGCCGCTAGCTGGTTTCAGAAGGACTAACCTGCCGAAGAATATCACGGTCTCTTATTTTGGTAGGGCGCTTGAACTGACGCTTCATCTCGAGACCGCTAACCAGCTCGATACGGGAAAGGTGCTATTTACCCAAGCGGGACACGAGCTCGCTTTGGTTTGTGGATCGAAGCCAGCGGACCAATTCTTTGATTTTGTGTATGAGAGGTGGGCCGCCCAAGGGCTCGCTCCAACAAAAGCAAAGCTATAGGAAGCCCGTTTGAGATCTACCATCCCCTAGTTTGCAGCATCTGCGCTTCATCCAATCCAGCGACAGCCAGTCCCTTCATCGCTCCCTGCAAGTCTTCGCTGACCTCAAGTAACACTTTAGGGTCATTGAAGTGGGTAGCGGCTTTGACGATGGCGCGGGCGCGCTTTTCGGCTTCGGCGGGGTCGGCGAAGGTGGTGCTGTCTTTCATGAAGATGCCGCTGCCGACGAAGACGGCTTCGGCGCCTAGCTGCATGACTAGGCTGGCGTCGGCGGGGGTGGCGATGCCTCCGGCGCTGAAGTTGGGGACGGGGAGCTTGCCGGTTTTCGCGACCATCTTTACCAGTTCGTAGGGCGCGCCGTGCTCTTTGGCTTTGGCGTAGAGTTCTTCTTCGCCGAGGACGGTGAGCGTGCGCATCTCAAGAACGATCTGGCGCATGTGCTTGACGGCGTGGACTACGTCGCCGGTGCCGGCTTCGCCTTTGGTGCGGATCATGGCTGCGCCCTCGGCGATGCGGCGCAGGGCCTCTCCAAGATTGCGCGCGCCACACACGAATGGGACGGTAAAGGCGTGCTTGTCGACATGATGAGCTTCGTCGGCGGGAGTGAGCACTTCGGATTCGTCAATGTAGTCGACGCCAAGTTCCTGCAAAATCTGCGCCTCGGCAAAATGTCCAATGCGGCACTTCGCCATCACAGGGATGGACACAGTCGCCATAATCTCGCGAATCTTTTTCGGCGAAGCCATCCGCGCCACGCCGCCTTCGGCGCGGATCTGCGCGGGCACGCGCTCGAGGGCCATGACGGCGACGGCTCCGGCTTTTTCGGCGATGGAGGCCTGCTCGGCGTTGGTCACGTCCATAATTACCCCGCCCTTTAGCATTTCGGCTAGGCCGGTTTTCAGGCGGAGGGAGGTGGTGCCGTTGTTTTGGGAACTGCCGTTGTCTTTTGACATGGGAACTCTTTTCGCAATCGCGAAGGATGGGCGCAAAGCGCCGTGACACTTTATTCTACAACGCTGGCGCCGTTGCGGGAGCTTTAGGGACGCTTGCCACCGCCATGGGATTGGCGGCAGCTGGAAGAACCAGGTATTTCGTCCTAAGAATCGTAGTCGTCCTACCTTAGCTGGCATTGAACGTCAAAAGCGTCGGACAAGAGTGTCCGACCCACACGATTTATCTTTCTACATATTTGGCGAACATTTTTTCTGGGTCGATGGCGATGAAGATGCCGCGGCTGCGGGCGAGGACTTCATCCTTCTCATTTAGGATTTCGGCTACGTTGACGTGGGTGCGTCCGCGAACTTTTATTTCGCGGCCTTCTACGCGCAGCAGTTTGTGCAGCGGGACTGGCTTGAGATATTCGACGGTCATCTCTCGGGTTAGTGCTACTACGTGGTGGAGCTTGTTTACTTTGCCCATGGCGTCGTCGAGGATGCTGGCGATGATGCCGCCGTGGCAGTGGCCGGGGGGTCCGGTGTAGCGCTTGCTCAGGCGGAAGTGGCAGACGAAAGTCTGGCGGGGTTCGTCGAGGATGAACTTCAGGCGCATGCCTTCGGGGTTGTCCTGGCCGCAGACGAAGCAGTTGTTCTTCTGCATCTTCATGAAGCGGGTTTCGTGGCCTTGGAGCTTGGGTGGCATGGTGGGATTTTAACGCGAGTTTGGTATTCCGATGGGTAAGTCGAAAGCCTCCCTTCGGCAAGGTCTCGCAACGCATGTGAGAAAGGCGCCCGGCCGGCACGCTGCAGGGGTTTCGGTAGGGATCTTTCGACTGCGGTATGCGCTTCGCGTTCGCGAAGTATACTTCCGCTCAAGATGACAGTACTTCTCAGTTGGGGGGAAATCCTGTATACATATCGGTTTTGGAAATCTTGGACTGGAGTTCTTGTGAAATCACATTTTGTCGTTCTGGCCGCAGTGCTTCTCGCGCTTTCACCATTAAACGCAACGCCGCAGGATAAGGATGCGGACAAGACGGCTGTGCCTGCGCCGTCGGCTAAGAAGAATGCTAAGAAGGATCAGAAGAAGGATCAGAAGGCGGACGCGGCTGCCTCGGGGAAAAAAGATAAAGATAAAGATGAAGAGAAAAAGCCTGGGATGAACGCCGAGACGTTTTCTGGGCTGAAGTTTCGCTCGATCGGGCCGGGGGCAGCTTCGGGGCGGGTGATGTCGATTGCGGTGAATCCGAAGAATAAGTTTGAGTACTACGTGGGCGTGGCTTCGGGCGGGGTTTGGAAGACGGTGAACGATGGGACGACCTGGACTCCGTTGTTTGATAAGGAGGGGTCGTATTCGATTGGTTGGGTGACTCTGGATCCTAATGATGCTTCGGTTGTTTGGGTGGGGGCGGGTGAGAGTAACTCGCAGCGTAGCGTTTCTTATGGCGACGGGATTTATCGTTCGGACGATGGCGGGAAGAATTGGGCGAATCTGGGGCTGAAGAAGTCGGAGCACATTGGGCGGGTGGTGGTTGATCCGCGGGATTCGAAAGTTGTCTACGTGGCGGCGGAGGGGCCGCTTTGGGGGCCGGGGGGCGATCGCGGGCTTTATAAATCGGCGGACGGAGGAAAGACGTGGAAGGCCGTGTTGGCGATCAGCGAGAACACGGGCGTGGTGGATGTGGCGATTGATCCGTCGAATCCGGACATTGTTTATGCGGCGGCTTATCAGCGGCGGCGGCATGTTTTCACTTTGATCGATGGCGGGCCGGAGAGCGCGATTTATAAATCGATCGATGCAGGGGCTACATGGAACAAATTGAAATCTGGGCTGCCCACGGTTGACATGGGAAGGATCGGGCTGGCGGTTTCGCCGGCGGATCCGAATGTGGTGTATGCGACGGTTGAGGCGGCAGATGGGAAGGGCGGAATTTTCCGCTCGAATGATCGCGGCGCGAACTGGGAGCGGAAGAATGAATTTGATGTGGGCGCGATGTATTACGCGCGGGTGGTGTGCGATCCGAAGAATGTGGATCGCATCTTCGTGATGAATGTGAGTTTGCGGGAGTCGTTGGATGGCGGAAAGACATTGAAGAAGGTGGAGGAGACGAATCATCACGGGGATAACCACGCGCTGTGGATCGATCCGGAGGATACGAAGCATTGGCTGCTGGGGTCGGATGGCGGAATGTATGAGACCTGGGACAACGCCAAGAACTGGCAGTTCAAGGCGAACCTGCCGACGGTGCAGTTCTACGACGTCGCCGTGGACAATGCTCTTCCCTTTTATAACGTGTGCGGCGGGACGCAGGATTATTTTTCGTGGTGCGGTCCGGCGCGCACGCGCAATATCAACGGCATTGTGAACTCGGATTGGTTCGTGACTACGGGCGGGGACGGGTTCCGTTCCCAGGTGGATCCGGTGGATGCGAATACGATTTATTCGGAGTCGCAGTATGGCGTGCTGGTGCGGTACGACAAGCCGACGGGGCAGGAGCTGGTGTTGCAGCCGCAGGAGGGTAAGGGAGAGCCTCCGCTGCGGTGGAATTGGGATTCGCCGATCATTATTAGTCCGCACTCGCACACGCGGTTGTATTTTGCGGCGAATAAATTGTTTCGCAGCGACGATCGCGGGGACACCTGGAAGGCGATCAGCGGCGATCTGACGCGGCAGATTGACCGGAACAAATTGCCGGTCATGGGGAAGGTGTGGGATCCGGATGCCGTGGCGAAAAATGCTTCGACATCGTTCTATGGAAATATTGTGGCGCTGGCGGAGTCGCCGAAGAAAGAAGGGCTGATTTTTGTGGGAACGGATGACGGGCTGATTCAGGTGACGGCCGATGGCGGGCAGTCGTGGACGAAGTACGACAAGTTTGCGGGCGTGCCGGATCTGACATATGTGAGCCGGCTGGCGGCTTCGTCGCATGATGCGGGCACCGTGTATGCAGCCTTTGACAATCATAAGAACGAGGATTTCAAACCTTATCTGTTGAAGTCGACCGATGCAGGAAAGAGTTGGACGTCGATTGCGGGCAACTTGCCGGAGAATGGTCCGGTGCTGGCGGTGGCGGACGATGTGGTGAATCCGAATCTGTTGTTTGCGGGGACGGAGTTTGGAGCGTTCTTCACGATCGATGGCGGGGCGAAGTGGGTGCAGCTCAAGGGCGGACTGCCAACGATTGCGGTGCGGGACGTGGTGGAGCAGACGCGAGAGGGCGATCTGGTGATTGCTACGTTTGGGCGCGGGTTCTATGTGCTCGACGATATAACGGCGCTGCGCCTGATGAAGGCGGAGACGCTTGAGCGGAGCGCGACTTTGTTTCCGGTAAAGGATGCGTTGCTGTATGTGGAGCGGCATCCGCTGGGCAGTCCAAAGAAGGGCTTTCAGGGAGAAGCGTTTTTTGCGGCGGAGAATCCGGCGTATGGCGCGGTGTTTACTGCATACATGAAAGAGAAGTTGAAGACGAAGAAAGAAAAGCGGCAGGAGGCGGAGAAAGAAGCGGCGAAGAAGAATCAGACGCTGCCTTATCCGACGAATGATGAGTTGCGGGCGGAGACGGAGGAGCGGAAGCCGGAAGTTTATTTTATGGTTTATGACGAAGCGGGTGCGCCGATTCGTCGGGTGGAGGGCAGCACAGATGCAGGATTTCAGCGGGCGGCTTGGGATTTGCGCTATCCGGTCGTATCGCTGCGGGAGCATGGAGATGACGAAGAAGACTTTCCGCCGGCTTCGGCGAAAGGAACGCTGGTGCTGCCGGGGGCTTACTCGGTGCGGGCTTTCCAGAAAGTTGGAGGAGTGGTGACGGAGTTGGGTGTGGCGCAGAATTTCAAAGTGGTCACTGAGGGGCAAGGGTCGATGAATGCGGGCGACCTGGCGGCGCGGGCGGAGTTTCATCGCAAGGTGGCGCGGCTTTACCGGGCGGTCTCCGGGGCGAACCATACTGGTCACGAGGTAGAGGAGCGGTTGAAGTCGATCCGAGAGGCTCTGCGCGAAACGCCTGGGGCGGACAAGCAGTTGGATGCGGCGGCAGATTCAATCGAACAGAACGACCGGTTGATTCTGCGGGCACTGAGCGGAGACCGGGAAATGCAGAAGCGGAATGAGCCGACGGCGTCGTCGATCAACGACCGGCTTGAGGCGATTATGGAGGGGGAACGGTTCTCGCTGGCGAAGCCTACGCAGAATCATGTTGAGGATTACAACATTGCTGCGGCGGAGTTCGCGGAGCAGTTGGGAAAACTTCGCAGTCTCGTGGACGTGGATTTGGCTAAGCTGGAGAAAGATATGGAGGCTGCGGGTGCGCCTTGGACTCCGGGGAGGGTGCCGGAGTGGTCGGAAAAATAAGTTGGCCATGGATTTACACGGATTCTCACGGATTTAATCAAGAGCAAAACCTTTAACACGGGGGACACGGGGTGACACAGGGTAGAGCGACGGGAATAGAATTTATTTCTGGCTTTTGTTCGATTCGTGTATCCGCTGAATCCGTGGTTAGGTTTTTTAGTGGGTAAAATCCTCAAGCGGCTGTGATACACTCGCCGCCGACTGTTGCTTCGCGCTGTGGGGCGCGGCAACGGCTGTGGGGAAATCGTTCGACACGTGGTTTTTTGTACGGGGGACTAGGGAATGGGCCTAGCGTTAATGGCTGTCATCTGGCTGATTACTCTGATCAGCACGTACTTCTTTGTCGCCAAGACCTGGTGGCTGCCGGTGGGGGCTGCGGACGCCGCGAAATTCATCGACGGACAATTAGCCCTCACGTTCGTATTGATGGGAATTGTTTTTCTGGCCGCCCAACTTTCTCTTGGGTATCTGGTTTGGAAATACCGGGAACAACCATCCTCTCCGCCGGTGCAGTATTCGCATGGCAATACCACACTTGAGATTGTCTGGACTGTGCTCACCACAATACTTTTTGTCGGATTGAATCTGATGGGGAGTCGAGTATGGGCCAACGAACGATTTGAACAGGCAGGGCCGGGAGCGGTGCAGGTGGAGGTCACCGGGATGCAGTTTGCGTGGTACTTCCGCTATCCGGGGCCGGACGGAAAGTATGGGGCGACGAGTCCGAAGTTGATGGATCCCTCGGCTGGAGGCGACGCGGCGGTGGGACTGAACACTTCCGATCCGGCGGCGAAAGACGACGTGGTGACGGGCACGATGTATTTGCCGGTGGATCGCGAAGTGGATGTGAGCCTGCGGGCGGTGGATGTGATCCACAGCTTTTTTGTGCCGCAACTGCGTTTCAAGCAGGACGCGGTTCCGGGATTGAATATTCACATGCACTTTAAGCCGACGGCGATTGGCGAGTATGAAATCGCGTGCGCAGAATTGTGCGGTTTGGGTCATTACAAAATGCATGGCATGGTACACGTGGTCAGCCAGGAAGATTTTGACAAGTGGCTGGCGGCACGGGAGGCGGAGAAACAATAATGGCGACCGCGGCAACGGTACACGCGCACGCTCCTCAGGGCTTTATTCGGAAATATATTTTCAGCCTGGATCACAAAGTTATCGGAATTCAGTATTTCTTTCTGGCGCTCACGGCGGTGTGGGTAGGGATGTTCTTGTCTCTGCTGATGCGGCTGCATTTGATCTTCCCCGATGCCGTTCTGCCGCTGGTGGGCGCCATCAAGCCGGAAACTTATCTGAGCCTGCTAACCATGCACGGCACGATCATGGTGTTCTTCGTGCTGACGACAGCGCCGCAGGGCGGCTTCGGAAATTACTTTCTGCCCATACAGATTGGAGCGCCGGATATGGCGTTCCCTGTCCTGAACATGCTTTCGTTCTGGACGACGTTTGTGGCGTTCATGGTGATGCTGGCGGCATTCTTCGTGACCGGCGGCGCGCCCTTGCATGGATGGACGGGATATGCGCCGCTGAGCGCGTTGCCCTCGGCCGGCCCGGGTGAGCAACTGGGCGCGGACTTGTGGATCACCAGCATTGCGATTTTCTGCATCGCGTCACTGATGGGCGCGTTGAATTTTTTGACCACTACGCTCGATATGCGAGCCAAGGGCATGACCATGATGCGCATGCCGTTGACGGTGTGGTCGTGGTTCATCACGGCGATTCTGGGGTTGCTGGCCTTCGGAGTGCTGCTCTCTGCCGGCATTCTGCTGCTGATGGATCGCAACCTGGGTACGAGTTTTTATGTGCCGCTGGTGGTGGTGAACGGGCAGATCATGGGCCACAAGGGCGGGTCTCCGCTGTTGTGGCAGCACCTGTTCTGGTTCTTCGGGCATCCTGAGGTTTACATTGCGATTCTGCCGGGCATGGGCGTGGCCTCGCAGGTTCTATCAACTTTCTCGCGCAAGCCGATCTTCGGATATAGGGCAATGGTTTACGCCATGCTCGGCATCGGATTTTTCGGATTCATGGTGTGGGGCCACCACATGTTCATGAGTGGCATGAGTCCCTATTCGGCATTTGCGTTTTCGCTGCTGACCATGTGCATTGGCGTGCCCTCGGCCATCAAGACGTTTAACTGGCTGGGCACGATGTATAAGGCACGCATCCGGTTTCATACGCCGATGCTGTATGCCATCGGCTTCGTTTCCCTTTTTGTGTCGGGCGGATTGAGTGGACCGTTCCTGGCGCAGCCGGTACTCGATATTCAATTGCACGACACATATTTTGTGGTCGGACATTTCCACCTGATCATGGGCGTGGCGGCGATCTTCGGAATGTTTGCGGCGACTTATTACTGGTTCCCGAAAATGTTTGGGCGAATGATGAATGAGACCTGGGGACGGGTGCACTTCTTCCTCACGCTGGCGGGAACCTACGCGATCTTCATGCCGATGCACTATCTGGGCGTGGCGGGTGGAACGCGGCGCTATTCGCAATACACCGAAGTGGCGTACTTGCAGAAGCTGATGCCCATTCATCAGTTCATGACGTATGCGGCGATCATCACCATTGCGGCGCAGTTTATCTTTGTGATCAATCTTTTCTGGAGCATGTTTAAGGGGCCGAAGGCCAGCGACAATCCATGGGAAGCGACGACGTTGGAGTGGACGACGGCAACTCCGCCGCCGCACGATAATTTTAACGGCGTGACTCCGGTGGTGAATCATGGGCCGTATGAGTATGGGGTTCCGGGGGCACCGAAGGACTATGTGATGCAGACGGATCCGCCAACGGCGGCGGCGCACTGAAGTGGCGCAGCGCCTGAAGGCGCGATTATGGGACAGTCTTAGTGGTATGCCTGAAGGCATACCCTGATACGAACCGGACTTGTTTTGAGTATTCTGACTTTCATGGAAGCGTGTGGTGCTGAGTTTTATGGCGACTTATAGTCCAAGCACTCCGGCGGGCCGGCTGGGTGGAGATGGGAATGTTCCTGCGCCGCCGGGCGGCGGTGGCGGCGGGGAGAACTCATCAGGCTCAAACGTTCCGAATTATGGTGCGCGTTTGCGGCGGGCGCGGCTGGGGCTGATCTGCGGGATTGCGACGGTCAGCATGGTATTTATTTCGCTGACCAGCGCGTACGTGGTGCGACAGGGGCTGCCGACGTATGACGGGACGACGAATTCTTATGTTCGCGACTGGGGGATGGTGCAACTGCCCTGGCTGCTGCTGGGCATTAACACATTCTTGTTGCTGGTCAGTAGTGTGACGATGGAGCTGGCGAGGCGGGATATCAAGCGGCGGGCGGCTCTGGCTCCGCTGCAATCGATGCCGGGGATTTCGCTGGGTGAAGAGAAGAGTTTTCCATGGCTGGGTCTGACTGTGTTGTTGGGTTTTGGATTTTTGGCGGGGCAGTGGATGGCATGGGCGGAGTTGAAGGCTCGTGGATTTTTCGTTGACACCAATCCGAACAGTTCGTTTGTTTATCTGCTGACGGCGGCGCACGCCGTGCACCTGGCGGGAGGACTTCTGGCGTTGCTGTGGGCGTCGACGACTTCCCTGCTGCGGCGTCCGGTGGAGGGTCGTCGCATTGTGGTTGACGTGGCGGCCTGGTATTGGCACTTCATGGCTGTGTTGTGGATTTATGTTTTTGGCCTGTTGGCGCTGGCGAAGTAGCGGGCTACTCAAAAAGTTCGGGCACTGCAGGCGAGTTGCACAGGTCCCTTCGGCAGGCTCAGGGCAGGCACTTCGCGCGAAGGGCGCGCTCAGGATGACAACACTGGGGATGACAATTCGAAAGGGGAACCTGGGGAATGGCTGACGCCACGCTGCAGCATAATGCCGCCGCCGTGCATGGGGGCGAGTTCGAGGCTCCGCTGTTTGGGGCTTATTCGAAGAAGGTGGGGATGTGGCTGTTTCTGGCCTCCGACTCGTTGACGTTCGGGGCTCTGCTATTTGCCTTCAGTTACAACCGAATTTATACGGTCCCCTGGCCGACGCCGTTCCACGTGGCCAGCATTACCAACGCCACGATTATGACTGCGTGCCTGCTGTCGAGTTCGCTGACCATGGTGATGGCGGTGTTCGCGGCGCAGCGGCATGACAGGGCATGGACGAGGAACTGGCTGCTCGCGACGATGATCTTCGGCACCGCATTCATCGTGCTGCACGGAATGGAGTGGAGCAAGTTGATCGACGAGGGGCTGTATCTGCCGGGATTTATGTCTGTCCTTGGCGTGTCGGCATCGCACGCCAGCGGTGAGTATGCCGACGTTTCGAAAAACGTTCCCCAATTCACGCAGGCATTTTTCGGCCTTACAGCCATGCACATGCTGCACGTTACTATCGGTGTGATTTATCTGGGAGTAGTGGCATTTCGCAAATGGTTTCTGCCGATTCTGGGCGTGATCTGGATCGCGGCAGCACTTCTGATTCCCGCCGGCAACGTGTTTCACTACCCGGTTCATGTGCTGGGGATAGCGCTGGTTGTCTGCGCGATTATTCTTTTCCTTAAGCCGAAGGATTACGACGCGCACGATGTCGAGGTATCAGGCTTGTACTGGCATTTTGTGGATCTGGTTTGGATGTTTATCTTTCCGCTGGTCTATTTGATGTCGACCAAAATTATATAGATTTGAAGTTGCGGCGCAGTGGGACGCCGCAGGCAAGTTGCATAGGTTCCTTCGGCAAGCTCAGGTGAAATGGCATTGAGGGAGAAACAGGATGCATGATGTGGCGAAGCATGATGACAGCAAGGGGCAGTACTTCTGGGTCTGGGGCGCGTTGCTGGTTCTGACCGGGATAGAGGTTTGGCTCGGCTACCGGCAGATCTTTGCGCCGGTGCGGATGCTGGAAGTGCTGCTGGTGCTTTCGGTGATTAAGTCGGCGTTGATCATTGGCTATTTCATGCACTTGAAATTTGAGACGGCGCTGATGCGGTGGATGCTGGTGATCGCTGTGACGGGGTGTTTTGTTATTATGTATTTGTTCTTCTTTCGCGATGCGGTCCGCATTTTGCCACCGCCCTCGGGAGTGGGACTGCAGTGAGGGAGAATGTCGCTTCCCCAGTGGCTGAAGCCGCCATTGAGTTGTGAAATGTTGCGGCGCGCCTGAAGGCGTGCCCTTTCAAATCGAGAGTCGGTTTCGTGGACATGCTATTCAGCAAAATCCGGGTTTGTATTTTCCTGCTCGCCCTGTGGAGTGTTCCGGCATTCGCGCAGGGCTGTGCGATGTGCAACGCGGTGGCGAGGAGCACGCCGAAAGAAGGTCAGCGGGCGCTGAACCGGGCGATCCTGGTGATGCTGGTGCCACCGATTGGAATTATGGTGTTCGGCGTGGGGTTTGCTTTGCGCTATGGAAAGCGGCGCGATGAAGAGCAGGATCGGGAGGAAAGTTAAAAGTAAGAATTTAGAAGTCAGAATTTAGAAGTCAGAATTTACAAGCCAACATCCAAATTTCCCGTCAACATCCGAAGAGCAAAAATCCTGAGATCAAAATCAACGCAGACAGCCTCCCCTGAGCTTGCCGCAGCGAGTATCCGCACAGGTTCTGTGATTCCTCAGGCTGCGGCGGTTGCCGCTGCGGTCAGACTCTGATTCAACATACTCTCGTGCAAGGTGGCTGCTTCATGGGCGCCGGTGTGGCGGAGCACTTCGCAGGCCCACATGGTTTTTGCGCTCTCCGGGCAGGAGACGTAAACCAGGACGCCGAGCTGACGCAGTTGGCTTTCAAAGCGGTCGGCTTCATCCTCGGAAAAACCCAGTCCTACCAGGGTGCTAGAGTTGCCGCAGAGCGCGGGGGTGTCGCGGGTGGTCATCAAGGCGTGGAAGAAAGCCTGGGAGCGGATAAAGAAGCCGACGGTGGGAATCATGACCGCGCCGAATTCCGATAGCCATCCAATCAATCCGGCGGTTACAGAACTGGCCTCACGCTCGGAATTGAACAGGCTGGCATCGCGAACCAGAGACGCAATCGGGTGGGTCGGCGAGAGCATCATGCAAATATCTTCATTGTTGAATCCCGCCTGGTTCAGCGTGTGAACCACATCATTCAAGGCGACATCTTGGGAGTACATTCCGTAGGCGGCGGGGATATTTCGTACCATGTTCCTTCTCCAAGTGGCGAATGTTTCCACTTCCAATTTTGCTATGACCGGGACGTGAGACCAGCGCGTCCGGCTCGATCTTAAGGCGGGACTAATGCAGTTCCTTCCGCCCCCTACTGGATCAATAAAAAGCTACGCTCCTACCTAAGAATTGAAACTCGGGTAGATCATGTAGGGAGCATGTTTTTTGAGACATTGTTAACGACAAGTTACGAGCAGAATCGGAGCGTAATACGGTCCTTTTCCCGCGGCGGCAAGGCAAGAGATTCGCGGGCTGGGGCAAATTTCACAGAGCAGGACTGAGGTCGTCGTGGGAGAAATCGTTTGTTTGCAGGGGGTTAATCGAGACTATGGATTGGCAGGTCTTTTGCAGAGGAATTCCGGTTCGCTCCCGAAATAGATTTAGGAGGTGTTCCGTGAAAACATTCCTGATGCGCTTATTGTTCGCGGCGGCTGTCACGCTGGCGGCTGTGGCTCTGGTCTCCCCGGGGCAGGCTCAACAAGCCGACCAAGACCCGGCACCAACGGCGCCGCGGAAGGCGGATCCGGGGGCGGTTCCCCCGCAGCACCAGGATGAAGCCCAAATGCCAGCCTCGGGCGAGGCCACCACCCAGGAAGCCAAGACGTTCAGCGGCAACATTGTGAAGGAAAATGGGCGAGTGGTTCTAAAAGACCCGATTACCAAGGTCAGCTATAAACTCGATGATTCGGCCAAGGCCAAAGAATGGCTGGGGAAGCAAGTGAAAGTAACGGGGAAGTTGGACGCGAGCAGCAACACCATCCGAGTGGAAAGCATAGAACCGATCTAGAGATAAAGAGAACGGGTGCCGTTCCTTCGGAGTTTGTGCCTTAGCTTCTCTTTCGCCCTCTTTCGGGCCTCTTCTTCCACTTTCAGCCGCTTCTACGGGCTCACGGCGAACTGTGGGCTGCCCTCTTGTGCCGCTTCGCGGCTCACTACGAACCACCACGAGCCCTGCTTTATAATAAAAGATTCCGCTAGCGCTTCCGGAGGCCGCTGGGGACGTCCCCGGCTGTAGGACGGTTGATTAGCGCCCTTATCCAATGTCCAGCGACAATATTGTTGTCCACGGCGCTCGTGTTCACAACCTCAAGAACATAGATTTTGAGGTTCCGCACAACACGCTGACGGTGGTCACGGGGGTGTCCGGTTCGGGCAAGTCTTCCCTCGCCTTCGACACCATCTATGCCGAGGGGCAGCGGCGGTATGTGGAGTCGCTCTCGGCCTATGCGCGCCAGTTTTTGGAGCGTATCGAAAAGCCGGATGCTGATTCCATCGATGGCATTGCCCCGGCGGTGGCGATCCGGCAAAAAAATACCACGCGAAACCCGCGGTCCACGGTAGCCACGGCGACGGAGATTTATGACTATCTGCGGCTGTTGTTTGCCCGCATCGGCCGGACCTATTGCGTGAACTGCGGGCGCGAGGTGAAAAAAGATACAGTCGATGAAATCGCCGATACTATTCTCGCGCTGGACCCTGAGACTCGGGTGCAAGTGGTTTTTCCGTTGAGAGCAGCGGAAGCGGTGCCGGAGCAAGCGGCCAAAAAGGCCTCGGGCAAGCGCAAGGCCGTCAAAAAGGATGGGGTGGATACAGGATTAACCGACCAGCTCAAGACTCGCCTGTTCGAGTTACGCAAAGCAGGCTTCAACCGGCTTTATCAGGGCGGGCAGGTGTTTGAGTTCTCCACGCCGGAATCGCTTTTGGATATTCGTTTCGATCAACCGGTGTTCGTTCTGGTGGATCGGCTTGTGGTCTCTGCCGAGTCGCGGACGCGGATTGTGGATGCGGTGGAGACTGCGTACCGGGAGTCTGGCGAAGTTATTTTCGACCTTCCGGCGCACGACGATCAGGCGGCCCGGCAACTACGTTTTTCCCAGCGCTTCGAATGCAAGAACTGCAACCTGCGATACGAAGAGCCGGAGCCGCGGCTGTTTTCCTTTAACAATCCTTATGGAGCCTGCCCGCGCTGCCAGGGATTTGGAAATACCATCGACTTCGACCTCGATCTGGTGATACCGGACAAAACAAAATCATTGGGGGAAGGCGCAATCGATCCGTGGAACAAGCCCAAGTACCGTCCGGTATTTACGGAGATGAGGCGCTTCGCCAAGCAGAATGAGATTCCGCTCGATGTGCCCTGGGGAGAACTGGAGGCCGAGCAGCAGGAGTTGATTCTGAATGGCGAAGGTGACTTCCTAGGAGTGCGCGGGTTCTTCCAGTATCTGGAGCGCAAAAAGTACAAGCTGCACATCCGGGTGTTCCTGAGCCGGTATCGCGGATATTCGACTTGTCCCGAATGCCATGGAAGCCGGCTGCGGCTGGAAGCGCGTCAGGTGAAGATCGGAGGCCGGAACCTTTGTGACATTTGCGGCATGACGGTCGAGGATGTCGCGAAATTTTTTGCCGGGGTTCAGTTGAGCGCTCAGGAAGCGGATATCGGCGAGAGGCTGCTGCAGGAGATCCGCGAGCGCTTGCGGTTTTTGAACGACGTGGGACTGGAATACCTGACGCTGGATCGGCTGGCGTCGACACTGTCCGGAGGCGAGGCGCAGCGGATTCAGCTAGCCACTTCGCTGGGTTCGCGGCTGGTGGGAACGTTGTATGTTCTCGACGAGCCGTCGATCGGGTTGCACAGCCGCGATACGCACCGGCTGATCAAGATCCTGCAGGATCTGCGCGATTTGGGAAATACCATTTTGGTAGTGGAGCATGATCCTGACATCATGCGAACGGCCGATAGGATTCTGGATCTGGGTCCGGGAGCGGGAGAGAACGGCGGCAAGCTGGTAGCGGCGGGCACTTATGAGGAAATTCTGCGGAATCCTGCTTCCTTAACCGGTCGTTATCTGTCAGACGATTTGCGGATTCAAGTGCCGACGGTGCGTCGGCAGCCGGGGACGCACCAGATCAAAATCAAAAATGTGCGGGCCAACAACTTGAAAGGCGTAGACATCAGCATTCCGCTGAACATGCTGGTGGCGATCACGGGAGTGTCAGGCTCGGGTAAGTCAACGTTGCTGCATCAGGTTCTGTATCAGGCGCTGGCGGAGGCGAAGCAGCAGCAGATTTCTGGCGCGACGAGGGGATCGGCTACCTGGGAGCACCTGGAGGGCGATCAATTTATCGATGAAGTGGTGCTGGTGGATCAGTCTCCCATTGGACGAACACCGCGATCGAATCCTGTGACTTATATCAAGGCGTTCGATGCAATTCGGGATTTGTTCGCTTCCCTTCCCGAGGCCAAGAAGCGCGGCTTTGGATCGGGGCATTTTTCATTCAACATCCCCGGCGGGCGCTGCGAGACTTGCCAGGGCGACGGCACCGTCACCGTGGAGATGCAGTTTCTCGCGGACGTGGAGCTGATTTGCGAAGAGTGCAAAGGCACGCGTTACAAGGCGCAGGTGCTGGAGGTACGGTATCGCGGGAAGAATATTCATGAAGTGCTGAACCTGACGGTTAAGGAAGCGCTGAAGTTTTTTGCCGAGGTTCCCAAGATCACCGAGAAGCTGCGCACGTTGGACGAAGTTGGCCTGGGATATTTGCGGCTGGGGCAATCGGCAACCACATTGTCGGGCGGCGAGGCGCAGCGTATGAAGCTGGCCGCACATTTGCAACCGGCAGCCCGTGAGATGGGGAGGCCCAGCGCGGGGCGGCAGGACGAGTCTCGCAAGCGGCGTCGAATGCTCTATATTTTTGACGAGCCCACGACTGGCCTACATTTTGACGATGTCAGCAAACTTCTGGCCGCTTTCCGCCGTCTGATTGAGGCAGGGGGATCGATTCTGGTGATCGAACACAATCTGGAAGTGATCAAGACAGCGGACTGGGTGATCGATCTGGGGCCAGAGGGTGGAGCGCGCGGCGGCAGAATCGTAGGCGCGGGCACGCCGGAAGCGATCGCAAAACTGCCTGGCTCCTACACCGGACAATATCTGGCTCGTCTGCTGAATGGCCGTGGCAACGGAGCTTCGCGTCCCGATGGCAGTAAATAAAACTTGGGCGGGGAATCTGGTGTTGGCGGTGGCCTGCGCCCTCGCGCAGGAAGGAACCCAACCTTCGCCGCAGGCTCCAGGATCTTCTTCCAGTTCACATCGATCTGGCCATCACATTCAAGTTCCAGTTGAAAATTCTCAGCCGGCGGAGCTTACCCAGGCTGAAGCGGCAATCGAGAAGAAGAGTTATGGCGACGCGGAACGTCTTCTTCACAAGTTGGTGGAACGCGATGGCGCCAGCTACGTGGCGTGGTTTGATCTGGGCTTCGTGGAGAATGCGCTGGGGAACGTGGACGCCTCCATCGCGGCCTATCGGAAGTCGGTGGCTGCGAAGCCCGATGTCTTCGAATCGAATCTGAATCTTGGGTTGCAACTGGCGAAGACTGGGAATCCGGATGCAGAAGAATTCCTCAGGGCTGCGACGAAACTGAAGCCCACAAGTCGGGTGGCGGAAGGCCAATACCGGGCTTGGCTTGCTCTGGGGCACACGCTGGAAAAATCGAAGCCTGAAGAAGCGCTTGAGGCGTTTCAGCGCGCGGCAACTTTGCAGCCGAAGGAAACCGAGCCACCTTTGGCGGCGGGAGTGCTACTCGAGAGCGAGAACAAGGCTGCCGAGGCCGAGCAGGAATACAAAAAGGCGATGGCGCTCGATGAGAAGTCGTCTGATGCGGCCATCGCGCTGGCCAATATGTACATGCACGGACACCGTTTTCCGGAGGCGGAGGACTATCTGCGCAAATTGGTGGCTGGGCATCCCGAGTCGGCTCCGGTCGAGATTCAGTTAGGGCGAGTGCTGGCCGCCGAAGGTAAAAACGATGACGCGATCACCGCATTGCAGGCGGGGATCAAATTGTCGCCGGGCGACGAGGCGGCGCAACGCGACCTCGCGGACCTGTATACAACTGCCGGGAAGAACGATCTGGCAGAGTCCGCTTATCGCGCGCTGGTGGTGGCGCATGAGGGCGATGCGGAGCTACATCAGCGCCTTGGCCAGGCGCTGTTGCGGCAGAAGAAATTTACCGAGGCCCAGCAGGAGTTTCTGACTACGGTGAAGCTCAAGCCGGACCTGGGAGAAGCCTATGGCGATCTGGCGTTCGCGGCTGGCGAGAACAAGGACTATGCTCTGGTGATTCATGCGCTGGATGTGCGCGCGAAGATGTTGCCGGAAATTCCGATTACCTATTTTATGAGGGCATCGGCCTGCGATCATCTGAAAGATTTCAAGACGGCAGCGGTGAATTATCATCTGTTTCTCAAAACGGCAAACGGGCAGTATCCTGATCAGGAGTGGCAGGCGAAACATCGGCTGATCACGATTGAGCCGAAGAAATAACGATCCCAGAAATGCCGATCCGAAGAGATTACGAGTCGAAGCATTAGCGCGCGGAAGCAATGAAATCGAGAACGAGCAATCGGTGGGCGAGGGCGGCCCTGGTGTTGACCATGCTGGTCTTGCCCGTGGCTCGGGCGACGGCGGGAGAAGTCACGGTCGAGCAATTAAAGGATCGTATGGCGAATGCCAGCGTTGCGGAGCGCGCTTCCCTATGCATCCAAATATCGGAGAAGCAATTGGAATCCGCCACGCGTCTCTACGCGGCCGGGGACAGCGAGAAGGCTCAAGCGGAGCTGGTAGACGTGATTGCATTCTCCGGCCTGGCGCGGGATTATGCCATTCAGGCGCACAAGCGCGAGAAGCAGAGCGAGATTGCCGTCCGAAAAATGTCACGGAAACTGGCGGGCCTCAAGCATACCGTCTCGCACGATGACCAGCAGCAGATTCAGGACACGATTAATCGTCTGGAACAGATTCGCGACGATCTACTGGCAGCCATGTTTCCCAACGGAGTGAAGAAATGATAACCACTGGATTTCGAATGACGGCATGCATCAGCCTGTTGTGCCTGCTCACTGCCAGTCCCGCGTCCGCCCAGCGTCATCGGGACCCGTTCACGCAGCCGGAGATCGATCAGATCCGGGATACGAGTTGGGAGCCGCAATTGCGGCTCTCCCTCTACGTGAAGTTCGCGCGGGCCCGCCTGGCGGCCATGGATCAGTTGCGCAGCGATCCAAAAACGAAGAACCGCGCTCAGCAAACCCATGACCGGCTGGATGACTTCCTGCTGATCTATGACGAACTGAACGACAACATCGATACTTACATCGATCGCAGGGACGATATTCGCAAGCCGCTCAAAGTGATCATCGACGCCGATACCGAGTTCCAGGCAAAGCTCCGCGCGCTGAAAGACGCACCCGACGCCCCGCCCGAAGAGGCCAAGCAATACGAATTTGTGTTGAGTACCGCCCTCGATACCGTGGATAGTTCCGCGGACGAACACCGCAAGCTTCTCGCCGATCAAGAAGACGCTGCGAAGCATAAGAAACTGAATTCGACCGCGAAGGCGGATAGCAGACGGGAATGAATGCCGCAGCGCGGTACTGCCAAAGCTTCCGCCCGAGTTAGTCTTTACGCTGCGCCTGAAGTCCTAGCACAGACATCTGGATCGTTTTTTCCACAGTTCAGGGCGATGCCTTGAAACGAATCTCTCCCGAACCACACCATTTATCAGTGTCTGCATTTGCTTGACAAGGCCATGTCTCAGGAATACTGTTCGCCTATCTTTCGGGTCTTGGGGTAAGTTATGACGCAAAGGACCCATTCGAAGAGCGTTGTGGTCGTGCTCGCAGCCTGGCTGACTGGTGCACCGGCGACGACGTTGAGTCAGTCGCAGAACCAGAATCCGAACGGAACGCCGGCGACCACTCTCTCAGCCCCATCCACTACTACGCGGCCCAGTTCCAAGACTACGAAGCCAAACCCGCCTGCGCCCAAGTCATCCGGGACAAACCAGATTGCGCCGACGGGGACTGTGCCGACCAAAGGTCCAACCGCCGGAAATCATTCGGGTCGCAACGGGACGGGCGATGGAGGTTCCAAAGGCGGAGGTCGCGGTACCGGGACCACAACCGTCGCGCCGCACCCGAAGTCCGGCGGCAGCAACGCCGGGGCAATCGCTGGGGGCGCGCTCGCCGGCGCCGCTTTAGGAATCGGCCTCTTCAAGGCACTCCACCACCCGCACGCCGAGAATTCTGGCCAAACCGTGCAGCGGCTCGGTGTGAGTGTGCGCTATCCGGAAGACTGGCAGATCAACCCGCGCTTGGGTCTTCAGGAAGATCCCATCAACTTCAATAACTTCAACAGTTCCTATTTAGAGGGCGGCATTATACCGATGGGCGGCGCGGACATCGATATTGCCTACTTTCCCGGAGTGAATGGCCCGGTTCCCGCACTTATTTCCGGCGAGTTGGCCGACGCCGACGAAAAGCAAATCGATGAACATACCTACAAAATCGGCGGGAAAAAAGGCACGCGGGTTTTCTACACAGACGTGTATACGCGAGGCTTCGCCTATAAGAACGTCGCTGTTTATGTACCGCACGAGGACGGCCTGTACAAATTTTTCCTTACCTATCACCAGGGAGATCCGAACGAAAACGCCTTCCACGAGGACTTCGAACACATATTGAAATCCGTGCGCTTTGAGCGGTAGGGTTTGCTGGTTACCGGCGGAAACGGGGTTACGATGCGAGCAGGTTCAACATTTCATGCGAGTTCACGAGCCGGGGTCTCCAGGCTAATCCCGCTCTTATTGTTCGGGTTGCTCTTAGGATGTAATAAGAAGCCAAACGATCAACTCGTTTCCAAACAAGGGAGCCAGCCAAACGATCAAAGCATTTCCCAACAGGTGGAGGAGCGGCTCTTCCAGGATCCCACGCTGAGGAACGGCGATATTCAAGTTGAATCGCAGAACGGTGTAGTGACATTAAGGGGCACGGTTGACGAAAAGGAGCAAAAGGCGTCAGCAGAGCGCATCGCCGGGCAGGTCCCTGGGGTGCGGAGGGTCGTGGTCGCGCTGGAGGTGGCGGAGGCGATGCCGAAAGAAGAAACTACTCCTCTGCGACCCGCTGAGCATGTTTCCGAACCCGCCGCTCGGCCTTCGCCGCCGGGTGCGCCCCCGCGTCACAAAGTCAAGCCAGTGATCGACTCAGCGGCGTCACTGCGGCCCAAGCCGCCGCTCCCAGACTCCACGACGCCAGGCCCAGTGACTCCGGCAAGCCTGACCATCAAGATCTGGAGCGATCCCATTGATCTTTACCTTTCGCGAAAGCCTAATCCCAAGACGCCCTCCCCGCTGACGGGTACCGGGCCAGTCTTCGAATCGAACGGAAAGCAATACACCATGGATGCCCGCTTGATTGTGGCGATTTCCGCGGCTGAAACAAGTTTTGCCACCGGCAAGTGCCACAGCACTCCGGTCAGCACCACTCGGAACGCCTGGAATTGGTTCCATTGCTACGCCAGCAAGAGCTGCGGCACAGACCAGTGCGCCAATTCGCCGTTCGATTCGTGGGAGCGGGGGATCAGTATAGTGAGCAAGTTCGTGCAGAGAAACTACATCATGAAGGGGCTGAGCGACGTCAGAAAAGTACAGACCAAGTATTGCACTGAGGGATGCGAACACTGGGTGCCAAACGTGGAAGCCGTGATGAAGGAGTTGGGGGGCGATCCTGAGCAACTGACACTGGTGATCCCGAAGTGATCATCGTAGCTGCGATTCCCGCAGAGGGGCGATTCTGCGCAAGAAGTTCGGAAGCTTCGTGCTAATCTGGGCTCACCGTGCGCGAGGGACTGCTCGAAATTTTTCATGAGGAACACCGGCAGTTGCGTCCCGGCACTGCGCCCCCGGAGTTGAAGATTGAGTTTTTTGCCTTCGCGAATGTGAACAACACCATTCGTTTGCGCGAGGGCAGGCTTCTGGTGAGGCTGTCCGATCTGCTGGAGGGCGCGCCGGAACGAGTGGTCCGCGCCATCGCGCATATCCTGCTGGCTAAGATGTATCGCAAGCCCATCGACCGCGGACATGCGGCGCGCTACCGCAAATATTTGGGCAGCCACGAAGTGGCGAGCAAGGCGCATCTCGTGCGGCAGATGCGAGGGCGCAAGCGTCTGCATTCTCCGCAGGGCCGGGTGTACGATCTCGACGCTATTTTTGAGGATTTGAACCGGCGTTTTTTTCATGGACTGATGGGGCGTCCGCGCATGAGTTGGAGTCCGACGAAGACGCGGCGCATGCTTGGGCATTACGATCCGGCGCACAATGCGATCGTGATCAGCCGCATTTTTGACCAGTTTCTGGTTCCCCGTTACGCCGTGGAATATATCGTGTACCACGAGATGCTGCATTTGAAGCATCCGGTAAGGCTGCGTGGGAGCCGGCGGTGCGTGCACTCGGCGGAGTTCCAGGCTGAGGAGAAGTTGTTTCCGGAGTGGGAGCGGGCGGAGGCGCTTTTGAAGAGGCTGTAAAGGTAAATCGCCCGGGCAGTGGGTCAGTTTGTGGTACGATTGCGGCCTCCCCTAATTCCCCGCCGGAGGCACGCCATGTATAAGAATCTTTCGATAGCCTTGCTGATCGTCGCATTTGGACTGGTAGCCATTCGCTCTACTGGCACACCCGCCACGGTTTCCACGCCAACGATTGTTAGGAAGGTGGTTCTGCCAAACCAGACGGCTACCATCCCGACAACCACTCTCATCACTCCGGGCACGACTGGCCTCTTTCGCATTTCGGCATACATGACTCAGGTAGCCACCGTCTCAGGCAGTTTTCCGACCACGTTTAATTTGGGATGGTCGGATGATGCAGGACAAGAAACCACTTCCGTCTCAACCCCGCCCATTCAGCAACCACCGGACGCTGTTCCTCCCCAAGCGTGGGGCTGGAACTACGAGAGCGGTCCAGGAAACACAGTGACAATTGAAGCCGTCGCGGGCCAGCCAATTACCTTTTGGACAGCGAACTCCCGCAGCGTCGGAACGTATTCGCTCTATATAGTTGTGGAGCGCCTGATCTAAGCGGACACCTATATTATTGCCCTAATTTCAAACTGACCCACTACCTAATCGCCCGATTACCGCACCTATCTTGCAAATTCGTGGTAAGCTGTGCCGCTGTAGCGTTCAAGGCCAGGGCAGGAAGTCCGTTGTGAGAATTAGGGCTAGCTTTCGTCGATCGTTCAGAGGCGCGCGGTTTTGCGTGTTCATCGCAGTGCTCGTGACGATGTATCCCGGCTCTGCAGCGGCGCAGTTTGAGGCTCGCGGTAGTTTTCCTGCCTCTGCAAACCCGCATTCCGTCGCCGTCGGAGACTTCAATCACGACGGAAAGCTGGACCTAGCTGTCGCTGACTCCGGCAGCAATGTAGCCGTCCTACTGGGTAACGGGGATGGAACCTTCAAGCCCGCCGTGTATTACACGGTTGGGGTGGGGCCGGTTTCCGTGGCCGCGGCAGATTTTAATGGCGACGGCAATCTCGATCTGGCGGCATCGAATTCGATCAGCACCTACGTAAGCATTTTGCTGGGGAATGGTGACGGAACTTTTCAGGCGGCCACGCAAACTCCTCCCCTTGCCGACTACTCAAGGTTTGTCTCGGTTGGCCATTTCAACAACGACAAGAAGCTCGACCTCGTGGTCATTGATGGAATTTGTCTAAGTGTATTGCTCGGAAACGGTGACGTACTCGCAGACTAACGATTGCGGTTCGCAGCTTGCCGCCGGTGCGAGTTGCACGGTCAATGTAGTTTTCGGGCCCGTCGTAACCGGCACCATCGACTCCCAACTCGCCATCACCGACGACGGCGGCGCCAGCCCGCAAATCGTTCCCCTCACCGGCACCGGCACGTAGAGCGAGTCAGGCTAACCTTTCGTGGTGCGCGAGTGGGCGCGTTTATGAGGGCTCACTTCTTGCGCATCCAGACGCCCCACGTGATCGGCCCCGCTTCCTCATCGGTCATTGGGCGGCCGGCCAGTTTTAGGGCCAGCTTGATCTGACCGTGATGGTAGCCCTCGTGCCAGAGCATGTGCTGGAGCAGGAGGACCGGGTGGTCGTAGTGGAGGTCCATGTCTCGGCCAGCCTCGATGCGGCCCTTTACCGCGTCGCGCACCGCCATAGCGCTGTTGTTCAGCAACTGCGCGATGCGACCGGGGTCACGCTCTGCTACCCACTCATCCATGGGCACTTCTCTGGCGAACTCGGGGGCGTCTTCGAAGACGAACACAAGTCGCACATAGTGGATGTGTGTGAACAGCTCCGCGATCGATGGACTGCCCTCCATTGCTCTGGCCTCCAGCCCGCCCTCCGGGAGGGAGCTGAGAAGGTTGAGCAGGATCGTGTTGTTGCGAGCCCAGGAATTCAGCAGAGCCTCAAGAAGAGTTTGGCCCGGTGCGTCCGACATATCCACTCCGTTGTTCGTCACTCGCGTCCCCTGTTATTCGGATTTTAGAGAAGCCATGTCGATGGAGAAGCGGTACTTCACGTCGGACTTCAGCAGTCTCTCGTAAGCTTCGTTGACCTTCTGGATGGGGATGACTTCGACGTCGGCAGTGATGTTGTGCTTCCCGCAGAAATCGAGCATCTCCTGAGTTTCGGCGATGCCGCCGATGTTCGAACCTGACAGACTGCGACGGCGAGGAATCAGGCCGAAGGCTGCGACGGCGAGAGGCTTTGGCGGCGCGCCGACGAGGGTAATATTGCCGTCGCGACGGAGCAGGTTGAGATAGGCGTTGATGTCGTGGTCGGCGGAGACGGCGTCGAGGATGAAATCGAAGCTCTCAGCATGCTTTTGCATCTCGTCGGCATTCTTCGAGATGACGACCTCATCTGCTCCAAGGCGGAGGGCATCATCTTTTTTCTTTGGCGAAGTCGTGAAGACTACAACGTGGGCTCCGAACGCATGTGCCAATTTCACGGCCATGTGGCCCAATCCGCCGAGACCAACCACGCCAACTTTCTTGCCCTTGGTGACACCCCAGCGGCGCATGGGCGAGTACGTTGTGATTCCGGCGCAAAGGAGAGGCGCGGCTCCGGCGAGGTTCAGATTCGAGGGCACGCGCAGGACAAACTTCTGGTCGACCACAATGCTCTCGGAGTAGCCGCCGTAGGTGACGCCTCCGAGGTGCTTGTCCGGGGAATTAAAGGTCAATACCATGTTCGGGCAGAACTGCTCGAAGCCAGCCCTGCACTCGGGACAGGTGCCGTCGGAGTCGACCATGCAGCCGACAGCGGCTAGGTCGCCGGGCTTGAATTTGGCAACTGCGGAGCCGACCTTGGTGACGCGGCCGACGATCTCATGGCCCGGCACAATCGGGTACACAGTGGGCATGAATTCGCTCCACTCATTACGCACCGAGTGAAGGTCAGAATGGCAGATGCCGCAGAACAGGATTTCGATCTGCACATCATCTGCGGTTGGATCGCGTCTCGGGATGGTGCTGGAAGCCACCGGCGATGTCGCACTGGCTGCGGAATAAGCTTTTGCTTTGTACATGGATTTACCTTTCACCGATTTACTTTCACCGGCCCACCAATTTTTGCAGCTCTTCGGGATACCGAGCGCCTTGTACCGCGATATTGGAGGTTGCGATTTCGAGCTGGCGGAGATCGTTGGGCGTAAGTTCGATGTCAGCGGCTCCCATGTTCTCCTCAAGGCGATGCAGCTTGGTCGTGCCCGGGATTGGAACTATCCAGGGTTTTTGGGCAAGCAGCCAGGCAAGCGCAATCTGCGCCGGTGTCGCCTTCTTCTCTTGTGCAAATTTGCCAAGCAGCTCCACCACAGCCTGATTCGCTTTTCGATTCTCCGGCGTGAAGCGAGGGACGCGGTTGCGAAAATCGGTCTTATCGAATTTCGTATCTTCGCTGATCTTGCCCGTGAGGAAGCCTTTGCCCAGAGGGCTGAAAGGAACGAATCCGATCCCGAGTTCCTCCAGCGTCGGGATCACTTCCGCTTCCGGTTCTCTCCACCATAGCGAGTATTCGCTTTGCAGTGCGGTGACGGGCTGAACTTTGTGGGCGCGACGAATCGTCTGGACCCCCGCTTCTGAAAGCCCGAAGTGCTTCACCTTGCCTTGCTGGATCAGTTCTTTCACTGCCCCCGCAGTGTCTTCGATCGGCACGTCGGGGTCCACGCGGTGCTGATAGAACAAGTCGATCACATCGGCCTTGAGGCGCTTGAGCGAAGCCTCGGCGACTTCCTTGATGTGCTCTGGCCGGCTATCGAGCCCGGCCTGTTTGCCGGTGCTCGGATCAAGCTTGAACCCGAACTTGGTGGCGATTACTACTTGCTCACGGACGGGAGCCAGAGCTTCGCCCACGAGTTCTTCGTTGGTGAACGGGCCGTAGACTTCCGCGGTATCGAAGAATGTGACGCCGCGTTCGACCGCGGTCCGAATCAGGGAAATCATTTCCTTCTTGTCTGCGGGCGGACCGAAGCCGAAGCTCATACCCATGCAGCCAAGTCCGAGAGTCGAGACTTCCAAGTTACTTTTCCCAAGTTTGCGCTTTTGCATTGTTTCCTCCTACATTGCGAAATTTCGTTTTCCTCATGAGCACCGCAACTTTAAGCATCGTTTCCTGAACGTTGGGCTTCTTGCCTTTTACGATGAAGTTCTTGCCAGATTCTTCTAGGTTCTTTCTTGCGGCCTTTGCCGGTAAACCACCATTTATGGAGTCTGTGCCACTCCCCAATTTGCCGTACAAAAGCCCGTTGCGTTACGTCAGTACCGTTTCTCGGGTCGGTCGCACGCTGACATAATAAGCCCTGTTGCGGTTGCATTTCAGTTCCGCTTTCAAGAGAAGTGGGTACAGGCTATCGGGTTGCCTGCTTCATTTCCAAAAACAATGTTCTGACAGGACATCGTTGCATATGAACGGAGGAGAAATGAAGCGAGGTATTAGCCTGTTGCTCGTCGTCTTGGCTTTCACCGTTACGGCCTTGGCTCAGTCGGTGTCCGCACCGTCCTCAGAAGTGAAGAAAGCCCCGTTACAACTCAGCGATCTGCAGGCAGAACAGGCTCAGTATGACAAAGTACTGGCTCCGCACAACGCCTGGGCGATGGATTTCAGGGTAAGACTGACGAGTCACAATCAGCAGATTGCCAAGCAAAAAGAAGTAGTGGACCAACAAGCCGCACTCAGTGCCGCTTACACTTCAGCCCTGGAGTCTCATAACACCAACCGGTGCAGCGCTCCGGCGAACAATCCCGGCCTATGCAGCGCTTACAACCAGGAGGCGGACCGGTTGAATGCAGAGAAGGCGCTCCTCGAAAAACAGATCGCGCAGATCAATGCCGAGGCGGACCGTCTGGACGCGCAGAAAGCCGCTTTGGACATCGAGCAGAAAAAGATCAACGATGAAAAGGTGCAGATCGATCTGCAAGGAGATCGCCTCAACGCGGACATTGCTGAGTACAGGCCTCACTTGTCCAAAGACATTGCACGGAAGATTACTGACCCGGGCGTAATCAGCGGTGCCTTGGATAAAGCCGCTGGTGAATGGAACCTCGGGGTTTGCGCGCCGAGCAAATGGTTCAATGTGTTGCACGTGGTGGTTGAAGGTAAAACTGTAACAACCGTTGCCAATGGGGTGCCGAATACGGACAGCTTTCATGATATGACGAAGAATCCCTTCGTATGGACGTTCGCCGAAGCGGACAATCGTGATGGAGCTGTGGCGCTGACCTATTCTTATTTCAGCACTCTCAGTAAAGATAGTGACAACGGCTCGAAGGGCGATAGTTTGGTGTCCTTTATGGAGCTGGATCCTGTCGATGCTGGACACTCGATCGGTCTCTATGTGCGGTCTAACGATACCAAGAAGAAAGTCCTCCAGACGGAGACATCATTCGCAGTTCGAAGTGTCGGCTTCAGCGAGATGGAAGCTTTCGCCAAGGCAGGGCAAGGAATCTGCAACGACATCGCCGTCCTTTCGGGGAAAGAGCAGACTGCATATTTGAGGAAGTGGGCAACCAGGTAAGACATCTGTTGCCGAGTTTTCGACTGTTCCTGCATGGATCACGCAAGCTGACAACCCCGAGCAACCCCGTTTAATCCCATATTTCGCGGTGTGATGCCGATTACGCGCGTTTGTGACACAGCGGATTGACGGCCCCGCCTCGCGCGGCATATCCTTGAAGTTGAAATTGAAATTCATTTTCATAATTAAAGGCACTTAGTTAAATGCTCCAGGCATTCATTATTACGCTCCGCGAAGGGGTGGAAGCGGCCCTGATTGTGGGGATTACTCTGGCCTATCTGGCAAAGATTGGCCGCGCGGATTTGCGGAAGACGGTCTACGCCGCCCTGGGTGCAGCTTTCCTCGGAAGTATTGGGGTGGCCGTTGTAATTTCCCGGCTGAATTTGAACGAAGACGTTTTCGAAGGCTGGATCATGCTGGTCGCCGCCTTCTTCGTCATCACCATGGTTATTTTCATGATGAAGACTGGGCGCAAACTGAAGGGCCAGATTGAGGGCAAGGTCGGACTGCTCGCTGGCAATGACGCGTGGATCGGCCTGTTCTTCTTTATCTTCCTGATGGTGCTGCGCGAAGGCGCGGAGACGGTGCTGATCCTCTCCGCCGTGTCGCTGAACTCGACCGAATTGATGAGCTTTTTGGGAACGCTGCTGGGCGTGCTCTGCGCGATTGCGTTTGGCGTGATGTTTGTGAAGGGGAGTGTGCGGATCAACCTGCAGAAATTCTTCCGGGTTACGACCGCGATTCTCTTTCTGGTAGCGGCCCAGTTGGTGATTTCCGGGCTGCACGAACTTTCCGAAAGCGGCGTGATTGCCTCCTCCAAGACCGAGATGGCCATCATTGGGCCGATCGTGCGCAATGATCTGTTCTTCTTTGTCACGATTTTTGCCCTGGCGGCGCTGATGGTTTTGTTCGATGCCAAGCGGCGGGAACCGGTGCTGGAGTCTGCTTCCGCGGCGGAGCGCCGCAAAGCGGCTTGGACGACCCGCAAGGAGCGCTTGTGGATGGCTTCGGTATATGGCTTCTCGTTCGTCTTCATCGCCATGTTGACGGCGGAGTTTATTTATACGAAGAGCGTGAGCGCGTTGTCGCCGGCTACTGAAGTCACGTTCACGAATGGACAGGTGAAGATTCCGCTGGCGCAGGTTTCCGATGGCGATTTGCACCGGTTCCAGGCGCAGGAGAATGGCGCGCCGATCCGCTTCTGGCTCTATCAAAAGCCGGACGGAAAGATTGCGACGGTGTTTGACGCCTGCCAGATCTGCGGAGGCGTGGGCTTCTACAAGTCGGCCAATGGAGTGGTGTGCAAGAACTGCGCCGCGCCGATCAATCCGCAGTCCGTGGGCACGGCGGGAGGATGTAATCCGATCCCGCTCAAAGCAACTCAAACCGCTGACGCCGTGATTATTGAGGAGGCGGACATCGCGGCCGGTGGTCGCATGTTCGAGAAACAGTAAAAGGATGTTCGTCCGCCTCGTTTACGAATCCTTTTGGCGCCAGAAGCGGCGTAAGTTACTGGCAGGCGCGGCCATCACCCTCGGCGTCACCGTGGCCACCGCGATGATTGCGGTCGCTACCGATATCGGCGATAAGATTAATCGCGAACTGCGCACCATTGGCGCCAATCTTTTGGTAACTCCGCAGGAAGACACGCTGGACGTGGAAATCGGCGGCGTCAATCTCAAGCCTCCGAGCGATGGCGCTTTTCTGGATGAAGCCGACCTGCCGAAGATCAAAGGGATGTTCTGGCATAACAACATCACCGGATTTGCGCCGATGTTGCCGGTGAATGTGAGCTTGCAGCTCGACGGCAAGACGGAAAACGTTACCCTGCTGGGGACGTACTTCGCTAAACGAGTGACGTTCGGCAAAGAAGAATTTGCCACCGGGGTGCGGACGACAAATCCCTGGTGGAAGGTTTCCGGGGCCTGGCCGGATGACAATTCGCGCGATGTGTTGCTGGGGGAGCGGCTGGCGGCGCGGCTTTCGGCGAAGGCCGGCGACACAGTCACAATTTCGGAAAGGCCCCTACGGGTCAGTGGAGTTCTTTCCAGCGGTGGCGCGGAAGACGATCAGGTGGTGGCGCCGATCGCGCTCGCGCAGGAAGTTCTGGGCAGACCGGGGGCGGTTCGGCGCGTCTACGTGAGTGCGCTGACCAAGCCGGAAGACGCTTTCGCGCGGCGCGATCCCAAGAGCATGTCGGGTGCGGTGTATGACCGGTGGTACTGCTCCCCCTATCCGCAGTCGATTGCGTTTCAGTTGCAGGAGGCGATTCCGCACTCACACGCGGAACAGATCCGACAAGTGGCACAGAACGAGGGCGCGGTTCTCACGCGTATTGAAGGATTGATCTTTCTAGTTACGCTGGCAGCGCTGTTTGCCTCGGCACTGGCGGTTTCAGCGGCGATGGCGACGGCAATCTTTGAGCGCCGCACGGAAGTTGGCCTGATGAAGGCTCTGGGTGCGGGACGGTTCGCGGTCGCGTCTGTGTTTTTTGCGGAAGCGACGTTGCTGGCGCTGATTGGCGGCCTGGTGGGCTTTACGGCCGGAGGTATGCTCGCGCATCAGATTGGCCGGTCGATTTTCAATTCGCAGATTGCGATTCCGCCCGTGCTTTTGCCGGTGATTCTGGCGATTGCGGTGATGGTTACTTTTGCGGGAAGCGCCGCCGCGATTCGTAAGGCGGTTGAGTTGGATCCCGTTTTTGCGCTGCGAGGTGAACTGTGAGCGGGGGAATGCAAACGACGCAGATGCACTCTGCGCGGGATGTCGCGGCTGGCCGGTCGCAGGCTACGCATACGTCGATGTTCGTGCGCATGCTGGTGCGGGCGGCGATTCTGCGGCGAGGACGGGCTGCCTCCGCTTTGTTGGCGATGGTGGTGGCGGCGGCCGTCGCAACCGCGATGCTGAATCTTTACGTGGATGTCCAGGCCAAGTTGCGGCGCGAGTTTCGCAACTACGGCGCCAACATCATCGTAGTTGGAAGAGACGACGCTTCCCTTCCCGCGGATGCGCTGGCGCGTGCGGAATCCGCGCTGGGCGGACACGGAGTTCTTGCGCCCTTTGCGCTGGTAGTGGCGCGAACCAGCGACGGTCAGCCCGTAGTGGTCGCTGGGGCGGACTTCGAGCGCGTGAAACAACTCGACCGCTGGTGGTCGGTGAGTGCCTGGCCGTCGGCGCCGCAACAGGCGCTGGTTGGGGTGCGAGCCATGTCTGTGGTTTCGCCGAAAAACCAGCCCTTCGATCTTGAATTTAAGGGGCACACGATTCACCTTGCGCCTGCGGGAACGGTGCGGACCGGCGCGACCGAGGATAGCCGCGTTTATCTATCTTTGCCAGAGTTTGTTTCATGGACCGGCGTTCAACCTTCTACGATCGAAGTCGCGGCCACCGGTTCGCCGGAAGAGATCTCTGGCTTCGTGCAGCAGCTTGAGCAGGCAGTCCCGGCGGCTGAGGTTCGCCCGGTGCGGCAGATTATGGAGGGCGAGGCTCGCGTCCTGGGGAAGACTCGCGCTACTTTACTGGCTGCTGCTGCGCTGATTATTTTGACGGCTGCGCTGTGCGTGCTTTCTACGCTCATGGGATGGGTGTTTGATCGCCGTCGCGATTTCGCGATCATGAAAGCGCTGGGAGCTTCCGACCGGCTGCTGAACGGCTTCTTCGCCGCAGAGGCTGCGGCTTTGGGCGCAACGGGCGCGCTGATTGGATTTGTTCTGGGCGTCGGCATCGCGGCATGGATTGGCCGGGTTAACTTTCATGCTCCGGTGGCGCCGCGTTTCACGGTGCTGCCGTTGGTGATGGCTGGTAGCATCATGGTGACGCTGCTTTCGGCGATCCTCCCGATTTCGCTGCTGCGGCGGGTACAACCGGCGGTCATCCTGAGGGGAGAGTGAAATGATTCAGATCAAAGATGTCACCAAACTCTACCCGGCCAAAGCTGCTGGAACTCAGAACGTGAATACAAATGCAGATCAGAGCGCGGCCATTCATGCGCTGGATCACATCTCGCTGCACGTAGCGCAGGGTGAATGGCTCTCGATCATGGGACCGTCGGGCTCGGGAAAATCCACGCTGGTGAATCTGATCGGATGCCTCGACCGGCCGACGTCCGGTGAAATCTGGCTTGACGGACAGAACGTCGCCGGCATGAGTTCTGGCGAATTGAATCGCGTGCGCGCGGAAAAGGTTGGGTTCATCTTCCAGCAATTTCATCTGATTCCGTTTCTCACTGCCGTTGAGAACGTCATGCTGGCACAATATTTCCACAGCATGACGGATGAGACAGAAGCCGTCGAAGCGCTGGCGCGGGTGGGCCTGGGCGATCGCGCGCATCACTTGCCTTCGCAGCTTTCCGGTGGTGAGCAGCAGCGGGTCTGTATTGCACGAGCCTTGATTAACGATCCGAAGATTATTCTGGCCGATGAGCCTACGGGCAACCTCGACGCAGTGAATGAAGAATTAGTCCTGCGATTGCTGCGCGAGTTCCATCAGCAGGGGCGGACCATCGTGATGGTTACGCACGACCCTGTAGTCGCGCGTCTCGCCGACCGGCGCATTGAATTTCATCATGGCAAGATCGCATCGCAGGAAGTATTTGCAATGGCTGACGAAGAGCAGTTTGACGAAGTGCTCGAAGAACTCTGGGTGCTGGCCGAGAATGGCGAGATCGCGGAAGTCGAACGGATGGAAGTCCACGGAGCGCTGCCGGTCAGCCTGGCGATTGAAAAGATGATACAGATGGAGCTGGTGATCTCTGCGCCGCATCCGCCGCATCCGCACGATCACAAGCCGTTCGTGAATCCCTGCCACGACGCTCTGAAGCCCGTGGCTGCGTCCGTGGGCGATGGCACGATGATTGTAGAACTCACACCTCGTGGCCGGGAGCGCGCGGGCAGTATTATTCGACGTCACCGGCTGGCCGAACGGCTTTTCACCGACAGTCTGGCCATGGACAGTGAGTCTGAGATCGAGCAACAAGCCTGCAAGTTCGAGCACATTCTTTCGCCTGAGGCTACGGATAAAATCTGCACCTTCCTTGGACATCCCCGGACTTGTCCGCATGGGGCGCCGATTCCGCCGGGGCAGTGCTGCGGGAGAAGCTCGGGTTTTTCCGGCGACATCATGACCGAGGCGAGTGCCCGCAAGCACGCTTAGCGCGCAAAGGAGCAACTCTGGTCCTCTGCTCCGGCCGGTCCTCGCTGCTATGATCGAAGTTCACTTCTACCATGCCCTCACGCAGACCTATTATCGGCGTATTCGACTCCGGTTTCGGCGGACTCACGGTCCTTAAAGCGTTACTTGAGCTTATTCCCGACGCCGAATACATTTACTTTGGCGATACGGCGCGGCTTCCCTACGGCTCCAAGTCCGTCGAAACCGTCGCCCGCTATGCCGTCGAAGCCGCTCACTACCTTGAAGGACACGGAGCCCAGCTGCTGGTTATCGCATGCAATACCGCGACGGCGCTCGCTCTGGACCAGATAACCGCTGCGGCTCATGTTCCGGTCGTTGGCGTGATCGCTCCCGGCGCGGAGGCTGCGGCTACGGTCAGCAAGAATAAGAGAGTGGTGGTCATTGGAACCGAGGCTACGGTCAGTAGCCATGCCTATCGGAAGGCTCTCGAAGCCCACGGCCTGAATGCGCGGGAGAAAGCCTGCCCTCTGCTGGTTCCTCTGGTCGAAGAAGGATGGGTCGAGCACGTGGTCACGGAAGAAGTTGCGCGTATTTACCTTGGAGAAGCCTTTGCCGACGGATTCCATGACGCCGATGCGCTCGTACTCGGCTGCACGCACTATCCGCTGCTAAAGCCCCTGCTGCATCGTGTGGCGCCGCCGCACGTGAACATTGTGGACTCCGCGGAATCGACTGCGCGCGTGGTAGCCGAGCGGCTGCAAAAACTCTTGCCGCCCGCGCCCGCAGCTCGGGAGGAACGGAGGGCTGTGCCGCGTCTTAAGTTCTTTGCCACGGACTCAGTGGAGAAGTTTCGGCGCTTGGGGGAGAGGTTCCTCGGCCATCCCATCGAAGATGTGCAGCACGTGGATTTGAAAGAATAGGAAAATCCCTCAGAGCCTAAAGCCCCGGTGACCGACCATGCGGGATGCGATATGCCCGAAGGCATATCCTGATACGAACCATTTTTTTAGCAACCGGTTCGCGCCCTCCGAAAGACTTATGGCGCCATGGCATGACAGCGCGCTTTTGCGCGCAAGCTTCGGATAGCGCGTTTCCAGACACGGAATTAATGTGTCCCTGCGGTCGTTCGATCACTCCAATCAGAAAGCTAAACTCCATGCATCCGCTCGACAATGTCATCTGGCAGGCGCTGACCACGCGGCAGGCTCAGTTTTCGGAGGGCTCCGGCCAGGCGTGCCGGTTTATGCCTGATGTCTCACCTCTCGCCGCTCTACGCGAGCCCACGCTGGAAGGCTACGAGTCGCTGGCAGGGCTGTTGGAACCGCGGGGCACGATTGGGCTGTTCCTGCAAGCCCCGTACCAGCCGCGCGCCGGATGGAGTCTGGTCGCCGGCGCGCCAATGCCGGAAATGGTGTGCGAGGGTCACAACGGCCCGTCAGCGTACTCCTCACGCGCCGGGCTGGGTGCCGAGGAGATCGTCGAACTCTGCGCGACGGATGTGCCAGAGATGATGGAACTGACGGCGCTGACCAAGCCCGGGCCCTTCGGCAAGCGCACTCATGAACTTGGCGCCTACCTGGGAATACGCCGCGACGGAAAACTTGTTGCCATGGCCGGTGAGCGGTTGAAGGTTCCTGGCTATACCGAAGTGAGCGCGGTCTGCACGCACCCTGAGCACACGGGGCGCGGCTACGCCCGCATTTTGATGATGGAGATCATGCAACGTATCCGGAGTCAAGGGGAGACCCCGTTTCTGCACGTCAGGGGAGATAATGTGCGTGCGATTGAGTTGTACGAAAGGTTGGGGTTTAGTCGACGTGTGCTGCTGCACTTCGCGGTGCTGCGAAAAGATGCAGCTTAGCTGAGAGCTGGGAGCTGGGAAATGCAAGCTGCCGATCTCAGTACAGATGGAAGTCGACTTCCACAGCCATCTCGACGTTGACGGGATGCCCGTCCTTCTGGCCCGGCTCAAAGCGCCAGGTTCGGACCGTCTCGATGGCTTTTTCGTCGAGTCCCATGCCGAGCGAATTCACCACACGAATATTGGTGGGACGACCGTCGGTCGCGACGACGATCATCAGCGTGCAGGTGCCCTGATACTTCGCTTTGCGGGCTTCTTCAGAAAACTCCGGGTCGGGAGAATAAATTGCCCGTGGCGGAGAGACTCCGCGCCCGGGGCGAAAGACACCGCCGCCGGTTCCCATGCCTTCACCCGGCCCAAGTCCGCGGCCATTTCCCGCTCCCACTCCACCTCCGCTGCCGGAGCCAATACCGCTTCCCGAGCCTGTGCCATTGGATGGAATGACGGCCGAGGATTTCGGGTCGCCGAAGTTGGGCAAGTTGGCTTGAGCGATCTTGATTTCAGGCGGGATCTCGAGGGTGGGCTCAGCCGCTAACTTGGGGTCAAGATTCCTTATCACCGCAGCGGGAGGCGTGATCTGCGCCTGCATGGAGAACTTGGGCAACTTCCCCTGCGAAGCCTTGAGTACATCACGGTCGCCACCACCACCGCCGCCGCCAGCTTGAGTCTTAGCAGGTTTCAGCGGGATGAAGTCCCCGGGGTCAATCAATTGCGTTGTGCTCTGCGGCTTGGCCTCGACCTTGGTCACCAACCGCCGCGCGAAAATCGTGCCGCCGATGATTAGGCCGATCACTACGACGTGAGCGAAGGTCGAACCGAGGGCGCCATTCTTTTTATAATTGTAGAATCCCCAGATGTCCTTGACTGGTTCGGGCTTCGATTCCAGCTTAAGTGGTGGAAGTTTCTTGGGGAAAAAGAAGTCGTCCAAACCGCGAAACAGCGATTTCCACAGCGGCTCAAACGTGTCGGGAGCGAGCAGGAGGTGAAGTTCCGGCTCTTTGCCCGGCGTCGAATTGACTTCCGTCGGATTAACTTCTACCGATGACATGTTCCCCGATTCGGCTTTCCCTGGTCAGACAGTGTACGACCCAACCTCAGCCCGACGCCCTGCTTAACACAGATGATTGGTCTTTCCAACAAGTTGCTTGTTACCCACAGTCTAATTTCGTAGTGGACCCTGAGCGCCAGCTTAAGGGCCAGTGTAAAGCTGCCTGTTACTATTTATAAAATTGTACCTCTTCTGGGCGAGGTTTACGAAGTGTATTTCCGGTTGCCTGTGGCCGGACGGCGAAGGACCTTAGTGCGCTCCGGCGCTTCGCATGGACGTTCCCAGCGCCTCTCCCTATAATGAAAAGATTCAATCATTTGGGAGAGTCCAACCGAGTGCCGCTCGAACTGAAAGCCACCATCAACCTGCCTAAAACCGCCTTCCCTATGAAGGCCAACCTGCCCCAGAATGAGCCAAAAATGCTCGTTCGCTGGGAGCAGGCGGGAATCTACGAGCGCATTCGCGAAGCCCGCAGGGGCGCGCCGGCTTATATCCTGCACGATGGCCCGCCCTACACCAGCGGTCCCATCCACATGGGCACGGCGCTCAATAAGTGCCTCAAGGATTTCATCGTCAAGTCGAAGACGATGGCGGGATTCGATGCGCCTTACGTCCCCGGTTGGGACTGCCATGGCCTGCCTATTGAAATCAAGGTGGACAAGGAACTGGGTGGCAAGAAGTTACAGATGCGTCCGATCGACGTGCGCGCGGAATGCCGGAAGTACGCGCAGAAGTTTCTCGACTTGCAGCGCCAGCAGTTCAAGCGCATTGGAGTATTCGGGCGCTTCGACCGTCCCTATGCGACGATGAATCCGCAGTATGAGTCGGTCGTGCTCTCGACGTTCTTCTCTTTCTACGAGAATGACTTTGTCTACAAGGGCCTGCGCGCCGTTTACTGGTGCATGCATGACGAGACCGCGCTGGCGGAGGCGGAAGTCGAGTACGAGAACCACACCAGTCCGACGGTGTATGTGAAATATGGATTGGTGGACGATCCGGCTCAGATTGATGCCGCGCTGGCCGGAAAGAAAGTTTCCACGATTATCTGGACCACTACTCCGTGGACGCTTCCGGCGTCAATGGCGGTAGCCTTTCATCCGCATGAGGAATATGTTGCTCTGGAATCTCGCGGCGACGTTTATATTGTCGCCGCGAAGCTGGCGAAGGATGTGGCTGAGAAGTGCAAGCTGGCAGATCCGCGGGAGCTGGCGCATTTTCCTGGAAGCAAAATGGAGCGGCTGAACTTTCAGCATCCGTTTCTGGATCGCACGATTCTGGGCGTCCTAGCCGACTACGTCACCATGGACACGGGCACCGGCGTGGTCCATACGGCACCTTCGCACGGGGCGGAGGACTTCATCACCGGCGTGAAGTACGGCCTGGACGCGACCAGCAACGTAGACGAGAAAGGAATCCTGCGCAACGGACTGCCGGAATACACCGGCAAACGAGTGTGGGACGCGAACCAGCCCATCATCGAATTGCTGAAGAGCCGTGGCGCTTTGCTGCACACGGAAAAGACGGAGCACTCTTATCCGCACTGCTGGCGCTGCCACAATCCGGTGATCTTTCGCGCCACCGAGCAGTGGTTCATCCGGATGGAGGCGCAGATGCCGGGTGGAAAATCAAAAGACGACACGCTGCGCCACCGCACCCTGGAAGAAATCAAGCATGTGAAGTGGGATCCGGCGTGGGGCGAAGAACGGCTCTCGAACATGATCGCCACGCGGCCGGACTGGTGCATCTCGCGGCAGCGCGTGTGGGGCGTACCTATTGCGGTGTTTCTATGCGAGGGCTGCGGCAAGCCGCTGAACGATCACGCAGTGAATCAGAAAGTTGTGGAACTATTCAGAAAGTCGGGCGCTGACGCCTGGTTTACAGCCGAGTCCGACACAATTCTTCCTGCCGGAACGAAGTGTCCGCACTGCGGCGGGTCTAAGTTCGAAAAGGAAACTGACATTTTTGACGTCTGGCTGGAATCTGGGGCAAGCTACTTGGCACTGATCGCGGATCAGCAAGCTGACGAGCCAACGTATCCCTGGCCGTCTGATCTCTATTTGGAAGGGGGAGACCAATACCGCGGCTGGTTCCAGTCGTCGCTCTTGTGCGCTATGGGCGCGCGGGGCACTCCGCCATACAAAGGCGTGGTCACGCCGGGATGGACCCTGGATGAAAAGGGTCAGGCCATGTCGAAATCGCGTGGTAACGACGTCGATCCGGTAGATATTTCAAGTCGGCTGGGTGCCGAGGTGGTGCGGCTGTGGGTGGCGTCGGTGGACTTTCGCGAAGACGTAGTGGGATCGGAAGCGCTCATGCAGCGCGTGGCGGAAACCTATCGCACCATCCGTAACAACTTATTTCGTTATGTGCTCAGCAATCTTTATGACTTCGACTCTCAAACCGATGCGGTGCCGTTTGAGCAGTTGGAAGACATCGACCAGCATATGCTGCGCCTTACCGCGACCTTGGCCACCGATGTGAGGCGGTGGTACGACGAGTTCGCCTTCCATCGGATTTATCACCGAGTGAATCACTACTGCGTGGCGGAGCTGAGCGCATTTTATTTCGACGTACTCAAAGACCGCCTATACATTTCCGTGCCCAAATCGCTGGGGCGGCGCGCGGCGCAGACAGCAATTTGGCGCATTGGAGAAGCGCTCACCCGTTTGCTCGCACCGATCATGAGTTTTACGGCGGAGGAAGTTTGGGGATACCTGCCAAAGGTCTTGAATCGCTCTGACAGCGTCCATCTGGCGCAGTTTCCGACCGATGCCGAGATTCTGGGTGAAGGCATTGCGGCGGATGATCCCAAGCAGAGAGAGAACTGGACTGCGTTGCTGGCTATTCGCGGCGAGGTGTTGAAAGCTCTCGATACGGCGCGAAACGAGAAACTAATCGGTAAGCCACTGGAGGCCCAGGTCACGATCACTGCGACTGATCCTACGCACTCGCTTTTGTCGAACTACAAAGATCAATTGCGCTATCTGTTCATCGTCTCCGCGGTGACGCTGACGCGGGGCTCGGGCAACGGCACCGGTGGCGTGCACGTCGAGGTGAAGAAGGCCGAGGGATTGAAGTGCGAGCGTTGCTGGAATTACTCGACGCGTGTCGGCGAAGATAAGAACTATCCGACGGTGTGCGAGCGCTGCAGCGCGGTGTTGAAGGAAATCGGAGCGGAGTGAAGCAGCGGTGAAGGCATACCCTGATACGAATCGGAGATGCGGATCAAACCAATTGTGAATTGGCGAAAGCTGCGAATCTTCCTGTTCACCGTGCTGGCTCTGTGCATTATCCCTCTGACTCGGTACCATCAAATCGATGAACCCATATTGCGCTATCTCGAAGGGCCGCGGGGAGTCGATCCGCTCTCGCTGCATTTGGCGGGCGAGTTTGTCGAAAACAATCTAGGCACCGAACAAAACGCCGACGGATCGGTGACGTTGCGCATGATCGCGCAACAATACTTGTTTGTTCCCCACTGCCTTCTGGTTCCCGCAGGCGTTCCGGTTCATCTTCGCATCACCAGCGCCGACGCGGTTCATGCGCTTGCCTTCAGTGGCACGGGTTATAACATAAAAGTTTTGCCCGGAACGATCAGCGCGGCACAACTCTGGTTTACCAATCCCGGCGAACATAAAACGGTTTGCCGTGAATTTTGCGGCGCCGGACATTACGCCATGCGGTCCGAGCTGAAAGTTGTGCCTCGCGACCAGTTCCCAGTCTTACGGCCGGGAGAGAGGGGAAACTGTGCGGCGCAATAGCGGGCAGCCTTTCTTTGTCTCGAAATTCTCGAGGGTCACCGCCGTTGTCTTGGCGGCGAGTTCCCTTCTGCTCGTGGCCAGTGACAGTGATAACGCACCCGCCCGGATTCCCTCGAACGTTTCGTGGACCCAAGAGACGGTGGCGGCGGCCTCCTCTGGCGACGCTTTTCGCGGACTGCTGCTGGCCAAGCGCTGCGAACACTGTCATGGCGCGGAAGGTTTCAGCGCCACCGCAACAACTCCAAACCTGGCTGGCATGGATCGATTGGCGATCTGGAAACAACTGGAGGATTTCCGCAGCCACAAACGGACGTCGCGCGCGATGGCGCCGATTGCCGATTCACTCTCGGCGCTGGATGTAGCCGATGTGGTTGCCTACTATGCGAAGCTGCCGGTGTTCGCCGATCTTCAGGACAACCGGGTTTTTCCTCAATCACGGCCTGATCCGAACCGCGCGGCTACCGCGCTGCATCTTATTTCATTTGGAGACGGTGAACGCGGCATTCCTCCATGCCAGGCCTGCCATGGTCCGGTTGCCTATCGCGTCGGAGTCCCGTCGTTGGCGAATCAGAATGGGGATTACATTTTGAGCCAGCTCGAAGCCTTCGCCAGTCAGCAGCGCGCCAACGATATCAATATGCCGATGCGCACGATTGCGACGCTCCTGACCGAGGAGGAGAGGCACGCGCTTGCAGAGTATTACGGTTCTGGTCTGGGGCAGCAGGCTGGGCGGCCTTAGGTGAAGCCCAATACTGATGCGCGCGTTAACAAAAGCAGGTTCCCTTCGGCAAGCTCAGGGCAGGCTCTCACCCGGGCCTTCGGCCGAGTTCGGAATGACAAGGGTTGTGGTGAAGCCCGAAGACCGAAGCCGTCTTACTTCAATTCTTCTTACCGCAATTCTTCCATCGCCGCTTCGAGCACTTCCCTGCCTGGCCGCGTCAGCGATTCCGGCAGCGTCGCCAGAGGCTCATCGACCATGTTCAGCATATCGAGGAAGCTGGGGGCCTTGGTGTTCACGTAGAAGACTCCCGTAAGGACCTCGCCTTTGTCGTGCGCTTCGGAAAGGCGCTTCATGGAGGCGATTCTGTCGGTCGGGTCGTAATCCTCTTCGAGCTTGCGCAGGCGCAGGCTCGAACCGTCATGCATGGTGACGTTGATAGTTGTTCCCGGATCGTACTCGACATCAATCTCTTCGAAGTGAGGAACGAAAGACATTTCCTGCAAAGTTTCTTCGTGATCTTTCACGTATTTATAGGACTTAGTCGACCCTTCATGATCGTTGAAGGTAACGCAGGGCGAAACCACGTCGAGCATCACAGTGCCGTGGTGCGCGATAGCGGCTTTCAGCATGGTGCTCAACTGCCGCTTGTCGCCGGAGAACGAACGGCCCACGAAGGTCGCGCCGAGTTCAATGGCCAGCCCGCAGGTATCGATCGGAGGAAGATCGTTAATCACTCCCGATTTCAGCTTCGAACCCAGATCGGCAGTCGCCGAGAATTGGCCTTTGGTCAATCCATACACGCCGTTGTCTTCAATGATGTAAATCATGGGAAGATTGCGGCGCATGAGGTGAACGAACTGGCCGATGCCGATGGAAGCGGTATCGCCGTCACCGCTGACGCCGAGAGCAATCAGGCTGCGGTTGGCGAGCATTGCGCCGGTCGCGACCGAGGGCATGCGTCCGTGCACCGAGTTGAAGCTGTGCGATCGGTTCATGAAGTAGGCCGGACTCTTGGACGAGCAGCCGATTCCGCTCAGCTTGGCGACACGCTCGGGCTGCACACCCATGTCATACATGGCCTCGATGATGCGCTCGGAAATGGCATTGTGGCCGCAACCCGCGCACAGCGTTGTCTTGCCGCCCTTATAGTCCAGAACGCTTAGGCCAATGCGATTACTTTTCGGCTCTGCCGTTGGCGTGGTTGCCATTTACCTTCCCTCCATGGTGCTGAGTTCGTCGGTGACAGAGCGCGCATCGAGCGGCAGTCCGTCGAGATGCGCAATGCTCCGCAAGCGCGTTGTTAGTTCTGGTTTGAGATCGAGCTTAAGCAAGGTGAGCATTTGCGCATCGCGATTTTGCTCGACCACGTAAATACGATCGTGCTGCTCGATAAATTCATGCACTTCCCGGGTGAATGGGTAACCACGCAACCGCAGGTAGTCGGTTTCAATCGCGTACTCGTTGCGCAGCTGGTCGCGGCTTTCGGTCACGCCCCAATGCGAAGTTCCATAAGCGATGATCCCAATCTTCGCGTTCGTGCCCTTCTGAATCTCCGGCCGCGGCACAAACGATCGCGCCGTCTCAAACTTGCGATTCAGCCGCTCCATGTTGTTTTCGTAGTCGTCGGGCCGCTCGCTGTAGTTGGATTTATCGTTGTGACCACTGCCCCGCGTGAAGTAAGCCGCGGCGGGATGGTCCGTTCCCGGCAGGGTGCGATAGCCCACACCGTCGCCATCCAAGTCTTTGTAGCGGGCGAAGCCCCCGAGTTTCGCCAGTTCGTTCTTATCAAGCACTTTGCCGCGCTTGATCGGCGTGGTCGGGTATTCGAAGGGATCGGACATCCAGTTGTTCATGCCCAAATCCAGATCGGACATAACGAAGACCAGAGTCTGGAATTGCTCCGCCAGGTTGAAGGCCTCCGACGCCATGCTGAAACACTCCGCAGCCGAGCACGGAATCAGCATCATGTGTTTGGTATCGCCATGCGAAAGAAAGGCGGTCGACAAAATATCGCCTTGCGAAGTGCGAGTGGGCAATCCGGTGGATGGACCGACGCGCTGAATGTCCCAGATCACGCCGGGAATCTCCGCGTAATAAGCTAGGCCGGCGAACTCCGCCATCAACGAAATACCGGGGCCGGCGGTCGCCGTCATGCTACGAGCACCCGCCCATCCTGCGCCGATCACCATACCGATCGCCGCCAATTCATCCTCTGCTTGAACGATGGCGAAAGTGGCTTTCCCGTCGGGGCCGATGCGGTATTCCTTCATGTACTCGATCATCGTTTCGACGAGCGAGGACGAAGGCGTGATGGGATACCACGTGACCACGGTGCATCCGGCGAACATGCAGCCCAAGGCCGCGGCAGAATTGCCATCGATAATAATTTTGCCCGCAGTCTTGTTCATGCGTTCGATGTAGAAAACGCCGCGCTTCTCAAGGCTCGCCTTCGCATAATCGAATCCCGCCTGCGCCGCGGCGAGGTTCAAATTGGCAGCCTTCACTTTTTTCGCGAACTGCTTGCGGATCGCTTTCTCGACCTCGCCCATCTCAATTGTGAGCAGTTGCGCGACCACGCCCACGTAGACCATGTTCTTGACCAGCTTGCGCAGCTTTGCTTCCGGACAAACCGTCGCCACTATTTTGTCGTAAGGAACGGAGTAAAAAATCAGGTCGTCGCGCAGCTTATTCAGAGCGAGCGGTTCGTCATAGAGCACCGAAGCGCCGGGGTCCAGGGACATCACATCGTCCTGGGCGGTCTCGGCATTCATCGCAACCAGGAAATCAATTTCCTTCTTGCGTCCGATGTAGCCGTCTTTATTGGCGCGAATGGTATACCACGTGGGCAGCCCGGCGATGTTCGAGGGAAAAAGGTTCTTGCCCGAAATCGGCACGCCCATCTGGAAGATGGCGCGCAACAAAACTGTATTCGAACTCTGCGAGCCTGAGCCGTTCACCGTCGCAACCTGAATGCTCATGTCATTGACGATGCGCTTGCGCCCCAGTTGCCCGCCCGCTCCTTGAGGCACCACATCCGTAGTGGCCATCCCGACACCTTCCTTATGGTTAAGGGGCAGAGTCATCCGCCCGCAGTTTTAAGTCGAAGGGAACAGATGATTATACGGCGAAGGCGGTCCCATCGGCATGCCAAATCGCCCGTCGGTACTGCCTCAGTTTGAAATTTCATAGGGTAGAACGATAGCGACGCCCTGTGCGATACTCGGTTCATGGCGAAGCGTCCCCGCGACCCCGTCCAGCTTGCCAAGCAGGTTTTCGGCATCGCCAGCCGGGAGAGCGCATGAGGCGTCTGCCATTAATCTTAGCGGGGGTGTATCTGGCGATCTACACAACCGTACTTGTGAACAACGTATATTGGCCCGTTGGCGACCAGACGGATGTCATCAGAGCTGGCTTCGCCGCTTTTCCAATCGGGCTATGGCTTTCATTCTCTTACCCCGGAGAACGAGGCGGAGCATTTGTCGCAGTGTCGCTAGCCGCTGTCCTGAATGCTGTGCTGATATTTTTCGTATCTCGCTGGCTGATTCGCCGACTCTCACTTTCAAACTGAGACACTACCCGCCCGTCCGCAGCCGGGAGGAACCTGATATGGAACCGGAAGAAGAGATCACTCCGGACTCAGGACTCGGTTCTGAAAAACTGGGCCATGTTCCGGAACTTATTATATCGTGACACGATCAAATCGGCAGGGGGGATTTTCTTCAAGTCTGCGAAGTGTTTTTGCAGGCTCACATCGAGCAGGTTGGCCGCCGCTTCGTAATCGCGGTGGGCGCCGCCTTCGGGTTCCGGGACGATGTCATCGATGCAGCCCAGTTCGCTGAGATCGGTGGCGGTGATGCGCATGGCTTCGGCGGCCAACTCTTTCTTGCTGGAGTCGCGCCACATGATGGCCGCACAACCTTCGGGAGAAATCACCGAGTAGATGGAGTTCTCCATCATCAGCACGCGGTCGGCGACGGCAATGGCCAAGGCTCCTCCGCTGCCGCCAACTCCGATCACCGTCGTGATGATGGGTACTTCCAGGCGCGCCATCTCGCGCAGGTTGTGCGCGATCGCTTCAGCCTGGCCGCGCTCCTCCGCGTGGATGCCGGGATAGGCGCCATCCGTATCGACCAGAGTAAAAATTGGACGGCGATATTTTTCCGCGATCTGCATCACGCGCAAAGCTTTGCGGTAGCCCTCGGGGTGCGGTGTGCCAAAGTTGCGGTACACCCGCTGCTTCATGTCGCGGCCCTTCTGGGTTCCGACGACCAGGATTTCCTCGCCGTGAAAGCGCGCCATGCCGCAAACAATTGCAGCATCGTCACCGAAGGTGCGATCGCCGTGAATCTCGCTCCAGTCGGTGAACAGGCGATCAATGTAGTCGAGGGTCTGGGGGCGCTGCGGGTGCCGGGCCAGTTCGGTTTTTTGCCAGGCTGTCTGCGAAGCATTCATCTCTTCCCTTAGTATGCGAATGCGCTCGTGAAGCTGCGCCAACTCACGACGAGTATCGTCGCTCTCGCTCGCATTGGCTTCGATCAGAGCAACCTGACGCTCAATCTGATCCAGTTCCTGCTGCGCTTTGTTGGCTGCTTCCATGAGTTTAGCTGATCGCCGAGTTTAGCTGATCACGCGCACGCTTCCGCGCCCGCACAACTGTTCCACGCGGGCGATGAAATTGCGATCTGGCAGGACATTATAGCCTTCCGCCTCCATCACCACCATGAAATCCCCGGCGCGTTCCACGTCAAACAACACCCGGGCCTCGCCTTTGCGCTCCTGGAAGAGCAGGTGAAGATCGTCCACCGTGGATTCTTGCGCGCTTTCCAGAGGGAGCCGAATGCGAATCGCGCGCGGCAGCGGAACCTTGGCGTCCTCGAGCGGCATGATTTCCGCCGCGGTAATTTTCGGGTTGGTTCCTTCCTCGATTCTTATTCCGGCCTTCACTAATACCGGAACTTCCAATTTAACTTTTTCGGCCAGGCGCTTGTAGGCTTCGGGAAAGACGATCATATCAATGGAGCCTGACATGTCCTCGAGCGTGGCTTGCGCATAAAAATCTCCGCGCTTGGACTTGAGCACGCGCAGGTTGGCGATGATGCCCGCGGTGGCGATGGTCTCGTCCTTGCCCGTGGACTTTGTCATCCCACCGATTTCCGCGATCCTGAGCGCTTGCAGGTCCTCCAGCTTGTCTTTGTATTTCTCCAGAGGATGCCCGCTGATGAAGAAACCCAGAATCTCTTTTTCCGCGGCGAGCCTCGCCTGCTCATCCCAGTCAGGAATGTTCGGGAGCCTGTCGTTATGAGCCTCGGACTCTTCCTGCTGGAAGACGCCGAACAGGCCGTGCTGGCCGGACTCCACGTCGCGTTGCGTTTTCTGGGCGCGCTCCATGGCGCGGTCAAGGACCGACATCAATTGCGCTCGGCGGCCCAGCGAATCCATGGCGCCGCTCTTGATCAACGATTCCAACACGCGTTTATTCAGTAGCCGGAGATCGACGTTCTCGCAAAATTGGTAGATCGACTTGAATTGGCCCAGTTTCTTGCGCGCTGACACAATCGATTCGATCGCGTTGCCGCCGACATTTTTGACCGCCGCCAGACCGAAGCGAATGGCTTCTCCATGCGGGGTGAAGTTTGCGTCGGAGACGTTAATGTCGGGGGCTTCGACAGAAATGCCCATCTCGCGGCACTCATTGATGTACTTGACCACGTCATCTGTACTACCGGTAACGGACGTCAGCAGCGCCGCCATGAATTCGACGGGATAGTGTGTCTTTAAATAAGCAGTGTGATAGGCCAGCAGCGCATAGGCGGCGGAGTGGGACTTGTTGAAACCGTAGCCGGCGAACTGCGCCATGAGATCGAATATCTTCTCGATCTTCTTCGGCGGAAACTTGCGCTGCGCGGCGCCTTCAACGAAGCGTTCGCGCTGCTGCGCCATCTCTTCAGCTTTTTTCTTGCCCATGGCGCGACGCAGAAGATCGGCTTCACCCAGAGAATAGCCAGCCAGGCGGTTGGCGATCTGCATCACCTGCTCCTGGTAGACGATCACGCCGAGTGTCTCTTCCAGAATCTCTTTCAGCTCCGGCAGTTCGTATTCCACTTTTTTGCGGCCATGTTTGCGGTCGACGAAATCGTCGATCATCCCGCCTTGAATCGGACCGGGGCGGTAGAGCGCGTTCAACGCAGTTAGATCCTCGATAGAATTCGGCTGATACTTACGCAGCACATCGCGCATGCCGTGCGATTCAAACTGGAAAACGCCAGAGGTCAATCCTTTGTGAAAGACTTTTTCGTAGGTTTCCGCATCGTCCAGGGGAACGGTTTCCAGAGTGATCGCGGTGCCGTGAGTCTGCACGATCAGTTTCAGCGCATCGGTGAGAATCGTCAGCGTGGTGAGGCCGAGGAAGTCCATCTTCAACAGGCCCATCTTTTCAATGGCGACCATGTCAAAGGCGGTAACGATTTCGTCGTTCTTCGTCTTGTGCAGCGGGACAAGTTCAGTGAGTGGCTTGGGCGAGATCACGACGCCAGCCGCATGCACGCCGGAGTTGCGCACCATGCCTTCCAGCTTTTTTGCGGTCTCCATCAGCTCGCGAATCTGGCCATCTTTCTCCATTGCCTCGCGTAGTTGAGGAGAGTCTTCGATGGCCTGATCCAGCGTGATATTGAGTTGCGTGGGGACCATCTTGGCGATGCGATCGACATCGGCGTAGGGAATGTCCATGGCGCGGCCCACGTCCTTGATTGCGGCTTTGGCGGCCATGGTGCCGAAGGTGATGATCTGCGCCACATTGTCGCGCCCGTATTTCTGCGTGACGTAGTTGATCACTTCACCGCGCCGGTTCATGCAGAAATCGATATCAATGTCCGGCATCGACACGCGCTCAGGATTAAGGAAACGTTCGAACAACAATTCATGTTGCAGCGGATCGATATCCGTGATGCCGAGTGCGTAGGAAACCAGCGAACCGGCAGCCGATCCGCGACCCGGGCCCACCGGAATCTCGTGCTCTTTGGCGTAGCGGATGAAATCCCAGACAATCAGAAAATATCCGGGGAATTTCATTTGCTGGATGATCGCCAGTTCCCGTTCCAGCCGTTGTTCGTAGTCCGAAATTGGGTGCTTCAGCTTGCCTTGCTCGTGCAGCGGCCGCAGCGCCGCCAGCCGGAGCGCGAAGCCTTCGCGCGAAACGTGCTCGAAATAGCTGTCGATCGTGTAACCCGGTGGGACATCGAACTGCGGGAACGGCGTCGCCACTTTTTCCAATCGCACGTTGCAGCGCTCGGCGATATCGAGCGTGCGCGTCACGACTTCGGGGGAGTCTTTGAAGACGCGATGCATTTCGTCGTGGCTCTTGACGAAGAACTGATTGCCATCGAACTTCATGCGCTGCGTATCGTGAATGGACTTGCCCGTCTGGATGCAGAGCATCACGTCTTGCGCGTGGGCATCGTCCTCGCAGAGATAGTGGCTGTCATTGGTGGCCACCAGCGGCAGTCCGAGATCCTTCTCCAGTTGGAATAGGCCTGGATGGATCTTGTGCTCCATCGCAAGACCTTGGTCCTGAATTTCAAGATAAAAATTATCTTTGCCGAAAATGTCGGTGAAGGTTCCGGCAGCGGCGAGAGCTGCGTCGTACTTCCCTTCCATCAACCGCTCGGCAACTTCGCCTTTCAGGCATCCAGAGAGCCCGATCAATCCGCGCGAATGTTCCGCCAGAAAATTCTTGCTCACGCGCGGCTTGTAGTAAAAGCCGTGCAGCGAAGCCTCTGACGTAATTTTCACCAGGTTGCGGTAGCCTTCCTCATTCTCGGCGAGCACCAGCAGATGGTTGTAGGTATCGCCATCGGGCGGAGTGCGTTCGATGTTGTGATCATCTTTCTTGCAGATGTAAAGCTCGCAGCCGATGATGGGCTTGACGCCGTACTTGTGCGCTGCATTTACGAAGTGCACCGCACCGAAAATGTTTCCATGGTCGGTCATAGCGACCGCAGGCATGCCGAGTTCTTTGACGCGCTGGCAAAGCTTTTCCACGTCGCAGGCGCCGTCAAGAAGTGAATAGTCGGTATGCAGGTGCAGGTGGACGAATTGGGGCATAGGGCTCGATGTCATTTTACGTTGGGCTCATTCTAATGGGAAATGCGCGCATGCAAGCGGAATGTTATCCACAGAAAAGAGCTTCGGAGTGGAAAAGGAGCGCTGAAGCTACTGGCCTTCATTCGCGCCGGGTAGACGGAAGTCCACGCCGCGATCTTCGTTCGCTTTGGTCGTTGCAGGAACATCGAGGTTCGCTAGCGGAATCTTCTCGGTATGCTGCGACGAAAAATTCCATAGCGTCTGGCCTACGATGGCGTAGTTCTGCACTTCCTGCTTGTGCTGATCGCGAAACACCAGCACCGTGGCAGGAGCGGGATCCGTGTGCTCCGTCTCACGCGGCGCGGGCACTGACTTCGCATAGAGATCCTGATCGTCCTGACCGCGCATTCTTTGCTCATCGAGACTTTGCGCATTCATCTCGTTGGCCAGGCCGATCTCGCGCTCCTGGTCCGGGTCGTAGGACGAACCAGAATCCCACCACCAGTAGGGATCGAACGCTCCGTATCCCCAGGGGTATCCGAATCCCCAGCCACAGCGGCGCCCAAAACAATTATTGCTGAATCCGCGAGTGCGGATTCGCAACCCGCGATGGCGATTGACATTTCGTGAACGCAAGCCCCGCGCGGATGCGGCATTGGCTGATGATCGACTGCCTGATGATCGATTGAAGGACCGTCCACGCGCGAACGAGTGGGAAGCGAAGCCTGAACCGGTGCGCATTCCACTGAATCCGTGGCTCCCGGCGAATCCTTGTCCTCCGCCCGAATGTCCGCTAAAACTGCCGTGAGAGGAAAACCCGCCGTGGCCGCCAGCGAATCCGTGGCCGCCGCCGCGCTGCGCAGCCAGCGGCATCGACGCCGCAAGAACCAGGAAAAGCGCAATGGCCGCCACGCGCCGCATATCCATATTATAGGCCTGATTCATCCCCTGAATGCAACAATCGTGAATGCACGAATAGCGAATGCACGAATAGCGACCGGCGGACGGTTAGCGCTTCTTCGTTAGCGCTTCCTGGTTTTCGACTTGGTCTTCTTAGCGGCTTTCTTCAGGGGCGACTTCTTCGCTGTGGCCTTCATTGCGGCCTTCTTTACCGGAGGCTTCTTAGCCGCCCTGGCGGCGGGCTTGGCGGTTTTGGCCGTAACCTTGGCTGGAGCGGCTTTGACCTCCGGCTTCGAGTTTGGCTGCAATTTCGTCGCGGCCGGTGCCACGGGAACAGGCGCCGCCACGGCCGCCGCGGCTTTCTTCCCCCTGCCTCTTCCGGGCTTGCCGGGCGTCTCTGCTGCCGGCGTAGTCGCTGCCGCAGCCGCTTTCGGTCCGCGTCCGCGCCGGGGCGGAGGAGGTGGCGGAGGGGGCGGTGGCGCGAACGGCTTCAGAAATTTCAAAGTCTCAGTGTGCGAGCGCAGCTTGCCATCGAGCAGCAGCATGAAGACGTCGCGAGCAATCTTGGGATATTCCGGCAACTGCGGCGTGATCAGCAACTCCGTCATCTCCGGCAGCGGAATGCGCTTCTGCACGTCGCGCCACTTGGTGAAAAAGTTTTTGATCTTCTGCGCTACGGTCTGCTGCCGTGCCGTCACCGCCAGAAACAGAACCATTTCCGGCCGCGCCGCCGATAGCAAATTCCACGTGCGCGAAGGCGTCGCCGCCTCTTTCCCCATCAGCCGCTTCGCCAGTTCTTTGGAATGATCCTCAATGTCACGCCAGGCTTCGATCAAGTCCTTGCGCGGAATCTGCCGCCGCAAATCGCTGACGTCCTTTTCCGACAAGTGCGCCGTAAGGAAATGCATCACCGATGCCGAGGGATCGACCGTGTAGCCCAAGTCGACAATCTGTTGGCGAGTCTTCATCAACTGGGTGAGCCCGTTCGCGTCCACCTTGGCCACGGTCCAGTGCGGGTGCAGCACTTTCAGGAACTCTTCTTTTTCCAGCGCCCGCACCACTGCCAGCGGATCGTCTTCGTGCGCCAGTTGCGCGATCTCATGTCCCACGGCGCTTTTCGAAACGTGTTCAATGTATTTATTTTCTTTCGCGGAATCGTAGCGCTGCTGGGTTCGCTCTTCCATCGGCCAGTGGAAGCGCGCCGCAAAGCGGGTCGCCCGGATCAACCGCGAAGGATCCTCCACAAACGAATAGTTGTGCAGAATCCGCAACACCTTGGCTTCAATGTCGGCCACGCCGTTGAACGGATCGAGCAGCAGCCCCCGCGATCCTTCATTCAGCGAGAGAGCCATGGCGTTGACGGTAAAGTCGCGGCGGCGCAGGTCTTCCTGAATGCTGGCAGGAGTAATTACGGGCGGCCGGCCCACCTTCTCATAATGCTCGGTGTGCGACATCCCGATCTCTGCACGAACATTTCCCGGCAACACCAGAAACAGCGTGCGCACATCCTCGTCGTGGCCGGCAATTTGCGCGCCCGCGCGCTCGAGATCCTTCTGTAGTTTGAGGGGATTGCCCTGAACGGTAAAGTCGAGGTCGCGGATGGTGAAGCCGCTGATAATATCGCGGATCGCGCCACCGGTTAGATAGAGTGTGATTCCCGCCGCGCGGGCTACCTCTTGCACCAGATTGACGCCTTTCATCTGATCCGGCGTCAACCGGATTTCCATGGTGTAAATGTAATCAGCCATTCGTCTTCAAGCGATCGTCATCCAGCCAAGTCAAGCGGCCAAGCCTTCGTCCCTTTGGACTTAGCCAGACCTAAGTAGCGTTTTCCACACGATTTCCACAGACGGACTCGGCCCTGCCCCGGCAATCCCACCCCCAACCCAGCACAAGCCATTCAATACAAAACACTTATGTGGACTTGAGTGACACCAAGGCAACTTAAAGGAATAACACAACGTTTACAATTTGGCTACTGCCAACGTGGATTCCTGCGATTTATTGGGAAATAGTGCGAGAATGAGTCGGGCTTCGGCTGCCTTTCCCGCAAGCCGCAAGCCGAATCCATGCCCTCGACCCACAAAAAAGTAATCGTCCGCAAGATGGACCGCGATTCCGTCTCCGGCTATGTCTCGCCCGCGCAGTTCGTCAACGAGGGCAAACTCGAACTGCTGAACACCGCCGGCAACGTGGTCGCCATGGATCTGCGCGAGATCAAGGGCGTCTACTTCGTGCGCGAGTTCGGAGACTCCGAATCGCTCACCCGCAAGACTTTCACGTCCCGTCCCCGCTCCGAAGGCCTGTGGGTACGCCTGCGCTTCAAGGACAACGAAATCCTAGAAGGCCTAATGCCCGCCGACCTGACCCAGACCACGCCGGAAGGTTTCCTCGTCAATCCTCCCGATCAGCGGTCGAACACGCAACGCATTTTCGTCCCGCGGACAGCGCTGGAGTCGCTGACCGTGTTGGCGGTGATCGGCGCGACGCGAAGGCCGCGGCGCGGTGCGGGTGAGGATCAGCGGCAGGTTACGTTGTTCGAGGAGTGATGTTTTGTAGAGCGGGCGCCCCGCCCGCTGCCTTTGACTTTGCGTTGAAGTGAAGTTGGTTTGTGAAAATGTGAGACGGGAGGAAACCGGGGACAGCCCCCGAAGAGATTCTCTTATTGACATCCAAAGGCCGCGGATCTACTCTGATCCCCAATTTGCGGATTGGATAGCCGCAACTGGTGTCTTCCACTGGAGAAGGACGCGATCATGAAGCCAATAGCACGATTGCTTTGTCTGTCGTTCTGCCTGTTCTCCTACCGTTTGCCACTGTTCGGGCAGTCCAACCTCGGGACGCCCAGCTGGTCTATCTACGACGGCGGCGAGTATGACACTCTCAACCTACAGAACCTCAACGTCTCGCTGAACATCCCGGTCATGAGCAAGGCGGGGGCGATTCCGTTCAACTTCGCGCTGAGCAACGGATCGGTATCGGGCGTCTACGGGGTCGTCTCTACAGGGCAAATGTACACGACGATGACGAATTCGCGCCTGCTCGGCATCGCGAACCACCTTCTAGGACCTCCACCCAGCTATTATACGGTGACCTACAGTTATGTCGGCTCTAGAACCGTCACTTGCCCGTCTGGCTATGGGAGTGGCTCGGCGACACAGTATTACGGATGGTTTATAGTCTTTTCCGATGGAACCCTCCATTGGCTCCCGAGTACCGATTACACCTACTCCGGTACAACCTGCTCAGGCTACTTTACCGACCAAGTAATTGATGGAACGGGCTACACTTTGAGCTTTACTGCTCCGCTGGCGGCAAACATCTACACTCGCGGTGGACTGATCGTGGCGGGTAGCACCTCGATTACAGACCCACAAAGCAGCCCCAATTCAATCGCATTTAACTTGTCCACGGGAGTGTTTACGGACACCCTCGGTTTGACTGCCCTTACTCAAGCGTCCGGAGGGAATAGCTGGAGCTGGAGTGATGTAAATGGTGGCTCCCCAACTGCTAGCGTGACGACTACGCCCTATACGCTAAAATCGGTATTCGGATGTAGCGGGTTCATTGACTACAATTACAGTTCGGTACCTCTTCCGACTACGGTCAGTTTTCCAGACACCAGTTCCTTGCTTTTGGCTTGGGAATCTCCGCCCGGGTACGCCAGCGACAGAACTGGAAGGTTGTCACAGATCACACTGCGCGATGGTCTGAGTAAGGTTGGCTACAACTACAACCCAAATTCCTCTAGCAATGATGGGCTGAACTGCACTTACCAGATACCGAAGAGCATGACCCGCACTACGAGTGATGGAACCGTCACCTATACTTGGGCAGCGGTGAATAACGGTTCCGGTAACTGGGGTAATACGACAACAAAAGTGGACATTGGCGGCAACAAGACAGTCTACACATTTACTGGCCTCATTGCGACGGGATATTCGCTCACTCCAGGAGTCGCGCAAGCACTTACCGAATTACAGTATTTCCACAACACGGGAACGGTCAGCAACCCTACCTATTCCTCTACAGCCGACCGCACGGACATCTACTGCTACAACAGCAGCACCCCGACGGTGGGTAACTGCGCAACCGCTGTGGTGGCGGAACCAGTTACCGAAGTAGATGTTTTTACTGCCTTCGCTGGACAAGGCACTAGCTACTCGCGGAGGCAGACCCAGTACGATTCCTACGGGAACGTGACTTACTCGGCACAATTTGACTTCGGGGGGAGTTCGCCACTTATAGCTATCACGACTTCCTATGGAAGCTGGGGGGGGTCCGCGTGCGGCCCAGTCGGGGGCAACGTGAACGACAAGCCGTGCCAGATCATAGCAGCAAATGGAACTAACACGATATCTGTGAGTCGTTTCGCATACGATTCTCACGGAAACCTGCTAACGACCTACGTCTCTCCTGACGGCGGATCTACGTTCCTGAGTAATACGACAGCGAACAGCTACAATGGCAACGGCACTCTAAGCGCGTCGTATGATCTCGCTAACAACCAGACCTCCTACGCGTACAACGGCACTGCCTATGCGTCGTGCGGGAGCTGCACGCAGTATCCGTTTCCGACTACTATCACAAATGTCGGGACCGGGTTGTCAAAGTCTTTCACATATAATGGCATCGGCGGGGTGAAGTTGACGGAGGTTGGTCCGAATGGCAGCACGCAGAAAACCACCTATGCATACGATGAGAATTGTGGTACCGCGGCTGATCCCTGGTGGCGAGTAGGCTCTACTACTGATCCGAACGGTAACCAAATCTGTTACGGCTATTCTGCGACGAGCATTGCCAGTTCGTTTTCATTCGGATCAAGTGTGAATAATACGACCACAACGCTTGATGGCTATGGTCGTACAATTCTAGAGCAGAAGCAGCAAGGTCCAGGTTCAGGCAACTATGATACGGTGAGCAAGTCTTATGTTTTCGCTCCGTCATCGAATCCAAGTTGGCACGGAGTCTATAGCAGCCTTCCATGCACCATGCCAAAGGGAAGCGGTTGCACAAACAATGTTCAACGATTTTACGACATGCTTGGAAGGCCGGTCGAGACATACAACTCAGGGAGTACCGGCTACATTGCCTACACTTACGCAGGCGGCACTTCCGGGGTGACTCGTGAAGACGTGCTTCAGGTTCTTGGTCCTGCTCCTAGCGGTGAGAATGTAAAGCAGGTGCAAAGTGAATATGATGGCCTCGGCAGACTGACTTCTTCCTGCGCGCTCTCCACGAGTGTGAGCGGCTATACGTCCTGCGGTCAGGTGACTGGCTCGTATTCTGGGGTGCTAACGACCACCTCGTATGCCTCAGCTACCGGCAGTCAAACAGTTTCATTTACTCGCGGATCGCAAACTCGGAGCCAGACGCTCGATGGCCTTGGACGCGTGACTTCCAGCACGACGCCCGAGGGTGGGACGATCACCAATGTGTACGATTCCTTGCCTGTTGCCTGCAACGGTCGCGCTCTTGCTTACTCCGGGAAGTTAATCTATAGCGGATTTGCAAACGGTAACTTTAGTTGTTATCTGTACGACTCTATAGGACGCATCGCGGCCATTACAGGTGTTTCAGGTTCCAACACTCTTTGCAGGCGTTTCTTCTACGATAATTCATCGGGTGTTTTGGGTGCGATTCCCAGCGGGATCACTCTCGCTAATCAGTACGGACGCATGGTAGAGGCTGAAACGGATACCTGTGCGTGGCCAGTCACTTCTTCCACGATGATCACTGACGAGTGGTTCAGCTATGACAAGAACGGCAATGCGACCGACATGTGGGAATTGACGCCGCACAGCACGCAGTACTATCACTCCACGGCAACATTCGCAGGCAACGGCGTCATTACTTCGCTACAGCTTGTCAGCCCTAGTTTGTACACGATCAACTACACACTCGATGGTGAAGGGCGGTGGAATACGTTGGCAAAGGGAAGTTCGAACATGGTCACAGGCCCGACGCAAATGTACAACGCTGCCGGCCAGCCAACCGAGGTTGACCTTACCGGTAGCGACAAAGACACATATACTTACGATCCGAACACTGGCAATATGACCAAGTACGTATTTCAAGTGGGTAGTACGAACGAAACGGGCGTGCCGAATTGGAGTCCAAACCAAACACTGCAACAACTCGCGATTACTGATGGCTTTAATTCAGGAGGCTCCCAGACATGCGCGTCATCTTACGATGACTTGGTTCGTTTGACGGTTTTCGACTGCGGCTCAGGCAATTGGGGGCAAGACTTCGGTTACGATCAATATGACAACTTGACGCAAACGGTGATTTCAGGTCGTTCTGGTGGCACGTGGAACCCTGGATATAACTCAAGTAACAACCGAGTCACCGGCGCAACGTACGACGCAAGTGGTGACATGACGAACGATGGCGGCATGAATGTTTACGGCTATGACCAATTTAACAAGTTGGCATGGACGGCGGGCTCCGGCACGCCGACTTGCGGTACGAGCGGCAAGTGTATTACGTACGACGCTTTCGGTCGCATGGTCGAAAAGAGTAGTGGCAGTACGTGGACCGAAATTTGGTACACGCAGGTCCCCGGCAGCATGGTTAACATGAGCGGGACAGTTGCCAATTATGGTTACTGGCCCAGTCCGGGACGAGGAACTTTCCTCGCTACCGGCAACAACCTTTTCATGCATCAAGACTGGCTGGGCAACGACCGGATCGTTTCAAATATTGGCGGGCACACCGTTGCGGCGGACCGGGCCTACGCGCCTTACGGAGAGCAGTACAGCACGTTCGGCGGCACGAATCCAATCTACGGCATGTTCGCCGGACTCACCGGAGATTTCGATACTGGCGTCCTGTTTGACACACCTAACCGGGAACTCGCCCAGTACCAAGGGCGGTGGTTATCTCCCGATCCGGCAGGTGTGGGATGGAACCAGTACGCCTACCCGGTCAACCCGAACAGCAACGTCGATCCGAGCGGACTCGCTGATAGTGGAAATAGTGGGTGCGAAGGCAACACTATATGCCAGGAGTTTGATCCAGCGAGCGACTACGGTTTTGGTTTTAATGTTAGCGACGACAACTCCGTTTCCTCCAATCCCGGAAACGATACAGCCACAAAAAACGTAACACTTGAAGTAATAACTCCCACTTTCATCCTGGGGCCAAACGTAATGCCATTTGCCTTGGCTGCTTACGATTATTATCGAACTGTCGGCGAAACGAACTCCAGCTTGGCTTGGGACATAGATTCGAACTTCCATGTTGTACCGGGTATTCGTTTGCCGAACGGCGATGTAGCGGCGAGTTCTATGGCGCAGCAAGTATTCCAGGGAAATCGACGGCTGTGGAACAATGCGAACGGCACGATGAAGGCGGTAACGGCTTTATATGCTGCTGGGTTCACGGTCGTGGGTGGCGGAGCAGTGGTCGGTGGGTTGCCGACGATGGAGATAGCTGTCGGAGCCGGTGAGCCCTTCCATGTGGCGTACGGAGTCGGGGGAACATGGCTGAACGCTGTGGGCAACACTCTGGGTAATATGACGGTCAGTTCGTTCATGGCTTCCGAAACCGCGGCGACCGCGTGGTTCACGGTCAGCGTACCGATTTTGAATGAGGGAGCAGTGCTGGCGACCCAGGGGTGTCCGGCCTTTTCGTGCGCAACGGCTGCGCTCTCAGCATTGGGGCAGGGATGGATCCCGTGATGAGGAAAACGGCGGCACTCGACGAAGGCGGTACCCAAGTCCAGGGCTGCTTTGTTTTCACCGTTCCAGATGGCCTCTCGGAGCGACCAAGTACCAAAGTTTTTCGCGATCCGTTTGGCCCCTACCTTCTCACGAGGGTCGCCAGCGCTCTGTCTGCTGACGGTTTTGAAGTTACGAAGGTCCAGCGAGGCAGGGCTTGCGATGCAGGATTTACCGTTAGGCTTGGCCGACTCGTCGTCGAGGTCGCGCTGTTTGTAAGGCGCAGCGCGAGTGCCGCCGAATGCGGTCTGCTTACCTGGTGCCACGGGCCTTTCCTCCGTCGGGTTTGGCGCCGCCCGTTAGAGAAGCACGAATCCGACGAATGGAACCGTGTCAGTGCGGCAATTGAAGGGGTCCTGAGGGAAGATCTGCGGGACCTGAATCTCGTTTCCGTACTACGTCTGACCCGCAAACAAGCCGAAAGACGCTGGGCGGGCGGGCGTTGAGGAAGTACTCGTCAGTCGCCCAGATCATCCCCTTCAGCCAGGTGCCCCACCCCTCGTTTGTTGAAGGGTGGAATTCCACGGTAGTGTCCATGCCGAGACTTGCGACCTGAATTCATTTCACAGCAGGCTACATCAGTGCGGAATGGCACCGCCCCGCAAGCCTTTGCGGCAAATCAATAAGCCGCGACTTATCCACAGCCCCATTGTGACATCTAACCTTGCGCTCGCCAAGAAATCACTTCATCATGGACGAAGCACTGACGGTAAATGTAGCCGAAGGAAGACCGTACCTAAGTCCTGCATTGGACGTATTTTGCCTCTAACTCTTTTAGAAGACGTATTTTGCAGACAATTTTTTTCAAACCCCGCGCCCAGCAAGACTTTCAAAAAAAAGAGAGGGGTAGGGCATCCCCCGAATAAACGAGAATCGTGCGTTGCTGCACGGTAGTGAGCGCAGCGGTCAGATTTATTATTCAGTTACAGCGATCCTATCGTCGCGCCATGCGGGGAAGCGTCGGCTGCAGGATCTTGACCGGTACGCGACGATTGACTGACGTGCCCATCCATCCCGTCACCGATCCCAGCACACCGACCTTTTCGCTCTGTCCCACCCGCAGGTCCGAAGTGCGCAGGTTGTTATGCGGCATGTTCTCGCTCACCGCACGCTGCATTACCGCTACCGGCCGCGCCGTGCTCACCGCGATCGGCATGCGATCCCACACGCGCAGATTACTCAACTCAGACCCGCGAACCGAGATGGCGTTGGAATGCCCGATGGGTGACGCCAATCGCGCAACCACAACCGGCTTGCTGTTCTTGCTGACTGAGTCTGCACCGCGTAGCAGGCCGCTGACCGCAACCGGCGTCTTGCCCTTCGTGTTCGCCGTTGCAGTCGCCGGCTTCGTACTGGCCAGCGCGGCGGACGCTGCCGGGGCGTTCGGCGCGCCCACCGGACCGGAAGCCACCGTCAGCACCACCCCCGTGGTCGTATAGGTCACGGTGAAGTGGAAGCTTGAGTTGATCGCGATGGTGCCGTTGGAGAACGTGCCGCTCACGCTGCTGGCCGTCAGCACCGTGAAAGTCTCTCCCAACGTGAGGCTCGACTGGAAGCCAGCAGCCACGGTGAAGCTGATCGTTCCCGCCAAAGCCGCCGTGCCGCTGACCTTGAGCTGGCTGAATCCCGTGCCTGCCGTGGTCCCATTGATTAATCCGGTTATCGTGCCGGTGGCGAGCTGCGTATACGTTCCAGTAATGGTAAGCAAACCAGCTTTTGCGTTGTCGCCGACGTTGATGGTCACTGCGGTACCGCTGGCATTGCCCACCGAGGTGTTCGCCTTGATCGTGCCTGCGCCCAGAACCGTACCGCCGGTGAAGCTGGCCGAGCCGCCGGTGCCGCCAGCAAGGGTTCCATCCGCCGTGGTCGTTCCCGCCGATTGGTTGTAGCCGGTGCTCGTCCCGCCCACCGTGAAGGTGGTGCCCGTCGCAACATTCACCGTACCCGAGTTGCTGAAGTTGCTGGAGGCAGTGGTCAATTTAGCGGCGCTCGCCAGCGAGAACGTGCCGGTGTTGTTGTTGAAGCCCGCCAGCGCGTTGCTGGTGCCGTCCTTGATGCTGGCCTTGGCTCCGGTCAGCGTCAGATTCGCTGCGTTGGTGGTGATGCCGCCGTTGGTCGCGGTGAGTTGCAGCGTGCCCCCGATGACGTAGGTGCCGCTGGCCAATGTGCCACTGCTGAGGTTCGTCAGTACGTTGGTTCCAGTTAGCGTGAACGTGCTCCCGCTGTTAACCGTGAGCGCTCCCGAGTTGGTAAAGTTGCCTACGGCGGTGAACTTGGCGTTGCTGGCCAGGGTCAAGGCGTTGGTATTGGTGTTCAAGTTCGCCAGATCGTTGGTGCTGCCCGTCTGGATGGTGCCGCCTTCCAGCGTCAAGTTGGCGGAGTTAGTTGTAATGTTGGCAGTCGCTGTCAGATCCAGGTTGCCGCCTAGAACATAAGTACCCGCGGTGAGCGTCGATCCGCTGATCTGGGTCAATGCCGGCGCGGTGAAGCTGTCGCCCGCGTTGATGGTCAGCGTGCCCGTGTTGCTGAAGCTTGCCGCAGTCGTGGAGATGTTGGTGCCCGTGCCCGCGATGGTGAGCGACTTGGTATTGGAAGCCAGCGCGCTTAGCGCGTTCACGCCGTTGGAATTGATGGTGCCGCCTTCCAGCGTCAGGGTGGAGGAGTTCGTGGTCACGCTGATGCCGCTGGGGGTCAAATTCAGATTACCCGCCAGCACAAACGTGCCGCCGGAAAGCGTCGATCCGCTGATCTGGGCCAGCGTTCCGCTCACCGTGAACTTGCTGCCATGGTTCACCGTCAGCGTTCCCGTGTTCGAGAAGTTCCCGGTCGTCGTGAAGTTCGCGTTGCCGGCGAGAGTTAGCGTGCCTGAGTTGGTGGCCAGCCCCGCCAGCGCATTCGTAGCGTTGGCATTTTCGATGGTGCCTCCGCTCAGTGTCAGCTTCGCTGCATTCGTTGTGATGTTCTGGGTTGCGCCGGAAAGATTCAAGTTGGCGTCCAGCACATACGTGCCGGCTGTCAGCGTGCTCCCGCTGATCTGGCTCAGCGTGCCGACGGTGAAGCTCTCGCCGCCGAGAATGGTCAGCGAACCGGCGTTGCTGAACGAACCGGAATCTGTGAAAGCCACGCCGCCGATCGTCAGATTGCCCGTGGAAGTGATGCTTGTCAGGCCGGTCAGCGCGTTGGAGTTCGAGTGGTTGCTGTTGAGAATCTGGCCGCCGTTTTCTTCAGTCACTGTCGCCGACAGTGTGCTGATGCCGCCGCCTGTGCCCAGCGGCAGAGTTACGTTGCCGCCGTTTGCGGTGTAGGTTCCACCGCTCAACGTGTTGTTGGTGCTGGTGTAGTTAAGGAACGTGCCAGTCACCACCAGCCCGCCGGACGACGTCGCTTCGATCGTACCCTTGTTGTTGAAGCCCTTACTGCTGTCGCCTTGAATGGTGAGCGCGGTCGTCTGGTTCGCATTCACTGTTCCCGTGTTGACGAATCCCATCGTGCCGTTGCCAATGTTCCCCGTGCCTGAAATCGTGCTGGAGCTGGTGAGAATATCGCTGGAAGAAGCACCCGCGATGATGGAATTGTTCGCCAGGATCACACTGCCCGTACCCGATAGCGTGACGGCGGCTCCGCTAATCTTCAGAGTTCCCGCGCCGGAAGAATCTCCGACGTTGATCGTGCCGTTATTTGTGTCGGTTCCGGAAGTGGTAATGTTCAGGACCGTGCCGCTATTGACATCGATCGTGCCGGAGTTTGTCAGCGTGTGGATGTTGGCCACGTCGTTCGAGTTGTCGAGCAAGTTTAGAGTTGCTCCCGCGGCGTTGGTCAGCGTCCCAGTCACATTCAGCGTGTCTCCCCCACCCCCATAAATGCTCCCGTACATGGACAAGGACCCGTTGTTGGTAAAATTCCCCGTCACCGTCAGCGTGTTCCCGCCGCCATAGGAAATCCCGGTGTAAAGCTGACTCGAATTGTTCGTCAGATTCCCGTTCACCGTCAGCCCCGAGGCTGCACCTATGATCTCTGAACTCACAGAGCTCAACGTCAGCGTTCCACCGTTCGGCGTCACTGAGGTCGTCTGCCCGTTTACTAGAGTTAGGCCCCCTTCTACAGTCGTCAGCTTCGAGAGAGCATTCGAGCTTCCCGCCAATTGAAATGATCCGCCCGCCGCCAGGTCCGTCATACTCTGCGTCAGGTTCAAAGTGGCGCCACTACTGACGTTGACAGTTCCTAAATCATTCAGCGTGCCCGTCACCGACAGCGTGGTCCCGCTGTTGTTCAAGGTCAGCGAGCTCCCCGAGGCCAACGTCAGCGTCCCGCTAC
>Ga0307479_10000160_pt1 | contig 62585 bp, 55 predicted proteins | sample atmos_gasesECM4C_FD_203743 | JGI IMG/M metagenome (GOLD analysis project Ga0307479, IMG submission 203743) | Hardwood forest soil microbial communities from Morgan-Monroe State Forest, Indiana, United States - atmos_gasesECM4C_515 | ecosystem: Environmental > Terrestrial > Soil > Temperate... | reverse complement strand
CTTGCGGATCAGCTCACCAGGGACGGCGCCAGCCTCGCCCTCGCGAGTTTTGGCCCCGAGCCGACCACGATTGCCGTCGCCAACATTGGGAAGGACGGGCTGGCCGAGTACGAGTTCTCGATCGAGGGGACATCGGCTCCGAACCTGACCCTCGAGATGCTTCCCGCGGATCTGCCTGCGGAGGTCACGGCCCTTCACCTCGGCACGCTCGGACTGGTGCTGGAGCCGATGGCGTCATCGCTGGCTGAACTCGTCCGCCGAGAGCATGGGAGGCGCCTGGTGATGCTGGATCCAAACATCAGGCCCGTGCTCGCGACCGACCCAGGGTACCGGCAGCGGCTGCGGTGGTTCATCACGCAGAGCACCATCGTCAAGGCGAGTGCGGATGACCTGGCCTGGCTTTATCCCGAAATCGATTACGAAACTGCCGCCGAGCGCATTCTCGATACCGGTGTCCGCCTGGTCATGGTCACCCTTGGAGCGGCGGGAGCGTACGGGACCACAGGGAAGGTCCAAGCTTGCGTATCGGCGCCGCCGGTCGAGGTCGTCGATACCATCGGGGCGGGGGATGCCTTTGGGGCGGCAGCGCTCGCCTGGCTCCATGATCGAAAGGCGCTCGAACCCGACTTCAGTCTTTCCAAGACGCAGCTTGAGTCGCTTCTCGAGTTTTCGTGCCTGGCAGCCTCGTTGACCTGCTCCCGCTCGGGCGCAGAGCCCCCCTGGCGATCGGAGATGCAGGCCAAATTCGCGAAGTGACGAATCCGAGCCGGCTACGACGGGTTGAGGCGCGCCCAGACATAGACGCCCCCGGTGATTTCCGGGTCGCGCTGTAGGAGATCCCGAAACAGGCTGACCATGTTGTCCTGGTGCTCCATCGGGCCGATGACGACGGTTCGCACGCTCCAGCGCGCAAGGTCCCGACGGAGCTGATCGCGGGCACCATCGGAGAGGCCGTCATACGGGAGTCCCTGGCCGATGCCCATCATCAACGAGCCAAGCGCGGTCGGCGGCGGGTTCACCGCAGGTCCGGGGACGGTGCCGTAGCCCTCCGGCATCCGAAACCACATCCCGGCCGCGGACTGCCAGACCATCACCCGGTCGTCCCAGGCGTAGGCATAGGGGGCGACCAACGCCACGCTGCCCTCGGGGACCCGGTCTCGCACCGTCGTGGTGAAGAAATCCGGCACTGGCACCGGGGTGGATGGGAAGGGAAGCGCCGGCGCGAGCGTGAGAATGACGGCGAGGCTCGCGACGACCGCCCAGGCGCGGGCTCTCGGCGGTGAGGCGAGCATGAGGTCGACGAACATCGCAAACAACAGGCCGGCGAAGAGGAAGACATAGAGCATCAGCCGCCCGGGATAGGCGTTGCTAAAAACCGGCACAATGGCGAGCGCGGCCCAGCCGCTCACAAATGTCAGCATGAGCAGGCGCGCCGGCACGGTCTTGCGTACCAGGAGAAAAACGACGGCGAAGACCGCGACCGGAATGAGAGTCGTCACGCCGGCGACGTGAACCGTCGGCCCCAACGACAGGAGCGCGAGCATCAGCGCCAGCAGGCTGACCACCTTCACCAGACCTGTGTGCCAGAACCGCCCGGCGGTATAGAGGGTCACCGCTAACAGCGGCACGCCGAGGTAGGCGTGCCATTCCGCGAGGTTGCCGGTGAATCGCGTGCTCATGGTCTGCGCGACGGCGGGCGCCAACCAGTGCAGCGGCCCAGGGATGACGAAGCCCGCCAGGTCGCTCACGTAGAAGCCTGGCGGATTGAGCGCCCTGCCGACGTGCTGCGGTCCGAAAAACTGTACCGCGAGGGGAATGGCGCACAGGACCAGGGAGCTGGCGGCCGCGGTGACCAGCGCGACCGCGACGTAGCCAGCCCGTTGCCTCACCTGCTTCGGATAGAGGGCGGCGAGCAAGGCCACAGCCAGAACGCTGGTGAAGATCATGGTGGCGAGGATCTCCTCGCTGATCAGCAGCTGGGCACTCGCCACTACGCCCAACAGCCCGCCGAGGAGTACCGCCGGCCGCCGCTGGTCCACCAGGATCTCGTACAGGATCAGGAAGATCACAGGAGGCAAGAACACCATCACCAGGTGCGGCTGACTGAGCGCATGCGCCAGCACGAACGGTGAGAAGCCATAAACGAGGCCGCCCAGGAATGCCGCGATCGGGTGTCGGACGAAACGCCGCATCAGCAGGAAGGCGCTCAACGCCGACAGGGTGACGCCCGCCGTCTCCGCGGTGTTGTAGGCGAAGATGACGCCACGTGCGGCGCTGATGGGCCATAGCAGCGCGGTCACCAGTGGGCCGGAGTTCGACCAGAGCAAGTTCATGCCCTCTGGATAGTCGAGGTAGTTGGTCACGAGTGGGTTGTGCCCGTGCGACGCCGCGAATGGCGTCCAGCCCAGATCCCACATGAAGAGCCGGGGGTCGGGACCGAAGCCGATCGAGATGATGGACGGCATCCGCCAGGCGCTCCAGAAGACGAGGATGGCCAGCAACGCGTAGAGCAGAAGGCTTGCCGGAATCTGGACGCGCCGAAACCATTCGCGCGGGAAGCGCACGAGAGTCCAACGCGGGGGGTCCGGCGATCCCTTCTGGCGCCAACCGCCAGCTGCGGCCGACAATGAGCTAGCGAGATGGACATTATGCAGGACGGCGACCGTTACGCCCGGATGCCCTACCGGCGAACCGGCCGCAGCGGGCTACTGCTGCCGGCGATATCGCTCGGCCTCTGGCAGAACTTTGGAGGCGACCGGCCGCTCGAGGCGCAGAGGGCCATCATCCGCCGCGCCTTCGACCTCGGCATTACCCACTTCGACCTGGCCAACAACTACGGCCCGCCCTACGGTTCCGCCGAGGAGAACTTTGGGCGGATCCTCAAGACCGACCTCGCCGGACGCCGCGACCAGCTGGTGATCTCGAGTAAGGCCGGCTATGACATGTGGCCCGGACCGTACGGCATCTGGGGATCGCGCAAGTACTTGCTCGCCAGTCTCGACCAGAGCCTGGGCCGCCTGGGGCTCGAGTACGTCGACATCTTCTATTCCCATCGGTTCGATCCGCAGACCCCACTTGAAGAAACGATGGGCGCGCTCGACACCGCGGTGCGGCATGGCAAGGCTCTTTATGTTGGGATCTCGTCGTACTCCGCGCGCCGGACGAAAGAGGCGGCGGACATTCTGCGGCGCATGGGGACGCCCTTGCTGATTCATCAGCCGTCCTATTCCATGTTCAACCGTTGGATCGAACCGGAATTGCTCGATGTCCTCGGCAAGGAAGGCATTGGCTGCATCGTCTTCTCGCCGCTTGCGCAAGGGCTCCTGACCGACCGCTACCTGAAGGGCGTCCCGCCCGGATCGCGAGCGAGTCAGGCCGGGTCGTTCTCCACCGATCTGCTCACCGAGCAGACGCTGGCAAAAGTGCGGGCGCTGAATCAGCTGGCGCAGCGGCGCGGCCAATCGCTGGCCCAGATGGCACTTGCCTGGACGTTGCGCGACCGACGGGTGACGTCGGCGCTGGTGGGGGCGAGCAGCGTCGCCCAGCTCGAGCAGAACGTCGCGGCGGTGGACAAGCTCGGCTTTGAAGCGGGCGAGCTCGAGGAGATCGATCGATATGCGACCGACGCCGGCATCAATCTCTGGGCAACGTCCAGCGAGAGTTGATTCGCGGCTGGCGTCACCTCTGACGGCGAGCGGAACTTTTCGGCGGTTTCTTCGTCCTACCTGTATGCGAAGGCTCCTCTTCGCGGTGCTCTGTCTCCTGATCGCCGGCTGCGGGGCGTTGCCGGCTGCCACGGGGTCGCCAACGCCTTCCGGATCCCCTCTTTCCCAGGTGGAGCTGAAGTACCGGCTGCTCGCTCAGGTCGGGCCGATCGACTACTGCGATCCAGACTCATATCCGGTCGGCCGGATGGTGACGGCCAGCTACGTCCAGCAGCGGCTATCGAGCATTAAAGCGAGCGATGCGCAGACCTATCGGGACATCCTCAACCATTACTCGCTGACCGGGACGTTGACGGCGGGCCAGCAGCTGACGGTCTACACCGACTACAAGAAACTCGCGGCGCTGCGGCTCACGGCCGCTGGTGACCGGTATGCCTTTGACTATCACGTCGGACAGGGCGCGAGCAAAGTGCCGGTCCGCACGAAGGGCTCGATTGATCAGTACGGCTCGATCTCGGTGGACTCCCGGGTCGCCGAGATGTTTCCCTGTCCGATCTGTCTGACTGCGGGCACGCTGATCGACACGCCGAAGGGCCCGCTACCCGTCGCGCAGCTACAGCCTGGGACGATCGTCTGGACCCTCGGCGGCAATGGAGTCCGTCAGGCTGTTCCGGTTCTGCGGGTAGCGAGCATGCCGGGCGGCCCGGGGTTTCTTGTTCACCTCACGCTCGCCGATGGGCGGCAGCTATGGGTATCGCCGAGGCATCCCCTCGCCGATGGGCGGCGCGTGGGCGAGCTCGTCCCAGGAGATTCCGTGGATGGGAGCCGCGTCGTGCTGGCTCAGCTGCTTCCCTCGTCCGCGGCGACCTATGACCTGCTGCCGGCAGGGCCGACCGCAACCTACTGGGCCAACGGGATCTTGCTCGCGAGTACTATCCGCCCATCAACCTCGTGAGAGAAGACAACACGTGAAGCGGTTAGTAGTGCTCGTTGGCGTGTTCGGATTAATCGGCTCGACGGCGGCATGCGGGCACACGACGATATCGGCCACGGCGACCCCTACCCCGCTGGCGCAGGATGGAAGCGTGGCAGTGGCAGGTCCAGCGCAGCTCCCGTGCGTCTTTCCGAGCACGACGCAGCTCCAGGATCTCGCTGGCTACACCGATACCGTCGTAGCAGGCACCGTCGAAGGCGGGGCGCAGGTGGTCTCCTATCCGGGTATCAACCAGCCGTTCACGCGATACGCGCTGCGGGTGCGGTCGGTGCTGCGCGGGCCGGTCGTGTCGGGCGTGCTCACGCTTGAGGATGCGGGTGGCGTCGTGCAGCCGCTCTTTAATCCAGGACCCCAGGTCATCTTCCTGGATAAAGTGCAGCACGCGGATGGACTGACGACCTACTACGCGGTGGGCGGAACACGGGGCATCTTCTTGACACGACCAGGCGGCATGACCATGGAGTGCCCGCACGGAGTCCAGAGACCCAGCGATTTCGTAACCAGCGGCGTGGACGAGGCGACGTTCAGCGGCCAGGTGCGACAGCTGGTACCGCCCCCGCGCGTCTATAAGAAGTCGTATCTCCCGCAATCGTCGCCGACGGTCGAGCCCTCGCCCGTGGGTTAGCGATCCTATGCGTCGTCTGCCAGCTCACGTCCCCAGTCCCGGGCCACCTCCGTCACCGTCCGGCCGCCGCTGATGACCCCCATGACCGCGCCCAATGCCGCTGCTCTCCTACGCTCAACTCCTTCATGCGCGGGAGTGTCAAGCATCAACCGAAACTCCTGTAAGGCATTTAGAGAGCGGAGACGAGTCTCGAACTCTCCGCGGAGTCGGACTCATGAAGGCCGCCCATTGTAAGGCAGGTGGCGCTCGGCTGCCGGCCCGTGGTTCTCTGCGGGAGAGCATCTCGCTACCTTTAGGGCCGTGAGGGTCTCGACGTGGAACGTGAACTCGGTCACTCAGCGGATCCCCCGCCTGCTGCCCTGGCTGGACGAGCGCCGCCCGGACGTTGTCTGTCTTCAGGAGACGAAGCTGTCCGATGCGGCTTTCGACAAGCTGCTAGGTAATGGACTGGCCGGGCGCGGATATGCGGTGGCCCACCACGGCGAGCCGCAGTGGAACGGGGTGGCGATCCTCTCCCGAGTCGGCCTCGAGGACGTCGTTGCGGGTTTCCCCGGGGCGCCGGGGTTCCCACACCAGGAGGCGCGGGCGATCGCGGCCACTTGCGGTGGGGTTCGCGTGCACTCGGTGTACGTGCCCAACGGACGGGTGCCGGGCTCGGAGCACTTCCACTACAAGCTGGCGTGGCTGGCGGCGCTCGGGAACGCGCTTCGGGGTGACCCGACCTCGGCCCTGGTCTGTGGCGACATGAACATCGCGCCCACCGATGCCGACGTCTTCGATCCCGACGCGTACGTCGGCCAGACGCACGTGACGCCTGCCGAGCGCGCGGCGCTGGCCGCGCTGATGGGCGACCGGCTGCACGACGTGGTCCGAAAACGGTGGCCGGAGGCCCGCGTCTTCACGTACTGGGACTACAGGGCCGGCATGTTCCACCAGGACATGGGGATGCGCATCGACCTCGTCCTTGCGACCGCTCCGATAGCGGCTCGCGTGGCGGCGGCCTGGGTAGACCGCCAGGCCAGGAAGGGGAGTGGGCCCAGCGACCACGCGCCTGTGATCGTCGACCTGGACGAAGCGCCGGACGGGGATATCGGCCCCGTCGTACCGCCGCCTTCCGCGCCGGCGGTGCCGCGCCGCCGGACGATGTTGCCCCAAGCGCGCTGACGTTTCAAAGAAACTTGTAAAGCATCGCCAAGCACGTTTTGTGGTGCTTCAGCCGAAACCGCAAATGGTCTAGAGAGCGGGAGACGAGTCTCGAACTCTCCGTGGGGTATTGCTCATGGCGACGCTCTAACCGTGTCGTGAGCTTGGTACGCCGTTTGGCCTGGGTTGGATACCGGCATTCCCCAAGCGGCTTGCGCCACAATCCACACCATTCTGAACCAGGGAGGATGCGATTAGTGCGGCGTGCCGTGACTTGGCGCGGGTGTGATGTCGAGCTCAGCCTGCTCCGACTTCTGAGCGGGCGGGCCCACCCACCAGTCCTCCCAATGGCTTGACCATGAATCCCTCAAGGTGAAGCGGGAAGGTGCCGTAGCCGTCGAAGAACTGGCCCAGGACGCTGGGCAGAGTCCGTTGCGCAATGACGCCCCCGGTGGGCGTGATGCCGCTGACCCATTTGTGCGCGTTGCGGCGGGTTGGTGATGGGTCTCGCCAGACCTCCTTGTTGAACAGCACGTCCATTGCGGCCTGCTCCACGCGGCCGAGAACAGGGTTGACGTCCGAGGCAGTTACAAACACCAGACGGCGGTCGGCCTGCGTGGCCAGATGGCGCAGCGTAATGCAGTGTCTAACCTCCGTTTCGGTGTAGTCGAATGACTTGACCCCGCCGCCCAGAAAGGTGCCCCATCGGTTGCTTCCTCTTACCGCTCGCGGATTAGCGGCACGATCTCGATCTCACCGGGGTCGGGATTCGATTCCGACGGGGGCCGGCTGGCCCGGCTGTTCCCCGGTTGCTCTTGAGGAGGCTCGGTTTGCGGATTCGGCCGAGCCTCGGCCAAAACGGGCCGAGCATGAATCGTCAGCCCTTTTTGATATCGGGCGGCCCGCCACCCTTCCGAGAGGGGGTGAGTTCGATTCTCCGAGGGTCGCGTTGCTGCGGCTGTGGCTGCTGCGGTCGTCCTTGCCAGCCTTGGTCGCCCTGGCTTTCCTGTACTGCCATTGCCGGTTCATTGTGCCGACTAGGCATCGTCCTTCTTGCCGGGGGACAGATGTGGAGGGCGCGCCAGACAGCCTCCCCCAATGCCTTGCCCGACCGAATAACCGGACCTCAGCGGAATCGTCGCCAAACTGTGCCACGAGCCGCCATGCCCCCGGGGGCGCCCTCGAGTACGGCCTCTTTACCCACGCGCGGCAGAGGCGTATGTTTAGGGCGCGGCAGTGGAGCAGTTTAAGGATGTGGCATCGTAGAATCCTCCTCTTTTGTGCGGGTTCGCTGTGGTTGCGCTCTTGCTGCTCGCCACGTCCGTAAGTGCGTTCGCCGCCTATAGGAAGGCCGGCGGCGTTTCAACCGACGTGACCGACCACGCCAATGGCGGCGTTCGTGCCCAGGTCTCCGGGGTGACCAGCCCACAGACCAGCATCGACAATGCGACGCAACATTTTTATACGGACGAGCAGCTACGCGACGGCTCGTGGTATCTGGCCGGAACAACGATGAATTTCAATGGGTGTGGCCAGAGCTGCTATCGGTTCTTCGCCTACGCCTACGATCCTTCCGGCGCGACGACAACGATGGTCGGGAGCTGGACGGCGAGTAACGCCACCCACATGGTCGGCTTTATGGCGACCCCGGGCCCGGGAAACTGCCCGTCCGGAAGCTACACCGATTGGTGGGCTGCCTTCGACGGGGTGCGTTACGCCAACAGCGACTACTGCGTTTTCGCCGTCGATAGCGGGCCAAATGGGCCAGAGGATTGGGCCGAAACCCAACTGATAAATGGGTCGGGATACCCCGATCCCAACGACATGATGGGCTATGTCAACTTCGGTAGGCCCGCAATGCAGATCATCTATCCGGGTGGCTCGACTTGGTGGGATAGCCTTCATGCGAGTGTCGACTACCGGACTGACTACCAACTGTCGATTAACGTGGTTCCATCGGGCTACCAGGTCTTCTCAGCTGGCACTCAGCTGGACCAGTACTTTCATACATTGCCCGGCGATCCGCTTTGGTAGGGCTAAGGAAGAAGGAAATGAAACGTGTTCTGACCATTCTTCTGATCGGCGTTCTCGGCTTGGCGGTGTACGCGATCGTCTCCGCTCCCCGCTTGGTGGCCACCCCGGCTCCGGCATCGCAGCCGGTAGCGACTAACCTCATCGGCGGCGGTTCAGACCCATTTGCTTGGTCGCCCTGCATCTTTCCCACGACGGCGCAGTTGGCAGAGCTGGCCGGGTTTAGCGATCTCGTGGTCGTCGGCACGGTCGAGGGTGCTGCCCAGGTGGTGACCCCTCCCGGTATCAAGCAGCAGTTCACCCGGTACACCCTGCAGGTAAGCTCCGTTCTGCGCGGGCCCTCTGCCTCCGGGGTGTTGACCATCATGGAATCGGGCGGCGTAGTGCACCCGATTCTCTCGCCGGGACCACAGATCGTGTTCCTCTTCAGCGATGGACCGGGGACGGGCACGTACACGGTAACCGACGGATTTGCGGGCATTTTCCTTACGCGTAGTACCGGCATGACACGCGAGTGCCCCCACGGCGCCAATCCCAGCGTCTTCGTGAGCGACGGATCATCTGAGGCGGCCTTCAGCGCGGAGATCCAAGGGCTCACGCCAACTCGACCACCGCATAAGTGAGCACGTCCGATACTCCCATGCGGAGTGCGATTCGGGGTTGGTCTGCTGATGCTTCTCTGCCGACCTGCCCTCCCCAATAGCAGCCTGAACCCAAAAGAAAACGCCTCCGGGTAGCAGACCGGAGGCGGCTGACTAAGGAAGGCGTCTATTGCTGCAACCTCGGGAGCGTCAGCTCCCGGCCATCGAGCTCGGACCCCCCAATTATCCACCCTATCCGTACGCCACTGTGCTCTGGTAAGGAGGAGGAATGAAGCGGTCACTGGTCGCCGTTCTGATCGGCGCTCTCGCCTTGGCGGTGTTCGCGATCTTCTCCGCACCCCGCGCCCCGGTTACCAAGATGCCTGCCCTTCACACGGTTGCGGGGGGCGTCGATAACCTCCCCAACCCGTTCGACGCCCGACCCTGCGTTTTTCCTGACGCCACGTATCTATCGCAGGCTCTCGGTGAGAGCGATCTCGTGGTCGCTGGTACGGTCGAGCGCGCGCCCCAGGTGGTATATCCCGTCCCGGGCCAACTGTTCACCCAGTATGCCCTGCGTGTGCGCTCCGTCCTGCATGGTCCCGCTACCTCCGGGGTGTTGACCATCATGGAGAGGGGCGCTGAGGTGAACCCGGTTCTGAAACCGGGACCACAGATCGTGTTTCTCTACAGCGATGGACCGGGGAGCGCCACCTACACGGTAACTGACGGACTTAACGGCATCTACCTGACGCGTGCCAGCGGCATGACGCGTGAGTGCCCTCACGGCCCAAATCCCAGCGTCTTCGTGGATAGTGGAACCTCCGAAGCAGCCTTCAGCGCGGAGATTCAAGGACTCACGCCGACGCATCCGCCACACAGGTAGGTTCGAGGGAGGCCCGGCCAGTCCGGGTCTCCCGCCTGAGCAGGTCCGCTAAAGATGCCACCACACCCGAGCCTCCCTTCGGGAGCGAGATGCGGTCCACCAGAATGGCAGCGACCTCGCGTGGTGCCGGGCACAGATCCTTGAGCTGCTTCAGGTCTGGGATCTTGCCGACGGCAGCGAGCGGGCGCGGCTGTTGGCGGCCTCTTTGACCGGGTCGAGGCCGATGCCGCGCCTGGGAGGCAGATCAGGGTCGTCACCGTTCCTCGGCCCGGCTGGAAGTCGTTTTTCGAAGGCGTGGTACGCCCGCGAATCGCATTCAGATAATCTACCGACTGGTGTCGGCAACGACTTGACCGTCGGACCCCAGGGCTCTTTGGAACGGATCCAGATCGGCCTTGACCGTTGGCCGGTGCACGAAGCCGTACGCCCTGAGTACAAATGCGGCGACATGGGCGAGGCGGAGTTTTTGCCAGAGCGGGGTTCCATCCAGGCGGAAATTTCTCAAGCAAAGGCCCTGCCGCAAATGCCGACTCAGCGAGCGCTCGCGGGAGCTGGCTGACTTGGTAGCCGTTTCGAACCCGACGAGCCTACCGCCAAAGAGCTCGCGGACAAGGTTGCCATTCCCAATCTATGCTGCAAAGTTCCGGCCGGAAACCTGATTACTCCTCGGACGCAGCTCTGCCACTTCGACGGCGCAGGGATCGTTGCCTTCCGCGTCGACGCTTGGCGGTTCAGTCGATAATCTTCAATTTGGTGTCACTAACCGCAAAGCGTGTCACGGAGCCGCTCGGGTCAATCAGCACGAGGGCTTGATGGTCAAATAGGCCCTGCGCTACAACCTCCGTCATCTCGACACGAGAAAGTTCCTGGCTTTGGCCGAACAGCCGCACAGAGGCTTCACGAACAATTACCCAGTTTGGCACCGAGATGAAACGCTATGACAATGTCCTCATCGACCGGGATAAGCATCGGCAATTCGGGGTAAGTTGCTAACGAGATCACGCGCCTGGCTGACCAGAGGCAGAGGCCGTCGCGGAGGAGCCCATAACCCAGTGAGCGCCAGGCCGGCTCCTCGAACGTCCACTCTCGACCTTCTCGGACCCGGATAGTTACCCTCATGGACCTCGGAGCACTAGCAAGTCCAAAATCACCTTGAAGACATGCTGTGCCACGACAATCGTCACCGTCTCGGTCGTGGCGTTACCGTAATGAGTCTGATTAAGCCGTCTGGATTGATCCCCACACGAATGTGATCTTCCACTTTAAAGCGCTGCCGACAACGGCTGCGCTTATAGGCTCTAACTGTGGCAGTGTCACGATCCCCGGAGCTTAGCTTGCTACGTCGCAGCCCGGATCCGGCGCGTAGCGCTCTTGATCCATGAGCCTCTTGTACTTAGCAAAGACTCCTCTCGCTTCCACCTCGCCACTGACCAAGCGCTCGTAATATCCTCTATCGGCCGCCCATTCAGGGAATGCGAAGATTGGTTGTGCATCCCTTGAGCCGTCACCCGGATAATACTGATACCGCCAAAACTGCGACAGTCGGGCCTCAGTGACTTGAAATAGCCCTGAAGGGTACCAAATTGGGTACGCCATTTTGTCGTCATCGACGAGGTAGTACCAAATATGGCCGAGAAAAACGGTAGCAGCGTAAACAACATATTCGGCGCCTACAGTGATGCGGAACCGTGTCGATCGTGCGAAGCCGCGGCGTTCGTCCAGCGAGCTTTGCGGAAGCGTTTCGCCAGAATTCGACAGGGCACGCACGCGCACTTATGGAACCACCTTGAACTCGGTTTCGTACCCGGTTGTCAGGTTCTTCACGTAATGGATTGTGATAATGCTGCCGTCTACGGCACGGTGAATGTATTGCATCTTTACCCACTCACCAGGTCCATAGATGTTGACTAGCCGCGATTCGTCCCCCAGATTCTCGATAATCTGCGAACCGGAGCCTCGGGCTTCCTGCATAGCGAGTTCCTCCTCAAGCGACTGCGCCTCGTACACTTGCGGACCCTTTAGGACTTCGGGGGCGTACCGGTCAATAATATTTTGAGTCGCGATTAAAGTAGAACCTGCCGTAGCTGTGATCGCCCCAGCAGCGGCCTCGCAGCCACCAAACACGCACGCAGCCGCACCAGCTCCGGCGACAACCCCCGACACGGCGGCGATGCCAAGGGTTTGTGGATTGGTCGCATTGCTAGCGAATTGACTCCATCCAACAGTGTCGAGTCTGATGCAATTCCAAGGATGCCAGCCGCAATCGTAAAGCCCTGTCGGGTCGCTCGAGTTAAGCGGATTATCAACCGTATAGGCGTAGGGTTCCCGCGTGCTAGTGCTTAGCGGATCTCGTGAGAGGAACTGACCCGACGCGGGCTCGTAGTATCGGGCGCGCAAGTAAGCAAAACCACTCTCCGAATCAACGTATTGACCGGCGAACTGAATGGGGTTCGCGACACTACCTGTAGCTGCAAGGCGGTTTCCGTATGCGTCGTACGTGTAGGTCGCAACGGTATTGCCCCCGTTATCCGTTAACGCCCGCGTGCTGCCGAGCTGGTCCTGGTGGAAGTAGTAGACGGTCGCCCCGCTGATTTGTTCCAGCGGCAGGCCACCTGCGCCCGCGACATAGCTGGTCGAGCCATCCTGCATCATCAGCGCGAGGCCCTCCGCAAGGTCGTACACGAAGGCCTCCGCCGATCCCGAGAGGGTTTTGCTCAGTCGGAGCCCATCCCCGTTGTAGGCATAGGTCGTTGATGCCCCAGCACTGATGAGCCGGTTGGCCTGGTCCCACCCATATTGCGTGACGACGTTAGATGGGTCGGTCCGGCGGATCCGGTTGCCATCCAGGTCGTAGAGGTAGGAAGTCTGAAGCAGTGTCGCCTGGGTATCGCTCAGTAGTTGATGGGCGGGATCGTAAGCCAGCGTCCGGCCGCTGGGCCCGCTCCCGATCTGCGTCAAATTGTCGCCAGTATCGTAGCCGTAGGTGATTGCCGCGCCCGCGGTCGAGCTGGTTACTCGATTATTCGAATCGTATCCGTAGGCGCTGGCGTTCTCCGACATCAGCTGCCCGAGTTTGTCCCGTCGCTCGGCGAAGGCAATCGGTGGCGTGGCGCCGGTGTCCGTGATCGCCATAAGTCGATCCGCGGCGTCGTAGGTATACGTGGCAGTCACGCCGTTGGGATAGACCTCGGTCACAAGATTGCTGTTGGCGTCGTAGCCGAGCGTCGTCGTATGGTTCAGCCAATCCGTCACCGTGCTGAGCCGGCCGGCGGGATCGTAGGCACGACTCACCGCATTGACCGCACCCGGATACACGAGGCGCGTCAGGTGGCCGTTGGGGTCATACCCATACTGGACCGTCTGACCGGCGCCGCTCGTCGATTGCGTCAGCCGGTGCAGCCCGTCGTAGACATAGGTGGTCTGTCCGCTTCCGTCGGACATGGCCAGCCGTTGTCCGTTGGCATCGTAGGTGAAACTGACGTTGGGAGTTGTCCCGTCTGAGTAGCTGACCGTCTTCAGCTGATTGGCTGAGTCATACCCGAACGTCGTCGTCCTATTCATTGGATCGGTAACGGTAAGCAGGCTGCCCGAGCCGTCGTAGCCGTACGTCGTCCGGTGTAGGTCCGCGTCGCTGCTAGAGGTCTTTCGATTGAGCGCATCGTACGCATACGTGGTGGCATTATTGAGCCCATCCACCTGGATCAGCACATTGCCGTTGCCGTCATATGTGGTCTTGGTCGTCGAGCCGTCCGCCCGCTGGACCTGCGTCAGCTGATTATCCGAGTCGTAGGTGTTAACGGTCTGGTGCCCATTGGCGTCGGTCACCTGGATGAGATTGCGGTTTCCGTCGTACAGATACTGAGTCTGATAGGTCAGTGGGTCGGTGACGGTCTTCAGATCGCCGAACGCGTCGTAGGTGTAGACGGTGGTGTAGTTGACGAGCGGGAGGACCTGGGCATTGCCCTTGGGGCTCATCGTCGTCAGCATCCGGCCATCGGGATCGTAGGTATGGGAGGTCAGGTTTCCGAGCGGATCCATCACCCCGGTCACAGCCCCCGTCCCGTCGTACCAGTAACGCCATACGAAGCCGTTCGCATCCGTGATGCTCGTTGGGTCCCCCGGACTGCCGTTGTACACATAGCTGAGATTCCACGTCTGTCCGTTCCCGATCGGGCGCGATCTGGTCAGCAGATTGCCCGACCCGTCGTAGGTGGAGGTCGTCGTCACCTGCAGCGGGTCCTGATCGGTGAGCACTTCGTTGAAGCTGTTGTAGGTATAGATCGTTGTCCGCAGTAATGGGTCGGTCCGCTGGAGCAGGTTGCCGCGCGAGTCCCAGGTATTCGTCCAAAGGTGGCCGTTGGGGTCAGTGGTCTGCGTCACCCCGAGCGTGGCTGGATCGTACTGATAGCTCCACGTGGCGGCCTGCGCCGTCCCTGATCCATTGACGCGAGTCAGGCACTCGCCGTTCTGGTAGGTCTCAACCGTCACGTTCCCGTTGGGGTCGGTGATACTAGTCTGGTTGCCGGTATAGGCGAAATGCGTCTGGTTCTGTCGTGGGTCCGTCTGGAGCGTGACCCGTGCGGCGGCATCATAGCTGTTGCTCAGCACACCCTGGTTCGGATCGGTGATCGTTTGGAGCAGGTGATTGCCGTCATAGCTGAGCTTGGTCAGCCCGCCGGCCACGTCGGTGACTTGCTGCAGGTTTCCCGCTGGGTCGTACGCGAAGGTAACCACGCGGCTACCGGCGACGTCGGTGACGGTCGAGATTTTGCCGTTCGCCCCATATGCGATCCTGAGTGGTCGGCGGAGCCAATCGGTGATGGTGGTGAGTCGGTTGGTTGCGTCGTACGCGAAGGTCGTCGGGTAACCGAGGCGCGTAGTTTCTTTCGTCAGGTCGCCCAACGGATTGAACGTAAGTTGTGACTTGTCAAAGCGGGTCAGCGTGAAAGAGCCGTCGAGGTTGGCCTGCAGGCTCGCGAGGACGCGGCTGGGTGCCAGATATCCGCGGTTTGGATCCCATACGAAAGTGATTGTGCCGCCGTTCTCCTCGTGGACCGTGATGGCCGCACTGGGGTCGGTGGTTAGGAATACGTTGTCGCTTTCCGTCCAGCCGAACCCGACCGGCCCGTCCTGACCCGAAAGCATCGCGTTATAGGTCCGGATGAAGGCGAGCGGGATTCGTCCCGGGATAGCAAGGTCGGCATCCGTGCGCCAGTAGTTGCCGGCACCACTGACGGTGAGCGACGTCGGGTCGCAACCGCAGCGGTGTTCGTCAATCGGTCCAGCGCCGGCGAGTTCTCCTGCGCTGGGCCCGCCGCTCTCGATCGGCTGCCATTGCTGCCACTCACTCTGTCCGGTGCAGTTCGCCATGTCGAACCCGCCAGTATTTAGGATCTGATGGTTGTCGCTGTAGGTGAGCGCCGTCGTTCCAATCGTGATCTTGATCGTTGGCACCGTCGAGGTGTGGGCGCACGACGGGTTATTCACATCCGAGGTGTCGAAGGTCTGATCGCCCACCTGCGTCAAGATGGTCGCTGCGCTCGCCGGGATGCTGATCGCGGTCCCCCACAGGTCAAACGTCTTGGTCCCGACTGTAACTGAGACGTCGTCAACGACGAGCGCCGTCGATGACGAGTTATCGATGCGGATGGCGCCGGTATCCCACCCATAGCTGCCAACCGAACCGATGAAGTTCACGTTCGCCGACCCTTGCCAGGGGGTGGGCAACGATCCGAGTGGTCCGCCTGGATTATTCTGCGCGTAACCCACAAAGAGGCTCAGGCTACTGAAGGGATTTCCAGTTGCCGGAGGTGTGGACACGGTGATCGCATTGGATGTCGTTGCCGGGGTCCCGGGGGCTGCAACCGAGAACGTGTAGGTTCCTCCTGCCGTCAAGCCCGTCACGGTGGCTCTCGTCGGCGCCGGGCCAACGCGGAACGGTGTTCCCGGAACCCCAGCCAGAATGGGCGTGATGGTGTATCCCGGTATCGGTTGCCCACCGTAGTCGGCCGGCGGACCCCAGGCGACAATCGCAGACCCGGGGCCTGCTAACGCAGTTACATAGGCCGGTCCCCCCGAGGCTCTCGCGACAATGCCAGAGGTAACAGGAGAGATTGCGCTCAGGACCAATGCGACGGAGAGTAGAAGGACCTGAGCGGTCCGTCGACCCGGCCGAACCTGCTGGCCGCACCAGCTCACGATCGACTCGCCGGATCGGCCGGGCCGATAGCGCCCAAGGCAAACCCCCCGAAACTCCGGGGCGATTCCCGTGGCCGCCCCAGTTGCGGCGGTTGTACCACGATGAAATTACCCTGTCAAGGTAAATCTGAGGCCCGATTCGTATGACGCTCCAGTGTCAACCATCTTTTACTCGATGTGATTTCCAAAGCTCGGCTAGTGTGCGGCTCGGTTCGTCGAGGAGCTCCCTCTGCGCCATTGAGCAGGCGACGAGTCTCGAACTCGCGCCGGGCAAACTCTTCGGCAGACAGATACTGCCTCTGGCGGCTTGATCGAATACAAGCGGGGTGTGCGGGTTCGGTTGATGGTTGACGAGGCTGTTCCGGTTGATCTTTGACACTCCTTTGCATCGTCGATGGCCGCCTGGGCCGTCGCGAGGTTCGTAAGACCTGCCGGGTGTTGAGCTCCAGGCGAAGCGTCTTGAGCTCGAACCTCGGTCTTGACCAGCTGACGTCCCACCCAGAACTACAGCAGCCCGTCCTTCACCATCGTCTGCGTCGGATACGAAAAAGTCAACGTTGGGCAGCGCAATGCTGGCAGCGCGTGCGACATCCTATGCCGTTGCTGGTGACCTTCCGGGAGACCCAGTAGTCGCCATTTCGTTCCGGCTCGCGGAGCGGCGTCGTCCCAGCCTTGAAGCGACTCGCGGGCGTGACATCGTCGAGGGATCGATGCGGCCGCTCCGTGTTGTAGTGCGCAACCCATGACGAAAGGCGTCGTTCGCAAAAAGAATGCCGAGGGTCAGGCCCCGCGGCGCTAGCCTTCGTGGAACGGCTGGCTTGCTGAATGCCTGCCGAGCTCGATCGCGACCGCTGTTAAGAACTGATCAAGACTTCGTCCAGTCGCGCGATCATCTGGACGATGGTCGAGGTAGCAAAGGCTGCCGTCTGGAGATTAACCCTCGGCGTCGTGCGTAGATAACTAACCCGGTCGTTGGATGAATGCCACCGAGGGACGGGTACTGCCTCAATCCGCCACCAGGACCTCGCCAGACCGCTCGCGTTGTACCGCGCTTTCGTGTCCGCGAATCCCCTCGGCCAACCGCTGCGAGAGGGCCTTAAAGGACAGATCGGCACACGCCGTCGCCGCTGCCCACACATTTATTGGCTGTGTAGCTGCCTATACAGCCTCCAGACGCCTGGAGCGCATACAGGCCGCGAGTCTTTTAGCCGATTGGGCATTCACCATGCGAGCGGTGATTAGAGCGGGGATAATAGCACCCGATGTCCAGCGAGCGCCGGCGCATTGCGTCGGCCGCGACGCTCATCCTGGTCGCCTACGGCCTGAGCCGCGTCCTGGGTGCCGTCCGCGAAATCGTCATCGCCCACACCTTCGGCACCAGCCCCCTGCTCGATGACTACCGCGTTGCCTTCGCGGTTCCGGATCTGCTCTTCAACCTGCTCCTTGCCGGCGCTATCAGTTCGGCCTTCATCCCGGTTCTCTCGGAGCATCTGGCGAGGCACGAGGTGCATAGGGCGCGCGAGATCGCCGAACGCGTCCTAACAACGGGGACCGTGATCCTCACGCTCAGTGCCGCCGTCCTCTTTGTCATTGCGCCGCTCTATGTCTCGCTCATCGCGTTCGGCTACAGCGCCCAAGACCACGAGGTGATCACCAGCCTGACCCGAATCCTGCTGCTGCAACCGATTTTCCTTGGCGCGGGCGGCCTCGTCATCGGCATCCTCACGGCGTATCAGCGGTTCTTCGCGCAGGCGCTGGCGCCCATCTGCTACAACCTCGCGATCATCGCCGCCGCGGCCTGGTTTGCGCCGCACTCCGGCGTTTCGGCGCTTGCGGTCGGGGTGGTCGCGGGTGCGCTGTTGCATGTCGGCATTCAACTGCCTGCCCTCTGGCGAACCGGCTGGCGTCCATCGACCACGCTCGGCCTCGATGACCCGGGCCTCCGCAAGGTCGGGCAGCTGATGTTTCCAATCGCGCTCGGCCTGGCCGCCGCGCAGGTCAACGTCTTCGTCGACACCGTGCTCGGGACCTCGTTGCCCCACGGACGGGTCGCTGCCCTGCGCTACGCGGACACGATTGCCCAGCTTCCCCTTGGCACTTTCTCCCAGGCGCTCGCCTTCGTCCTCTTTCCATTCCTCGCACGCGATGCGGCGCTCAATGCGATCGACTCGATCCGGCACCGAGCCTCGCTCGCCTTACGGCTCAACATCTTTGTCCTGGTTCCCGCATCGGTCGGACTCGCCATACTGGGCGTGCCCATCGTCGCCGTCCTCTTTCAGCATGGACAGTTCGGTCCGAGCTCGGTGCGAGAAACGGCCTACGCCCTAACCTTTTTCAGTCTTGGCCTGACGGGCCAGGCCGCGACGGCGTTGCTGGTTCGCGTCTTTTATGCCCTGCAGGATGTGATGACACCGCTGAGGATCTCCCTGACGGTCATCGCTCTAAACCTCGCGACCAACGTCGTCCTGGTTCGCCTCTTACAACAAGGCGGCTTGGCGCTCGGCACGTCGATTGCGGCGACCTTGAGCGCGATTCTGCTGGGCCGCGCGCTTCGAGGGCGGTTGCAAGGCCTCGAGGGCCGGGCTATTCTCCGTACCACCGCTCGGGCGTTCATCGGCGTCGGGCCGATGGCGGCTGTCGTCGCCCTTACCATAAACAGGATCACGGAGCTCTCGGTCGCCGGCGGGTTCTTCAAGCAGCTGGCTGCCGTGATTGCGGCGGCGGGCGTCGGCGCGCTGACCTATCTGATCGTCCAGTTGCTGATACGCAGCGAGGAAGTTGGCGTCCTCCTCTCGGTGCTGAGGCGAGACGAAAGGCGCGTGTAGGCTCGTTCCGATGGCGCTTATCGTGCCCGAGTCAAGAGTCTCGGGACCACGCCCCAGGCTGTGAGCAAGAAAGTGTTCGGTAAAGAACTCGAGCCAGTGACACGTAGGGACCCACGGCACGACCACTACCCCCGCGTTGCTTCGCCGGATCATGGAAGCTGAGGGGCGATCCACGAGCGCCGACCAGAGTGGCGTGAACCTCATCTTTGGCGTGACTGCGGCGATAGTAAACGCAACCGGATGGGACGCGTCAGTCCCCGGGCCTGGCTGAATCTTTGAAATCGACGAGACGAGCTTGCTCCGCTAACTCGAGGGGGCGCGTTGCGCCCGTACCGGCAGGGTCGAGCGGCTCGCTGAATGTCGCGCAGTGATTCTGGCTTGAGGTGAGGAGCGCCGTATGACTCCTTCAACTGGATGTGCACTGTAGGTGGTAAACTTCGCCGTTGCCAGACCGGAAACTCCGGGCGGCCGCCCGGTTGAGCGCACGGTGAGAGAACCCGAGCTGTTGGTACAGCCAAAGTGGCTGAACCTTGCTGTCCAATACCGCGCTGCCGAACGGGAACGGGCTGGTGCGCCACCTGATCATCCGGGAACAAGGCCTGCCCGGACGGATCGGCCCCGACGCCCGGTGCTGATTACTCCAGAACTTCGAGGACGACGCGGACCGAACTGAGCACTTATAAGGGAAGCGGGAGGCAGCGCCGGGCCTCCCGACTGCCGTCCTGACGCCTAGTACGAGAACTGGTGGTCAGTGAGTATAGGAGAAGTAGAGGTTGCCATTGTAGCTCCAGTTAGCATCGTACCAATAGGCGTAGTAGTCGTCTGCGCTGCTGGTTGTGCTCAGGCAACAGAATTGGGCGCTCCAAACAACACAGTCCCTCACGTTGCCGCAGGACCATGACCAAAGACCCTGGTAGACCCCGCCATACCAGACCCGCAGTGATGGATGCAGTTGGTAGGCCCCGGCGTTATCATAGTATGTGTAGATTTCGTCAGAATACTCGAAGTAATCCGCCCCCGTGCACGCGGGACTGGACACATCCCAGAGGGTGATTGATTCATATACCTCGATGCTCCCGCTATGGTCGCTATCCGAGATAGATTTCTGGTCAAAATCTGACCCGCACTGGTAATACCCAGATGATGCTGCCAGCTTAGAGGCTTGAGATGCCGCGGCCGGAGCCGAGTTCGCCGCCAATACTCCGGCAGTCAACCCGACTGCCAGCACGATGCCGAGAAGTCGTCCTGTCCTCATTTTCTCCCTCCTGAGAGCTCTTCCGACTGGGGCGAGTCGCTAGCAGTCCTCACCTCCTCGTGCCCCCCCGGGGCAGATCTGAAAAGCAATCCTTCGTTTCCCTTTTACCGCTGATTTGCCCCCGCGCACCTGAAGTCCCCGGCCTATGCCAACTCGAGGCTGCAGCAGTCAGAGTGGACCGGCCTCCTCCTACAAGACCAGCTTCGCGGTAACCCGCCTACGTGGCAACCGAGAAAACCGGGAAGATTCCTTGGGGTTTTCCAGAGGTTCTCTTTAGATGCCGAGCGCGTTGGCCTTCTCCACCGCTTCGGTTCGGCTTGCTGCCTCGAGCTTACCGAGGATGTTGCTGACATGAAATTCGACGGTGCTCTCGCTGAGTTTTAAGGCAAAGCCGATTCCGGAGTTGCGCATTCCCAACCGCATGAGCCCTAGGACTTCCCCCTCACGCCTTGTAAGGGCGGACGGCTTGGAGATGAGATCATGACGAAGCTGTGCGCGGCGCGCTGCGCGGAGTCTGGGAAGGGACTCGTCGACAACTGCAACGTCTACTTCCTCGGCCAGCAACATCACCTTAAGTGCATGAGAAGGCTGCACTGTCGATCGAAGGTATGCCCTCGCTCCCCTTGCCAGCCAGCGATCATATCGGTCCAGGTCGTGGGTGCTTCCCAAAATCATGAATAGGACGGTGGGCACCGCAAGTTGGACGAGATTTGCTAGCGAAGCGAGCCTTTCATCGTCCAACCCCTGTCCAAGAATTAGCCAGGATGGACTGAGCTGGAGGGCAATACCTCTCAATAGGATCGGGTCATGTGGGTAGCGAGTAATGCGCGCAGAGCCAACGAGGATCTCAGGCTCTGATGCACCAAGCATCGGCCAATCGCCCAGTAGGCCGACCGTTATGCCTGTGGCAATAGTCGTGTTGTCGCTGCGGGTGTGGCCCCCCACGCGAATTCACCTATCATCGCGCACTGCAATTGTCAAGCGTTAGAACTCTCTGCTATGCGGTTCCACGGTAAGTCCCCACCCCAAACGTCACGAAGAGTGAGCGAGGACGTCGGACGTCTCGGCGGAAATGCTGTCTCCGTTCCTCGGCGACCAATGCTCCGGCAGTCGTGTCGTCGCGACACCCGCTATCAAAATTGATGAAGCGAGCCGTGACAAGCGAACCGCTCACCGCGGCCTTCGCCGTCTGTTCTTCGGCTGGGTGCAAGATGGGCGGCTGCTCGCGCTGGCCGTCGGTCTGCGCGACGGTCGCGTTGAGATGTCGATGTCGCTGGTTCTCTCGGAGACGGCGCTGAAATTTGTTTCGTAGCCAGATATCGGTGAATGAGCGCAAATGTCGGCGGAAGATTCAGCTCTGGCCGCCCTGCACCGGTTCGAAGTTCGTGGGCACCAGCTCGCCGTGAATCATCCTCCAGTCTGCGACCTGATCCAAAGCCAACTTCGATGACTGGGTCTCCTTCAATGGTCGTTAATCCGAACTGGAGTCGCGGGGCTCCAGTTGCCAGTTCGGCCCTTCCTGACCTCGACTCGCGGGAGAAACATCATCGAGTGGCCTCGGTCATCTACGTGCCCGAGATCGCGGACCTGCAAGACAATGCCTGCGGTCAGCTCCTTCGCCTAAGCGGCATTCTCTCGAAGGTCTTATCGGGACCGCGCGCAGGCGCGGCGAATTTGGGGCCAGCAGCTAGGAGCGTGCGATTAAGGTGTTCGGTTAAGTAGCCCGTAGCGGACACTAATCGAACAATCGAATTGGCGGGGAGCAAGATCTAGGGAGAATCTGGATTTTCCTACAAGGGCTTAGGTTTGCCTGGCAGGAGGAGAACGAGTTGTTCCGTGGTGGATGGGGCACGGGCGCGACGAGCGATCTGAGCGCGCCAAGCCTGGAGACGGCGGTGGCCCTCCAGCGTATGAAACGCCTCTGGCCGGAGCAGATGGTTCGGGTCGCTGAGCGAGCTATTGGCGAAGGCCCAGACTCTCCGGCCTTGCTCGAGCTATCAACGTTGTCGGGTCGTCACCTCGAGGAGGCACCCAAATTATTCGCGGAGGCGCTTGCCGATCTTGGTGTTGATCAGCCCGATCTGGTTTCGGCAGCGCGCTTGAGCATCGAGTACTGGGCCACTGAAGTCCTCGAAGGCCGCCTGCCATGGCGAAGTGGCGTCTCGTTTATGTGGCAGATGTTGATAGACCACTTCTGGGAGGACTGGGAAAACCTGCCTGGCGGCCCGATGCCGAAACTTGGGTGTATCCGCTGCACTGCCCCGTTGTTGACAAATCGGGAGTTTTGTAGTAGCACCTACACTCTTTTGTTGGCCAGGCGCGACCGGTTTGGAGGAGAGGGCAGCGACATGAAGTAAGGCCAGCGAGGCGGGACCCGGACACCGGGGAGCCACGCGCACTCGCCTTCCACCGTCCATCACGGGCCGACCGAGCCAGACAACTGGGACGCCCGCAACCATGTGGAGGAGGCCTTCTTCAATGTCGCCCAGCCGCGCGGCGTTTCTGTCCGAGTTCGAGCGCCTGCTTCCCTCCTTAGGCTTGAGGGAGTGGCTCGACACGGTCCGACGGCAACATCCCTGTCTGTCCGGCGTCGGTGACCCGGTTGCCCTCCGTCAGTTTCTCCACACGCGCGACAGGGACCCTCGAAAGCCCGAGATCTGGCGTGCCCTGGTGATCGGACTGCAGGCCAACCGGACGCCCAACGCCGTCACGTACGTTCTCGGCCTGTTGGAACCCGGCCTGGGCGCGCTGGTCGATCGTCTCGCCGGACAAGCCGTCGATCCGGACGATCTCTGGCAAGAGGCGGTCTCCCACGCCCTCGAGGCGCTCGCCAACCCGAGAGTCCCTCACCGCAACGCCGTCCTGTCGGGCTTGCTGAAGGACACCTTCTCCCAACTGCGCTGGTGGTTGGGGGCAGACCTGGCACGCTCCAAGTACGAAGTCCCGCTGGGGGACACTCCGCCCGAACCGGATTGGGATGAGGTGGTCGACCCCCTTGACGAGGAAGCGCTGCTGACCGACTGGTGTCGCAGCGCTGGGATCACGCCCGAGGATACCGCCCTGATCCTCGACACCCGGCTCAACGGCGTGCGGCTCCCTTCGCTGTTGCCTCGCGACGAGTACGGGCGGTTGCGCAAGCGGCGGCACCGGGCGGAAACGCGTCTGAAACTCTGGCTGAGCCGCCAGCGGGTCGCGTAGCCGAAAAACCTCGTTGTCCCAAAAACGCTGAAAACCCCACTCTTTATGGGTACGTCGACCATTCGCACCCGGGCACGCGTCCTCACCGTTTGATTTCGCTGGTCGTCCTGCGCAGCGCCTCCACGCGAGGGCATGGGCCCAGCCCCTGGCTGAAGGCGATTGAAGAGGTATGGCACCAGGCGCGCATGACGCTGTTTCGGTGGCTTGGCGCGCACCCGGCTGTTGGGAGATTCCTCGTGGCCGTGGTAGGAACGCTGGTGTTGCTGGCGGTCACGCGCTGGTGGCTGCGCGCACGCGTGTGGCGGCCAACAGGATCCACCTATGAGATAACGCCGCCCGCCGCTGGCGTTTGGGACCCTACTGCGTGGGCCACGTTCTACCGAATTCTCTTTGGCATGAGTGCGCCCTGGTGGAAGCGGTTGACGCTCGGGCAGCCCTGGTGCTCGCTTGAGCTCTGGGCCTCAGGGGGTCGAATCGTTGCGCGTTACCGGATTCCCGACCGTCTTGCGTCGCTGCTGCGCACGCAACTGCTACTGACGCTGCCCGGCGCGGAAATCACGGTGGTGGCCGACGACGATCACCTGCCGGACCGGGCCGCCCGGTCGCGCCTTGTGTTCTGGCGCGAGGCGCTCTACCCACTGGCTCAACCAAAAACTGATCCGCTCCGGAGCGTCCTCTCCGCCCTCTCCGTCGCCCCAGCGGGCGTGGTGCAGGTGGTCGTCAGCCCAGACGTTCACTGGCAGCGCCGCGCCGCTCGGCGGCTGGACCAACTCAGCGGAGCCGTCTCCTCGCCGGGTCTCGTCTCCAGCGTGCTCTGGGAATTGGTCGATATCTTCTTCGGCTCCATCCTGCCCAAGCCCCCGGCAACCGGCTCGCCGGCGCCCAGGTCGACCTGGCCGATGCCGCCACTCTCGACTGCCGCTTCGGACCGCAGGGACGGTCGCCGCCAACTCGGCTCAGTGAATGCGTTTTCGACCGGCCAGGATTTCGCGGGCCTGGAGTGCGACACATGGTCGCCTCTGCCGGTCGCCCCAGCCGTACGCATCAAGAGGCGACCGCCTAACTGATCTCACGAAGCCCGCTTTCGACACCGGGACGGACTCCCTATACATTCAGTCGTCCATTCCTTATTCGCGAATTACCCGCCAACGCCAGCCAGCGACTTACCCAACAAGAGATCTCACAACTCGTTCGAACCCTCACCACTCGCGACATCGCCATCCTTACCGCCTTATCCAACTACCGCTACCTGGATCGTGATCAAGTCGAACAGCTCTTCTTCCCCAGTCGACGTGTGTCGCAGAGACGGATCAAATGGCTCAAAGATCACGGTCTCATCTACCGCTGGCCGATGATCGAACCTCCCGGCTGGACCCGGCTGCACTCCCTCTTGCTGTTGTCGCCGCGGGGGGCTCGCGTCCTTGCCGCCTCGCTAGACCTCAAACTGCTACCGCTCGTCCGCCTCAGCCAGGACGCCCGCGATCATTGCTTCAACGTCGGCCACGACCTCGGGGCGAATGCCTTCTTTGTCGCCCTGGCCATCGCTAGCCGCGCCCTTGTCAACGAGGGCTTGTATCACTGGGTGGGCGAGGCGCGTTGCCGGCGCTTGCTCCGCGAGGATGCCGGTCCGAAGTATGCGCCGGCACCAGACGGCTGGGGCCGCTACTTGCTCGGCGGCACAGAGATCATCTTCTTTCTCGAATGGGACCGAGGGACTGAATCGGTCGATCGCCTTCACCGCAAGTCAGCCAACTACATCCGGTACTTCGTCAGACGGAAGGCAGCCAACTATTCCCATGTCCTCTTCGTCTTCCCATCGTCCGCCAAGGAACTGGCCTATCACAAGAGCATCGCCGAAGAACTGCCTCGCGACGAACTCTGCTGCGTCTTCTGGACCACCACGCTAAAGCACCTCGAGCTATCGAGCCCGCGAGGCCCGATCTGGTGGAAGGTAACACGGCGCCCGCCCAGAGTTGACGCTGCAGCAAGCGAGTCGCGCCCGCCCCCCGCGTTCATTGCGTACAGCGGCCGCGTTGCCCTCGACCGACTTGCCAGTCAGCCAGGGCACGGTTCCTCAGTCGCGAACTGCATCGGTAAACCGAGTTGGTGGGAGCGCCGGCTCGCCGGAGGGCAGGTCTGACGCAGGCTGACGATAAGAGGGATCCGCTGATGGCCCCCGCCAGCGGAGTGGTGCTGAGAGGGAAGCCGAGGAGGCCAAACTCTGGCCCCCTCCCGACGACCCAGGTTCGAGAGGCGTCCAGGAAGCGATGGAGGCCTGACGCTTCCGTCATCCTCGCCGAGCTCGCGATGGATGTCGTCGCAACGCTTCATGTCCTCGTGGAGATCGAATTTTCACGCCGCGAGGGACTCGTCACGAAGGCGACTCCAAACCTTGACGTCGTCCGCCCGTCACCGGATGATGCTGTCGTGAAATGAGTCGGGCGCTGGCGTCGCCTTCATCGCGTGATGATCCAAAGAAGGTCGCCCTCGTGTATGTCCGGGTTTCTAAATACACCGCCCAGGACGAGGGACGAAAGGTCTCGCCCGAAACGCAACTGGAGAAATGCAAGGCGCTCCCTGCGCTGACGGATTGTCAGGTCGAAGTCTTCGAGGATCTCGACTACTCAGGCAAGAACACCAAGCGACCGGGGTTCAGCAAGTTAATGGAGCGGGCACAAATTGGCGACGTCTCCGCCGTGGCCTGCTATTCGATCTCGCGCCTCTCGCGCGACGTGCCTGACCTTTACCAGACGCTGAAGACTCTCAAGGCATTTGGCGTTGGGTTCGTGTCGGCAACCGATCCGCTCTACGACACCACGAGCCCCTTCGGTGAATTCATCCTGGGCATCGTGGCGGGCGTGGCCCAACTGGAACGGCGGCAGACCTCGCAGCGGGTGGCCGATGCGCTTGCCTTCAAACGCAGCCAGGGGAAGCTGCTTGGCACGCTTCCAGCCGGCTACAAACGTGAGCCGGATGGCAGGATCGTGGTCGACGAGACCATCGCGGCAACGATCCGCATCACCTTCGAGCAGTATGCGACCGGTGGTTTCAGCTACAAGGACCTCGCCGCCTGGCTCAACGAGCGCGGCATCAAGACCGTTGCACGGCGAGGCGGCAACGGCGCCCCACCGGCTTCACTCTGGTCCGGCGACGTGCTCAAGGAGGTGCTGTCTCGGGCCAGCTACTCAGGCCGCCTGGTCGCCGCTGATGGCTCTCTCGTGACCGAGAAGGCCGAACAGCCTGAGATCATCGGCATCGACCTCTGGAATCGCGTTCAGGCCATCCGCCGGCGCCAGCGGTTTAGCCCGGGCGCTGAGCGGCGGCCGCGCTACCGGCATTCCCCCTTCCCGTTGAGCAGCCTCTTGCGCTGCGCCTGCGGCGCCACCATGCGGGGCCATCAGACCACCTGGCGGGGCAAGCAGCGACGCAATTACATGTGCAGTGACCGAGCTCGCTACGCGGCGGTCAGTCCGTGCCGCGAGCCGATCGTCCCGGCCGAGCCGCTGGAAACCGCCTTCGTTGAGTGGCTCTCCATGTGCCATCCGGATGAGCGACTGGAGACCGCGAGCCAGGCGCTACTTGAGCGCGGGCTCCGCCAGCGGCACGTTCCAGCTCGTGAGTGGAACGAGCGCCGTCATGTCAAAGAGCTCGAAGAGCGCCGACATCGGACCGCCTTGGTCTTCCGCATGGGCCTGATCTCTGAGAGCCAGTTCAGGAGCGAGGTCGACGCCCTCGAGCAGCAGATCGTCCAGGTGAGGGCGCAGCCGGCCGCAGCCACCAGTCGAGAATTTTCGGCCCGGCTCACCGACCTGGTGGCGGCCTGGCACGATGCCACATCGGAGCAGCGGGCGCGGCTCGCCGCGAGCATCGTAACCGAGATCACCCTCGCGGGCGGAAGGATGATCTCCGTCCGCCCGCGACCCGCTTGGGCTCCTTACTTCGAGGAGCTCCTTGAGGTGTCCCATGGAGCGGGAGACGAGTCTCGAACTCGCGACCTCAACGTTGGCAACGTTGCGCTCTACCAACTGAGCTACTCCCGCGCTGCGACGAGCATTATAGCCAGCACCTGATCTGGGCGGCGACCCATCGGGAGGCTGACGTGAACTCGGCGTAACGACCACGTAGCCGGTCCGTCACCGTGCCGCAGGGAAGGCCGCAAGACTCCGGCGCTATCACTGGCAACATGGGTCTGAGGGGGCCCGCCTTCCGCTTGCTCATGGCCAGCGGGGTCGGGATCAGTCTGCTGTTGGCGAGCGCTGTGCCGAGCGCCGCCGACGAGATCAGCGATCAACGGGCCCGGCTTCAGGTCATCAACAAGCTCAAGGGAACTCTCCAGGACAACCTGCAGAAGGCCGAGGCGCAGCAGGTCGCCCTCCAACAACAGCTTCAGGAGACGCAGGACACCATCAATCAGACGATCGACAAGATCGCGGCAGCGGAACGGCGAATATCGGAACTCGAACGCCAGATTGCCGCGCTTGATGCGCAGATCGCCGAAGAGCAGCTCGAACTGAAGAAAACGAAATCGGAATATGCAACCTTCGTTCGTAGCGCGTATAAGAGCGACGCCGACCCCTTTGCCCAATTGCTGGCAGCGCCAGACTTCCAGGCCTTCCTGAACCGGGCGGTGGCCATCGAACACCTCACCTTCCTCAGCAACAAGCTGATCGAACGCATCCACGACGTCGACCAACAACTGCACGCCCAACAGGACCTGGTCAAAGCGAAGAAAGTCGAAACCGACAATGAGCGGGCGGGCCTGGTCGCCCAGAAGGCCGCGCTTGTCCAGCAGCAGGCGCACGAGCTGGACCTCAAGAACAAACTCCAGCAGAGCATCTCGCGGGTCAAGTACGAGCTGGTCGCCATCAACAGCCAGTCGGCCGCACTCGCGCAGCGCATCGCCGACATGGAGATTGCGCGCCAGGATCAGTTGATCGCCGAGGCCGAGCAGGCGGCCTGGCAGCAGGCCCAGTTCTGGATGCAGAACAACCTGTTCAACCTGCCCAACGCTGGTGCGAACCATTCAACGAAGTACCCGCTGATCTGGCCCCAGCAACAGGGCTCTCTCTCCTTGCTTTTTGGCCCCTGCAGCCAGGCGTTCGAGCCGCCCGGGTTCGGCTATCCGCACTTTCACACCGGGGTCGATATCGCCTACAACCAGGGGAGCCCGATCCTGGCGGCAGATGACGGCGTCGTGGTGGCCGCCAGCTCCAGCGTGCTCAATGGTCAGATGGTCGGCTACGGCAACTACGTCATCGTCGCCCACCGCAACAACTTCTTCTCCCTCTACGGTCACTTGCTCGGCTTCGTCGTCAAGGCCGGCGACACCGTCCATCAGGGCCAGTTGATCGGCTACGAGGGCTCCACCGGCAACTCGACTGGACCGCACGTCCACTTCGAATACCGCTACGGCGGCCAACCGACAAACCCAATGCCCTACCTACCACCCGACGGCCCGAACAACTTCAGCCAGTAAGGGCGAGTTCGAGACGATCGTCGACGCCCACTCGCCGATCCAGTCGCTGCAGCCGTCGCTCAAGATCGACCCGCCACTGCACGTTGGAAACCACGGCCAAGGCGAGGAGGCGCAAGGCATCGCTCACCAACCGCCGGGCAGCGTCGAGATCTTTGGCCTGGTGCTCCAGTAATTTGGCGAGCTCGATCGCTGCCGGGTAGGGATAGGACTGCGTTCGCCAGCACTCCTCCAAGACGGTGCGCGCCTCGCCCCAGCGCCCATTCCGGCGAAGCAGCCGGGCCAGCTTCAGCCCGATCGCGCCGCGCGTCGGCAAGCGCATCCCGCGGTGACCCTCCTGCCAGAGACGGCGATATTCCCGGATCGCCTCTTGGGTGAATCCGCGCGCCTCCATGAACCGCGCGCGTCCGAAACGATCCAGGGGATCGAGCTCGTCGCCGTTGCGCAACACAGCTTCGAATCGCGCCAGCAACACCGCCATCGACAAGACGTCCTGGCGGTTATGGGTAAAGACTGGATCGAGGACATCCGGGTCGCCATTCCGTAGCCAGGCGAAGTATCGGCCCGGGATCAGGGTGCCAGGGAGATCGTCTGCGCGATGCAAGTCGAGAACCGCCTGCTCGATCGTTTGCAGCGCACAGTCGGGCAGGCGCGGTTTGAAGATGCGGCGCGCCAGCGTCAGCAAATCGAGGTGCGGTGGAGACGGCCAGGCCGGGTCGGCCTTCCGCATTACCAGCCGGGTTTGGAGCAGGGGCCAGTCGAAGGTGCGGCCGTTGTAGCTCACCAGCACCCCGGCCTCGCGCACACACTGGCCCACCGCCCAGAGCAGTGCGCTCTCCTGGTTGAAGTCGCAGAGAAAGTACTGGACCAGGGTCAGCCCTTCCCCACTGCGCCAGGCGAGGCCGACGAGGAAGGCCACGGTGCCGGTCCCGCCGAAGAGCCCGGTGGTCTCGGTATCGAGGAATAAGGGGCGCTGCAGGTCCTCCGGCGCGAAGCCGAGACAGTTCGACAGCGTCGGGACGTCGCCGTTGCTCTCCTCCGGAAACCATTCGCGCCGGACCGCGACTGGGCCAAACGGCGTGGGTTCTTCATGGCAGTTGGGGGGCAGCCGTCCCGACGATCGGGCGCCCCCACCCTGCCCTCCCCCGCAGGCGGGGGAGGGAGACGGTACAGCACCGGTGGGACGGGCAGCGATCGCCGCAATGCGCGCTCGCAGCGCGACGAGATCGGCGGTCACCGCGCCGGGACCAGGGCGGCGAGTTCGAGGAGGCGCAAAGCCACCGCCTTCCCCTCCACCCCCACCTCGAGCGCCGGGCCCACGCACGATGGACAGCCGCTCTCACAGCCACACTGTGAAACCAGGTCGTGCGCGGCGGCCAACACCGCGCCGGCGGTCTCGAAGAGTCGCGCGCTCATCCCGACTCCACCGGGGTAACGCTCATACACGTAGACGGTCGGTGCGCCGGTATGCGGCGCGCGGATCTCCGGATGCGCACCGAGATCGCGGGCGTCGCACATCAGAAATAGGCAGGCCACCTGGCTGACGACGTTCGCCACGCCCTGTAACCCGCCCTGCATCGCCGGGCGGGGAAACTGGCGTGCGACCTCGGCCGGAATCTCCAACCAGAAGGCCGTCGTATGGAGTTGCTGCTCCGGAAGGCTGATGGGGCCGGACCCGATGTTCTCGTGGCTGTGGAAGCGGATTTTCTTGAAGATGGTGGCGAGCGCCCGGATCTGCACCTCACCGTGGTGCACGGCCAGCTCCGCCGCCGGGCGACTCGCGAACGTCTCCAGCACTTTGATGCTGACAGCCAGGTTGGCGTCCGTGTAGTAGTCGACCTTTACCGGCCGCACGTACGCTTTCTTCTCTTCCCAATCGAGGCGATCGACGTGGTATTGCATGCCTTCGTGGAGATAGATCGCCTCTTCGTGCAGAAAGACCTGGGCAGAAAACTGGTCCATCTCCCCGACGACGCTGGCGCCCCGGGTGACGTCGACGATCACGACGTTGTCAGCGTTGGCACTGCGCAAACTGACCCCTTCAGCCGGAAACGCATCGGCGCTCCAGTGCCAGGCGTCGCCGGCCTGGTGAACGGCGCCGTCCTCTTCGAGGATTCGCAGCAGCTCGGCAACAGGTGCCTTGCCGAACGGCTCGCCGCTCGGCAGCGGAAGCTCGAAGGTGGCGGCCTGCAAGTGCGCGCTAAGGATCAGGAGATTGTCAGGGTCGATCAGGCCGTGCTCCGGATCGCGGCCGAGAAAGTATTCGGGATGGTTGACGAGGTACTGATCGAGCGGACTGCTCGACGCGACGTAAACCGCCGCCGCCGCGCTGCGCCGCCTCCCGGCACGGCCGATCTGCTGCCAGGTGCTGGCGATGGTGCCCGGATACCCGCACAGAATCGCGGCATCCAGGTGGCCGATGTCGATCCCCAGTTCCAGGGCATTGGTGCTCACGACGCCCCGCACCGAACCGTCGCGCAGGCCGTGCTCGATCTCGCGCCGCTGCAGCGGCAGGTAGCCGCCGCGGTATCCGCGGATGGTCCCGGTCTTGCCCAACCGGTTGGCCAACGACTGTTGCAGGTAGCTGAGCAGGATCTCGACCTGCAGCCGGGTGCGGCCGAAGACGATGGTCTGCACCCCGCCACGAAGAAACTCCTCGGCAATTCGCTGGCTCTCCAGCGTCGAGGAGCGGCGGATCCCGAGTTCGCGATTGACGACCGGTGGGTTATAGAAGAGCAGGCGCTTTGGCCCACTCGGCGCACCGTTGTCGTCAACCAGCGTCATCGAGCGGCCGGTCAGCCGCTCCGCGAGTTCTCTTGGATTGGCAATGGTCGCCGAGCAGCAGATCACGACCGGATGGCTGTCGTAGAACTCGCACACCCGCCACAAGCGCCGCAGCACGTTCGCGAGGTGACTGCCGAACACGCCACGATAGGCGTGCAGCTCATCGATGACGACGTAGCGCAGGTTGGCGAACAGCTTCACCCAGCGCGTGTGATGCGGCAGCACGCCGGTGTGCAGCATGTCGGGGTTCGTGACGACGATGTGGCCCGCCTGCCGAATCGCCTGCCGGGCGCTGACCGGCGTGTCGCCGTCGTAGGTGTAGGTCTTGAGGTCGACCTTCATCTCGCCGACCAGGCCATGCAGCTCGGCCAGCTGGTCCTGGGCCAGGGCCTTGGTGGGAAAGAGATACAGGGCCCGAGCTTCCGGGTCGCGGAGCATCGCCTGCAAGACCGGGAGGTTGTAGCAGGCGGTCTTCCCGGAGGCGGTGGGCGTGACGACCACCAGGTCTTTGCCAGACAGGGCCAGGCCAGTCGCCTGCGCCTGGTGGGTGTAGAGGCGGGTGATGCCGCGCGCCGCCAGCGCCTGCCCCAGCCGCAGATCGAGGCCCTCCGGGAAGCTCGCGTAGCGAGCCTGCCGGGCCGGCACGGTGTGGTCGAGGGTTAGCTGCCGGCGGAACTCATCCTGAGCAAGAAGCCGATCCAGTACGAACTCGATCGACATGTCCCCGCATCTTAGCGAACATATGTTCGCAACGCAAGCGTTCCGTGCTCAAATCCCCCGCTTGCCGGGAGGAGGGCAGGGCTGGGTCCGCTATTCGTGCAGCTTGAAGTACTTGAAGCCTTCGGCTACGGCGAAGGTCTGACCGGTCGCCATCTCGGCGGCCCGCTCGCGAATGGTCTGCTCGAGCTCCGTCCAGTCGCCGACCTGGCTCTTGTGCTCCTGCAGCGCCTGGATCTTCAGGTCGATGGTCTCGCTGATGTCGACCCAGACATCGGGCTCATTCGATCCTGTCAGATAGATCTCCTTTACCTGGTGGGGTTCGAGACCCTCGTCGAGCAGCTCCGGAAAGACGAGTCGTGTGTCGGATCCTGGAATGATCGCGTCCAGGGTAGCGTCGCCGGCGGCGCGGTGATCGGGGTGGTTGATATAGCGTTGCCCCGTCCAGCGCCGGGTCGGATCCGGGGCGACCACCACGTCCGGCTTGGTTCGCCGGATCCAGCGCGTGATCTGGCGGCGCAGGTCGAGGGTCGGTTGAAGCGAGCCATCGTCATAGCCGAGAAAGAACACGTCCTTGACGCCAAGCTTCATCGCCGCGGCGCGTTGCTCGGCATGGCGAATCTGGGCAAGCCGCTCGGCCGTCATCGTCGGATCGCTGCTGCCACGGTTGCCATCGGTCAGGATCAGATAGGTGACCTGACGGCCCTCCTTCGCCCACTTCGCCACCGTCCCCGCCGCTCCGAATTCGGCGTCATCGGGATGCGCCATCACCACGAGCACGCGGACGAGCCCGTTGGGCGACTGCGGCATCAAGCGGCGGGCGTCGGGATCGCGGTCGAGACTTCGTAGTCGACGAAATCCTTGAAGTGCGCCCCCTCACCACAAACCGGGCACTGCGGATCGCGTTTGAGCCGCAAAGTGCGGAATTCATCGGTCAAGGCATCGATCATGAGCAACCGGCCGATCAGCGGCTCGCCGATGCCGAGCAAGAGCTTGACAGCTTCGTTGGCTTCGAACAGGCCGACGATGCCAGGCAGGATACCGAGCGTGCCGGCCTCGTCGCAGCTCGGTGCCAGCTCTGGCGGCGGCGGCTCCGGAAAGACACACCGATAGCACGGACCTTCGAAGGGCTTGAAGACACTGACCTGGCCGTCGAAGCGGAAGATGCTGCCGTGGACCACGGTCTTCTTCAGCAGCACGCTGGCATCGTTCACCAGGTAGCGGGTCGGGAAGTTGTCGCTTCCATCGACGATCAGGTCGTAGTCCTTGAAGATCTCGATGATGTTGTCGCGCGTCAACCGTGTCTCATAGGGCACGACCTTGACGTCGGGGTTCAGGTCCTCGAGCGTCTGCTTCGCGGAATCCACCTTCGGTTGCCCGATTCGCTTGCTGTTGTGCAGGATCTGTCGCTGCAGGTTGCTCTCGTCGACGACGTCAGAGTCGAGGATACCGAGTGTGCCGACGCCCGCCGCCGCGAGGTAATAGGCCGCGGGCGATCCCAAACCACCCGCCCCGATGATGAGGACCTTGGAATCGAGGAGCTTCAGCTGCCCCTCCTTCCCTACCTCGGGAATCAGCACGTGGCGGCTGTAGCGCTTTTGCTGCGCCGGTGTGAGATCGCGGGGTACCACGAATTTGAAGCCGGCATCCTTCCAGGCGCCGAAGCCACCCTTCAAGGACGTCACATGCTGGTAGCCCATCTGCTGGAGGGTCTCGGCGGCAAAAGCCGACCGATTGCCGGAGGCGCAGTACGCGACCACCGGCGTGTCGTAGTCCGGGACATATTGCTCGACGCGCGATTCGAGGTAGCCGCGCGGGATGTGGATGGCGCCGGGGATGATGCCCTGCTCGACCTCATCCTGCTCCCGGACGTCGATCACGACCGGCTTTTGAGCTCCGTTGCGCGATGCGTCCAGCTGTCGCACGTCCGTCTCGTGGATCCGCGACTTGACGCCCTTGAGCATCTCTCGATAACTGGCCATGTCTGCTCCTAAGTCTACCCGCGCTCGGCCAAATTCATTCCGGTCAGATCGTGGTTGGCGTTCGCGCCTTCTCCAGCCGGGCGACGATCGCGTCCGCCACCTGGCTGGTCCCCACGGCGCTGGGATCGTTACGATCCGCCTTCATGTCGTAGGTCACGTCCCGGCCTTCCCGAATGGTTTCGGCGATGGCGCCCTCCAGCATGTTGGCCGCGTAGGTCTCCCCCAGATGGTGCAGCATCATGACGCCCGACAGCATCATCGCCATCGGGTTGATCTTGTTCATGCCGGCATACTTGGGCGCGCTGCCGTGCGTAGCCTCGAAGAGGGCGATCTCGTCGCCCAGGTTGGCGCCGGGCGCCAGCCCGAGCCCACCGACCAGCCCGGCGGCCAGATCGGACAGGATGTCGCCGTAGAGGTTGGGCATGACGATCACGTCGTACTCGCGTGGATTCTGGACCAGCTGCATCGACATGTTGTCAACGATCCGGTCATTGAACTGGATGTCGGGGTTCTCCTTGGCAATCTCCTCGGCGACCTGGAGGAAGAGCCCATCGGTGAACTTCATGATGTTCGCCTTGTGGACGGCGGTGACCTTCCTGCGGCCGTGGGTGCGGGCGTAGTTGAACGCGAAGTTGACGATCCGCGCGCTGGCCGTGACCGAGATCGGCTTGATGCTGAGCCCGGAGTCGGGGCGGATCGGCTTGCCGGTCGCGGCGCTGATCTCCTTGATCATCCGCTCCGTCTCCGGTTTGCCTTCCTGGAATTCGATGCCGGCGTAGATGTCCTCGGTGTTCTCCCGGACGATGATCAGGTCGATGTTGTCGTAGCGGGATCGCACCCCTGGGTAGCTCTTGCAGGGGCGGACCAGGGCGTAGAGATCGAGTTCCTTGCGCAGGGCGACGTTGACCGAGCGGATGCCCTTCCCGATCGGGGTGGTCAGGGGACCCTTGATGGCGACCTTGTTCCGGCGAATCGACTCCAGGACATGGTCCGGCATCGGGGTGCCGTATTTCTCCATAACGCCCAGGCCAGCGTTCTGGACGTCCCACTCGAACTCGACACCGGTCGCCTCGAGCACGCGGCGGGTAGCTTCACTGACTTCAGGACCGACCCCATCGCCCGGGATCAAGGTCACGCGATGCGGCAAAACGCCTCCATCCTACCAGCGAGATGTTCCGTATCCTTACTTATGTGGCGAAAGCGGAACTCCAAAGCAGCCCGTTCGAAACACGGGCGCAGAGTCCGCTGGCCCAGGCCAACTACCGGCTCTGGATCGAGCACGCCCGCGCTGAGAACCGGCGCGACTTGGAACGCCTGATCGCCACCCTCCACGAGGACTGCGAGTACGAGGTGATCCCTATTGGCCAGCGCTGGCGTGGCAAAGACGAGGTCCGTGAGTTCTACCGCGGCCTCTGGCGCGGGATCCCGAACGTCAAGCTGACCTTGCTGAACCGGGTCGATGCCGACGATTGCGTGGTCGAGGAGTCCGAGATCTTCGGCCGGATGGAGGGACCGCTGTTCGGCCTCGAGCCGAGCGGCCGGGAGCTGCGGTATCGGGTCGTCATCTTCTTTCCCGTTCGCGATGGGCTGTTCTCCGGTGAGCGTGTCTACTTCGACCTGGCCGAGTTCGCGCGGCAGGTCCCGAGCGCGCGAAACCTGGCGCTGAACCCTCCCCCGCTCGCGGGGGAGGGCCGGGTGGGGGCCCAATGAAGGTCGGCGTCGTCAAGGAGACCCTGCCGGGCGAGCGGCGGGTTGCGCTGGTCCCCGACACCGTTTCCAAACTGATCGCCGCAAGGCTCGAGGTGGCAGTGCAGACGGGTGCCGGCAGCGAGGCGTTCTATGCGGACGAGGCCTATCAGAAGGCCGGTGCCACGCTGGTGCCCGAGGCTCGCACGGTCCTCAGTCAGGCAGACGCCGTACTCAAGGTGCAGCCGCCAAGCCTCGACGAGGTCGCTGCACTGAAGGGCGGCGCCATCCTGATCGGTTTTCTCCAGCCCTCCGCGAATGCCGATGTCGTCAAGGCTCTGGCCACGCAGAAGATCACCGCCTTCAGCCTCGAGCTGGTCCCACGGATCAGCCGGGCGCAAAGTATGGACGCGCTCTCGTCACAGGCCGGGGTCGCCGGCTACAAGGCGGTGCTGATCGCGGCCAACCGGCTGGGCAAATTCTTTCCCTTGCTGATCACGGCTGCCGGAACGGTCACACCGTCCCGGGTGCTCGTCCTGGGCGCCGGCGTCGCCGGCTTACAGGCCATCGCCACGGCTCGGCGGTTGGGCGCCGTGGTCGAGGCCTACGACGTCCGGCCGGCCGTCAAGGATGAGGTCAAGAGTCTGGGTGCGACCTTCGTCGAGCTGCCGCTGGAGGCGCAGGTCGGCCAGGGTGGCTATGCGGCTCAGCAGTCCGAAGAATTCCTCCGAAGGCAGCGTGAGCTGATCGGCGACCATGTCGCCGCGTCCGACGTCGTCATCACGACTGCGGCCGTGCCCGGGCGCAAAGCGCCGATCCTGGTCACGAAAGACATGGTGGCGCGGATGCGGCCAGGCTCGGTCATCGTCGACCTGGCCGCCGACACCGGCGGAAATGTCGAGGTCACCAAGCCCGGCGAGGCGGTGGTAGTCGGAGGCGTCACCATCGACGGTCCGCGAAACCTGGCCAGCACGATGCCAGTCCACGCCAGCCAGCTGTTCAGCCGCAACGTGAGCACGCTGCTGCTCAGCCTCGTCAAGGACGGTCAGCCAAACATCGACTTCAACGACGAGATCGTCAAGGGCAGCTGCCTGACCAACGCCGGCGAGCTGGTCCACCCGCAGGCGAAGGCGCTACTGGAGCCCTCGAAAGCATGAACTCTGAGCTGCTCACCGAATTCACCTACTTCGTGCTGGCGATTTTCGTCGGCATCGAGGTCATCTCCAAGGTTCCGACCATCCTGCACACGCCGCTGATGTCGGGGACGAACGCGATCCACGGCATCATCCTGGTGGGAGCGATCCTGATCGCGGCCAACGCCAGCAGCCCGCTCCAGATCATCCTTGGCTTTGTCGCCGTCCTGCTGGCGACGCTCAACGTGGTCGGCGGCTTCGTCGTGACCGATCGCATGCTGGAGATGTTCAAGGGTCGCCAGCAGCCGGCCAAACAGGACCCGAAGTGAACATCTGGATTGCCCTTGCCTACTTGCTGGCGGCGGTGCTCTTCATCCTGGGGTTGAGGCAGCTCAGCAACCCGCGCGGCGCTCGTCGCGGCAACCAGACGGCGGCGGTGGGGATGGTGATCGCGCTGCTCGCGACCATCCCGCTGCTGCACTTCACCACGGCAGGCATCGTGGTCATCATCCTCGGCCTGGCGATCGGTGCCCCGGTCGGCGCGATCTCGGCCCGCCGGGTGCACATGACCGCCATGCCGCAGATGGTGGCCGCCTTCAACGGGGTTGGCGGCGGAGCCGCGGCCCTGGTCGCCATCTCCGAGCTGCTGACCCATGGGATGCACCCGGCATTCGAGCTCGCGTTTCCCAGCCTCTTCTCCCTGGTAGTGGGCGGCATCTCGTTCGCTGGCAGCGCCATCGCCTTTGGCAAGCTGCAGGGACTGATCACCGGCACGCCGATCACTTACGGCGGTCAGCAGATCGTCAACGGCCTGATCGCCCTCGCGATCGTCGGGCTGGCGGTCGCGAACCTGGCGGTGGCGTCGCAGCCGATCCTCTTCGTCCCCCTGCTCGCCCTTGCCCTGGTCCTCGGTGTGGCCTTTGTCCTCCCCATCGGTGGCGCCGACATGCCGGTGGTGATCTCGCTGCTCAATGCTTTCACCGGACTGTCGGTTGCGGCCAGCGGCTTCGTGCTCAACAACTTTGCCCTGATCGTCGCGGGCACCCTGGTCGGCGCCTCCGGTACCTTACTCACCACCCTGATGAGCCAGGCGATGGGCCGCTCCCTCGCCAACGTTCTCTTCGGCGCCTTCGGCCAGATCCGCGCCGGTGCCGGCGGCGCCGCTGCCACCGCAGAGGGCAAGAGCGTTCGCGCGGGCAGCCCGGAGGATGTCGGCACCATGCTCGCCTACGCCCGGAAAGTGATCATCGTCCCGGGTTACGGGCTCGCCGTCGCCCAGGGGCAGCACGCGCTCAAGGAGCTCGCCGACGAGCTCGAGAAGCGCGGCGTCGAAGTCGAGTACGCGATTCACCCGGTCGCGGGCCGCATGCCCGGACACATGAACGTACTGCTGGCAGAAGCCAACGTCCCCTATGAACAGCTCAAGGAAATGGATGAGATCAACGGTGAGTTCCCCTCGACGGACGTGGCCCTCGTCGTCGGCGCGAACGACGTGGTCAACCCGGCCGCCCGCAACACGCCCGGCAGCCCGATCTACGGCATGCCGATCCTCAACGTCGACCAGGCCAAGAACATCGTGTTCATGAAACGGAGCATGCGCCCGGGGTTCGCGGGCATCGACAACGAGCTACTCTACGACCCGAAGACGGTCATGCTGTTCGGCGACGCCCAGGATTCGCTGACCAAGCTGGTGGGGGCCGTCAAGGCCGCGTAACCGCGCCGCTCGCGCTTCCCGCTTGCAGGGGAAGTAGGGTGGGGGCCTCGGGTTTAGGCTTTCTGCTCTTCGCTTGGCTTCAGGTCGAGCGACAGCGAGTTGATGCAGAAGCGCTGACCGGTGGGCTCGGGGCCATCATCGAAGACGTGACCAAGGTGCGAGCCGCATCGGCGGCAGACGACCTCTGTCCGGCGCATGAAGAGGCTGTTGTCCGGGCGTAGCTCGACCGCCTCGAGGGTCGCGGGCTCGTAGAAGCTCGGCCAGCCGGTCCCCGACTCGAACTTCGTCTTGGAGCTGAACAGCTCAGCGCCGCAGGCGGCGCAGGTGTAAGTGCCATCCGCCTTGGTATGGACGTATTTGCCGGTAAACGGTCGCTCCGTTCCCTTGCGCCGCAGCACGTCGTACTGCTCGGGTGTCAAATCAGCGCGCCATTCCGCATCGGTCTTGGAAATTTGGGTGCTCACATCCTGAGTCTACCCAGCGGCGTCCATCCTTATTCCCGATAACATCCAAAGGCATGGACCAGCCCGGCGACCCCATCGAGCCGGTGGACGAGCCTGAGCCCGATGCGACGGTCGGACCACCACCGCCGCCGGCGCCGGCGGACGATCTGCCGGACCGCCCTTAGCGCGACGTCGCCTTCCGTCGCCGGATGGTTTCCGGATGTGACATGCGCCGATGGTCCTGACTGACTGGCTGCACGCGCCGGATTACTGGCTGAGCCGGCTGGTGATCACCCGTGGACTGGGGGTGATCTACTCGATCGCGTTCCTGGTCGCCCTCAACCAGTTTCGCCCGCTGCTCGGCGAACGCGGCCTGCTCCCGGCCCCGCGCTTCCTCAGCCGGGTCACGTTCGACCAGGCCCCCAGTCTCTTTCACCTTCGCTACTCTGACCGGCTCCTGACGGCGGCAGCCGGCATCGGCATCGTGCTCTCGGCATTGATCGTCGTCGGACTCGTCGATGCCGCCCCGCTGATCGTGTGGATGCTCGTCTGGTTCGTCCTCTGGGTGCTCTACCTGTCGATCGTGAACATCGGGCAGACCTTCTATGCCTTCGGCTGGGAATCGCTGCTCCTGGAAGCTGGATTTCTCGGGATCTTCTTTGGACCGGCGGGGATGGCGCCGCCGCTCGTGGTGATCTGGATGTTTCGCTGGCTGCTCTTCCGGGTCGAGTTCGGGGCCGGCCTGATCAAGCTCCGGGGCGATCCCTGCTGGCGAGACCTCACGTGCCTCTACTACCACCACGAGACCCAGCCGATGCCCAATCCGCTCAGCTGGTTCTTCCACAACCTGCCCAGGCGACTGCACAACATCGAGGTGCTGGGCAATCATTTCGCCCAGCTGGTCGCGCCCATCGGCCTCGCCTTCCCTCAGCCGGTTTCGAATCTGGCCGGTGTCGTCATCGTGGTCACCCAGGGGTGGCTGGTGCTCAGCGGAAATTTCTCCTGGCTCAATGCCATCACAATTCTCTGCGCGGTGGCGGCCTTCGACAATGGCGCATTGAGCACCATCCTGCCGATTCATGTGCCCTCGCTCGCCGCTCCCCCGCTCTGGTACGACGGCGTGCTGATTGCTCTCACGGTGTTCATCGTGTTCCTCAGCTATCAACCGGCTCGCAACCTGCTATCGCGGCGGCAGATGATGAACTTCAGCTTCAATCCATATCACCTGGTCAACGCTTACGGCGCCTTCGGCGCGATCACTCGGGTCCGCTACGAGATCGTGATCGAGGGAACGTCCGCGTCCGAGCTCAGCGATGCCACCGCCTGGACCGAGTACGAGTTCAAGGGCAAGCCCGGCAAGCTTCGCCGCATTCCGCCGCAAGTGGCGCCCTATCATTTGCGGCTCGACTGGCTGATGTGGTTCGCCGCGATGTCATCGCCGCGGGATCATCCCTGGTTCGTCCCGTTACTGATCAAGCTGCTGGAGAACGACCGGCCCACCCTGAAGTTGCTGCGTGGCAACCCCTTTCCGAAAACCCCGCCGATCTTCATCCGCGCCCGTTTACATCGCTATCGCTTCACCACGCCTCGGGAATGGCGCGAAACCGGAAACTGGTGGGCCCGGGACCTCGCCGGCGATTACGTGCCGCCAGTGCGCCTCGCACGCCAGCAGGTTCAATCCTGAACCTGGCGAAAGACGTTATGGAGTCCGGAAGATCGCGTGCGAGCCAACGCGCCGCCATACGATGTGTTTTTGCCTCGGGCGCACTTCTGGGCCATATTCAAAGGTTGCCCTGCCGTCTTTAGCCCACGTCATCTCGAAGATGCCGTCGGTCCCTTGGACGCCTCTTACTCGCAGTCCCTTACGAAACGATCCCCTCTTTAGATCGGCCACGAAGGTCGCCACCGACTTCTTGAATGCCTTCCGCTCTGTCGGAGTCAGTTCGGCCAGGTCCTTATAGAAGCTTTCGACGGCTGACCAGGTAGGCAAGCCTTTTGGCGCCGACTCAGCGACTACTTCTCAAGGCTGTGTAGGAAATCCTCGTCAGTCTTGTATGTTCGGATCCGACCCCGCCGGAAGTCCTCCGAGGCCTGACGCTCGCGCTTCTGCCAGGACGGTGTCCAAAACCAAGCCTGCGTGCTGTCGATAGTTTTACGTGGCCGGAGTAGGATGCCCTCGGCGGTCATCGCTACCTCCACCTGGTCGCCCTCCTCAAGGTGAGCAGCCTTACGGATCTCCGCCGGAATTGTGATCTGACCCTTGTCTCTAAGCACGGTCCGCGGCATTTCTGACTGATCCTCTGAAGCGTGTGAAATTCTTACTTTCCAAATATCGGACTTTACCCTGTAGGTTGTCAAGCCCAAACGGGTCTTGAGACTAATTCGTTACAGGAACTGGGAAGGAGTGCCGAGGGCCAGAATCGAACTGGCGACACCATGATTTTCAGTCATGTGCTCTACCAACTGAGCTACCTCGGCACGAGTCGGTATTCTAAACCGGTGACGCCGGTCATCCTCGTCAGCATCCTGGTCGCGGTCGTACTCGCCGGACTCGTCGGCTTCGTCGGGGTACGGCTCTCGGCCGGCCGTAGCGGCGAGACCACAACAGTCACGGCCGTATTCCTGCTTGCGATCACGTTCGCCATCGTCGCCATCGCCAGCGTCACCTTCATCCGCAAGACGGTCGGCGGCTGACCTTCCGCCAGCCGGGTTACAATCCCCGGCAGAAGGGCCCGGGAGCATGCGCTTTATCTATAACGACCCCTATACGCTGCGGAACGCGGTCGAGCAGCTGGCCGGCCAGCAGCCGATCGCTACCCGGCGCGAGCGCGATCTGCCGATCCCGGTCGACGTTTACCAGGAAGCGAACGAGATCGTGATCGAGGGGGCTCTGCCCGGCGCCCGCCTGGAGGATCTCGACCTCAGCTGCGAAGCAGGCCTGTTGACCGTCCGGGGCGAGGTCTCGCCCGCCGAGCGGGACTACGCCGTCCAGGAGATCCCGCGAGGCACCTTCTCCCGGACGCTGGCGCTCCCCAACGAGTGCGATATCGAGGGCGCTCGCGCCTCCTTTGAGAACGGCATCCTGCGAATCGTGCTCCCGAGGCGCCCCCAGCGGGTCGCCCACACCATCAAGGTCGAGGTCGGCAAGGCCGACGACCGTTCGCGCATCGTCATGAAGAAGCAAGAAGTGGTCGATGCGGTCAAAGGCCAAGGCTACCGCGAGGTCGACAGTAAGCTCAATCGGCGCAAGGCGCGTACGAAATGATGACCTCAACCAGCGAGGGCGGCTCGCGCCAGGAACTCACCACCGAGCTGGCGGCCCTCGATCGCCAGCTGCGTGACCTGTCCGAGCAATGGGAAGCCGTCGAGCATTCGATCAGCGAAAAGATCCGGCGACGTCGCGAGCTGATCGCCCGGCAGGAGGACACAAATGAGGACCACGCCGAGGAGATCAATCGGTTGCAGTCGGATGTCTACGCGCTGCGCGACCGGCTCGATCAGCTACGCGACTCGCACCTCGACTTCAGCGCCCTCTACCGGATTCTGCAGCAGGCCCGGACCTAAGTCGGCAGCCACCCGCTAAAGGAAACCCCCGGCACAGCGCCGGGGGTTGTCTCCGTCGGACTTGATCAGGTGCTCACGACGTTGTCGCCGACTTTACTCGGCCTGTCCAAACGCCTTGATATCCTCCAGCTCTTTGGCTGTCAGCTCGCGTGGCTGCTCGCCGCGTGCAACCTTCGCCGACTCGACCTGATGCTTGATGGTCTCGACCACCTCCGGGTTCGCCAGGGTCGTAATGTCGCCCGGGCTCGTGAAATTGGAGATTCCTGCGATGACCCGGCGCATGATCTTCCCCGACCGGGTCTTGGGCATGTCAGGGACGATCCAGACACTCTTCGGCCGCGCGACTTTCCCGATCAGGTTGTCGATGGCACCGGAGACCTTCTCCTCGATCTGCTTGCTGGGCTTGTTCCCGGGCTTGAGGGCGATATACATCTCCACCGCCCGGCCGCGCAGCTCGTCGATCACCGGCACCGCCGCCGCCTCGGCAACCTCGTCCACCGTAAGAGCCGCCGATTCCAACTCCTTGGTTCCAAGCCGGTGACCCGCCACGTTAATCACGTCGTCGACGCGTCCGAGGATCCTGAAGTAACCATCCTCTGCCTGCAACGCCCCATCGCCCGCGAAGTACGGCCAATCGTGCCAATCCTTGCTGTTCTTGTCCTTGTTGTACTTCTGGTAATAGGTCGATACGAAACGTTCGGGCGCGCCGTAAATCGTCTGGAAGATGCCCGGCCAGGGATTGCGGATGCAGATATTGCCGGCTTTTGTGCTGCCTTTCGGAACCGGCTTTCCCTCCTCGTCCAGGATGATCGGGTAGACACCCAGCACTCCCGGCCCGGCACTCCCGGGCTTCATGGGTTGCATGGCCGGCAACGTGGTCGCCAGGAATCCGCCGTTCTCGGTCTGCCACCAGGTGTCGACTATCACGGCCTCGCGCTTTCCAACTGACTGGTAATACCAGCGCCATACTTCGGGCTCGATCGGCTCTCCCACCGTGGTCATGTGCTTGAAGTGATAGTTGTACTTTTTGGGTTCGTCCGGACCGAGCTTGCGAAGCATGCGGATCGTGGTCGGGGCGGTGTGGAAGATGTTGACCCCCAGCCGCTCGGCGATCCTCCAGGGGCGGCCGGGATCCGGGTAGGTGGGAACGCCCTCGTACATGACGCTGGTGGCTGCCAGCGTCAGCGGACCGTAGACGATGTAGGAATGGCCGGTGATCCATCCGATGTCGGCGAAGCACCAGTAGGTGTCCTCGGGATGGATGTCCTGGTAGTACTTAGACGTCCCGGCCACATAGGAGAGATACCCGCCCGTGCTGTGCTGGGCGCCCTTCGGCTTGGCCGTCGTGCCACTCGTGTACATCAGGAACAGCGGCGCCTCGGCCGGCATGGATACCGGCTCAACGATTTTGCCGCGGTATTGGGCGAGCAGCTCATCCACGAAGTAGTCTCGGCCCTCCACCATCGGCGTCTTCGACGAGTACGTTCCCGGGTGCCGCCGCCAGACCAGAACCTTGTCGACCTCGGCTCCCTCCTTCTTGGCGGCCGCGATGGCCTCCTCGGCCTTGACCTTGTGGTCCAGCAGCTCCCCGTTCCGGTAATAGCCGTCCATGGTGACCAGGATTCGGCTCCCCGAGTCAGCGATTCGACCGCCACAGGCCGCGCCGCTGAAACCACCGAAGACCTCAGAATGGATCACGCCGAGACGAGCGCACGCCAGCATGGAGACCGGCAGGTCAGGGACCATCGGGAGATGGAACGTTACGCGGTCTCCCTGCTTGAGCCCACAGAAGTCGCGGAGCAGTGCGGCGAACTCATTGACGCGCTTGTAGAGCTCCTGGTACGTGATGGCCTGCGTCACCTGGTCCTCCGGCTCCGGAACCCAGATGAAGGCGGCCTTGTTCCGATACTTCGCCAGGTGGCGATCGACGCAGTTATAGGAGGCGTTCAACCGACCACCGACGAACCACTTCCAGAAGGGCGCGTTGCTGGTATCGAGCGTCGTGTGCCAGTACTTATCCCAGGTCAGAAGGTCGGCATACTCCTTGAAGCATTCAGGGAAGTTTTCCTCCTTGAATCGCTCGAAGATAGCCGGATCATTCGCATTGGCCTGGCCGATAAATTTCGCGGGAGGATAGAAGTACTCCTCCTCTCGCCAGTGGACGGCGATCTGTGCCTCGGAGAGCTCCACGTCTTCCGCGGTTTTCATTGGCTCATACAGCCTCCTTGAAACGAGAGTCCAGGTGCTTTAGCTAACGCCGGCGCCCTTCCCGCCACATCGCCGTGCCTACCGGTAACACCTGTCGACCAGCCATCCCCGAGATCACATCGGCTGCGGAGGTGTAGAAGGCCACGGCCGCGGTCAAGACGCCCACGAGCCCGCCGACCAGGATCAGCCCCTCACCGGCTTTACTCCCATTGAAAAAGCCAATAAAGAGCAGAATCTCGGTGAGTTCGAGCGTCAGGAAGACGCCAAACACGGCGGTGTTGATCCGTAGGCTCCAGAACAGCATGTAGGTGTTGAAGATCGCAAAGGCCAGCAAGAACCACCCGAGTGCGTTGTTGACATCGGCTACGGGAGCCTTCCCGAAGACGACCAGCAGGAAGTAGGTGGCCAGGCTCAACCAGAACGCACCGTAGGTGGAAAACGCCGTCGCCGTGAAGACATTGCCGCGCCGGAACGACCACATGCCGGCCAAGAATTGCGCAAGGCCGCCGTAAAACAGCGCCGTGCCCACCCAGATGAAGTCCGGGGCCCAACCGGCGTTGTGGGCGCTGAGAAGGAGCGTCGTCAGCGCGAATCCGGCGAGTCCGAGGGGAGCCGGGTCCGCAATTGCCGGGGCTGCCCCGGCTCGCATTTCCTGTGCCATCGAGTTCACTTCCTTGTGTTGAAATTCACCCTCCTCCATTGGGGGGGAGGGAAGGGTGGGGGTTCGCGGGGCGCGCTCACGGGGCGTGAGGAGTGTGAGCGGAACGCGCCAACCGCGAGGGGTAGTCCGTTGCTTCCACCATCCCGTTGCCGCGAGATCGAGTCAGATTCATCCTAACCCAGCAGGAAGCGCCTCGGGCGGCTGAGGACGGTGGCGAGCGGTCGGCCTCTCAGCTGCCCCTCCTACCGCCACAGGCCTACTTCGGACAATTCCCTCTCCCGAGCCCTAAGAGGCCGCCCGCCTGACGGAGACGATACGCCTTAATGCGAGGCTGTCAAGACACCGAATTCGCGAGCACGCTATGCGGTGGTCTTGGCCGGCTCCTTGGCCTCGACCTCGAGCAATTCACCTTCAATATTGACCTGGACCTGATGGCTGACGATGAGCTTGCCGTCCAGCATCATGTCGAAGGCCATACCAAAGTCCTTGCGGTTGATCTTGGTCTCCGCGGCATAGCCAATCCGGTGGCCCATCCTCGGATCGTTGAACTCGCCGTACTTGACGACGTTGAGGGTGACCGGGTGGGTGACGCCCTTAATAGTCAGGTCGCCGGTCATCGTTCCCTTATCCGGAGTCTTCTCTTCGATCTTTGTGCTCTTGAAATGGATGGTCGGGAACTTCTCGACCTCCAGGAAGTTCGAGGATCGCAGATCGTTGTCGCGCTTGTCATTGTGGGTGCGAATGCTCGCCGTGTTGATCGTCACGTCGACCTTTGACTTCTCCGGATGGTCGGGATAGAGCTCACCGGTTGCGTTTACCTCGGCGAAGTGGCCACGGACGGTCATCATCCCGAGGTGTTTCGCCGAAAATTCCACTTGCGTGTGCATCGGATCGAACGTCCAATTTCCCATGGGCATGTCTCCTTCGGAATCTAGATCCCTTCGCGAACCTATCACCTACGGCTTACTTTTCGCAAGTTCCTGCAGGGATTTGCCAAGGGCGCTACACTCCCGGTGTGCCGCGGAGGCCGGTGCAGCAAGTGCTGGAATGCGATGAGCATCTTTCTCAAGCCTTCGCCTTGCTCGGAAAGCGCTGGTCGGGCGTGATCCTCGGCCTCTTGCTCCAGGGGCCGGCGCGGTTTGCGGTCCTGGCCCGGACGATTCCCGGGATCAGCGAGCGGATGCTCTCCGACCGTCTGGCCGAGCTGACCCGCGCCGGCCTGATCGCTCGGACCGTTCTCGACGGGCCGCCGCTGGGCGTCGTCTACGAACTAACCGAGAGCGGCCGCGCGCTTGGCCCGGGGCTGCTCAAGCTGGGCGAATGGGCCGACCGGTACATGGCGCCCAAGGAACGCCGAAGCTCCCGACTTCGGGCTTAGCCTATTTTCGGCGCCAGACGCGCAGCCGCGCGGACGCGCCGGGTGCCGGATCCATGGCAACGACGTCATAGGACTCGACTTCGTTGAATGCATCTTCGAGACCAGCCAGCGAGGCGGTCCGATGACCTTCATCGCCCACATAGATGACAAAGGTGCCCATAAAATAGCGCAGCGCTTCGCCCAAGGAGGAGAAGAGCGGGGGCCAGCAGACCAATAGCGCTCGGTCTGGGTGCCGCAGCGCAACCGTGGCGTCGCCCTCGAGGACTTCCGTCCAGGGCCACAGGTCGTAGTGGTAGCGATTGGACTTCTCACCGCCGAGTGACGCGTCGTCGTAGGTGATGACGTCGGCACCACGCTGCCGAAGCAAATATGACCAGTAGCCCGTTCCGGCCCCGACTTCGACCAGCGGCGAATACCGTGCGACAACGTCGAGGAGATGGGGCTCAGGAAGGACGTAGGCGTAACGCTGCGCCAGTTGCAAACGGTAGCCGGATGGGTTGGGCAACCGGTGCGAGCGCTGGAAACACCGCTCTAACGGGTGCACGACCATCTGAGCGCATCCTAGCGATTCATTTTGGGCGGTGAGAGGCTCGAACTCCCGACATTCTGCGTGTAAAGCAGACGCTCTACCACTGAGCTAACCGCCCCAGAGCGACTAATTATGCAACGTGTGCGGCGGGCGTCCCCGGCAGCGCGAAGCGCTCCGAGAAGCGGGCAACAACGGCCTCTTCAACGGCCGCCATGGCTGGTGCCGCACCCATCTCGAGCGCCATCGAGGTCACACCCTTGTCCGGAATGCCGCAGGCCAGGATGTGGGTGAAGAGGCTCAGGTCGGTCGACACGTTGAGGGCAAACCCGTGGGTGGTCACGCCCTGCGAGACTTTGATGCCGATCGCCGCGATCTTGCGGTCGCCGATCCAGACGCCGGTATAACCAGATAGCCGGCCCGCCCGAATTCCAAAATCGGCGAGCACATCGATCAGGCAACCCTCGAGGTTGCGAAGGTACAGACCAACGTCCGGTTTCTGACCGAGATCGAGGATGGGATAGCCCACCAGCTGTCCAGGGCCGTGATAGGTGACGTCACCACCGCGATCGACGTCGAGGCACGTGATGCCGCGCGCCGTCATCTCGGCTTCGCTCAGGAAGACGTGCTCGCGGATGCCACTCCGGCCGATCGTGTAGGTATGCGGGTGCTCGAGCAGGATGAGCGTATCCGGCACGATGCCGGCGCGACGTGCATCGGCGAGCCGATTCTGGAGCGCCCAGGCCTCGTCGTACGGAACCAGGCCGAGTCGACGGACGTCCACGTCAGCCGGCAGCCGCGTGGGCCGGCACCTGGCTGGCGGCGTGGTACGAGCTGCGCACCAATGGGCCCGACTCGACGTGACGGAAGCCGAGTTTGAGCGCCTCGACCTTGAGAGCCGCGAATTCCTCCGGGCTCACGTAGCGCGCGATCGGAAGGTGGTTGGCGGTCGGCCGCAGGTACTGGCCAACGGTCAGGATCTCGACATCATGGGCCCGCAGGTCGCGGAAGACCTGGATGACCTCAGCGAGGTCCTCACCCAGACCCAGCATGATGCCGGACTTGGTGTATACAGTCGCGTCCATGCGCTTGGCGCGCCGCAGGAGCTCGAGCGAGCGCGGGTAGCGGCCCTTCGGCCGCACCTGTGGGTAGAGGCTGGGCACCGTTTCGATGTTGTGGTTGAGGATCTCGGGCCGCGCGCGCATCACCGTTGCCAACGCAGCCTCGTCGCCCATGAAATCCGGGATCAGGACCTCGATGTTGCACTTCGGCACCCGCTTGCGGATCTGCCGGATCGTCCCGGCGAAGATGGCGGCGCCGCCGTCCTCCAGCTCGTCGCGGTTGACCGAGGTGATGACGGCGTGGTGCAGGCCCATCCGCTCGACCGCCTCGGCGACCCGAATTGGCTCGCCTAGGTCGAGGACGCCCGGCCGCCCCGTCTTGACAGCGCAGAAGCCGCAGGCTCGGGTGCAGGTGTCGCCCAGGATCATAAAGGTGGCGGTTCGGGCCTCCCAGCATTCGCCGATGTTGGGGCAGCGTGCCTCCTCGCAGACGGTATGCAGGTCGAGACCGCGCATGATGCCTTTCAGCTCGGAGTAGTTCGGGCCGCCTGGCAGGCGGACCCGCAGCCAGTCCGGGCGCCGGGTGTCGATCGGGACGACGGCGTTGCGCTTGGAACGGCCGTAGAACTTGATTGGTGCGACGTCAGCCATTGCTCTTAGTATCCCAAAGGTCCGCTGAATTCGGCTTCAATACAACGGAATCTGGTCGGAAAATCCCTCCAGCCAGCGCCGGACGCCCTGCAGGAACCGGGCGGCCGACACCCCGTCGAGCACCCGGTGATCGAAGCTCAGGCAGAGATTCATCATCGATCGGATGGCGATCGCATCCCCGTCCAGCACCACCGGCCGCTTGACGATCGAGTCCATCGCGAGAATGCCGGCCTGCGGCGGGGCGATGATCGAGTACGACAGGATGGTCCCGAAGGTGCCCGGGTTGTTCACCGTGAAGGTCGCCCCCTGGACATCCGGGATCGTCAATTTTGTGGCGCGCGCCCGGCGGGCCAGGTCATCGATCGATTTCGCCAGGCCGGCGATCGACATCCGGTCCGCCTGGTGGACCACCGGCACGATCAGGCCGTCGTCGACCGCCACGGCCACCCCGATGTTGATGTCCTTGTGTAGCACCACGCCGTCATCGCTCCAGCTGGCGTTGAGGACCGGCACCGCCTTGAGTCCTTCGACGACCGCCTTGACGATGATCGGCACGAAGGTCAGGTCGACGCTCTCCCGTTGCTTGAAGCTGTCCTTGACCTGGTGGCGGAAGCGAACCACGTTGGTCATGTCGACCTCGGCCACCGTCCACGCGTGGGGGATCGTCTGCTTGCTCTTCTGCATGTTGCTGGCGATCGCGCGGCGCATCGGTGTGAGTGGAACCCTCGTCTCCGTCCCAGGTCCCGGAGCCGTTACGGCCGCCTGACGCTGCTCGCCGTTCGCCGCGACCGGCTGCGCACGACGCCCGATGAAGTCTTCGACATCTTTCTTGCTGATCCGCCCGCCGACGCCCGACCCCTCGATCCGGCCGAGCTCGGCGTCGGTGATCCGATGTTCCTCGATGAGCGCGCGAACGGCGGGTGACAGCCGGGTTCGTCCCTCTGCAGACTGGCTACCCTGAGGTTGCTCCGCAGGTGCTGAGGAAAATGCTTGACCAATCTGGCCCTCCTCCGGAATGGCCGCGGGTTCATGCTCCCTCCCCCGCTCGCGGGGGAGGGTCGGGGTGGGGGCCTGCGAACTCGCGACCGCGGTTTCCTCGATCACCGCGATTTCGGTCCCGACCGTCACCGTGGTCCCCTCTTTGACCTTGATCTCTTTGAGGACGCCGGCGAGCGGCGCCGGAACCTCGGCATTCACCTTGTCGGTAATCACTTCGACCAGGGCCTCGTATTTCTTGACCTGGTCACCCGGCTGCTTGAGCCATTTCGAGATGGTGCCCTCGGTGATCGACTCACCGAGCTGCGGCATCTTGACGGAGGCCATGCTCTCGGCCCGCCTTAGTAGGCGGCCAGCTCCTTCGCCTTCGCGAGGATTTTTTCCGGGTTGGGCATGAAGGCTTCCTCGAGCACGTGGTTGAACGGCATGGCGGGCACGTCCGGACCGGTCAGCCGCATCACCGGCGCGTCGAGAGCATCGAAGGCGTTCTCCATGATGATGGCGCTCACCTCGGCGGCGATTCCGGCGAAGCGGTTGTCCTCGTGGACGACCAGCACCTTCCCCGTCTTCTTCGCGGTCGCGATGATCGCGGCCTGGTCGATCGGCTTGATGGTGCGCAGGTCGAGCACCTCGGCTGAGACGCCCTCGGCGGCGAGCTTCTCCGCCACCTCGAGACAGTAGGTCAGCATCAGCCCGTAGGCGATCAGGCTGAGGTCCTTCCCTTCCCGTTTCACATCGGCCTTGCCGATCGGAACCACACCATCGCCCGCCGGCACCTCGCCCTTGACCAGCCGGTAGGCCCGCTTGTGCTCGAGGTAGAGGACCGGATCAGGATCGCGGACCGCCGCCTTGAGCAGGCCCTTGGCATCCGCTGGCGTGCCCGGCGCGACGACTTTCAGGCCGGGGATATGCGCGAAGGTCGCCTCGATACTCTGCGAGTGGTACAGCGCGCCATGTACGCCGCCGCCCCACGGCGCCCGGATCACCATCGGGAGGTTGAAGTCGCCCGCTGTCCGGTAACAGAATCGGGCCGCCTCTTCGATGATCTGATTCATCGCCGGCGCGATGAAGTCGGCGAACTGGATCTCGGCGATCGGCCGCATGCCGTTGACGGCGGCCCCGATGGCCACCCCGACGATGCAGGACTCGGCCAGGGGCGAGTCGATGACGCGGTCCTCTCCGTACTTCTTGTAGAGGCCGTCGCTGGCCAGGAACACGCCGCCGCGCTGGCCGACGTCCTCACCGATGAGAAAGACCGACTTGTCCCGCGCCATCTCTTCGTCCATCCCCTCGCGGATCGCCTCGATGTAGGTCTTGACCGCCATCAGCCCAGCGGCTCCTGCTTGTACACAAACTTCGTCAGCTCGTCGGCGGTTGGATCGGGCGCCTGCTCGGCGTACTCGGTCGCGTCGTCCACCTGCTGTTCCACCCGCTCGCTGATCTCCTGCTCGATGGGATCGGTCAGCGTGCCGCTCTCGCGCAGGTACTTGGCATACCGTTGGATCGGGTCCTTCTGGCGCCAGATAGCGACCTCTTCCGCCTGCCGGTAGCGGCGGTCGTCGTCGTCACTCGAATGTGCCGTGAAACGGTACGTCTTGGCCTCGATCAAGGTCGGGCCTTCGCCGCGCCGGGCTCGCCCGACGGCCGTGCGGGCGGCCTCGTAGCAGGCCAGCACGTCGTTGCCGTCGACGACCGCGCCGGGGAAACCGTAACCGGCGGCGCGATCCGCCACATTCTGGATCGCCATCTGACGGCTTTGCGGAACCGAGATGGCATAGCCATTGTTCTCGCAGATGAAGATGACCGCCAGTTTGTGGATGCCGGCGAAGTTCATCGCCTCGTGGCAATCGCCCTGGCTGGACGCTCCCTCGCCGAAATAGCCGGCGGTGACGGCATCCTCCTTGCGTTGCTTGGACGCCAGCGCCACGCCGGCTGCGTGCAGCAGCTTGGTGCCGACGGGACTTCCTCCGGTCACGATGTGCAGCCGCTTGCTGCCGAAGTGCCCGGGCATCTGCCGCCCGCCGCTGTTTGGATCCTCGCGCCGGGCGAAGAAGGACAGCATCTGGTCTCTCGCGGTCATGCCGAACCAGAGCACGACGCCGGCATCGCGGTAATAGGGAGCCACCCAGTCGTAACCCGGCCGTAAGGCGGCGGCGGTGCCGACCTGCACCCCCTCCTGGCCTTGGCAGGAGATCACGAATGGCGCCCGGCCCTGCCGGTTGATCAACCACATCCGCTCGTCGACCGCCCGTGCCAGGCGCATCACCTCGTAGATACGCAGCGCCTGATCGTCCGTCAGGCCGAGCGACCGGTGCCGGCTCTGCCCGCCCTTGGCTTCGACCTCCTGGGTCTTGGTCGCCATCCGCTAGATGTGGATCGCCTGGCCGTCGACGGCCAGAGCAGCCTCCTTGACGGATTCGGAGACGGTCGGATGCGGATGGATGCTGGCGCCGATTTCCCAGGGGGTCGACTCCAGCAGCTTCGCCAGGGCCGTCTCCGAGATCAGCTCGGTGGCGCTCGGCCCGATGATGAACACCCCGAGCAGATCGCCCGACTCTTCGTCGCTGATGATCTTGACGAAGCCTTCGGTCTCGCCCAGGATGACGGACTTCGCATTCCCGACCAGTGGGAACTTGCCGACCTTGACCTTGAGGCCCTGGTCGCGGGCCTGCTTCTCGGACAGGCCGAGGCTGGCGACCTGCGGGTAGCTGTAAGTGGCCCGGGGCACGCGATTGTAGTCGAGCGGCTTGGGGTTCTTGCCGGCGATGACTTCCATGATGTGCTCGCCTTCGTAATACGCGACGTGGGCGAGCAGATAATTGCCGATCACGTCGCCCGCGGCGTAGACATTGGGATGCCCGGTGCGGTAGTGCTCGTCGGTCTTGATGAAGCCCTTTTCGATCTGGATGTCGAGCTTTTCCAGGCCGAACCCGTCGGTGATCCCCTCCCGCCCGACCGCGACCAGCAGACGCTCGCCCTCGATGGTCTGGGTCTCCGCGCCGGTCTTGACCGCGACCGTCACCCGGCCGTTGACCCGCTTCATGGTGTCCGGCTGCAGCTGCGCCCCGGTGAGGACTTTGATGCCGCGCTTGGCAAGGATCTTCGCGAGCAGCTGGCCGACCTCGGCATCTTCCGCCGGCAGCAGGGTCGGCAGAAACTCGACCAGGGTGACCTCGCCGCCGTAGCCGTTATAGACGCAGGCGAACTCGGTCCCCACCGCGCCCGCGCCCACGATCACGATCGATTTCGGCATCTGCTCGAGCTTGACGGCGTGGTCGCTGTTGATGACCCGGTCGCCGTCCATCGTCAACCCGGGCAGCGACTTGGGCCGCGAGCCGCTGGCGACCACCAGGTTCTTTGCGTTGATCGCCTGGCCGCTATCTTTCACCGTGACGGAATGCTCCGATTCGATGATGGCTTCGCCCTTGATCACCGTCACCTTGTTCTTCTTCAGCAGGAATTCGGTGCCACGCCAGAGCTGGTTGACGACCGCTTCCTTTCGCTTCAGCACCGCCGGCCAGTCGACCTTCAGTCCGTCGACTCTGAGGCCGAGCACGTCGGCGGTCTGCAGCTGGTACGCGAGCTCGGAGGAATGGAGAAAGGACTTGGTCGGGATACAGCCCCGATGCAGGCAGGTCCCCCCGACCTTTTCCTTCTCGATGACTGCGACCTTGAGTCCCAGCTGGGCGCCACGGATGGCGCCGACATATCCAGCGGAGCCGCCGCCGATGACGGCTACGTCGAACGCCTCATCCGGCATACGACTCGATTCTACCCACCAACCAGGGCTCGGCTAACCCTCCAGCGCAGCCAGCGCCGCGGCCAGCTGCGTGTCCTTGGAGAAGTCATTGGGGGTGACGTCGACCGCGTACTCGTCCTGGGCATTCGCCAGCGTCACCGTCTTGTCGGGAGTGATGCCGACCTTCTCGATCGAGTGGCGATTCGGGGTCAGCCACTCGGCGATGGTGAGGTGCAGGTCGGCATCGCCCCGGAGCGGGTAATCCTGCTGGACGGAACCCTTGCCAAAGGTCTTGACACCGACGATTGTCCCCCGGGCGTGGTCCTTGATCGCGCCGGCCGTGATCTCAGAGGCGCTCGCCGAGTTCTCGTTGACCAGCACGGCCAGCTGATTGGAGAAGGCACGCCCGTCCCCGGTCACCGAGTCGACCTGTTCCTTTCCGCCGCGGCGGACCAGGATGGTGGTGGTACCGCTGCGGATGAACTCACTGACGATACTGTTCGCCGCATCCACATACCCGCCCGGGTTGTCGCGCAGGTCGAGGAGCACCATACTGACTGACCCCTTCAGGTTGTTCTTGAGCGCCTGGTCGAAATCGGCCGCAGTCTTCGTCCCGAAATCGAAGACCCGGATGTACAACACCCGGTTGTCGAAGATATGGGTGGAGACGCTCGGCACGTTGATCTCCGCGCGGGTCAGATTGAAGGTGAGGGTCTGGCCATTTCGAGTCACCTGGATCTGCACCTGGGTGTTGGCCTTGCCTCGAATATGGTTGACGGCGTCGTCTGCCGTCCAGCCCTTGGTGCTCTGGCCGTCGACGGCGGTAACCACGTCGCCGGCTTTGACGCCGGCCTTTTCCGCCGGGGTGCCCGGCAGGACGCCGGCGATGACGATCTGGTCGCCCTTTTGCTGAACCGAGGCGCCGATCCCAGCGAACTGGCCGGCGAGAAAGCTCTGGTTGGCGCGAAATTCGTCGGGCGTCAGGTAGCGGGAGAACTGGTCACCCAGTGCCCCGACCATGCCGGAGGCTGCCCCCTGCGTCAGCTTGACGCCGTCCGTGTTTGGCTTGACGTAGTGCTGCTGGATATTGGCGAAGACCTCGTCGAGCGCGCGGTAATCGACGTTCGTCTTGGGCGGCGTGTACAAGAGGAAGGCCTTCGCCCAGTCGGGAGCGTAGGCGCCCCATTGGAACTCGCTCAGACTGCCGGCGTAAAAGGCAACGATGGCGACCACGATGAGGATGGCGATGTTCCGGAGCTTGGGCATCACACGATTATCGTTCCGGCCCGGTGTTACTTCCCTCCCCTCTTGTGGGGGAGGGCCAGGATGGGGGGTTTTACCGGAGGATTCGATCACGACGCCGGCAGGTAGGCGAGCGGATCGACGGGGGTACCCGCCAGGTCGATCTCGAAGTGAACGTGGGCGCCGGTCGAGTTGCCGGTGGAGCCCTCATAGCCGATGACGGTGTCCTTGTCGACCTGGACCCCATCGGCGATCGCGAAGCCGGAGAGATGTCCGTAGAGCGTGGTGAAGCCGCCCGCGTGGACGATCACCACGTAATGGCCGTAGCCGCACAGGCCTCCGCCCCAGCTGCAACCCATCGAGAAGTTGTGGACGATGCCGCCGTCGGCGGCATGAACCGGCGTGCCGTAGTCGTTGGCGATGTCGATGCCGCTGTGGAAATGTTTGTCCGGGCAGGTGGGATCGTAGGGCTCGAAGGGATAACTGGTGCAGCCGAACCCTTGCGTGATCACCCCGTCGATCGGCCACTTCCACTTGCCGGACGAGCGCGCCCGGAAACTCTCGTGGATCAGGGAGGCGATCTGCGCCTGCAGCGTCGCCCGCTGGGCTTCCATGTCGGCCAGCGCCTGCTGGAACTTTGCCTCGATGGCGACGATCTGCTGTTCGCGGGAAGCCCGCTGGTCGCGGACCGCCTGCAGCTGCGCCTTCTGGTCCTGGATCTGCTTGACGACCCGGGCCTGCTCGGCCTGCCTGGCTTCGAGGTCGATCTTCATCGCCTCGATGGCGGCCCGCTCATTCTGGAGCTCGGCCAGCTGGCGGCGATCTTCTCGCACGATGTCGTTGAAGAAAAAGACCCGATTCATCAGGTCGGTGAAGTTCGCGGCTGAGAACACCAGCTCGAGCCCACTCACCTGCCCGCTCTTGTACATGATCCGCATCCGATTGCCGAAATCGGCGATATGTTGCCCCAGCTCGGCCTCTTTGAGGGCGAGCTGCTCTTTGGCAAGGTCCACCTGCTGACCGAGCAGAACGAGCTTGGCCGTTTCCTGGTCGATCTGCGCCTGGACCGCCCGCAGCTGCGAGTCGAGGTCGGCGATCTCGTTGCGCAAGGCCCGCTCCTGACTGAGGAGTTGTGCGATCTCGGTCTTGGTGGCGACGATCTGGCCGTTGAGACCCTGCAGCTGCTGCTGCTTGTCGTACACCGTGTCGGAAACCGTCGTCAGCAGGGCCGCGGCCAGCACCACGATGGCCAGTGCCGTCTGGAACCGCGCGGCCCTCACTGCTTGAGGAACCGCCTTACGCCCAGATAACTCCCAAGGCTTCCCAGTAACAGGCCGAAGCCAAGCATTGCCGCCAGCACCACCCGAAGGTAGGACGGGTCAAACGCGAGGGGAACGAAGATCAGCACGCTCTGCAGGTTGATCACCGCCGGCCGGTAGCCGAAGCCAACGATCAGGACGGCGACCACGGCGCCAATGACACCAACGATCAAGCCTTCGACGATGAAGGGCCAGCGCACGAACCAGTCGGTGGCGCCCACCAGCTTCATCACCTCGATCTCCTTCCGGCGCAGGTAGATCGCCGTCCGGATGGTGAGCATGATGATGAAGACGGACAGGCCGGTGAGCCCGATGATCAGCACCAGGCCGGCGATCCCGGCGACCCGGGCGAGCAGGATGATCTTGTCGATGACGTTCGGCTCATAGTTGGTCGCCGGCGACCTGTCGACCAGGGGCGAGGTGCGGACCGCTTGATCGATGGCGCCCAGGTTGCGGATGTCCTTGACGGTGACGTCGAGGCTGGCCGGCAGCGGATTGGTGCCCAGCGTATCGATCACGCTCGGGTCCAGCGCCGGCAGTTGTCGAAACCTTGCCAGCGCCTGGTCCTTGGAAACGTAGGTGACGTTGCTCACGCGCGGGTCCTGCTCCAGCTGCAGCTTGAAGTCCATCGCGCTGCTGAGCGGCGTACTGTCTGCCAGGTAGACCGAGATCGCGCTCGCCTTTGTCTTTTCGAGGGCCACGATCTGGTCGAGCGAGTGCAGCACCAGGAGGAGGCTGCCCAGCGCCAGCAGGACCACCCAGACGATGAGTACGCTGGCGACGCTGACCGCGGCGTTACGCCAGAAGTTCTGCCAGGCGCTGCTGAAGGCAAAATCAATGCGATTCCAGAGCCGGTGCATGGTACCCTCCCGCATCTTCGTCTCTGACAATCTGGCCACCTTCGATCGCCACCACCCGCCGCCGCATCACGTCGACGATCTCCCGGTTGTGGGTCGCCATCAAGACCGTCGTGCCCCGCGCGTTGATCTGCAGGAGCAGCTGAATGATCTCCCAGGAGGTCGCCGGATCGAGGTTCCCGGTCGGCTCATCCGCGAGGAAGATCCGCGGATCGTGGACCAGGGCGCGGGCGATGGCGACCCGTTGCTGCTCGCCGCCGGAGAGCTGGTCGGGAAACTTGTTCTCCTTCCCCTCGAGCCCGACGATGCTGAGGACTTCCTCGACCTTCGGCTTCAGGTGGCGCAGGGCGCCTTCGGTGACCCGAAGGGCAAAGCCCACGTTCTGAAAGACCGTGAGGTTGGGGAGCAGTTTGAAGTCCTGGAAAACCATCCCAATCTTGCGGCGCAGGTAGGGCAGATGCCGGCGCTTGAGGCGGCTCAGGTCCTGACCCTCGACCCGGATGATGCCGGAGGTTGCCTTTTCTTCGCGGATCAGGAGCCGGACCAGGGTCGATTTCCCCGCGCCGCTCGGTCCGACGAGGAAGACGAAATCTTGTTTGGGGATCTCCAGCGTCACGTCGCGCAGCGCGACCGTCCCATTCGGGTAGGTCTTCTGCACGTGCTCGAGGCTGATCTGCGGGGCAGCCGGTATTACCGTGGCCACGCGCGCCCTCTCTGGCAGCGTCGTCCGTGTCGGCTGGGTCGTGGTTGTTGCTGGCACGAAAACAAATCCATTCCGAAAGCCGATGCCACGACTGGCGGGGCCCTTTCGGGCCGATTGACTTGGGAAGTATAGGGCATCCTTTCGCGCAATGCTGTGTTAGGTCACTCTAGGTCCAGAAATCTCGCCACCTGCTTCCTATACTCAAGCACCATGCCCACCCCGGCCGCCCCCATGATCCGCGTCGAGCGCGGCGGCGTCGAGGAGGCGATCCACCTCGGGCATCTCGCCGCCGTTGACGCCAGCGGTCGCCTCCAGGCACGCGCGGGAAATCCCGATCGGCTCACCTACTTTCGCTCCTGCGCGAAACCCTTTCAGGCGATGGCCGCGCTGCGCGCCGATATCGTCTTTAGGTTTCGGTTGTTGCCGGAGCACATCGCGATCATGTCCGCGTCGCACAACGGCGAGCCCCGCCACGTCGAGGTCGTTCGCGACCTTCTCGAGCACGCCGGAATCCCCGAGAGCGCGCTCCAGTGCGGCGCCCACTGGCCGTACTACGAGCCCGCGGCGACGGTGGCCCGGCGGGCGATGGAGCAACCGCTCCAGGTCTTCAACAACTGTTCCGGCAAACATGCCGGCATGCTCGCCGCGGCCAGCGCCCTTGGGGCACCGCTGGAAACCTACCTGGACCGCGAACATCCGGTCCAGCAGCGCATCGCCGACGTAGTCGCCGAGTTCACGGCAGTCGCGCCGGCCGAGATTCACTACGGCATCGACGGCTGCAGCGCGCCGAATGCCGCCGTGCCGCTGGCGGCGATGGCGCGCAGCTTCGCCGCACTGGTCACCTCCACGGATCAGCACGCCACGGCGATCGTGGACGCAATCACGGCGCATCCGTACCTGATCGGCGGGACGGACCGCTTCGACACCCGGCTGATGGGGGTGACGAACGGCCGGCTGCTGGCCAAGGGTGGGGCGGCCGGGGCCCACTGCACGGCCGACCGGCGGTCGGGGCTGGGCCTGGCGATCAAGCTCGACAGTGGCGACGGCACCTGGACCGCGGTGGCCGTCATGGCGGCCCTGGAGCGGCTCGGCTGGCTCGAGGACGCCGAACGCGAGGCGCTGCGTTCGTTCGCCCTGCCCAGCCTGCGCAACCACAAGCGGGTTGTCGTCGGCTCGGTCCGGCCGGTGCTCGACCTCCCGTAACGTCCGCGTAACAGCGGGCGTAACCGGCCCGTGTCCTGGGTTATACGCCCGTGAGGCGATTGCTGTGCTGGACGGATCCCCAACAACTGATCCTCACCGCCCTGATCGGGCTGCTGCTTGCCGTCTATGCCTGGTTGGCGGTGGTACCGGTGTTCGGCGCCCACGCGCCGCGCGCCGACGACTTCCAGGATTACCTGCTCGCCGCCCACCAGCTCGCTACCGGCGGCGACCCCTACGCGAGCTTCGCCCGCACCCACGTGCCCTGGGATTGGTCACTCAGCAGCGGTTACCTCTATCCGCCGGCCTTCGCCGTCGCCTTGATTCCGCTCACCTGGATCTCGAACGACCTGGCGGTTCGGATCTGGCTGATCTTGATCCAGGCGGCCGTGGTCGCCAGCCTCGTGATCATTTACGGCGTCATCGGCCGGCCGCGACGCGGTGAGCTGCTGTGCCTGGTCGCCGTATTGACGACCTTCTTCCCGCTGCTGAGCAGCAACCTCACCGGCACGATGAATGCGATCCTGCTGCTCCTGCTGACGGGGGCCTGGGCTTTCTGGCAACGACACCGTGACGTCGCCGCGGGTGCGATGGTTGGCATCGCCGCGGTCATCAAGCTGTTTCCCCTCGCGCTGGTTCCCTACCTGGCCTGGCGACGTCACTGGCGGATGCTCACCGCCCTCAGCCTGACCCTGATCGGCGGCTTGGTCCTGGGGCTGGCCATCACCAGCCTTGACCACAACATCTATTACTTCCGCGACATGCTGCCTCACCTGGCCGCCGGTACCGGGTACCGGGAGAACCAGTCGCTCGCGGGCTTCACGGCTCGAGTCTGCAACGCGTCCCTGGCTCAGGACGGCGGTAGCGCGGGCTGGTGCGGACGGCTGCTCGATTGGCCGCTGGTGCTGGCGCTGCTCGCGGTGGTGATCGCTGCGACCTCACGCGCCAGCCGGTCGGGGCTCGAGTTCGCCCTGGCGGTGAGCACCCTGCCGCTGATCAGCAGCGTGACCTGGAGCTTCCACCTCGTGATCCTGATCCTGCCCATGGCCCTGCTGATCCGGCGCGTCTTCAGCGGATCGATGTCGCGGGGTGCCGGCCGCGTTCTGATCGTTGCCTGGCTCTGCTTCTCGGTCGGGCCGGCGTTCCACTACCTCTTGATCTTTCATCCTCTCCCCCACTGGTCCGGCCTGCTCGCGATCGTCCCGGCGGTGCTCACGCGGCTGACGGGCGAGACCTATGTGATCGGCACCATGATCATCTTCGGCAGCCTCTGGTTCGCCCTGCGATCCGAGCGCAGAGCCGCCACGGTCGCGCCGCCCGAAACCCCCCGGCTCGCTGCTTAGGCGGCCTTACCTTCGCGGCCGGCGTCCAGCCGGAGGTAGGCTTCCATGAAGCTTTCCAGGTCGCCGTCGAGGACGGCCTGGACGTTGCCCACCTCGAGGCCGGTGCGATGGTCTTTGACCAGGGTGTACGGGTGCAACACGTAGCTGCGGATCTGGCTGCCCCACTCGTTCGACTGGTGCGCCCCCTTCAGCTCCTGCCGCTGCTCCGACCGCTGCTGCTCGCGCAACGCCACCAGGCGAGAGCGCAGCACCTTGAGCGCCAGTTCGCGATTCTTGATCTGCGAGCGCTCGTTCTGACAGGTCACGATGATGCCGGTCGGCAGATGCGTCATCCGGACGGCCGACGAGGTCTTGTTGACGTGCTGCCCGCCGGCGCCACTCGACCGGTAGACGTCAACCTTCAGGTCCTCAGGCCGGATTTCGATATCGCCGTCGTCCTCGATCTCCGGAATCACCTCGACCAGCGCGAACGAGGTGTGCCGCCGGTGGGCCTGGTCGTAGGGCGACAGCCGGACGAGCCGGTGCACCCCCCGCTCGGCGCGGAGCCAGCCGAAGGCGCGTTTTCCCGAGATGCGGACCGTCACGCTCTTGTAGCCGGCTTCCTCGCCGGGTGACTCGTCGATGATCTCGGCGTGCATCTTGTTGCGTTCCGCCCAGCGGAGATACATCCGCAGCAGCATCTCGGCCCAGTCCTGGGAGTCGGTGCCGCCGGCGCCCGCGTGGATGCTGACCAGCGCGGGATTGTCGGCATAGGGGTTGGCGAATAGCAGGTCGACCTCCTGCTTCTCGACATCCGCGTCGAGGGCGCGCAGGTCCTGCTCCAGCGTCTCCTTGATGTGCCCGTCGTCTTCCGCCATCGCCATCTCGGCCAGCCCGATCACGTCCTTGGCCCGGGCCTCGAGCTTGCGCCAGACCAGGAGCTCGTCACGGAGGCCTTTGGATTCCTGGGCGAGCCGCTGGGCTCGCTGCGGATCCTGCCAGATATTCGGGTCGGCTAGTTCGCGCTGCAGCGAGTCGAGGCGCTGGCTCTTCCGGGGCAGGTCAAAGATGCTCCTGGAGCTGCACGATCTTCTTCAGGAGATCGTTCGCGTGTTCGAGGATGTCTTCCATTGGTTTAGTGTCCGTGACAGTTCTTGAAGCGCTTGCCGCTACCGCAGGGGCAGATGTCGTTGCGCCCCACGCCCGCAAAATTCAGTGACTGCGGGCGCCGGAACGGCAGCCGTGACCCAGCCGCAGGGCTGGCGGTCCCGGCGGTTGGCGCCTTCGGTGGCTGCGCAACGTCCTTGGGCTCCACGGGATTCGCCACGGTGGCTGCCTTGGCGCGCGGGGCCTTGCTCGACGCCGTTTTCTTCTTAACCATCGCCGGAAATCCTACCCGAAGATGGGCAAATCTACTCCAGCGCTATCCTTCCCTGAGATCAGCCAATGCTCGACAAGGCCAAACTCCTGCCTGAGACCTGGGCCCGGATGCTGTGGCTGCCGGCTGACAATTCTGACCGGAGCGAGCGTCCGATCGTCCTGATCACCGACCGCCCCCGCTTCTTGATTGGCGGCATTCCCGCGGTCGCCGCGCTCGCGGTGGCCGTCGTTCTCCTGCTGGCTCGGGCGCCGATTTTGGTGGGATTCCTCTTCCTGGCCATCTCGATGGGCGCCGGACTCTACGCCCGCGGCGGGAAGAGCGGCTACTACGAGGTTGCCGAGGACGGCAGCCTGGGTCACTTTTTCGGAAGGCGGGTTCCGCCGGGCCTCAGCGCAATGCGTCGGACGAAACCGTAGGTTTCCTTCGCCCGGTCAGCGGCCGTGG
>Ga0307479_10000159_pt1 | contig 62639 bp, 62 predicted proteins | sample atmos_gasesECM4C_FD_203743 | JGI IMG/M metagenome (GOLD analysis project Ga0307479, IMG submission 203743) | Hardwood forest soil microbial communities from Morgan-Monroe State Forest, Indiana, United States - atmos_gasesECM4C_515 | ecosystem: Environmental > Terrestrial > Soil > Temperate... | reverse complement strand
CCCATCATGATCAGCAGGCCTCCGACGATCAGAATCAAACAGAGCATGGGCAGGATCACTTTCTTCTAACATGCTTCTGCCGAATCTCATCCCGCTAATCGACGTGACTTTTTCAACACCCACAGGCGATTACGCTCATTGAGAATTGGCCGTCAGCGAGGAAACCACCTATCGGGATCGATGGAGAGCGAGTCCAAGGCGGCGGCCGTCGTAATATGCGGATCAAGGATAAAATCGTACACGGCCACGCCGATTAACCAAAGGATGCCGACGCAGACCAGCGCCGGGATCACAACTCCCAGCACCTCGGCGTCCTCTAAGATGCAGTGACCAAGGGCCGAGGCTAGGTTCTTGAAGAACCGTTCTATGCGTTCCTTTGTCACAGCCAAAATTCTAGCACCGGACCCATTGTGCCCCGAAGGGCCCCCACATTGTTGTGAACAGGCGAGGGCGCTCATTGACCTGGTTTCGAATCCAATGGCTGTTACGCCAGCAGTGCTCGTGTGCCGACAGGCTCGCACGACTTGTCCCGGTAACTATCATCCGAGTGGACGTTCGTAATTTGAAAGTGAGTTTCCGCCGTAGTCTACTCAGATTGCCCACCACTTCATCTGGCAACTTTGGTCCATCCGGGGACAGAAGTGCGCCTCAGCAAAACATCAATTCTCTGGCCGAAAACTGACGATTTAGGAATAGTCATGTCTGGACTCAAAGCGACCATTCTCTGTATTGACGACCACTGGAATGGACTCATAGGGCGCAAGATGTTGCTTGAAAACAACGGCTATGAAGTTCTGGAGGCCACTGGCGGGGACGAAGGGCTGAAGGTGTTCCTCTCGCACTCGGTGGACGCGGTGGTCCTCGATTATCAGATGCCCGGGATGAATGGTGACGTGGTGGCCGTGAAGATGAAGCGCGCCAAGTCGCACGTCCCGATCATGTTGTTATCGGCGTACGGGCCATTGCCGCAGAGGAAGTTGAAGGCGGTAGACACCTTCCTGTCCAAGTCGCAGCCGCCTAAGATTCTCTTATCCACGCTTCAGGGTCTGCTGGAGCATCAATCCAGATCGTTCTTCAGCCGATGGCTCGAGATGTGGAGAAGTCGTAACGGAGGAGTGACGCAATGAATTTCCTGAAGCGGCTGTTCGGGCAAGGTTGTTCCCATCGGTTTACCTGGCCGCGCATCGACGATAGTGGCCGTCACTACCAGATTTGCCCGCGTTGTGGGACTGCTTACGAATATGACTGGAGAATGATGCGCCGGACGGATCGGTTGCTGCCGGTGGATGCGCGTCACGGGTAGCGACGGTCAGGTTCCAGTTCGACTCTCATGACTTACCTCCCCCAACAGCAAACCTCACGGCGTGCCCCGCGGGCATGCTTCGCAGAGACCACTCCTGCTGTGCTTCGTTTCCAGGACGGCCGCCGCGTTCCGGGCAAACTGCGGACTGTCTCTGTCACCGGTGGGTTGCTCCGCTTGCCCAAACCTGTGGACCAAGGCGCGCAGGTAAAGTTGATGTTTCTGACCGGAAGCGGATCTGTGCTGGGAGCGGCGGAGATGTTGAGTCCCATCTCATGGCACCTCCAGCCGTTCAAGTTCGTCGGACTCTACGACGAGGACCAGCGCAGGCTGGAGGCGGCGATTCAGTCGTCGCTGGATCGGAACCGCCGGGAGCACGGGCAGATGGAAAGGTTCAGGGCGTGGTGATTCTGATGTAGATGTGCTTCTGTATGCTTAGGGCGATTATTCTCTTATCGGCGACGTCAGCCCCCAGCATCGCGATGGTCTAGTTAGTCACCAAGTCAGCGTTCATGTATGGCCATCTCGGGTATATCGCTGAGTTGGTGCCACTCGTGAGGGAGTCCACGCATGAGCAAGCCGCAGTCAAAGTCGAGCGACCCTGCGGGGAAGCGGTGCGAGTCTGAATAGAATGCGCAATGCTGTGACTCAACTTCCATCGGCACCATCTCCCACTTGAGCATTTTAAGTTGCAATCCTTCCAATTCATCGCCACGCAGTGAACAAGAAAAACCGCAATCACCTTTTCGGAAAAACTCCGATACTTCTTCAAACGAGCCGAAGCTGGGAGTATGCCGCCATTCTCCTGATACCCGGGCGGAAAAATGCACATCGGCTTTGCTATCGTCGCTGGTCACGTCCATGGCAAGACGATTCTGGTTTTCGCTCACCTGAAACCGAGCATGGTGATGAACCCCCGGGAAAAGGCGTCCGCCGAGCAACTCGATCAGTCTCTGGTCCGTTTCACGACGCCAGACAAACACTCCGGGGCGCATGCCATCGCTACCGGGGTATCGGATCGCTACCCGATGAGCCATATTTTCGGACGAGAGACCGAGGGGCCCGGGGATGCCATGCGGTCGCAGGTTCTCCAGCCGGATTAAGCAAACGCCCACGATGGCGTGCCCATGTTGTTGGTCCACTTGCAGGGGCGCGGGCAAAAGGCGCCGCACTACATCTGCGTCCGCCCGGAAGTTTAGCAGCATGCGGCGGGCGATCACGCCTTGGACCAGGGGGAGCATTGTGCAGGATTCTAGCAGACGGCGATTCCGTCGTCCCTGGATCAGAACCGCCGTGAGCACGGGCAAATGGAAAGGTATAGGGCGTGGTGATCCGGATGTGGCCGCAGCAGGTTGGGAAGGATTACACTTACTTGGAGTGCAGGTGCTGTCATGCGAGAGAGACTTTGGGCGCCGTTGTTGCTGGTTTTGTGTGGGTTGATGGCTACCTGTGGCGGCGCGTCCGACACTTGCACGATCACAACCAGTATCACTCCGACAAGCGCGACGGCCGATCACAATGCCGCTGCACCGGGAAACGAGGTGCAGTTCGCGCTCTCCTCCACGGTGAAGGGTAACTGCCCTATGGTGCCGGACCGTCTTGGAGTTTGGTCCACTTCTGACCCGGTGAATACAACGATCAGCAATCAGGCTCCGACCCAGGGGCTGGCGACCTGTCTGAATGCGACTCCAACCCCGGCGACCATCAGCAATTCCGGTACGGTACGCACGAAAACTTATCCAACTGCTTCACTCGTTTGCAAGTGAAAGTAACCGGCTCAACCTATTGAGACGCGACTCACAGCGCCCGTCCTGCGGCCGCGCCTGAAGCCCAGGCCCACTGAAAATTAAACCCGCCGAGGTGGCCGGTCACGTCGACGACTTCGCCGATGAAGAACAGGCCCGGAACTTTGCGGCTCTCCATAGTTTTGGCGGAGAGTTCGTCGGTGTCAACGCCGCCCGCGGTAACTTCCGCTTTCTCGAAGCCTTCAGTTCCGGCGGGCGAGATAGCCCAGGCATGCCCGAGCTTTTCCAGTTCCGCGAGGGCCGCATTCGTCCATGAAGCAGGGACGTGGAGATCGAGCCAGCGGTCTGCGAGGCGATGAGGAAGGACCTTGCGGAATTCGGCGCGTAGTGTACTCAGGTTTCTGGGAATTGTTGCATCGCGAAATATGGCGGCGAATTCTTGACCGGGTGCGAGGTCGATGTGGATGGGCTGCGGTTTTTTCCAGTAAGAAGAAATCTGGAGGATTGCGGGTCCGCTCAAGCCGCGATGGGTGATCAGCATTTTCTCGCGGAATTGTTGGCTGGTGTGGTTGGTGATCACGGAGGCAATCACGTCAGTCGACACTCCGGCGAGATCGCAGTAGCGGGAGCAATCTTCGGCGCTCAAGGTTAGGGGAACGAGTCCGGGCCAAGGGTCGCGGATAGCGATGCCAAACTGCCTTGCCAAGTCGTACCCGAACGAGGTTGCGCCGATCTTTGGGATGGAAAGACCGCCGGTAGCGACGACGAGGGTGGGCGCCCGGAATTCTGCCGAGGTTGCGCGGACGACGAATTCATTGGTTCGCTCGACCTGCTGAATCTTGGTATTCAGGAAGATGGTCACCGGGGCATCGCGGCATTCGGATTCCAGCATCCCGAGAACGTCACGGGAGGAGCGGTCGCAGAAAAGCTGGCCTAGAGTCTTTTCGTGGTAAGGGATGCCGTGCTTTTCGACTCGAGCGATGAAATCCGCTGGCGTGTAGCGAGCCAGCGCAGATTTGGCGAAGTGCGGATTTGAGGATAGAAAGTTTTCTGGCTGGCAGTGGAGGTTGGTGAAATTGCAGCGTCCGCCGCCGGAGATGAGGATTTTCTTTCCCAGGCGGTCGGCATGTTCGAGTACCGCGACGCGGCGGCCACGCTTGCCCGCTTCGATGGCACACATCAGACCTGCGGCGCCGCCGCCGAGGATGAGTGCATCGAAGGAATGGGTCATCGAATTGATGGTCGTCACATGTAAAACAGGCTGAGACGCGGCAGGTTGTATTTCTCCAGAAGGCGTTTGTGAACGTATTGCTTTTGCAATTGTTCGATCTGCGGTGCTGCCATTTTGCGGCGGTACGGGGACAGTTCGCGATCGGCCTGCGCGCGCGCGGCGACGACTTCCTCATCGGAAGTGGCGGCGAGGAGCGCGGCGAAGAGCTTTTCTTCCAACACGGTCAGATGACGTTCCAGGTCTTCCAGCTTCGTTGATTTCGTTTGCAGTTCCTGTGCGAGGTTGTAGAGCTTGGCGGCGCAATCCGCGGCGACGTCGTTAACCGAGATACCCACGCTGCGGGGCAGTTTCGCCGCTAGAAGGAGATCGGCACTGCGGTGAAGGAAGGCCGCGATGGTCTCGGGCTCAAAGCCTTGTGACGCGGCCGATTTGGTTGAGGCCGCGCTTCCGGCGGCGCCGACTGCCGCTTCTTTCATGTCCTCCGCGGCCGACAACACAGCTTGTGCGCACCACAGAATACTGTTGATTTTTTCGTGCCTTTTCGATTTGCGCTGCTCATACTTATCGAACGCGGAGTCGATACCGCGAAGCACAGCCTCCAGAGGGATACCGGCATTCTTCCAGACTTCAATCTGGGCCCAGTCAAGAGTCGAACCAATGAGGGGCGCACCACGCCGCTGCAGAAAGTGCTCTTCAACTTCCGAAAAATATTGGAAATAATTGTCCACGATAGCCTAGCGGGCGGAACGCGGAGTGGACGGTGAGCGTTCACTGGCGTGATTCTTGGCTTTAGCCGATGGCTTGGGCGAGTCTTTGGATGCGAGTCCCCGCGTTGCCACATTCCGCTCCCAGATAATGCGCAAGCCTTCGAGAGTCAGGAAATCATCCACCTGCTTGATGTACTTCGACCCGGTGCCAATCATCGGCCCCAAGCCGCCGGTAGCGACCACCTTCGTCTCTTTGCCCAATTCTTCCAGCAGCAGTTCGAGAATGCCATCGACCAGTCCGAGATATCCGTAATAGAGACCGGACTGAAGGCTGCCAACTGTGTTGGTGCCGATCACGCGGGCGGGCTTGCGAATTTCCACGCGCGGCAGCCGGGCCGTGCGCTGGAAGAGCGCGTCGGCGGAGATGCCAATGCCGGGGCAAATGATTCCACCTAGGTATTCACCCTTCCCTGAAACACAATCGAAGGTGGTAGCCGTACCGAAATCTACGATCACGCAAGGTCCGCCGTATTTTTCAAAGGCAGCGACGGCGTTCACGATGCGGTCCGCCCCCACTTCGGCGGGATTGTCATAGTGCACGGGCATGCCGGTTTTCACGCCGGGCTCGATCAATAGCGGCTTGGAGTTGAAATAGCGCTCGCAAACCTGGCGCAACACGGGGTCGAGCGGCGGCACGACCGAAGAAATCACGATGCCGTGAATTTCAGAAGCTTCGAGGTCGGCCATCGAAAATAGATTGCGGAAAAGAACGCCGTACTCGTCGACAGTGCTGCCTTGGCGGGTGGCCACGCGCCAGTTGGCGACGAGACGGTCGTAGCGCGGAGTGGCGCCGTCGGAGGTTTCGGCATGCGTGAAGACGCCGAGGACCGTGTTGGTGTTGCCGACGTCGAGAACCAGGAGCATGGGTGTTCGTCTCAGAGCAATTGGTAATTAGCATTCAGCAATCAGCATTCAGCAATCAGCATTCAGTTCTTATGTAACAGCGCGGCAGTGGGCTAATTGCTAATTGCTGTTCTCTCTTACGGTGCCACTCAAAATTGTCTGCAATCCCTGTGCAGTTCGTAGCTGGAGAAAACCTCGATCATCCAAACCTTCCGTCTTTCCCTCGGTTCTCGATTCGTTATCCACGACCCACACTTGCTTATCTCGAACCCAGGATGATTGCTGGGCAAAGCGTTGCAGGATCGATTGCCGCGCGTCTTTTTGTTCGATCAGCAGACGATATTCGCGATCAAGCGATTTTAACAAAGCCGCTGCCAATTCCACGCGAGACCATTCGCTGCCAGTGATCATTCGCAGGGAGACCGCCTCGTTCTCCAATTCTTTGGGAAAGTTTAAATGATTCACGTTGATGCCGATGCCCACGACGATGTAGCGTACGCGCGTGGCTTCGGCGTTCATCTCGGTGAGTATGCCGCAGACTTTCTTGCCGGAGATGAGCACGTCATTGGGCCATTTCAAGTCGGGGGTCACGCGCGCGTCAACCTGCTCAATGGCCCGCCGCACGGCCAATCCGGCGGCCAAAGCCATCACCAGCGCGTCTGATGGCGGGAGCGCCGGACGCAACACCACTGAGCAGTAGACGCCAGCCGAACGTGCCGACTCCCAGGAGTGCGCGCCACGGCCGCGGCCGGCAGTCTGCTCTTCGGCAAGAAATACGCTGCCTTCGGGAGCGCCTTCGGCAGCGGCAGCTAGGGCCACGGTGTTGGTCGATCCGATTTTGTAGAAGTGATGAATGTGGGCCTCGAAGATGGTGCCGCGAATGAGCGGTCCCAGGATTTCAGGTAGAAGAAGATCGGGAACAGATTTGAGCTGATAACCAGTGGCCGGATGTCCGGCCACGTCGACGCCGAGGCCGCGCAATTGTTGAATCAGCCGCCAGACCTCGAAACGATTCGACGAAATCTCCTGCGCGATCTTGGTCCCGCTGACCACGACCGTTGCGTGCTCCATCAACAGTCGAACGATGCGGCCGAGGCGAACGTCGGTCGCCTGCTCATGGAGCGCGGGCGCTCTACTCCGCGAAGGCCGGGCGCCTCGTATTGTGGCGTTTCGCTTGATGCAGGGATTATGCGGGAATCCTTGAAAAACAACAATCATGCAGAGCACGCTTGGGGATAGCTAATGCGGGGTGATCCAGACTTAATATCTGACGCTTGTCGATCGCGGGGGAGGCGCTCCCAGCGCTGCTATAATAAAAAATTGCGCTCATGTCGACGAAACGACTGATACGTTCCACAACAGTTCTATCCATCCGCCGCAACGGCAGCGTAGTCCTCGCGGGCGACGGGCAGGTCACGCTCGGCGAGTCGGTGATCAAGCACACAGCGAAAAAAATCCGCCGGCTTTATAACGACAAAATTCTCGCCGGATTCGCCGGCTCCACCGCCGACGCCTTCACTCTTTTCAGCCGCTTCGAATCGAAGCTCGAGCAGTACCACGGCAACCTCGGACGCGGCGCGGTCGAACTCGCCAAGGACTGGCGCACTGATAAATTCCTGCGCCACCTCGAAGCGCTGCTGCTGGTCTGCGACAAAGAGCAGACTTTCCTGCTCAGCGGACAAGGCGACGTGATCGAGCCGGACGGCGGCGTAGCGGCCATCGGCAGCGGAGGCCCTTACGCGCAAGCCGCCGCCGAAGCGCTGGCCCGCCACACCGAACTCTCGGCTCGCAAAATCGCCGAAGAGGCCATGAAGATCGCCGGCAAAATGTGCATCTATACCAATGACGCGGTAACGATTGAGGAATTGTAAGAACAGTGATCAGTGGCCAGTGATCAGTGGTCAGAAAACCGACACTGACCACTGACCACCGATCACTAGACACTGAATTTTATGGCCATCTACTTACCCAGCAGCGCCGAAGAAGAGCAACTCGCCCTCGACGAACTCACTCCCCGCGAGATCGTCGTCGAACTCGACAAACACGTAATCGGCCAGAAAGATGCCAAACGCGCCGTCGCCATCGCGCTACGCAACCGCACTCGCCGCCAAAAGCTGACTCCCGATCTGGCCGAAGAAATCATCCCCAAAAACATAATCATGATCGGGCCGACGGGGGTGGGAAAGACGGAGATTGCGCGGCGGCTGGCGAAGCTGGCGAATTCTCCGTTTTTGAAAGTGGAGGCTTCGAAGTTCACCGAGGTTGGATATGTGGGGCGGGATGTGGAGTCGATGGTTCGCGATCTAGTGGAGATTGCGATTGATAATGTGCGCGAAGAGAAACTTGAGGATGTTGCCGACAAGGCCGAGTTGAATGCGGAGGAACGGCTGCTGGATATTCTGCTGCCGCCGTCTCCACCGCCGCGGCCCGCGGAAACGACAACTGCGGGCGGAGTCGTGATCGATGGAAATACCGCCCTGGCGGAATCTTCCTCGCGGACACGGGAAAAATTGCGTCAGCAATTGCGCGAAGGAAAGCTCGACGAGCGGCAGGTTGAAATCGATGTGCGCGAACGGAATTTTCCTACGTTTGAAATTATGAGCAACCAGGGTGTTGAGGAGATGGACATCAACATCAAGGACATGCTGCCGAACATCTTTGGGGCGCGCACCAAGAAGCGGAAGATGAAGGTGAACGAGGCGTTCGAGTATCTGATTCAGGAAGAAGAACAGCGGCTGATCGATATGGATCACGTCACCCGCACGGCGATTGATCGCGTGGAGAACTCCGGGATTGTGTTTCTGGATGAGATCGACAAGATTGCGGGGCGCGAGGGCGGGCATGGTCCGGACGTTTCGCGCGAAGGGGTGCAGCGCGACATTCTGCCGATTGTCGAAGGCACTACCGTGAACACGCGCTACGGCATGGTGCGCACGGATCACATTTTGTTTATTGCGGCGGGAGCGTTTCACGTTTCGAAGCCGAGCGATCTGATTCCTGAACTGCAGGGGCGGTTTCCGATTCGAGTAGAGTTGCAGTCGCTGACTATGGAAGATTTTGTGCGCATCCTGACGGAGCCGAAATCTTCTTTGGTGAAGCAGTACACGGCTCTGCTGGAGACTGAAGGAGTAAAGCTGGAGTTCACGCCCGAGGCGTTGCAGGAGATTGCGCACTTTGCATTTCGAGTCAATGAGAGCACGGAGAATATCGGAGCGCGGCGACTGCATACCATCATGGAGCGCGTGCTCGATGAGTTGAGCTTCGATGCTCCGGAGAGAAAAGGCGATCACGTGATCATTGACGCGGATTACGTGCGGAAGATGTTGACGGATATCGTAAAGGATCAGGATTTGTCGAGATATATTCTGTAGGAATCGGCAAGATCCATGGGAGCGGGCGAGTCGCCCGCTCCCACATGGTCTCTCTCTCTCGGGTTACGCTGGGCCACCGGCGCCCTTGCTCTCGCCGGTGGGCGGGCCGAAGCCCCAGCCTTCGCGTATGCCTTGGCGAAAGCGTTCCCGCTCTTCCGGGGTCATTCGCCCGCAACGCTCTCGCATGCGATAACGGAAATTGGAGCGACCGGAACTGTGACGTCCAAATCCGCCGAAGAGGATCCGGCAGAGGGCCAGAAGTCCAAGCGCTTGCCAGAAGGTGAGCTGGCGCCAGCCGAAGAGTGGCGGCAGCAGCCAATTCCACAGGTGCATCACCAGTTCGCCACCGATGAAGAGAAACAGCGGAATCGCCACAATCGCCAGCGGAATCAAAAACCATTTCTTTCTCATATTCAGTTCCTCACGCTTTCGTAAATTCGTCGTAAATATTTTGCAATCGCTCGCGCAGATGCAGCACCGCAGCGCGTTTGCGCGAGAGCAGCGTACTCACGTTCACACCGGTCTCGGCGGCCATTTCCTTAAAGCTGCGCCCTTCCAGTTCGTGCGCAACAAATACTTTGCGCTGCTCCTCGGGTAGCTCGTCTAGCGCAAGTTCGAGCTCATCGAGAAGCAAGTTGCGGACGTAAAGCGCCTCGGGTCCGGCATCGGGCGAAGGGAGCAAGTCTTCGAACTGCAATAGTTCGTCGTCCTCATCGTCGTGCGTAACGGCTGCATCGCTGAAGTTCTCCGGCCTCTTCTTGCGGAAGAGATCGATGATGCGGTTGCGCGCCACGCGAAACAGCCAGCCGGTTACGTGCTCGATCGGCATGAGCAGGCGATTGGCTTCCACCAGTTCGTAGAAGACGTCCTGCAGAATGTCGTCGGCGTCGCGCGGGTCGGGTACGCGGCGGCGAATGAAATTGCGCAGCCGGGATTGCTCCCGCGTGACCACCTCGGAGATCCGCTGGTCCTGTTCGAGTGCCATTAGGTCCAGGCTTGCCACTTCCTTCACCTACAGATGTAGACGAATGAGGGGTGGGAATATTGTAGGGGCGCTATGCCTGCAGTTGGCGCTTCGGCGACCATCTGCTGTAGACGGCGATTTCCTGCGCATCCGCGCTGCTCAGGGTGCGTTGAGTTTCTGAAGCATCGAGACGGCGCCACCGTTCTTTGGATTTAGCTGCAGGGATTTTTGATAGTTGGCGATGGCCAGCGCTTTGTTGCCGTCGTCCATGTAAGCCTCCCCAAGGCTGTCGTAGACGTTCCAGGATTGCGGATAAGCTTCGACGTTAAGCTGGAGAATGCGGATCGCGTCCTTGAAATTATTGGCGCGAATGAGCCGATAACCTAAACCGTTGAGTTGGCCTTCATCGAAGTTGTAAGTCGCGGGGGCGGTGGCCTTCAGGCTGTGATACTGCTGGATGGCCGCGTCGATGCCGCTGGAAGCGATGGTGGTGGAGAGAGTCTCGGCGATGGACTTGCGCGGGTCGAAGGCGGCTTTGACCTGAGGCACCCAGATGACCAGGCTGACGGCAAACAGTCCCGCGATCATGCCCAGGGTAAGGACAAAGAGCAAGCCGGCAGTGGCCAGGCGGCGCAGCGCGCCGGGGCGGTCCTGCGCAAGGAAATAAACTTCAAGAACGGCCAGAGGAAACAGGTAATTGGCAAACGACATGAATGTGGGGAACGGGCCGGTAAACGTCGCGGGATCAAATCCGAATGGCCCTTTGTTGAGGACAATGGCCAGAAAAAATCCTATGCGGTAAAACCAGGATCCGCTCACTGCGAGGAAGAGGCGAAGGGCCCAGCGGCGATGAGTTTTGAAATCGCGAGCCAGCGCATAGCGCAGCGCTAGGGCGGCGAAGAGCCACATCAGGATGGCGTTCAGAGTACCGCCAAGGTGTTGGGGAAGATCGCCAACACTGCCCCGGAACCAGGTCATATAAAGACCGGCCGCGCTGAGTGTGACGACGGCCAGCATGTAAATGCGGCCATTCCAGTGGTGGAAAACGGGGAAACGGTTGCGAACCTGGGGAACTAGTTGCGCCGCTCCGGCAAGCATGATGGCCGCGGCCGAGGCGAGGTGCATGACCACCGCCCAGTTGCCCTTGGTAACTCCGGGCACAAAACCATGGGTGATGTTCCATCCGTGGTAATCGCCGCGCAGCGCCGTGAGCGTATAGAAGCTGGCTATGGCAAATGCGAAAAACAACTGGCCGACGACGGTCACAACAAACCAACAGCGCGCGGCAACTATCAACGTGGTGTTGGCAACCGAACTCAGCTGCCAACGGCGGGGCAATGAACTAGTCAATACGGCGGTGCTCATACTCGCTTCTCCTTACCCGATCTGATTTCAACGAATTTCCATCGTGAAGCGTTCACGGGCGCCACAAGCATGCCGCGAGCAAAGAGAAGCTCCCGCTCACCTGCTTAAGCGATAGAAAAGAGCCGTTACGGCGATATAACAAGTGGTTGCGATGAGGTCGACGACCAATCCCAGTCTGCCCTGAAAGAGGAGGACGACACCTCCCGTCAGTATGGTGACTAAGTAAAAGAGGCCCGTAATTCCGGCCTTGAAACGCGGCGACGCTTCTGCCATCTGTTCCTTCGTTTTTGTTGGGTGCATATTCGCTTCTCCTTAATGCGCCGTTTGGACAAGGACGCAAGGGTTACGATCGCCCTTCTCCCGCCGCGCGCGCCTGCTCCCTCCAGCGCTGTTCGTCCACGCCGAAGGTGAGGAGCCACACGATCTCCGCCAGCGCCCCGAGAAGGGCCAAGGCGACAACGTAGAGAAAAAGACGGTGGGCGAGCGGCTGATATAGGAAGCTCAGCCATCCCAAACCTCCGAGCATCGCCAACACTCCCAGAATGCGAGGCAGGAAGGTGGACCTGACAATGAGGTAGCCCGTCAGGAGTGCATAGAATCCGAAAAATACCAAGGCCATCCCGGCGCCCCGGTCATTCACCTTAAGAAACAGGAGCGCCAGCGCCTGCAACTGTTCGGCGCTGAATACACTCAAGAAGTGAGCGCCTCCCAGGATGAACAAGGGGACGATAAAAAAGACGCGGCTAAAAGTCTTGATGACGCAACCTGCGAAGCCCAAGAACGCGGCCAGCAACGAGACGCTCCTGCCCGCCGGCTTGAGCAAGTCATAGAAGAGAACCGTCATAGCGATATTGCAGGCCATTTCGATGAGGTAAACCGCGTACCCCAACTGAAACAAGCTCTTGTGCGCCAGTATGTTGGTGGCGGTAGCCACGGCGTCGCCGTCTACCACAAGCCTGTTGCTCACAAAACCCTGGGCGAATATTCCCGTCAGTATGGTGAGGAGAGAGAAGGCGCCCGTAATCCTGGCCTTGAGGCGCGGCGACGTTTCTGTGATGCGTTCTGTCATTACAGCTGTGCTCATAATCGTTTCTCCTCACGCGAAAAACAGAATTCAATCGACCAGCACATCAGATCGGTCCCCGATAGCGGCGCAGACGGACCGCTACACCGAGGAATACCGCTGCGATGGCCAGCCCAATCCACAGACCGGGCGTGCCAAAAAAATGGTGGGGAATGAGTGTTCCCGTCCAATCCTTCGCGTGGTCGTTCGCAGCCATCGAGCTTTCCGGTCCCCCCACCAGGCGCTCCTCCAGCAGCGAGAGGAAATACGTAGTGTTGAAGGCAATCTTCTCTACTCCGGAGATCACGAACGGCGGCAAGAACGCCCAGATAAATGGAGCGCGTGGCGCCCATGCTGAAACCATCAGCAGCCAGCCGTAGATTGGGGCGTAGTAGAGACCATGAACTGTCAGAAGGTGATAAAGCAACACGCCGGACACTTGCGGGAACGACACCTGTGTCCATAGGGCGGCGATGTTAACGCCGCTGCCCAGCAGCATTACGCTGGCCAATACGAGCATGATGAATTGCGTTGCCAAGGTGATGGCGAAGCTGAGAAGCGGCAGGATCACGATGGGAATGGCCAGCTTCGAGAGCACGGTTAGGAGGTCGGAAACCGGCAGCGACTTCCAGAAAAGGATGCTGCGATCGCGGCGCTCGCCATAGAGGGCATCGAGAGAGTAAAAGATTCCCACTATAAGAGCTGTTCCCATGATGAGTGACGCCGATAGTTCGTATCGCGTCATGAGCAAGTCGCGCTGTTGGCCCGGGCCGAGCAGCGATGCGGCGATGTGGCGCCGCATGCCAGCCAGGTTGATCACGAAACCGAACAAGAACAGGCCGGCGGCGGCCAGCGGCGCGATGTAGATGGAACGGTTCTCCCAAAGTTCGCGCCGAATCGACCAGTACATCACTCGAGCTGGCGACACGGCCGCGGGCGCTGTTCCTTGCGACTGGATGGAAGACTCAGTCATGGCATTCGATTGAGTGTTCATTGAGCCGCTCCTTGTGCGGCGTATTGGTTGCCCACCACCGCTATGAATAAGTCGGCAATGCTGGGCGTGCGGGCTTCGCCCAGCGCCGCGAGTTGCGGACGATCGACAATCTTATTGGCGCCGAGATCCGGCTTTATGTCGAAGAGCAGAACGCTACGCCCGAACACATTGCGCTCATAGATCGGCTTGAGCGCTCGTGCCGCGGCGACCCGGTCCGGATTCACCGTCACTTCCACGTAGCGCGACTCGAGTTCGTCCATGCTGCAATTCAACACGATTCGGCCGCGGTCTATGAACATCAAGTCGGTAAGAATGTGCTGCAGCTCTTCCACCTGGTGCGTTGTCACCAGAATGGTGCGGCTGCGATCGAAGTAATCATTGAGCAGGGAATCGTAAAACTGCTTGCGAAACAGGATGTCAAGCCCAAGCGTCGGCTCATCCAGGACTAGCAACCTGGCATCGATCGCCATCACCAGAGCGAGGTGCAGTTGTGCCACCATGCCCTTCGATAAATGGCGGATCTTGCTCGTGTGCTTGATGGCGGTTTTGGCCAACAAGCCTTCCGCCTTGGCTCGATCGAACCGCGGATGTACGCCGGCTACGTAGTCGAGCGCTTGCGAAACCCGCATCCAGCGCGGCAGGACAGCGACATCGGCGATGAAGCAGACGTCGCGCATCAGCTGATCGCGCTCGGCCCAGGGGTCGCGACCCAGCACTCTCAACTCCCCCTGAAAGGGCGTGAGGCCGAGAATCGCGTTGAGCGCGGTCGTCTTGCCTGCGCCGTTGGGGCCGATCATTCCGAGAATGCGGCCCTCTTCGAGACGCAAATTGATGCCGTCCAGCGCGATGGTGGTGCCGAACGCCTTACGGAGCCCACGTGCTTCTATGCATGGCATGGGATCAGAGTTCCTCCTCTTTCTTGGGATTCGAGCTAGTTCCTGACGGAGTCTCTGACGAAGATTGGCCGCCGGCGCCGTTCTGCAGCAATTCTTCCGCTGTCAGGCCGAGCCGCTGAATGGTTGCGTGGACTCTGGGCCATTCTTCCGCAAGAAACTTCTGACGTTCGCCCTGTAGCAGCAACTTGCGCGCGCCCGCATTGATGAACATGCCGCGACCTCGCTTACTCTCGACCAGCTGCTCGTCGACCAGTTCCTGATAGCCCTTCAGAACCGTGAGCGGATTGACCCGATATTCGGCCGCGACGTTGCGCACGGAGGGCAGCGGATCGCCTTCCTTGAGCACGCCGTCGAGTATCATCGCGACCACGCGGTCGCGAAGCTGGCGGTAAATCGGTTGACTGTCGTTCCACTCACGGTCCATAAAGTTTTCCCAGATAGCCCTTACCCGAGATACGCTCTCGTCAATTCTTCCGCTGCAGGTCGAAGTGCGCGTGCATCGGCTTGTCTCCCGGCATCATGTAAGTCCAGTCCTCGATGTGATGGTTGGCGTCGATGATGGTAAAAGCGGAGTGATACATATGTCCTTGCTCATTGCTCCCGGAGAGATCGGCAAAGTCGAATTCCACCTTTTTCCCGTCCGCCGCGGTCCGCGCCACCATCCGTGGCCGATTGCCCGCGTCGCAATAGTGAATCAGTGTCAGGTGATCGCCGTCCAGGTACAGCATCGTCATGGGATGGTCGTACTTGGTCGCATCCAGCGGCGTTCCCGCCTCCTGCATCTCGTGCACCAGCGCGTTGCCCCGTGAGGTTATGCGCATGGTGACGTGCACGGGTTTGTCGGTCGACATCTCGGGTGTCGGTGGATCCAAGGTCACCGGGCCTTCCCACTCTCCCGCCAGGCTTTTCAGCGTTGTGAAGGACTTCTGCTCCTCGGACGGCACCGGAGCCACGGAGGACTTTCGCGCGTCGGACTGGGCGAAAGCCAGGATAGAGAGCGATAGCAGAGCAACAGACAGTACAAAGCGCAGGGATTTCATGTTTTGGTCTCCTTTTTTGGATCTTTTTTCGAATCTTTAAATCTAGTGTTATAGTTAACTATAACACTATGATACTTGTCAAGCTCTTTCTCGCGTTTATGGGAAGATTTCAGCGGGCCGGGCACTATCCATTTTAGAAACAATGGTTTCCGGGGTGCCGCGATAGCGGCCGCCCTGAGAAGGGCGGCGGCGCAGGGTACTACCTTGCGCCGCGCTGAGGCTCGCACTTCCAGGTCACTTCACGCATTCTCCAGCAACACGCCGTGCCGGCGAGTCCGGACGCCTTCCTCGATCACGGTTCTGTTATTCTGCCTCGTCATGAAAACGATTGATCGCACGCGGCTTGCGTCCCTGATGGTGCGCGAACAGAAGAAGTTTGTGGACGAACGGCCCAAGTCCAAGGCTTTGTTTGAGCGGGCGCGGAAGTCGCTGTTGGCGGGCGTTCCGATGAATTGGATGGTGAAGTGGGCGGGGGCATTTCCTCCGTTTGTGCGGGAGGCCCAAGGGGCGCATTTTTTCGATGTGGACGGGCATCGCTACACCGATTTTTGCCTGGGGGATACGGGCGCGATGACGGGGCATTCACCGTTCGCCACGGTGAAGGCGGTGGAGGAGCAGTCGCGGCGCGGGATTACGTTGATGCTGCCGGGCGAGGATTCCATTTTTGTCGCGGAGGAGTTGGCGAAGCGGTTTGGGCTGCCTTACTGGCAGTTTGCGCTGACGGCCACGGATGCGAACCGGTTCTCCATCCGCTTGGCGCGCCAGATTACCGGGCGGGCGAAGATTCTGGTTTTCAACTGGTGCTATCACGGGACGGTGGACGAAACCTTCATCACGCTTGGCCGGGACGGGGCGTCGGGTGCGCGGCGCGGGAATATTGGGCCTCCGGTGAATCCGGCGGTGACGACTCGCGTCGTCGAGTTCAACGATGTGCCTGGGTTGGAGGTGGCGCTGGCGGCGGGAGATGTGGCATGCGTCCTGGCGGAACCGGCGATGACGAATGTGGGAATCGTCCACGCCGCGCCGGGATTTCATCAGGCGATGCGCGAGTTGACGCGCAAGCATGGGGCGCTGCTGATTATCGACGAGACGCATACGATTTGTGCCGGACCGGGTGGCTATACGCGGGCGGAGAATCTGGAGCCTGATGTGCTGGTGTTTGGGAAGGCGATTGGCGGAGGGATTCCTGGAGCGGCTTACGGATTTTCTCAGGAAGTCGCCGACCGGATTGCGGCGGCGCAAAATTTGGAAGATTGCGATGTGGGCGGAATTGGCGGGACGCTGGCGGGAAATGCTTTGTCACTGGCGGCGATGCGCGCAACCTTGACGAAAGTTCTGACCAAAGAGGCGTTTGACCGGATGATTCCGATGGCGGAACGGTGGACGTTGGGAGTGGCGAAGGCGATTGCGGAGGCGGAATTACCATGGCACGTGACGCGCCTGGGATGCCGCGCGGAATATATGTTTGGCCGCGATGCTCCGAAGAGTGGGACGGAGGCGCATGATGCGATGGATTTCGAGTTGGAGCGGTTCATGCATTTGTATGCGATGAATCGCGGGATTTTGCTGACGCCGTTTCATAATATGGCGTTGATGTCGCCACAGATGGAGAAGGATGATGTGGATTTGCACACCAAAGTTTTCCGCGATGCGGTGCGGGAGTTGGCGGGGAGAGGACAGTAGTCAGTGGCCAGCGGTCGGTGGTCAGTGTTGGGCGTGTCTTTGGATCTGATTTAGTCTGTACTCGGCATGAAACTTCCGACGGGGAGATTGTTGCTGGCGGTGGGGGCGCTCGCTTGGCTATGCGGGTGCGCTTCGATTGGGCCGCCGGAGGCGCCATCCCTGGAACTGCCGAAGCCACCTTCGGACTTGCGCGCCGCGCGTAAGGGCGACAGGGTTACGCTTACGTGGAGTGTTCCGTCGCGGACCACCGACCGGCAGAGCGTGCGATATTTGGGGAGGACGAAGATTTGCAGAAGCGCTTCGGCGGCGCTGAAACAATGTGAGACGCCAGTTGGAGAAGTCGCGCCGCCGGCGGGTTTCGAGCAAGCGAGAAGAGCGTCGGCAAACAAACTCCCCGCAAGTTTCACTGACACTCTGACTTCCGCAATCGAGCGCGAACACGCCTCGGAGTTTGCCAGCTATGCGGTTGAAGTGTTGAACACCGCGGGAAGAGGCGCAGGGATTTCGAACCAGGTCAGGGTGGCACTCGTGCCCACCATACGGCCCTTCACCGATTTCGCCGCGAAACCGATTGATCAAGGCGTGATGATCTCGTGGGAGTGTCGGTCGTCAGGCGGGAGAAGCGATCTTAAGTATCTGTTTCGAATCTACCGGCATCCGGAAGCGAGTGCGAACGAGACCAAAATTGCCGACGTGGAGGCGACAGCTTGCGCGCTTGGAGCAACCGAGCTTGGAGTAACCGAAGAAAAGAGGATCACCTCGTTCCTTGACCAGACTTTCGAGTGGGAGAATACATATTTTTACCGGGGCACGGTGGTGAGTGTGGTCGAGGCGGCGGGGAAGCCGCCCGTTGGGGTGGAGGGCGACGATACGCCCGAGGTGAAAGTATTCGCGCATGATGTGTTTCCTCCAGCGGTGCCTTCGGGTTTGCAGGCGGTGTTTTCGGGTCCGGGCCAGGCGGCGTTTATCGATTTGATCTGGGGTCCGGCGACGGATGCGGACTTGGATGGATACAACGTGTACCGGCGGGAAGAGGGTCAGGCTGCGGTGAAGTTGAATTCGGAGTTGGTGAGGACGCCCGCGTTTCGGGATAGCCATGTGATATCGGGAAAGACTTACTTTTATTCGGTGTCGGCGGTGGATGCGCGGGGGAATGAGAGTGGGCGGTCGGAAGAGGCAAGTGAGAGCGTGGGGAATTTGTAATTGTGTAATTGGGTAATTTGGCAATTGAAAACTGTGCGCCGTAATTTTTCGGTATGAGCGCTTTCTTGGCGAAAAAGATGCCTGGATTTCGGGTTGCCGTGGTTAGATGGATTTTATGAAATATTGCCGTTTTGAAGTGAATGGGCAAGCGCAGTATGGGCTGGTGGAATCGGTGGGCGGGCGGGACGCGATTGTGCGGATTCTGCTGACGGCTCCTGAAGAATCCGGTGGAGATGTGGAGGGGCTGCGGACGCGGCGAATTGAGCCCATCGCGCTGGATCAGGCTCGTTTGCTGACGCCGGTGCGACCGTCGAAAATTGTTTGCGTGGGGCGTAATTATCGGGAGCACGCGGCGGAATTGGGGCATGAGGTGCCGCAGGAGCCGCTGCTGTTTTTGAAAGCTCCGTCAGCGCTGCTGGCACCGGGAGGAACGGTGCGGCGTCCGAAGATTTCGCAGCGCGTCGATCATGAAGGCGAGTTGGGAGTGGTGATTGGCAAGACCTGCCATCAACCGGCTGCCGATGAAGATGTGCGGCAATATATTCTCGGCTACACGTGCCTGAACGATGTGACGGCGCGCGATCTGCAGAATAAAGATGGGCAGTGGAGCCGGGCGAAGGGGTTCGACACATTTTGTCCGGTGGGGCCGGTGGTGGTGGACGGGCTTGATCCGTGGGCTGGAGTGGGGGTCGAGACGCGGGTGAATGGCGCGGTGCGGCAGTCGGGCAATACGCGGGATTTTATTTTTAGTCTGGATGTAGTGATTCGACATATTGCGCAGGCCATGACGCTGTTTCCGGGGGATCTGATTGCGACGGGAACTCCGGCGGGGGTGGGGCCTGTGGTGGCGGGAGACGTGGTGGAGGTTAGCGTGGAGGGAGTTGGGACGCTGCGCAATACGGTGACGGATGAGTAGCGATAGGGAGCAAGCCAAAACGCACATTTGAAGCGCGGTTCAGCGCGTGCCGATACTCTCGGCCGCAGGAAACTCCTGGCTTGATGTCCGTCCTCTCCCTATTTCTTAGGCTGCGCCGTCGGGGGCAGAATATTGTTCAGCCGTAAATACATGGCTGCCGCCGCGTAGTGATCCGCCCAGCCGCTAGCCAGTCCGAGTGCTGCCATGGCTCGCGGAAACTGGCGTCCACCGAAAAGCTCGACGGTGTCGCCGAGTTTGGAGTCGTCCATCTTCCCAAGAGCAGTGCCGCAGAACTCGAACGAAGCCTTGGTGGCGGCGAGCAGCTTGTCTTTGGAGTCGGTCTCTTTCACTTCCTCGACTTTCGGCGCGTCAACGTTGGCCGCCTTGGCGCACAGGAAATTATTCGATCCCACGATGTGGGCCACCAGATGTCCGAAGCTCATCTGGTCAGCGGTGGGCTTGTAGCTAAACTTGTCGGCGGGCATCGCCTCGATCGCCCCGACTGTATTGTTCTGAGAGCGTGTAAGGAGCATGCGCAATGACGTTGCCACCGGATCTTTGACCGGGGCCGCGGGAGATGCAGAAGCCGGCGGCGTGCTCTGCGCCAACGCGGTGCAAGCGGCAAGAAACAAGACGAGGGAAATCGATTTCACGAGAAGGCCTCCTCAGGTATCCCAAGCATAAACGAGCGAAGGACGGATCGTCATCCCTCGCCGACGATCTCTACGAAAATATCGCTGCGAATATCAGAGTGATCACCACCCACCACCCGATCACAATGGCGAACGATGTGCCTATCTTCACCTTGCCCGTGGTGGCAAACCCGATCGCGGTCAGCGCCAGCGTCCAAAGCAGAAAAATGTCGAGTTGCGATGCTATGAAATACCAGAATGGACTATCTGCCACATTCATGAAGTATCCCGGATTGGACGCGAGCGGGTTGTTTAAGGTGAATCCATCCGCACTCACGCCGGCGAGCACGGAAACAATGGCCAACAAATGCTTTAACAGCAACGGCAATGCCGCGTAGACCACTACCGCGAGTGCTTTGCTGTACGAAATGTCCGCGTTCGCCCCGAACTTGAACGTCCCAAACTGCAATCCCGCCATGACCAGCCAAATGAGCAGAAGGATGACGGGAAAGGCGATGTAATAGGCAATCCCGGTGATTTTGACCTGCTGGTCTCGCTGCTCGGGGGTCGCCTTTTCATACTGTGCCTCGGCCTTGGGCCGCGCGTGAAGATCATTCTCCATCAACTTCTGCACGCCGATCTTCTGCTCCGAAACGTAAACTAGGCCCCAAAACGCGCAACTTATCAAAAGAAACGGCAGCCACCACTGTGCGCTGCGGCGCAGGTCGGTGAAAGTCTTCGATGGTGCGATGAACGTGTTTACGATCCGCGCGCCTTGAGAGAGCGGGGCCATCGCGATCATGGGTGAGGTTGCCGGTAGTGGCGAGAGCGGAGATGCAGCCATTTTTCCTCCTGCGGAATTCGAAAGGAATTCTAGTTGGCCGGTGTCGAGGAGGCAAGGGCTTTGCGGAAGCTAGAATGTCGTCATGCAGAATGTGACGCCGGTAGCGGTCGCGGCACTCGTGCTGGAACTGGCTCCGGCAGTCATGTTCGGCTGCGCTGCGGAGCGGATCGCTCGCACTCTGGCACGATGTCCCGGGCCTCTGCGCGTAAGCGTTCCGGCGGTGTTGGTCGTGCCCTACGCGATGGTCTCCCTCTCCGCGCACATGTTTCGCTGGGAATGGTTCGCGCTCTATGCCATGCTGCCTGTGGCGATTGCATGGCTGCTGGGGCGCGCCGCGGTGGCCGATCCTGAGCAGAGGGGAGACTGGCGCGATGCTTTTATCCTTTTAGTGCTGGGACTAGCGGTCGATCTGCGATGGTTTGACACTGCCTGGCCCAGCGGCTTGCGAGCCTTGAACGAGTTGCTTCTGGTGGATGCCGGGTTGTATGGATTTCTAGCGATCCGGCAACTGACTGGTACCGGATTTGATTTTCGCCCCAAATGGAGCGACTGGAGGACCGGCCTGCGGGAACTGCTTTACTTCACGCCCATCGTGATCGCTCTGGGCCTGGCGCTGGGCTTCATCCATCCGCATCGAAACTCACCGGGATTCGGCAGTGCTCTGCTACGCTGGATCGCGATATTTCTCTTTACCGCCGTCCCGGAAGAACTCTTCTTCCGCGCCTGGGTGCAGAACCTGCTGGAGCGGCGCGTGGGAAGGCGCGCGGCTCTCTTGATCGCGTCAGTTCTGTTCGGACTATCACACTTCAATAAACGCTCCACCCATTTCAACTGGCGCTACGTGTTGCTGGCGACCGTCGCGGGAATTTTCTACGGCCGCGCCTGGCGCGAACGGAGACGCGTACCTGCATCGACGATTACGCATGCCAGCGTGGACTGGATTTGGGGGCTGTGGTTCTAGGATTGGGGCGGGCACACCTTGAACGGGTTGTTGGTGGAATGGCGATATTTCAACAGTTATTTCAAAGCCCTGAAGATGTACACAGCGCCCTGCCCTTGATTGAAGCTGAAGTCGCCAGCCGCCAGCGTCGTACCGTTAAACGAGACACTCTGCCCAATTGCGTCGGATCCGAGCGAAGGTACAAACTCAAGATTCGGGGTCGAGCTGTTCGCCCAGCCCGTCGCAGGTTTGACGTAGTCAACGACAACTCCCGCTCGACCTGACGGTAATCCCACAAAGATCGCGCCCGCTGAGGCCGCGACTCCCGCACCGAATGCCGGTTGTCCCCCGAAGTTAATGGTGAGTTCAGCCGTTTGGGTCATGTCCGCCCATCCTGTCGCGGGCTCGACAAACACATAGACCGCCCCAACGTCATTGTCGTGACCCTGCGCTCCAGCAACTACCGTGTTGCCAGCAACGGCAAGTGATTCCCCAAGGAAACCTCCACTGTCCGAGGCCGTTAACGTAGCTATCGAATAGATGTTGGCGACGCCGGGTTGCAGTACGAATACGTACGCTGCGCCACTTGCGTTATTCGTCGTGTGCGCTCCGACCACCGCCGTAATCCCGCTCGCCGCCAAGGCCGTCCCGAAGGCTGTTGCGCCCGCCGGAGCGACCAGATTCGCTGTGGGGGATGATGTTGTTGTCCATCCCTTTGCGGGCTTGGCGAAGACGTAGGCGGCGTTTTGAAAGAAAGCCCCCGTCAAGAGAAGCTTTCCTGCATCGCCGAAGGCGACGCAGTAGCCAAAGTCGCCGCCCGTGTAAGTCAGTTTGGCGGTCTCCGTCATGTCGGCCCAGCCAGTTGCGGGCTCGACGAACAGATAGACCGCGCCGCCAGTTTGCACGGGTGCTCCAACCGCCACCGTATTTCCGCTGATTGCCACTGCGAAACCGAATTGACTGCCCGCGATGCCATCTGAGGCGGTAAGCTTGGCAATCTGGGTCCAAGTCGCGCCTGATCCCGTGAATATGTAAGTGGCACCGGCCCCTGCCCCATAGGGCGATCCAACCACGAGCGTGTTTCCGCTCAGAACCACATACGCTCCGAACCCGTCCCCGCTCGCTCCATCCGCCGCGACCAGTTGGGCCAGTGGAGAAACCTTAGTGATACCGGCGTGGGCCGGGGTTGCAAAGGACGCACAGGACGCTGCAAGCAATATAGAAACAAAGGCATGAACTGCGGCCCGATTGACTCGGAGTGAGGAGCTTCTTCTTGTCATGCGCTCGCCTCTGCTTGGGAATGAACGAGTGAAAGGACAGCTATCGGGGGAAGGGCTTCCTCAATCGTCTCAGAACTATATTGCGCCGTCGTGTGTCGGGTCAATGTGCAGGAACTTGCAGCAAGGCGAAGCCTCTATGCTTGGGGTCGGCAGTCAAATTTACGCAAACCAGGCGATTACACGTATTGAGGTTCGCCGACTGCAATTTTCATGTCAACCGCGCGGCGGGGCCTTGCTTGAGCCGATTCCGAATCAGCCTCGTCCACCCCACCCGCCTCGCCTACCGAACCGGCCGGACCTAGTGATACCGCAAATATCCCAACCCCACTCGCAAATGATGATGCAACGCATCCGGCACGCAGACGGCGAAGCAGAGCCCAAGCAGCCCCTGGGCCAGCCCGAGCACCCAGAGATTACGATAGCGCCGGAACAGCACACACGACACAATCCCCCACACCAGCGTAGCTGCGGTCAGCACGAGATTGGGCAGATGCGCCGCCGCGAACAGCGTGCCTGCGAGAGTAACAGCCGCGGCCTCACTGGAGACGAGGCGCAACAAGCGGTCCATGAAATAGTCCTGAAGAAGAAATTGCTGGTAGACGGTCCAGAGCACGTAGCCGGAGATGTGGATGAAATCGGTCTTGTACAGCGGATGCAGCGTGCCCAGTTTCGCGGCGATGAAGGCGCTCAGAGCAGCGGTAAGGATGGCGGCAGGTAAAATCCAGAGCGAGGATTTCAGGCCCCGACGGCCGACGCCTAACTCGTCGCTGTTCGGGTGGCGCGCCAATACCACCAGCAAGGTAAACACAAGAGCAAACGGCGAGAGAATGCGCTGCAGGCGTTCCGGCGTCCAGATTACGCCGACGACCACTCCATAGCCGAGGATCAACTCAACCAGATCGCGCGTTCGGCTGGGATGTGACATTCATGAAGTATTGCACAGGGAGCGGGCGGCCAGGCCTGAGGCGGACACGCCTCGCTTCGTTCAGCGGACAGCCGTGAGCCTTGCCGAAGGGCTGTCCCCACATGGCCTTTGCCAGCGCAAGCTACCTACACAGCTACCTCCGGCGTGGCATCCAGCAGACTTTGCGTGTATGGATGCTGCGGTCTCTCGGTGATCTCTTCGGTGGATCCGACTTCCACAATCTTGCCGCGATACATCACCGCGATGCGCGTCGAGAGATAACGCACGACCGGCATCGAGTGAGAAATAAAAAGATAAGTCAGTCCAAAATCGCGCTGCAACTGCGCGAGCAGATTCACGATCTGCGCCCCGACGCTCACGTCGAGTGCGGAGACCGGTTCGTCTGCCACGATGAACTTGGGACGCAGCGCCAGGGCCCGGGCAATGCCGATGCGCTGCCGCTGTCCTCCGCTGAATTCGTGGGGAAAGCGGCGGAGGATGGATTCGTCAAGGCCAACGGCCCGCAGGAGTTCGACGACGCGAGATCGAATCCCATCTTTCCTATTTCCATTCCCGTGCGGATGCCTGTGAATGATCAGCGGCTCGGCAATAATCTCCTCCACACGGAAACGCGGATCAAGCGAAGCGAAGGGATCCTGGAAGATGATCTGCATATCGCGCCGCAGCCGCCGGATCTCGCCGCGGCCGGCGCTGAGCAGGTCGCGGTCTTCGAAGCGGATGCTTCCCGCTGTCGGCTCAATAAGCCGCAGGATCAACCGTCCCAGCGTGCTTTTTCCCGACCCCGATTCCCCCACGAGCCCCAGCGTTTCGCCAGCTTGAATGTCGAGTGAAACGTTGTCGACCGCCCGCACTTCATTTCCACCGGCGGACTTTCCCCACAGTCGCGATTCACCCTGCGAAAAAATCTTAGCGAGATTTCGGATTTCGACAAGCGCCATAGTCTTTTCCAAATTCTAGAATATGGAATGATCCTTGACTTAACCTGCCGCGATCATAGGCACCGCCGCCAGCGCTGCCAACAAACCCACAAACCTCCAGCGCGTGAAGTGTTCATTGAGAAACATGCGGGCCAACAGCACCGTCACCGCAGGATACAGCGACGAGATCACCACCGCTTCGTCAAGACGCCCCGTCTGGCTGGCGCGAACGAACAGTATTGTCCCGAGAGAATCGACGCAGCCCGTAAGAATTCCCCAGCGGACGCCTACCGCCGTAATGTCAGTGAATTTCCTCTGGACCAGAACAATCAGTCCGGTGATTACGAGTCCGCCAAATCGGGTGAACGACGCCATCCACAAGGCTGAACCGGCGCCGGCCTGGCGGACGCAAAGATAGAATCCGGCGAATCCTATTCCCGCCACAACTGCCAGCCCAATGCCTTCGGGAGTGTTGCCATCTTCGGCGCGCGTGATCAACCAGAGTCCCACCGCAGCAAAGAAGAATCCCGCAATCGGAATCGGGCCGGGCATGCCCTCGGTGAACATTGAAAAAACCGTTGGGATCGCCGCACTGAGGACAGCGGCCACAGGAGCAGTTAGCCCCATCCTTCCCGTGGAAAGCGCGCGATAGAAAATTGCCAGCGCCCCTCCTCCGGAAGCCCCTCCCGCCAGGAGCCACAACATCCCTCTCGACGTCGGGGACTGAGCGTGGCTGGCAGTTGCCAGCGCCACCACCAAAATCAGCCCACCGATGTTGACCACGGTCGTAAACAGAAAAGCGTTCGCCCGCCGCGTAGCATATCCGCCAAGGAAATCGCTGGTGCCCCACGCCAGTACGGCAGCGAGTCCGTAAACAGCAGTCACGAGTTGGGGAGAGGCAGACATGTCCGACGAGGTTAACACGCGCTGATGTTCCGCAATCAGCGCCTTCCCGGCCCTACAGAGTGCGTCAGTTTGCGATAAGTAGGAATCCACGCTGTTTACCGATTGATTAAGCGTGTTTGGTGGATTAAGCTGGTGCCAGTTTAGGGGAGGCTCCATGCGAATCTTCTTGATGGCTACGCTCTGTCTGGCCCTTTCTGCTCCTGGTCTGGCGCAATCCGCTGACAATGACTCAGCCACCAAAGACGACATCATTCTCTATCTTCGCACCATGCACTCGCACGACCTGATGCAACGGACGATTGAGGTGCAGTTTCAGTCGATTGAACAGCTCATGCACGATCAGATCCTGCAAGAGAAAGGCACGGTCCCTGCGGAGTTCGACGCCCATATGAAGAAAATGATGGAAGAGCTGCGTAAAGGCCTGCCCATAGACCAAATCACCGACGCGATGATTCCTGCGTACCAGAACCACTTCACCAGAAGAGATATCCAGGCCATGAATGCGTTCTACGCTTCGCCAGTTGGGCAGAAGGTTTTGGAGCAACTGCCTGCGGTCATGCAGGAAGGCATGCAGGCGGCGATGCCCATCATGAGCAAGTACCTCACCGAGTGGAAGGACCGGATGGCGAAGGACGTTAAGGACATGGAACAGCGTTCATCGAAGGCGGCAGATCCTGCAGTTCACTAAGTTCCGCTGACCGTTGCTCCCGTCAGCGCGTTTCACGCGTCTTGATACGGCCTCTCGCGTGTTAGAATTTCTGGAAGCCGCTTCCTTGAGAGCCCAGGTTCTAAGAGACAAGTTTTGATTGAACTGGCACCTTCGATTTTGTCGGCGGACTTTGCCCGTCTCGGTGAGCAGGTGCGCGCCGCGAGCGAAGGCGGAGCGAGTGTCATTCATGTCGATATCATGGATGGGCACTTCGTCCCCAACCTGACTATCGGACCGCCGGTGGTCAAATCGCTTCGCAAAGTGACAAAACTGCCTCTCGATTGCCACCTGATGATCGAGAATCCTGACGAATTCATTCCCGCCTTTGCCGAGGCAGGCGCGGATTGGATTTCAGTCCACCAGGAAGCTTGCCGGCATTTGAACCGTACTCTGCAGCTAATCAAGAGTCATGATTGCCTGGCGGGCGTGGTTATCAACCCATCCACTCCGGTGGACGCGCTCGTCGAAGTGCTCGACATTGTGGACTATGTGCTGGTCATGTCGGTGAATCCGGGCTTCGGCGGGCAGAAATTTATCCCCAGTGCGCTGCATAAAATGCGCCGACTGGCGGAAATTCGCGGCCAACGCGGGCTGAAATACCGCATCGAAGTAGATGGTGGGGTGGCGCTCGATACGGTGGCCTCAGTCGTACAGGCAGGAGCGGAAATTCTGGTGGCGGGCAACGCCGTCTTCGGCAACGGCGATCCAAAGAAGAATGCCGAGGAGCTGCTGAAAGCGGCCACAGAAGTGGCGCTGGTAAAGGTCTAGCAATGAGTGAAGTTCAGTTAGACTAGCAAGGCGAAAAGTTTGCATCATGATCCGCGATTGGTAATCACGATTCGTATCAGGGCACCGCTTCAGCAGCCTGCCCTGGAGCGGAGCCGAAGGGATGCCGCAAGTGCCGCAAAATGATTTCGGCTTTAGCCGCTGCGGCATACGGGAAACTCTAAGTCGAGGTCTTATGTCACGTCGAATTTCATTCATCGCGGCACTGTCTGTCCTGCTGATGATCACTGCGGCATGCACCAACAAAAAATCTGTAAACCCGCTGGCCAACGTGGGATCGAAGCAGCCCGATAAAGTCCTGTTCGACAAGTCCATGGACGCGATGAGGCACAACCGCTTCGACGTTGCCCGCATGACTCTGCAGACGCTGATCAACACCTACCCGGATTCCGAATTCATCGCTCGCGCCAAACTGGCCGTGGGTGATTCCTGGTACGCCGAAGGTGGCACCGCGTCGCTCGCGCAGGCCGAACAGGAATACCGCGACTTCGAGACTTTCTTTCCCAACATGCCGGAAGCCGCCGAAGCCCAGTTGAAGATTGCCAATATCCAGTACCAGCAGATGGAGAAGGCCGACCGCGACTACACCCATGCCAAGCGCGCCGAGGATGAATATCGGAACCTGATCATGCAGTATCCGGACAATCCTAAGCTTGTGAAGGAAGGGAAGGAGCGTTTGTTGGAAGTCCAGGAGGTGTTGGCCGACCGTGAATTCAACATCGGCAAATTCTATTACCTGCGGCTTTCCTATCCCGCGTCGATCGCCCGCCTGAAAACACTTGCGGAAAAGTATCCGCTTTACAGCCGTGCCGATGAAGCGCTGTATTTGCTGGGCCAGAACTACGAAGGTCAAATCGCGCAAGTGCGCGCCAAGCCTACCTGTGTGAAGACCAGCCCCAAGCCGGGCTGTGTCGGCGAGCAGACCAAGGCCAACCTGATCGAGGAATTCAATAAAGAGGCGGCGGCAGCGTACTCGAAGATTATTACGCGCTATCCCGTCATGGACCGCGGGGATGACGCCAAGAAGCGCCTTGCGGCTCTGCACCAGCCAATTCCCAGACCTACCAAGGCGGCGGTGGCGCAGAACCGTAGAGAGGAGGAGAGCCGGCGCGAGGCCAGCACCATGGATCGTCTGATGGGTGTGGTGAAGAAAGGCCCGGACGTAGCGCAAGCCTCAAAAGTCGGCGATCCCACCCTGGTCGATCCGACCCCGGTCGCGGCGAATCAAGTATCGGGAGAAACCGTTCGGAGAGCCCTGGGCCTTTCCACCGGCGACCGCGACGTGAGTGTAGAGACCATTAAGAGCGGGCCTCCGGCAGCCAATGAACCGGCGCCGCGCTCCGATGCCCCTCCCGCCGCCACGAACAGCGACCCTTTTGCCCGCGCGACTCCGAATACGCCAGATCCCAATGAACTGAAGCCGTCCGCCAATGCCAGCGAGGTGAAACCCGCCGGACCACCCGATCCCAATGAGTTGACTCCGGCTGCCGATACTCAAGCCGGCAATGGTGGCTCCACTCAGCCATTGCCCCCTCCAGTCCAGGTCAATGAGATCCATCAGGGACAAGCTTCGTCCAGCAGCGCTGATACTGCCAGTGCGAGTTCTAGTTCAAGCCTCGCTAGCGACCAGGAAGTCTCCAGCAGTAAGAAGAAGAAAAAGAAGGGCATAAAGAAAGTCATGTCCTTCTAGACAGCCTCCACCTAGGTCTTCCACCCTGGCTGCGATAGGTACGCCCACCTACCTACCATCGCTGCTGCTTGTTCGCCTTTCGTAACAGACTTCACTTTTATGATTTCCACCGTATTCGAGAAGATAACTTCGTTGGCACAGTTCGGTTCCTTCCAAGTCAAAGATCAGGAGACAACAATGACCACCCGCAGCGATTCGGTTTCGCTCCCCGGAGTTCTCCGTCACAACCTACCAATCCTCACCATAGCGGCCTTGGCGTTTTGTTTGTTTGCGATGTCGGCCCTCAAGGCATCCGCTTCGTTGGCAATCGGAACGATTACGACCGGCGACCCTGTTACCTGCCCTTCGGCAGCCGGCTGGTACTACTACACGGACAGCAGTCAGCAGAAGCATTACATGAACTGCATCCCTGCAACCATAAACTGTTCGAACGTCTCGTCGAATGTCCAAAATATCGGACTAACCTTCGCATCTCTCAGCCCCGTGGGCCTGGTCAGTGGCGTGACCAATGCGAGGGGCGTCATCGTCCTTCACAGCGGAGGAGGCGGCACGACGCCGTCAAACGCAAACGAGGGAGATTTCGAGTTTGCTGACTGCTACTTCGGTCAAGGCTACGAAATAGTTGAACTGGCATGGGACTCTGACTGGGAAGCGATCCAGGATCCATTTCTAACCGGTGTTTACGGGAACATCCAGTACGCAGCGTGCCGCCCGGCCACGTTTCTGAACTACGTCAAGACTTACATATTCAACACTGTCCAACAAAACAATTCGGGCGCAGGAATGTGTGCCCAAGGGGGCAGCGCAGGGGCGGGAGCGCTGGCTTTTGTTCTCGCCTATTACGGCGGCGGAAGCTACCTGGATAATGTTGAGCTCACGTCGGGACCCACCATCAGCGATCTCAAACAGGGCTGCGCGGAGGGTCCTCAAGCCGCCCAGCCCGTCACGGTGTGCGGCCAAACCAACTACAACGGCGGCCAGTACGGTTGCCAACTCGGCACCGGCGGCTCCACTTGGACGCTCAGCCCACTTTATCTGAGCGGGGCCAATGGCGCTGTCGGAGGCTGGACGAACGATACTTCGTGTGCCACTGGACTTAGCACCTCCACCCAGTCCAATCTGAGGTGGCTGCAGCAGAGCCTGGTGGACGATGGGACGAACAGTCCCACATTTACATATTCGAGCACCGGGATGGGCGCTTGGCTGTGCCGGACTGTGTACAACCCAAACAACTACAATTGTGCCGCCGTCAACAACAATAACGTGATGCATTGCCCTAACAACTCCAGTCCGCAGGGCCAGATCTTCTATGCCAACATCGGTTCTTCAAACTCGCCGCCAGCTTATAACCTGTGGGCGGTCAACCTGTGTCGAGGGTCAGAGGGGGGAACGTGGGAACGGACACAGGGCCGAGTGGGTTCGACAAAATTAAGGTGGACATGGCTGGCGCGAATCTCTCCGGCGGTCAGTGTTTCCACCGCAACCATTAACGGCCCGCTCCTCAAGTCCACGATTTTGGCGCGCTTCGGAAGGCTAGGTTCTGCCCGCCCATAATAGTTTGGGCGGGTGGTTTTTCTAGAGACGACCGCCTTTGGTGGTGCCTCAGTTCTTGAGACACTACATCGCCATTGAGTCGCTTGCGGGACGGTTGAGAGGGTGATAAGATGCCCTCCACGATTGGTTTAGCCCTCCCGTATCAAACGTCCCTTTGGCCCTTTCGCAGGCAACAGCTCACGAAAGGTGAGTTGCGCGAAGCTGAACGTACCGAGGAGGCTCCATGTTCCGACTATACGAAACCTTGACGGCAATATCCTTTTTTCTCTTTTCGGCTCTCACCCTTAACACACCGGCGTTGGCTCAGTTGGAAACACGCGTCACAACTCCTCTGTCCGAAGGGGCGTTTTCCATCGCTGCAGGTGACTTCAATCACGATGGCAAGCTGGATATCGTGGTCATGGTCATTAATGGGTTCTGGGTGGCATTGGGCAATGGTGATGGCACATTCCGAAGCGCAGTTTTTTACGCGACGCAGTTGGCGACGTATTCCCTGGCGGTTGCGGATTTCAACAACGACGGCAACTTGGACATCGTCCTCGCTAACCAGAACCTTCCCAGTACGGTGAGCGTGTACCTGGGCAATGGCGACGGCACATTCAAATCGCCCATTAGTTCCAATACAACGCAGGGTTCCTATTTCGTCGCGGTTGGCGATTTTAATGGCGATAAGGTCCCTGACATAGTTGTTATTGACTCGCCATATGTCAGCGTTCTCCTGGGCAATGGCGACGGAACATTTCAGGCTCCCATCGATAACAACTCTTTCGTAGGCCCGCAGAGCCTCGCTGTCGGCGACTTCAATAACGACCACAAGCTGGACGTGGCGGTCGTCGGTTTCTTCGGCGCCAGTTCGAGCGTAGGCGTCCTTCTGGGCAACGGCGATGGAACGCTTCAGTCCTCCCTGACGTATCCCGTAAGCTCGTACGCACCCGAGTCTGTGGCGGTGGGCGACTTTAATCACGACGGCAACCTCGACCTAGCGGCTGCGACCGAACTTGGACCGGCCATCGTGCTCCTCGGTAAAGGCGATGGCAGTTTCCAGCCCGAGGTGGACTATCCGCTGAGCGGGGGTTACGGACAAATCAGGGTCGCGGATTTCAACCGAGACGGCAACTTGGACTTGGCGGTTACAGGAATAAGCCCATCTGGAATCGGGGAAATGCTCGGCAACGGCGATGGGACCTTCAAGCCTGTGCATATTTACCAGTCTGGTGTGAGCAGCGGCCTGCCAGTCGTAGGAGATTTCAATGGCGACGGCACGCTTGACGTTGTGCTCGCGTCCGGACTAACAGGAGCGATCACTATGTTGAACACCGGTGTCGTGAGCTTTTCGCCAACAACTGCTCCGATAACTTTTCCGGTACAGCTGGTCAACACGGTCAGCGCCCAACAAAGCGTGACTTTGACGAACACAGGTACGACAGTTCTTTCCATCCGGTCATTCAAGGTTTCCGGCAATTTCCAAGCCAGCAACAACTGTCACGGCAAGGTGGCCGCAGGGGCAAGCTGCAAAATTACGGCGTCATTCCAGCCGAAAACGATTGGTTCGTTAGTCGGGCTGGTGACGATGAACGATAGTGCATCGTCGAAGCCGCAAGTCGTCGAGCTTCTTGGCAGCGCGACCGCGATGCAGCTTTCCCCGACAACTCTGAACTTCGGCGACCAAAAAGTGGGTACGACAAGCCAGCCAAAACAAATTACCGTGACCAACAAAAGCACAGTGACAATAACTGTGACCAGCACAGGCATCGGCGGCGCCGATAATAATGACTTCAGTGAGAGCGACACTTGCGGCGGACAGATATCCGCCGGAGCCAGCTGCACCATGACGATAACCTTCAAGCCGCTCAAAATCGGCGCACGAAATGGAACGGCATTCATCGACGTAGGACAGGGAGCGAACCCACCCTTCGTGCCGCTGTCGGGAACCGGGACCAACTGAAACGGGCCTTGTGGCCAACCAGCCCTCCCCGCCCCAGGCGGTCACGCGCTAGACGCTGACCCCTAGTAACCAGGTAACATCCCGTCTGATCATTGACTTGCGTTGCTTCTCAGGTTACCTTCGCGATATCTCCCATAATAAGAGGAAATATTTCCTTGGCCCGGAAGATACTGCTCGCCGACGACAGCGTGACCGCTCAGAATATGGGGCGCAAGATCCTTGCGGACGCGGGCTACGAGGTGGTGACCGTCAACAATGGTTCCGCCGCATTGAAAAAGATCGCCGAACTCAAGCCTGATCTCGTCATTCTGGATGTTTATATGCCCGGTTACAGCGGGCTGGAGGTGTGCCAGCGCCTCAAGGAGTCACAGGACTCGTCGCGCATTCCGGTCCTGCTGACGGTGGGCAAGCTGGAGCCGTTCAAACCCGAAGAAGCGCGACGCGTGCGCGCCGAAGGCTTCATCGTCAAGCCTTTCGAAGCCAGCGAATTGCTCAGCGCCCTGTCCAGGCTCGAGGATAAAGTAGTGCCGCGGGCCGAACCCTCGAAGCCGGGGCGGTTTGCCCGTGCCATTGCCGCGCAGGAGGAATCCGGTCGCAGCGGCGGAAACGAGTCTGCGAGCCAGGAAAATGGATGGAAGAGTCGGATCGGATTTCCCCACAAGAAGACCGAGCTCGAGGAGAAAGTTGCAGACGATGCTCCCATCTATAACCCCGTGAACCGGGACCTCCGAACGGTGGTGGAAACTGCCGCGGAAAAGAGGGATAGGGATGAGGAGCGGCAGCAAGCTGGAAAAACACACGAAGCAAACGTGGCCGTCGCCGCCTTAGCACCTGTTGGCCTGCCCAGCGACGTGACGCCCGAAGAGCTTGCAGCTATCGCGGCCGCAGCCGCGCAGATACACGCGATCAAAGACGAGCAAAAGGTTACTGAACTCACCGCTCACACCAGCCTCGAGCCGTTCCCCGACGCTGTTGAAGCTGCGCAACGGGTTGACGTTCCACTCCACCTTGATGTTGCGGGGGATTCTGCTGCTACCTTGGCGAGCGCCGACACCAAGCCAGAGAGCGCTCCTGCCGAAGTGCCTGTGATAGAACATCGCCGCAACCGTCGCCACGACGACCCTAAGCCAGAGCCAGAGCCAGAGGAAGAGCAAGACTTGCCTGTGACCATGGCGAGCGCTCCTGATGCGGCCATTTCTGTTAACCAGGGAGGGTCGCGATGGTCAGCCGTGGCTGTCGCCCTCGAAGGGGAAGAGGCTACCCTATCGCTCGACCAGGAAATGCAGAAGGCGTATACGGCTTTCGTTGCCGAGGAAACAGCTTCGCGCGAGAATCCTTCCCCCGCGGTGGAGGCAAACATACAGCAGGCGGCAGAGTCCGTGCCGGTTCCGGTCATAGACGTCCCGAATCCACAGCCTGTGCTCGAACCTGATCATGCTATCAGCCTGGCGGCTGCTAAAAGTGAACCAGAGCCGCCCATTCCGTCGGCAGTTGCTCCCCAGGTTTCGTCCCCGCCCATCGACCCCACTCCTCCGATCGTTACAAGCACTGTGCCGGTCGAAGCACCTATCGATGCCGAGCCTGTGCAGTTCGCGCAACCTAGCCCGGAACTGCCCACGCCAGACTTGGTTGAGCCCGAGGTAGTCGAACAATCCTTAGTCGAAAAGTCGTTAGCCGAATCAACGTCAGCCGAGCCAGCATTAGCCCAAACATTGCCCGCGCCAGAATTGGTGGAGGTAGCCAGTCCCGAGGTGCAAACCGAAACACCAAGTGATGACTCTCAGGACCTGCCGCCGGTAGAAGCGGCGATAGTCGAAGCACCGCCATCCACCGCCTTTGCGCCGATCGTTCCTGTCGAAGAACCCAAGACCGAGGAAACCCCGGAAGATTCCGAAACAGTAAAAAGCACTGCCGCAGCCTGGGCCAGTTGGCGTCAAATCCGCGACACCGGCGATGCCAAGCCCGCCGAACCCAGCCGTCAGGAATTCGAAATGCCGGCGCAAGAGCCCGAGCCGGCTGCTGCCATGGCCGTGGCTGCCGGCGCCGAACAAAGTTTGCATGACACTCCCGCTCTTTCGAGCGAAAATCCCTCCGACGTTGCCAGTATCGTGGACAGCGTTCTAGCCGATCTTCGCCCCAAACTCATGGCAGAAATCTCCCGAAAAATGGCGGAGAAGAAGTAGGCATCTCGCGATCCACAGTCGCCCGAGTGTTAGCCGAACATTTCACCTAGTCACTGTCCCACGTTTGACCCTTCTTTTCTCCCGCCTGTAAGATCAAACTTCATCAGCGTTAGCGACTTCACACATCTGGCGGGGGCTTTTTGCTTTACCCTGTGATCCCCTGTGCCCTCTGTGTTGAAGGGTTTTCGCCGACTGCCAACTCATGCCGCACGAATTACCCAAATCCTACGAGCCGGGCGCAATCGAAACCCGCTGGGCCGAATACTGGACCAAAGAGAAACTCTTCTCCGTCGCCGCTCCGCCCGACGGCGAAACCCTTCCCGTCTTCACACTGTTGCTTCCGCCGCCGAATGTCACCGGCCGCCTGCACATGGGACACATGCTCAACCAGACGCAGATGGACATCATCGTGCGCTGGCATCGCATGCGCGGCTTCATCGCCCTCTGGCTGCCGGGAGCGGACCACGCCGGCATCGCCACGCAGATGATGGTCGAGCGCCAACTCGCCAAAGAAGGCAAGAAGCGACGCGACCTGGGCCGCGAAAAATTTATCGAACGCGTGTGGGAGTGGAAGCAACTCTACGGCAGCGCGATTTTCGACCAGATGAGGCGTCTCGGAGCCTCCGTCGATTGGGAGCGCGAATACTTCACCATGGACGAAAACCTTTCCCGCGCCGTGCGCGAGGTCTTCGTCCGCCTCTATGAAGAAGGCTTGATCTATCGCGGAAAGTATATCGTCAACTGGTGTCCGCGCTGCGAGACCGCCATCTCCGACCTCGAAGTGAAGCATGAAGGCGTCGCCGGAAAACTCTGGGAGATTCGCTACCCGGTCATTGGCACGAACGAGTTCATCACAGTAGCGACCACGCGCCCGGAAACGATGCTGGGCGATACCGCGATCGCCGTCAACGCGAAAGACGAGCGTTACACGCATCTTCACGGCAAGCACGTGCTGGTGCCGCTGATGAATCGCGAAATCCCTATCATCACCGACGAACTTGCCCAACCCGAGTTCGGCACCGGCGCGGTAAAAGTCACGCCTGCCCACGATCCCAACGATTTCGAAGCCGGCAAGCGCCACAACCTGCCGCAAATCGACGTGATGGACGACCACGCCCACATGAACGCGAACGCCGGTGTCTACGCCGGACTCGATCGCCACGAAGCCCGCAAACGCGTGCTGGCGGATTTGCTGGAGCAGGGGTATCTCGTCGCCGAAAAAGATTACGCGCTCTCTCTCGGCAAATGCGAACGCTGCGGTACCGTGGTTGAGCCACGCCTCTCCGAGCAGTGGTTCATCAAAATCCAGCCGCTGGCGCAGAAAGCAATCGAAGCCGTCGAAAGCGGCGAGATCACCATTGTCCCCGAGAATTACAAACAGATTTATCTGAATTGGATGAACAACATCCACGACTGGTGCGTCTCGCGGCAGTTGTGGTGGGGACATCGCATTCCGGCGTGGACCTGTGACGGCTGCAAAGAAATCATCGTCGCAAGGGAAGCTCCGGTGAAGTGTACAAAATGCGGCGGCACAAAGCTCGAGCAGGTTTCTGACGTTCTCGACACCTGGTTCTCCTCCGGCGTTCTCCCCTTCACCACTCTCGGCTGGCCGGAGAAGACGCGCGATCAGGCAGTCTTCTATCCCACCACGCTGCTGATCACGGCTTACGAAATCCTTTTTTTCTGGGTCGCCCGCATGGTCATGTTCGGCTGCCACTTCATGCAGGGACACGAACAGGATCCCAGGATCAAGAAGGCCAGCGGCTGGGAAAGCAAGAAGAATGACAGCGTCCCCTTCCGCCAGGTCTACATCCACGCCCTTGTCCGCGATGCCGAGCGGCAGAAGATGTCAAAGACCAAGGGCAACGTGGTCGACCCACTGGAGGTCATCGAACGTTTCGGCACGGACGCAACTCGCTTCACTTTGGCGGCGATGGCCGCCCCCGGCACCGACATAGCCTTCAACGAAAGCCGCACAGAGGGTTACCGCGCCTTCGCCAACAAAATCTGGAACGCCGCAAGATTCATGTTCATGAACGTGGACCGAGTCGAGCCGGGCATGCGTCCCGCCGGTCGGGGAGATGCTAGTGTGGGCGCGGGCGACTCGCCCGCGCAATCCGCTGGCGTCGCAGGATTTATTCGGAATACCCTCGAAGACCGCTGGATTCTCTCGCGCTTCAATCGCGTCACCGCAGAAGTCAACGATGCCCTCGCGACTTACCGCTTCCACGAAGCCGCGAACCGCATCTATGATTTTTTCTGGGGAGAATTCTGCGACTGGTACCTCGAACTCATCAAGCCGCGTCTGAACTTTGAGGAAGGTGCGGACAAAACCCAAGCCCACATCGCCTGCGCCAACCTCGTCGCCTTGTTCGATGCCTCACTGCGTCTGCTCCATCCCGTGATGCCCTTTATCACGGAAGAAATCTGGCAAGCGATCTACGAAGGGCAGCCACCACTCAAGTCGATTGCACTCGCCGGCTACCCGCAGGCCGATGAAAAGCAGTTCGACCTGGCTGCCGAGACGGAGATGGCCATCCTCCAGGATTTAATCGTGAACGTGCGCAACCTGCGCGCAGAACTGAAAGTGGAGCCCAAGGTAAAAGTCCCGATCGAAGTTTTTGCGCACGAGCCCACAATTCGCTCGATGATCGAGCAGAATCTGGCGGCAGTTGAGCGGCTCGGCAACGTCGACCAGATCGCTTTCGTCAACGCCTCGCTCGCCAATCGTGCCGGCGCCCGCAGCACCGCGCGCTTTGACGTTCATGTAATCTACGAGAGAAAGATCGACGTTGCGGCCGAGCGCGAACGCTTGAACAAAGAACTGGAGAAGATTGAAAAAGAGTTTGCGAATAATCAACGGCAGTTGGGCAATGAACAATTCCTGGCGAAGGCCCCAGAAAAAGTAGTGGAAGGCCTGCGCCGGCGCGCCCAGGAGTTGACTGGCTTGCGTGAGAAAATAAGAAAGCAATTGGACGAACTGAGCGCCATCGGAACCAGAAGTGGGTAAGACTGGCCACTGATCACCAGGCACTGACCACCGACCACGGGCCACTGCTTTTATGGACCTTAACTCCCGACGCATCACCGCGATTCTGGAAAACGCGCTGCTCGAAGACCGGGCCACGCGCGATGCCACCAGCTACGCCTGCATCGATCCCAACCAGCGCGCCACCGCCACCATCCTCGCTAAACAGGATTGCATTCTAGCCGGCATCGGCGTCATTGCCCGCATCCTGGACGTTTACGCCGCACTCGATGGCGCGGTTACTTCGCATTACGAAGTCACCACGCATCCCGAAATTTTCGACGGCGTACGCCTTCACAAAGGCCAGTCAGTCGCCGTAATCCGGCACAACGCACGCGTGCTTCTTTCCTGTGAGCGCGTCATCCTGAATTTTCTTCAGCGCATGAGCGGTATCGCCACGCTCACCCGCAAATTCGTGGAGGCGGTCTCCGGCACCAAGGCACGCATCCTCGATACCCGCAAAACCGCACCCGGCTTGCGCGTCATCGACAAATACGCAGTCCGTTGCGGCGGTGGACAGAATCATCGCCTCGACCTCTCCGATGGCGTCCTCATAAAGAACAACCACATCGCCCTCGCCGGAGGAATCGTGCCGGCCCTGGAACGCGCCGTCCGCAACCGCCGCGGCGCGCAGCCCATCGAGATCGAAGTGCGCAACCTTCAGGAACTCGAGACCGCCCTGGCTCACGGCGCCGAAGCCATTCTGCTCGACAACATGTCCCCCGAGGACGTCCGCCGCGCCGTCGAACTCTGCGCCAAACTCGGCCGCCACATTCCGGTCGAGTGTTCGGGTGGAATCCGCCTGGAAAATGTCCGTACCTACGCCGAAACCGGTGTCGATTTTATTTCCGTCGGCCTCCTCACTCACTCCACTCACGCCGCCGATATGAGCATGCGAGTCATGCCCGCGTAGATTTCCTTCTCCCGTTGCCTGTCATCCTCCCGCGCCTGCCCTCGCGCCTTCTCTGCCCTTTTGGATGAAGCAGAGTTCCCAGGAAAGCGCGGCTTGGGCACCCGGAGGCTACGTGTGCCGAGACAGCCTCGGGTGAATCGCAAGACCGCATAAATGTCTCGGACGAGGCCAAAGAAGACTCATCGTTGGTGGCTGTATAAAAGCAGATTCCTCACCGGGCTTTCATCCCGATTCGGAATGACATCCCCAACGGGGAGACTCGTTATCGGGGCCAACCTTCACCCTCAGAACCAGTCGGGAAAGATTAGTTCAACGAGGCCGGGGACCCAGTAGGAATAGAATTCGTCGTCGCAGATTTTGTAGGCGCCGTATTTTTGGTGGGCGTAGTCTCCCCAGTGGGGCTGGGTGCCGTCGAGGTCGGTGAATCCATATTCGCGGGCGAGGTTCCAGGAACTGAAGACGCGTCCGGTTTTGTCCATTACTTTAGGATCGGAGGCGAGGGCTACGACGGCGCGGCCGATGTAGCGCGGGGATTCGGAGGCCATGAAATCGCTGGGGGCATCGTTCTGGTCTTCACTGTTTCTGTCTTTGTTTATATTCTGCTTTCCGGCATCCTTCCAGTTGGCTTCGGTGACTTTGAAATGCTCGAGCACTCTTTCGGAACGCAGGAATCCTGGTGTGAGGGCGACGGAAGTGATGCCTCGCTTGCGAAGTTCGCGGGCCATGGCGAAAGCGAGCCGGATGACCGAGATCTTGACCAGATCGTAGAAAAGATTTCCGCGGTAGTAGAAGGCGTCGCCGTCGGTGATCTCGAAAATGATTGCGCGCTTTCGACCGAGCATGAGCGGCGCGGCATAGTGCGACGTGATGATGTGGGAGTGGATGGCTTGCTGGAGCATGTGCAGGCCGTTCTCGAGGTTGACGGTCCAGAAGGGCTTGCCCCATTCTGTGATGGCGTCGCCACCCCAGACGTCGTTGATGAGGATGTCGAGGCCCTTGTGCTGGCGCTTGATGCGGGCGGCAAGTTTTTTCACTTCGGCTGGAATCGTGTGATCGACTCGTACGGCAATGCCGCGGCCCCCGGCGGCGGTGACCAGTTCGGCGGTTTCTTCGATAGTCTCGGGGCGAGCGGAAGTGGCGGGATTTTTCCTCGGGCTTTTTCTGGAGCTGCGGCCGGTGCAGTAGACAGTGGCGCCGGCTTCGCCGAGGGCGATGGCGATGCCGCGTCCGGCGCCGCGCGTGGCTCCGGCTACCAGCGCGATTTTGCCTCGTAGAGTATTCTTACGGAACTGCCCCGGTGCTTTCCTGGATACTTTTGCCATCGGATTCACCGGGGCACATAATATCAAAGGCGTAGTGGGCGCGGTAGCGCATAGAGTAACAGTGCCGAGCCCTGGAATGTGGTAATGATAGAAGTACTAGGATGGTAGCGACAGTGGTCACGAACCCAACTTCTCGGATGAATCGACGCCTCGTGCTTTACCTTGCAGCGGCGGTGTGCGCCCTCGTAACGGTCGCCCTGATGATGCTGAATGGATGCGGCGGCAGTTCGTCGTCGACGCCTGGTCCCCCACCGCCGCCGGGTAATCCCAGCGTGGTGGTGGGATCGGTGGTTAATTGCTCCGCCGATTTCTTTTCCGACAGCACGATTCCGGCGGTGTGCCATTCGGCGACCGTGGCGAATTGCCCCAATGTTTCCGACCTGAGCTTTACCTATAGCTACGACGCTCCAGCATCGCCCAAGGGGACCATCGTATTTCTTTCCGGTGCCGGCGGGACGGTTGATGGCGGAGATGCGAAAGCCCCGACCGATTTTGCTGGCTTCTATTTTGCGAACGGCTACGAAGTCATACAAATCGAATGGGCGTTCGACTGGGAGTTTACGGGAGGGAATGGCGCCAACACTGGTGCGGGGAATGTGCGGCTGGCGGCGTGCCGCGGGGCGACGCTGCTGAACTTCATCTTCAATACCAATAATTCAACGCTCTACAGCGGAGGAGGGCGGTGCGTGCAAGGTAGCAGCGCAGGTTCCGGAATCACCGCCTACGCCCTGACTTTCTACGGCGCAGGAAGTTATCTGGACGCAGTGGAATTCAAATCGGGCCCCCCCATCGCCGACTTCAAGCAGGGCTGCGAGGAACCTCCCGCGCCCGACGTAACCATTTGTCCCCCAGGACAGACCCAATGCCAACTCGGCGGCACTTCCTCCTGGATGTTAAGCCCGACCTACACTGGGGCAGCGAGTGGTGTTCGCAACTGGACTGGCGATAGCTCTTGCGCCGTTCCGGGCACGACCACCTCCTCCGCATCCGACCAGACCTGGCTGCAGGAGAGCATTGTGAACGATGGAACGGGGAGTCCAACTTATAGTTATCCCAAGACCTCGATGACGGCCTGGCTGTGCCAGAGCATCTTCCAGAGCAACCTGTGTGTGGGCGGGCAGGGTGGATCTCCTCAGGATTTCTGTCCTAATAACTCCAGTTCCCAAGCGGAGATTTACTATAACAAGGTGACCAGCGCTTACAAGATTTATGCGGTGCAGAACTGCGATGGGCCGGAGGGAGTTGCGGGTATGGATCCGACGGTGGCGGCTTTGGGTGGTACAAACGGCACGACGGCGATCGAAGCGGATATGCTCAAGCAGTGCGTTAAGCAGTAGTTGCCGATCAAACTGCCGTCATTGACGCCTGAACCCCACGAGATCGGGGCAGGAAACTAGCGAGATCCAAAGGTCCTTGCGGGATCCTAGCTAGTCCGCAAATGCTCACGAAAAGGCGAAAAATGGGGAGCCCGGCTGTGCGGACTCCCCGACATCGTTAAGCAGCGACGTTGAATCATTTCACGGCAAATTGGCGGTTTCTGCCGCGAGTAGATTCGTGCAATTGGCGACAGGCACCCCCGAGATATTCGCGCTGCCGGTAATCCATGAGGCTGAATCGCAGAAGAGGTCCACACTGTTTCCGCCGACAGTGGAAAGACCGCTGGCAACCGTCACGTCGATGCTCGACAGGTTGGCCGCCAGCAAACCGCCGTGACTGCTTCCGCTTACCGTAACCGAGCCTACTGTCGCGTGGGAGTTATTGAGGACCATGATTCCCTGGCCATGACTGCCCGTGATCGAGAGGTTTCCGTTGGCGGCATTTAGATCTGAACCGTCAGAAATAAGCAGTCCCGCCGTCGTGCCGCCCCAGGTTTGGCCCGGCTTATTGATGACCAACTTTGCTCCCAATATGTTCAGCGATGAGCCAGCGTCGACATTCACGCCATCGTAGTTTGTTGCGGCTGGGCTTTCGATGGTCACGTCGGTCGGCCCACCGAATGGGTAGTAGGTGTCGAATGTCTGCACATCGATGATGGAACCGTTCGCCGCATTCATGCCCACCTGCATATTGCTAATGGTGGTGCCGTAGATCGTGAGATGGGAAGCCCCCATGTCGATGCCTGCGTGCCATAAGGCGCCGCTTGTGTTCTGAAATAGGGACCGCTCAACGTGTACGTCGGAAGAGTCATAGATGCCGAGCGGAGCGTACCCGGGGTCTTGCCCGGTAACGTATGCGACGGACACCTGGCTGTTCTCAAAAACCAGGATTCCTTCGGTGCCGCCGACCACAGTCAAGTTGCGCAACCGGATGTCGGAGCTGCCATGACCAATTCCAATTGCCGGAACCGTGACAGTATCGGCCTGGATGGTGAATCCCTGAACCGTGACGCTCCGCGAGGATTCAATTAACAGGAGACTGTTAAAGAGATTTCCCGCGCCTGTGGACGGCTGGGCGAGCGTCGCACCCGTCAGGCCTTTCAGCATGAGATTCTCGAAACCGAAGACCTGCACATATTCCGTGCAGGTGCCGTTCACTAAGACTGTATTCGACGTCTTCTTGTCCAGCTTGGACAACGCTACGTTCAGCGACTGGCCATTGTTGCAGTCCACCGAAACCGGAGCCGGTTGGACGGCTGACTGTGCTGTCGCGACTGAAGCTGCCGATCCCAGTACGAGTAAAAACCCCAGGTTAATCCACTTCATAGAGTCTCCTTTTCCACTGCCGCAAGTTTGCACCGCAGCCCCCAAATGAAGGATGAGGGAAAATTCCAAGCGCGCCGAAAGCGCAAGCGGGATCTATCGAATCCGAGCACCGGACTACTTTGATATTTAGGAAATGGGCGCAGGGATAGGTTTTGGGTAGAGAATTAGGAAGCCGTCCCAAGCTCAGCGGCGAATCCTAGCCCTGCTATGCCGAGTTGTCAATTGAAAAGACCAGATCGGTCGTTAAACCCATGTTACGTGGAGGGGATAACGAACAGGAGATAACGAACAAAGGAAAGACGCCGAACCGGGCGTCCGATTGGGGGGAATCTAGCTTCTACCCTTAACTAATTCGTAATCAGGCTTTTATCGAACCGTCATCCATGATATAACGCCCCTGAGCACTAAAGTGGTTGATCCGCCTGCCAGGAGCGTATTTTGATGGTATTGGCCTCGTTTGCGAAGAGAGATGGACCAAGCCACGAAAGAGGAGGGACTGTGTCCGAAGAAGCACGGACCGGAAAAAGGTTTCCGCTGGAGTTGCCGATCAAGTTACATAGCGACGCGGCCAGTGGCGACGCGAAGGGGACAACAGGAAATCTGAGCGCGGCGGGAGTTTATATCCGCGCCGACGCGGCGCTGGAGATTGGAACGCCGGTGGAATTCGAAATCACACTGCCACCTGACGTTACCGGGGGGCAGGAGAATGTAGTGATTCAGTGCAAAGGTCGCGTGGTACGCGCCGACCCCACCGGAACCAGCGAAGAGGGCAAGGGAGTAGCTTGCGTGATCGACTCTTATGAGTTCGTTAGGAACTCGTAGAGAAATTGAAGATTGATGATTGTTGAGTGATGATTGGGAAATCGACAGCAGCAGGTTTTCAATCAACAATCATCAATTAGCAATTCCAAGCTGAAGCCGACTTTGTAGTGAACATTTGGAGCGCCAATAACATGCTCAAACTGATTCTGGCCGATAACCAGGCAATCTTCCGCGCCGGCATTGCCAAGGTGCTGGCGGTGGAAGACGAGATGCGCATCGTGGCGCAGGCTCAAACGCCGGAGCAGATGTTCATGGCTCTGGACAAATTCCGCGCCGCGGTGCTGGTGGTCGCGGCGGGCTTTCACAACGATTTTGCCGCCATCGTGCAGGGAGCGAACAAGGCAAAAACCCGCGTGGTGGTGCTGGCCGATACCGGCGAAAGCGCGCAACGGCATATGGCGAACGGCGCACATGGCGTGGTCTATCGCAATGTGACCAGCGCGGCGCTGGTTGACTGCGTCCGCAAAGTGGCGCGCGGGGAGACCTGGGTGCAGGATGTCGCGGTGCCGAGCGAACTGACGGAAAACGATATGGTCGGGCTGCGGGTGCGCGATCGCCTTACGGCGAAGGAGCTGCGCATCGTGGCGCTCATCGTGCAGGGTTACAAGAACAAAGAAATCGCCACGCAATTGGGGACGACCGAGCAGGTCATCAAGAATTATCTGCGGAATGTGTATGACAAGATCGGTGTATCGGATCGTTTGGAACTGGCGCTGTTCACAATCCATCACCGGATTTTGAACGAAGCGGCGGCTGCGACTACGCAAGGGCCGGCACCGCAGACTCCGGCGGGAGTGATGCCGTAGATTTATCGTCTCGAAACATAATCGTTTGAACATAATCCAGAGGCCGCTTGCGAGCGGCCTTTGCTATTGGTTTCCGCAGGTCTATCACAGTTCGAAGACTGCAATATCCTGCACATTGACGGCTGTCTGGCGGCGGCATATCCTCCTCTGGTCTTGCTCCGCTTGGCTATTGCGTAAGTTGGGGCCGATTAGTCCTAGTTCTGCCGCCGCCAGGAGCCGTCCGCCAATGAGGCTTTCTTTTTTTATTTGTGCGTTGCTGATTGCCAGCAGCCTGGCTTGGGCACAGCCCAATCCGGTGCCATTTGTTCAGCAACCGCTTGTGCCCACGAGCGCTGTGCCGGGCGGACCGGGATTCAATCTGACGGTGAACGGAGCGGGATTCGTTTCGCAGTCTGCGGTGGAATGGAACGGAACGGCACGTGCGACTCATTTCGTGAGCACAACGCGTTTGACGGCAGCAATTTCTGCGGCGGATATTGCACACGCGGGCGCCGCATCTGTGACCGTCGTGAATCCCGCGCCAAGCGGGGGAGTATCGAACACGATTTGGTTCGAGATTACGGCTCCGACTTCCAAGCTTGGGTTCTTCAGTCGAGCCGACTACCTGTCGGAGACTGTACAGTCGGTTTTCGCGGGCGATTTCAATGGGGACGGGATTGCGGATCTGGCGGTAGCGATCGGTTGTTTGAACACGCCAACCTGCTCCACCGGTGGTGTAACTGTATTGCAGGGCAACTCTAACGGTACATTTCTGCAGGGCAACACTTATGCCGCGGGACTAGGGACAGTTTCTATTACGGGCGGCGACTTCAACGGGGACGGAAAGCTTGACCTAGCGGTGCTCAACGAAAACTGTCAGTTCTTCAACTGTCCAGCGGGGTCGATTTCAATCCTGCTGGGGAATGGAGACGGCACGTTCAAGAGCGCGGTAGAGTATTCGACGGGAATTGCACCGGTAGCCATAATCGCGGCCGATCTCAACGGCGATGGGAAGGTTGACTTGGTCACTGCCAACAACTGTGGCTACAGTTGCAACAGCGGGCCCGGCGATGCGCTCTCAGTACTGCTGGGCAATGGCGATGGAACGTTTCAGCCCAGCGTGGAGTACCAGCTTACGGATCTCAATAATGCGATTTCGGTGGCCGCGGGAGATGTGAATGGAGACGGCAGGCTGGATCTGGTTGTCGTAGATTATTGCGCCAGCAGTACGTGCTCCGGCGATGGTTCACTGGTTTCGATTTTGGCGGGAAATGGCGACGGCACCTTTCAAGCGCCGACGAATGTTCCAACCAACAACTATCCGAGTGCCGTGGCGCTGGCGGACGTGAACGGCGATGGCAAAGTGGATATGGTGGTTGCGGTTGGTGGCTTGGTGATCGCCGGAGCGACGCGTGGACCACTGGATTTTCCAGGACTCTCCAACCCGGGGTATGTTTCGGTTTTGCTGGGCAACGGCAATGGTACCTTTCAAAAAGGCGTGGAGTATAGCACCGATTCGCAGCCTGCGGCGATTGCCGTTGGAGACTTCAATGGTGATGGCAACCTCGACGTTGCTACCTCGAATTTCGGTGACCTTAGCGCCACTTCAGGAACCGCTTCAATTCTTTTGGGCAACGGAGACGGAACCTTGCAGGCGCACATTGACTATCCCGCCGCCTTCGCACCCCAGGCTCTGGCGGTAAGCGACTTTAACCGCGACGGTAGACTCGATCTGGTGACCGCCAATCAAGCCGGCTCGGTCTCGGTTTTGTTGCAGACGCTGGTGCAGATTTCAAGGTCGATCGTTTCATTTCCTGTCGCCGTCCTGCTCGGGCAAGAAAGTGCGGCACAGCCGGTAAAGCTAACGAACATCGGCACGCAGGTTTTGAACATCAGCGGAATCGCAATAACAGGGACCAATAACGGAGACTTTAAGCAGCAGAATGGGTGCGGCCAGCAACTGCCGCCGAATGCGAACTGCGTGGTCGAGGTGGAACTCGTACCGACGGCGCCCGGCCTGCGGACTGCCGCATTGACCATTTCCGACGACGCGCCGGGCGGGCAGCAGATGGTTCAGCTCACCGGCCAGGGAACCATCATTACTTTCTCGCCCCCAGGGCTCGATTTTGGGAACCAAGCTGTGGGCACGACCAGTCCGAGCCAAACCACGAAGATGACCGACCAGGGAGCCCGGAGTGTTCGTATCTTCCACACCATCGCTATCGATGGGCCGGATGCCAAAGACTTTTCCCAGACGCACACCTGCGGCAATAGTTTGTCGGGAGGGCAGAGCTGCGGCATTAGCGTAACCTTCACACCCAAGGCGCAGGGAAGCCGAACCGCTTGGATCACGGTCTACGACGATGGCGGCGGTAGTCCGCAACGCGTCGCCTTAAGCGGCACTGGCACTTAGGGGCCTTTGTTTTCGCGCGCTCTGACGGTCCCCTACAAGAGAGATTAGTTCCTAGCTGATCTTCTCCGCTACCGACTTCGCCTGAGTAAACAGATACAAATAATCCGGGCCGCCGGATTTGGAATCCGTTCCCGACATGTTGAAGCCGCCGAAGGGATGTGCGCCTACCATGGCTCCGGTGCACTTGCGATTGATGTACAGATTGCCGACGTGGAAGTCACGTTTGGCGCGCTCGATCTTGTCGCGCGACTTGGTGTAGATGGCGCCGGTGAGTCCGAACTCGGTGTCGTTGGCGATCTCGAGGGCATGGTCGAAGCCGCGGGATTTGATGACTGCGAGAACCGGTCCAAAGATTTCTTCCTGCTCGAGTTTTGATTTGGCGGGAATGTCGGCAAAGACGGTGGGACGAATGTAGTAGCCTTCTCCGGCTTCGGTGGCACGCTCGCCGCCGGTGAGCAGGCGTCCATCTTTCTTGCCTTGCTCGATGTATCCGAGGATGGTCTTCATCGAGCCTTCGTTGATGACAGCGCCCATGTTGCTGTTCTCGGCGGGATCGCCGACTGTGATTTTTTCCACACGAGCCTTGAGTTGCTCGAGGAACTTATCGTAGACGCGTTCATCGACAATGGCGCGGGAGCAGGCTGAGCACTTCTGCCCCTGGAAGCCGAATGCGGCCTGCGCGACACCTTCGACGGCGGAATCGATATCGGCATCGGCGTCGACGATGATGGCATCCTTGCCGCCCATCTCGAGGATACTGCGCTTGATCCAGATTTGGCCGGGTGCCTGCGTGGCCGCAACTTTGTTGATATGGAGTCCGACTTCGCGGGATCCGGTAAATGCAATGTAGCGTGTCTTGGGATGCGCGACGACGGCATCGCCGAAACTGGCGCCAGCCCCGGGACAGAAGTTCACCACGCCTTCCGGCATGCCGGCTTCTTCGAGAAGCTCGATAAATTTGGCTGCGATGGTGGGCGAATCGCTCGAGGGCTTGAGAATTACAGTGTTGCCGCTGACGATCGAAGCCAAGGTCATGCCAGCCATGATGGCGCAGGGAAAATTCCACGGCGGGATGACCGCACCCACGCCAAGCGGAATGTAGCTGAGCGAATCGCGTTCGCCGGGCATCTGCACCGGAGGTTCGGTCTTGGCGAAGCGCAGCGCTTCGCGAGCGTAGAACTCGCAGAAATCGATGGTCTCGGAGATATCGGCGTCGGCTTCACCCCAGTTCTTGCTGACTTCGAAGACGAGCCAGGCCATGTAATCCATTTTGCGCTGGCGCATGAGGTCTGCGGCGCGGAACAGAAGGCTGGCGCGCTCTTCCACGGGAGTGCGGCTCCATGTAGTGAAGGCCTTCAGCGCTGCGGACATCGCCGGTTCCACGTGCTCTTTGCCGGCCTTCTGATGAATGCCTACGACTTGCGACGGCTTCGACGGATTCAGTGATTTGATCTTGTCAGCGGTCTTAACGCGCTGGCCGCCGATGATGAGGTCATACTCGCGGCCAAGCTGTCCGCGGACACGCTCGATGGCGGAGCGCATCTTGCGGGCGTTGTCTTCTTTGGTGAAATCGAAAAAGGGCTCGTTGATGAACGGGCCTTGATGCGCGGAGGTGCGCGGGCGGATGGGGAGTTCGGCGATTGCCATGGGGGTTCCTTTCGGAGATTGGTCCTTCAAACCTTTGAACTGGACTCAAGTACTTACTTGATAATTTTACACCGCGGCGCGCGATTGCCCTTGGCCGACTGTGCCATGAATGCTAAAATTCGTGGCCGCGGACCCTTGCTCGATTGGCCGGGTTCCTCCTCCAGGCGTTTTGACCTCGAGCATCCTGGCGCCGCGTTATGTGCCCTGATCGATTTAAAGGAGTCTCCCATGCCTGCTCACGCCATTCGCTACGTCCTGTGTTGTCTTGTTCTATTCCTCGCACCCTGCCTTATGGCCCAACACTACACCGTGACTGACTTCGGCAATTGCGGTGGCATAGCTCAGGCCTGGGGAATCAACGACAGCGGAACGGTAGTGGGCTATTGCACCAACGGAGGCTCCTTCCAGCACCCGACGCTTTGGAGCCAGCCTGGCGGCTTGCAGAACCTCGGAACGTTGGGAGGCGACGTCGGCCAGGCCCGCGCCGTTAACGACGCGGGCAATGCCGTCGGGTACTCTTATCTCACCGGAGATTCGATCTACCACGCGTTTCTCTGGACTAGCGCCACCGGCATCCAGGACCTGGGAACGCTCGGGGGCAACAGCAGCTCCGCCCATGCCATCAACAACGTCGGACAGGTAGCGGGCGAATCCTACATTGCCGGAACCACCAGCGAATATCATGTGTTCCTGTGGTCGCAATCGACGGGCATGCAGGATATCGGAACCCTCCCCGGTCTGCCTGTTTGCTACGGACTCGCGCTTAACGATAACGGTGAGGTAGCCGGGGTTTGCCAGCAATCTTTTATCAATTCTCCGCCGCAGCGGGCTTTTCTTTGGACGCATGCTAACGGCATGAAGGATCTGGGGACGTTAGGTGGCAGAGACAGCCAGGCCACAGGTATCAACGTATATGGCGAAGTGGTGGGCACGGCAGATACTCCGGACAACGTGCCCCACGCTTTTTACTGGACGCAGGGTGGAGGCATGAGGGAGATTGTCACCTCCGGCTCGGCCAGCGATGCATATGCGGTGAACGGTTCCGGCGAAGTGGCGGGCGCGTTCTTTCCCTCTGGGACGGCATTCGTGTGGACGAAGAGCGGTGGCGTGAAAAAGATCAACGCGCTGCTGGGCAACAATCCTCCCTGGTCGGTGTACTATCCCTACGCCATCAACGGATCGGGCCAACTCGCCGCCTACGGGACCGTGAACACGGTGTGCTGCGACGCATTTCTGGTGACGCCGGGCAAGTAGTGCTTAGGACCAGATGCACAGACGGGGCCTTGAGAACTCCAAGATTGGTTATGTGGCCTCGATCACTATTAAGGAGCCGTTCCATATTAAGGAGCCCTTCCATGTCGACCGCTCGTTTCATCATTATTTGTGCTTTTATTCTAGCCCCGGCGCCGTGCCTCATGGCTCAACATTACACCGTCACCGACCTCGGCAACTGCGGCGGTCTGGCGTATTCCTTTGGCATCAACGACAGCGGAGCAGTGGTGGGCTACTGCACCAACGGCGGATCGGCACAGCGGCCTTTCCTTTGGACCAAGGCCGGTGGTCTCCAGAATATCGGCACTCTGGGAGGTGACGTAGCTGGCGCCACGGCCGTCAACAACGCGGGCAGCGTGGTGGGATCTTCCGATCTGCCCGGGGATTTGATCTATCACGCCTTCCTTTGGACAATGGCCACTGGCACGCAGGACTTAGGCACACTGGGTGGTAGTTACAGTTCCGCCCAAGGCATCAACAACGTGGGCCAAGTGGTCGGCGGATCAGGCATTGCGGGTAACGCCAACGAATCCGATGTTTTCTTGTGGTCGCAATCGACCGGCATGCAGGATTTGGGAACGCTTCCCGGCCTGCCGTTTTGTTTCGGTCTGGCGATCAATGATGACGGCCAGGTCGCAGGATATTGTCAGCAGCTGCCGGGAAATTCCCCGCAACGCGCCTTCCTGTGGACGCAGGCCACAGGCATGAAAGATCTTGGGACGCTGGGCGGCTTATCCAGCCAGGCGCGCGGCATCAATTCGTCCGGTGAGGTGGTTGGACTTGCGGACACCCCGGATAACGTGATCCACGCTTTCTACTGGACGCAAAATGGTGGCATGCAGGAGATCGTCACGCCCGGCACGGCCAGTCAGGCGTTTGCGGTGAACGATTCCGGCGAAGTTGCAGGCGCATTCTTTCCCTCAGAAGCAGCGTTCGTTTGGACGAAGGCGGGTGGCGTGAAGAAGATCAACGCCCTGCTGGGCAAGAATTCTCCGTGGTGGGTGGGCGGTCCTTATGCCATTAACTCATCCGGCCAGCTTGCGGCGTACGGCGCGGTGAACTCGTCCTGCTGCGACGCGTTTCTGGTGACACCGGGCAAGTAATTTCCTCCGACAGAGTGCGCTTGGCGCGGCGTCCCTGTTTTCCCTGCCAGTGGTAGACTCTAAAGTCCTTTCGATGGTTCGCAGCCGGGAACGGAGTCTGCCTCCCCGGTTGCGCGCCTCCAATACTTTTAAGAGGAAGCGATGGAAATCCAACGCGTTGGAGTGATGGGCGCGGGAACCATGGGCAACGGCATCGCCCATGTGTTAGCCCGCAGCGGTTATTCCGTTGTCTTGTGCGACGTCGAGCAGCGCTTTGTGGATCGCGGGTTAGCCACCATCACCAAGAACCTGGACCGCGAGGTCGCGAAGAACAAGATCACCGCGGAAGACAAGGCGTCCGCGCTGCAGAAGATCGAGCCGGTGACTGAACGTGGCAAGCTGGCTGATTGCGACTTCATCGTCGAAGCTGCGACCGAGAAGTTTGAAATCAAGACTGAGATCTTCCGCGATCTCGACCGGCTGGCGCGGCCCGAGGTGATTCTGGCTTCGAATACTTCGTCGATCTCCATCACCAAACTGGGGGCGCTGACCAAACGTCCAGACAAAGTGATTGGGATGCACTTCTTTAATCCCGTGCCGGTGATGAACCTGGTCGAGGTGATTCGCGGGCTGGCTACTTCGCAGGAGACGTTTTCGGAAACTCGTAATCTGGCAGTGAAGCTCGAGAAGACGCCGGTGGAGGTGAACGACGCGCCCGGATTCGTTTCCAACCGCGTGTTGATGCCGCTGCTGAACGAAGCTATGTATGCGGTGATGGAAGGCGTGGCCACGCCTGAGGCCGTCGACGAGGTATTCAAGCTGGGCATGGCGCATCCCATGGGGCCGCTGACGCTGGCGGATTTTATCGGGCTCGACGTTTGCCTCGACATCATGCGAGTGATGTTGGATGGGTTAGGCGATCCGAAGTACCGGCCCTGCCCGCTGCTGATCAAGATGGTGGATGCGGGATGGCTCGGGAGGAAGAGCGGGCGGGGGTTTTATACATATTGAGAAGGAGCTAAAGAGGAAGGATTCTAGTGGCATCGATGTTCAAGCGATATCCGCCGCCGAGCCGAAGGGTGATCTACTTCGCTCGCGAGGCTGCCCTCCACGCTGGAGTCAATGCCATAGACTCGACGCACATCCTTTCCGGCTTGCTGATGGAAGAATCCACACGCGTGAACAAACTCTTTCATCTCGCCGACCGATTCCCCGAACAGGCTGCACGCTTACGTTCTCTAGCTAAGTTCTCGCAGCCCCGGGATATCCCTCTTGCCAAAGAAGGCAAACGGATATTAGCCCAAGCCGCCGAGGAAGCGAACCGTCTTGACGACTACTGGATCGACACAGACCATCTTATGCTTGGAATCCTGTCACAAGAATCATCTGCCGGAGCGATCATGCTCCATGGTATTGGCTTGGGAATCAGTGAAGCTCGGGGCGTCATTGCCAAGACTTCGCCAAGAGAGGATTTCGGGCCTGAGCCTGCGCTGTGGTGGCTGGAAAAGCCCATCACTCGAATCGGCAAATGGACTGGACTCCTGTACCTGCTTGGAGTCATCACCCTGATTCGGCTATTGACTGAGCACAGTTGCATACTCCCGTTGATTCGTCAAAAGTAGATCGATGACCTTGCCAACTCCAGGGAGTGATCTTTCGTACTACATGTTGGCGGCTCTAGCGGGAATTGGTACCGGCTGGGTCGACGTCACAGTCAATGATCTTCTTTTTACCGCGCTGCTGGTGTTGATGGCCTGCATGCTGCTCGGCTTGCTGCGGCCTCGATGGCCCTGGCGGTGGGTGGTGGTCGTGGTGATTTTCATTCCACTCGCCGAACTGGTGGCGTACGCGATTCTGGCTGTGAAGCCCACGCGAGGCCAGGTGTATGGATCGTTTCTCACCGCGCTGCCGGGAACTGCGGGAGCTTATGGTGGAGCGGTCATGCGCCGGGTGATCGATAATCTGCGGCAGGGAAAGTGAAAAAAGGCAGTGGCCAGTGATCAGTGGCTAGGGGCCAGAAAAACCGAAACCAAGCTGACCACTGACCACTGCCCACCGACCACTGCCCACCGACCACTGCCCACCGACCACTGCTCCAAGGTATCGGATAACGAGAAAGTCACTCCCTATTCCACAGGGTGCTCGCGTATGCTCCGAGTATGTGTGTGACTGTCTCCATGCTGGCCAGCGGCAGCCGGGGTAATTGTGCGTTCGTGGCCAGTTCGCGCACCAAGATCCTGGTAGACGTTGGCATCTCCTGCCGCGAGACCTTCAAGCGCATGAAGTCGCTGGGAGAGGATCCGCAATCGCTGTCGGCGATTCTTATCACGCACGAACATTCCGACCACATTTACGGTCTGGCCACCCTTGCGAAGAAGTTGCGCATCCCAGTGTTTATGACGGGGGCGACGCATGCCGCCTGGGCGCGCGCCCTGCGCAACGAAAATGGCGAGCGGCCACACCTGGAAAAACTGGAGCGCTTCGAATCCGGGCATCGTTTTCAGGTGGGCGATATCGAGGTAAAGCCATTCACCATTCCGCATGACGCCGCTGATCCTGTGGGTTTTACCTTCCGCGTGGAGGGAGCCAAGGTGAGCGTCGCTACGGACCTGGGTTACCTCCCGGTTAACGTTCGCGATCACCTGCGCGGCTCCGATGTGCTGATCATGGAGTCGAATCACGATGTGGAGATGCTGCGCGGGGGGCCCTATCCTTGGACGGTAAAGCAGCGTGTGGCCAGCAACTTGGGGCATCTTTCGAACTTGAAACTCGCGGATTTCTTCACTGGCGACTATGATAATAATGCAGCGTTTGTCGTGCTGGCGCATCTCTCTGAGCAGAACAATCATCCGGAAATAGCTCGAGGAGAGGCGGAACGGGCGCTTGCGTTGCGCGGGGGATTGTTTCACAACCGCGTCATGGTGGCAGTGCAGTCTGACGTGTTACCGCCGATCCAGTTCTAGTTACTTTAACTTTAGTTAACCCAGCTTTAGTTACTTATGAGTCTGCAGTGCATTGATCCGATTGTGGGAAAGATTCTGGCAGGCTGGCGCTACGACATTTCCAGCCTGGCGCCGGAGATGCGCGGCGACTACGAAAGCCATTTCGCGGACTGCGACCGTTGCCGCGGCCACCAGCGGGTGCATCGCATCATTGACGTGGGGTTAATCGCGCTGGCTTCGGTATCGGGTGGCGTATTTTTGCTGGCCTTTGGAGTGATCCGGCACTTCGGTCCGCGGCACGCGTTCTGGCTGGAGATTGCGGCGCTGGCGGGCTTTGTTTTATCGGCGCTGATCTGGCTGGTGGTGGCGGTGGCCACTCCCGCGCCAGTCACCGTGCTGGACGCAGCCAAGCAAGGGGCGCGCCGCGTGCATGACCGCCTGCCTCCCGAGATTCGGGAGCGGCTGCCGGAAGAACTTCGCGTGAAGATTACAGGGACGTAGTTGTTTGACTCGGTCTCTCTTTCAAGTCGTCGCAGTTCTGTTGTTGAGTGCCACGGTCGCCGTTGGTGCGGGAACGATCCACGTACTGTCCGCCACAGCCGCGGCTGCCCCGGGCGCTGGATGCCACCATAGCCGAGTCCCGCCTAATCCGCCGGTGCACGATTATCGTTGTTGCATGAGCGGTCATCGGACGGCCCTGCTGAATCGTGTTTTTTCGCCGCGTCCCACGGTGCAAGTCACGAAACTCCCCGACGCAATCCTGACTCTCGCAGCCGCGGGGGACAGTAACGCGGTTCCTGAGGTGTCGGTGCGGTCAAGCGGTTCGCCTCCTATTCCTATTCTCAGAATCTGATTCGCCCTCCTCGCCCCGTTTCCCCTTCGGCAATGCGCTTGGTTGTTCGCGTGTCTTGGCATGCGTTTTAACCCGCTGCGAAAGAGCCTGACGAGCCTCAGGGCGACCGCTAGGCTAAGCACGCATTGACGAAACCCTTTACGCGGCGCTGAAGCGCCGCTCTTCCACGTCAGCGTAGGCCACGCTCCGTTTTCAGAGGCCTGCCGGAAGAAGGAGAGCTTTCGTGTTCAAAGCTTTGTTATACGCGCTTGTGGTGCACTTGGTTCTTGTTTCGATGTTTCGGTGCCGGGCCTCGGCGCAGGATGGTTCCATGAGCGGGATGGACATGGGACATGAAGCCACGCAGTTACCTTCACCGCACGCGGGGTCGGGCACGGGGTGGCAACCGGCGTCGGTTCCAGAGCATGTGTGGATGCGGATGCACAGCGGCTGGGAACTGATGGCACACGGCACGATCTTTATCGACTACAACCAGCAGGGAGGAACGCGGGGCGGCGGCGCGAAGGCCGAGTCTGTCAACGTGGGCATGCTGATGGAGCAGCACCAACTGGGCAACGGGACTCTTTTGTTACGGCAGATGTTCTCGGCGGAATCGTTGACCTCGCCGCATCCCGGCTTCCCGGAGCTGTTTCAGACGGGGGAGACTTATCACGGAATGGGGCTTGTGGATCACCAGCATCCGCATAATGTCTTTGCGGAGCTTTCGGCCTTGTACATGCTGCCGCTCTCGGGAAAAATCTCGTGGGAATTGTATGGCGGGCCATCGGCGGAGCCGGCGCTGGGCCCGGTCACCTATATCCATCGCGCCTCCGCTTCGGAGTTGCCGCTGGCGCCGCTCAGTCACCATTTACAAGACTCTACGCACACCAGCTTCGGAGTGGTGACCACGGGCTTTGTGATCGACCGCTTGAAGCTCGAAGCCTCAGCGTTTAACGGACGAGAGCCCAATGAAGAACGCTGGAGCATACAGTTCGCAGCTCTGGATTCCTGGTCCGGTCGGGTGAGCGTGGCGCCAACGCGCGATTGGACCGCGCAATACAGCATTGGAAGGCTGGAACATCCCGAAGCTCTCGAGGCCGGGAGCCAGTGGCGGCAGACGGCTTCGCTCGAATTCGACAAGCCGCTGGCAGCGGGGAATTGGGCAACGTCGCTGGTGTGGGGGCGCGTACACAAGATCGCGACCGGCGCCAACCTCAACGGATATCTGCTGGAATCCACACTGAACTTTCTGCGGCGCGACTATGCATTCACCCGGCTGGAACTGGTGGACAAAGACGAACTATTTCCCCAGGCTCTGGTGCATCCTGCTTATCGAATCGGCGCCTACACTTTCGGAGGGGAGCGCGATCTGGTGCAGAATCACGCGTGGCAACTGGGGTTGGGCGCGGATGTTACGTTCTACTCCAAGCCCTCCGCGCTGGATGCGGCTTATGGAAATCGTCCCGTTTCGTTTCAGGTCTTTCTGCGGGCGCGCCCAGGACTGCACTCAGGCGAGCACCATCACTAGTACACGAAGAACTGTATTGCCTAGGAGGGTTCTGCCCGAGAAACTGCTCACTGCCTCTCGGCGATTGCGGGAGAATGGGATCAATGCGGCGGGCCCTGAGAACACTGCGGGCGGTGCAGTGGGGGATGTTGGGCAGCATTCTCCTCTATGCTGTCGTGGGTGAAGTTCTGGGTTCTGGCGGCAGAGCCGTGAATCCCTCCCTCAGTTATTTTTTTTCCACAGCCAGCGTGGCTATTGTGGGCGTGATCTTCGTGGTCCGGCGCACTCTGGTGTTGCGCTCCGCGGAAACCCTGGCAATTCACCCCGACGATCTGGCTACTCTGCGCCATTGGAGGAGCGGTTACGTCGTGACTTATGCGTTCTGCGAGGCTCTGGCATTGTTTGGTTTGATCCAGCGCTTCATGGGCTTCAATCTGGAGCAGAGCTTGCCGTATTACGTTGGCGGCGCTGTGCTGCTCTTGTTTTTCGGTCCAAAAGAACCGGTGGCCGCCTGAGTCCCGGGGGATTCGCCAGTAATCGATCGACAGTCACGCTAATGCAAAAACCTGCATCTTGACTCCGCGACTAAGAGGAATAGAATGGCCCCTACTTGTGGGGTTCCCTCGCCCCCACGAAACCGGACAGGCCATCCACTCTGCTGGAAACGCCCAGCATCGTTCTTAAGGAGACCTCCCATGGCGCAAGACCCCACTCTGCGTACCACAGCTCATCTGAACTCAACCGTGGAAAAGAAGCTTCTCGGCTACGCCGCCCTGGCGAGCGCGACCGGGGTAGGAGTCCTCGCCCTGGCTGCGCCGGCGGAAGCAACAATTGTATATACGCCGACGCATCAGACGATCGCCCCCAATTCGACTCTTCAACTAGATTTGAATGGCGATGGCATCAACGATTTCCGTTTCTTAAATCGTTTCAGTGGACCGGCGAGAAGAGCGACTTTCTCGACCCTAACGGCGGCTGCTCTGATTGAATATCCGGACGTTTCAAGCAACCATATTTGGGGCAACTCAAATTTTGACGTATCCGTGCTGCCTCCGGGTATTGTTGTCGGCCCGAAAGGGAAGTTCGTGGGAAATCACAGCGTCATGGGAGCAGCCAGCGAGCTCAATGGCGGTCCGCCCATGTACCACGGACCATGGGCCCCGCCGGGGGGCTCCATAAAGAGCCGTTACGTTGGCCTGAAGTTTGTCATTAATGGCCAGGTCCATTTCGGTTGGGCGCGGCTCAGCGTGGAAATACGGCCGGCCAGGAATGGCGGGGCACAAGCTGTGCTCACCGGCTACGCCTACGAGACTGTGGCGAATAAGGGTATCGAAGCCGGTAAGACTTCAGGTCCGGAGGTCGCCTCCGCACAGCCCGCGACTCTTGGCCACCTGGCGATGGGAGCGGCAGGCCTGTTTGCGCGGCGAAGGGAAAACGATTTAGTTAATTAGAACTGCGGGGTTGCCAAGGGCGGGATCTGGGAGCCTTCCTGCCCTGGCAACTGCCTCAAAAGCCACGTACGTCTACGCCTTGATGTGGCAACTCGCCATGCCGCGCTTCTCGAGATACTGCTGGTGATAATCCTCGGCGGGATAAAACGTCACGGCGGGGACGATCTGCGTGACAATTGGTTTGGAGAAGCGCCGGGCTTTCTCCAGTGATTCCTTTGAGGCTTGCGCCGCCCGCTGCTGCTCGGGCGTGTGAAAGAAAATTGCGGAGCGGTACTGCGTGCCCCAGTCCGGACCCTGCCGGTTGAGTTGCGTGGGGTCGTGGTTCTCCCAGAAAACTTTCAGCAGATCCTCGTAGCGAACCTGCGCCGGATCGAAATCCACTTCCACCGCTTCGGCGTGGCCGGTGCGGTCAGTGCAAACATCCTTGTAAGTGGGATTGTCGGTGCTCCCGCCGGTGTAGCCGACGCGCGTCGCCAGCACGCCTGGCATCGCCCGGAACGTAGCTTCCACTCCCCAGAAACATCCCGCTGCAAATGTGGCTTTCTCCATCTTGATCTTGCTCCTCGTTCCTCGTAGCGCCGGCGTCCCGGCGGCTGTCGAGCGGCCTCCCCGCCCACTTTGCTGGTGCATTCCATTAACGGTGCATTCCATTAGATGACGAATTCGCCAGAAAGTCACGCCCGGCCATCCAGACGCCTGTATAGCCTGCTTGGGCAATTGACGCTGGCAAACGATTCACGATAAAGTGCGTCCAAGGTTGTTGCAGGAGTTTTTCCCAGGGGGAGTCTGTGGTTCTGAGGTCCAGCCGCGCCAGAAGCATGCAGAAGTGTGCTCTCTGGCTGCTATTCGCGTTAGTAACGGCGCAGGCGGCGCTGGCCGTGCCCGCGAACTTCACTCCGCAACGGCGAGTCGGCTATCTCACCGGCGATCAATGGGAACCCGCGCTGGCCGCCGATGGCCGCGGACACATCTATATTTTGTTTCCGCAGTACGGCGCGGTAAGCGATTGTCCGGCCTGCACCGCTCCCACAATTGCCCTGATGGTCAGCAATGACAATGGAGTGTCGTGGGCAGCGCCCCGTTCGTTGCTGGTTTCCTCGACGGGGCAGTTTGATCCGCAGATTGTGGTCGATCCTGTGGATCACCAGACCCTTTACGCCTCCTGGCTGCAAAATAATAAACGCGATGTGATGGTGGCGCGCTCGCAGGATTTTGGCCGCTCCTGGTATTTCTCTGTGGCCGAGCGCTCGCGGAATAACAATAACAATAATACTAACGAAGAAGCGGACAAGCCCGTGCTGGCGGTGCACGGCGCCGACGTCTATGTGGGATTCAATCACGAGCAGAATTTTCTGGTAGCCGCTTCGCACGACTACGCACAAACGTTCGCTTCCGTAGCAGTGAATCCCGGAGCTGAGCCCGGCTGGTCCTTGGCAGGCGGAGCCGCTGTCGATGCGACTGGCGATGTCTACTTCTCCTGGACAGCGTATAGCCGGCGTGCATTGAGCACTCGCCCAGTTAGCATTTACGTGAGCCGCTCGGCGGATGCGGGACGCAGTTGGAACACCGTGCTGCTGGACGTTTCGGGCGCGCCTCCGGACTGTGCGGCCGAAGGTTGCGAGCCTGGCTATCTCGGTGCGCAAATTGCTCTGGCCTCCGATGCGGCGGGAACTCTCTACGCGCTGTGGAACGCGGGCGCGGCCAACGGCGGACCCGAGCGCATCTACTTTTCATCTTCCACCAGCGGCGGCGCGAGTTGGTCGGCTAAGGCCGACGTTTCTTTGGCCGATGCCTCGGCGGAACACTGCTTTCCCGCGATTACGGCAGGCGTGGCCGGCGATGTGCGCATCGCCTGGATGGACGCGCGCAATCTTACTCTGCAAAACCAACCTCTCTGGAACGTCTTCCAGCGCAGTTCGAGTAACGGCGGAGCGACCTGGTCGCCGGAGAATCAGCTCTCGGGTCCGGTGCGCGGCTACGACTACATTCTGCGGGAAGGTTTCCGCTTTCCTTTTGGCGACTACTTTTCCATCGCCATCGACAACCTTGGGACTACTCACGTAGTCTGGGGCGCGGGCCGCAATTACAAGTCTCCGGGCTCGATCTGGTACACTCGCGGGCGGTAACAAAGCAATTGCTGATTGTTGATTGCTGATCGTTGATTAAAGCCGCATCCAGGGGTTTTGATCAGCAAACGACAATTATCAATCAGCAATTCATAGTCGCAGTCTTTTCCTTTCATCCCGGTCTCAATTAAGCGGAGGTGTTTCCATGAGATTCATGGGAGTGAACCTGTGGGCGGTATTGGTAAGCGCTCTGGCCACCATGGTGGCCGGGTTCGTGTGGTACTCGCCGTTACTGTTCGCGCGGCCGTGGACCATCCTGATGGGCTACGATCCCGACGACAAAGCGAAGATGGCCGAGATGCAGAAGAGCGCGGGGCCGTCCTACATGCTGTCGCTGGTGGCCAGTCTCCTTTCCGCGGCGGTGCTGGGAAAAATCATTGTCATCGCCACCATCCACACGCCGTTGTACGGAATGAAAGTGGGACTTGCCGTGTGGCTGGGATTCGTGACCACGGTGCAGCTGACGAACTCCCTCTTCAGCCGGCAGCCCGCCAAACTGTACGCCATCAACACCGGCTATCAGCTCGTGTGCTACCTGGCGATGGGAGCGATCATGGGCGCGTGGCGGTAAGGAATCTGTCCGTCGGGGCTTGCCTCCTCGATGCGGGGTTGTGCCTCGCTGTGGATTCTCGGTCGTAATAATTCCAGGTGAGTCTGCTCGCGGCGTCTGCCATTCGTCGTGATGCGTCCAGTTTTGGGGTATACCCCCACCGGTCTTTCTTGGTGGAAGTCTTGCTGGGCGCGGGGTTTGGAAAAAATTGCCGGCAAAATACGTCTTCTAAAAGAGTTAGAGGCAAAATACGTCAAATGCAGGACTTAGGTATGGCCCTGGTGTGGCTGCATTTACCGTCAGTGCTTCGTCCATGATGAAGTGATTTTTTGGCGAGCGCAAGGTTAGATGTCACAACGGGGCTGTGGATTTCTTGAGAGCGGTGGTGAATCCGCCAAGTCGCCGCATGCGGCGGCGTGTCCCACCCGCCGAGAATCACGGCGGGATAGGGCAGTTTTTAGCTGTGGTCGCGCAAAGGTGAGGCAGCCCCCCCGACGTAAGTAACCTGCCACTATCGTGATAACGAAAAGCCCTAGGAGCCGCCAGACAACCAGACTCCAGGATTGCATACCGAACTCAGTCGTCGCCCCAGCTAGGTGGAGAAGCTTCGGGCCGACACTGCCAAAACCATGCCCGATGATCGTCATGCAGAGAACCAGAGCGAAACCGCACCATGCCGTTAGGCAGATCACGAAAACGCCGTTAGCGATTTTTCTCAACATGGCTTTCCTCACTTCGGCCGGCCTCAGACTTCCTCGAAAGAGAAGGACACGATGACGCGGTGGTTAAGCTGAATTGTGGTCCGATACTTTCTTCCACTGATGCTCTGATAGTCAAATGTGACCTTGTGCTCCGCGTTATAGGCACCTATCGTTTCGACGAGTCTCACTCTACCCATAGGGCTTATGTGGGGAATGTATCGTGCATCAGGCGGATGAGCCGGAACGTCGTTTGGCCGTGTGAAATGGTATCGCACATTCAACGCGACACCGTTTCCGATATTCTGTACTACGTAGCCGCCTTCGTTAGCGGCGGCGATGATATTCCCCACCGCTCCGTCCATCTCGAGAATGACATCAGCTCCTTCTCTCAGATCGCCCCACAGCGTAAGACAAGGCTTCGACATTCCCTCAGTTTGCTGTTGTGCCGCTTTTCGGATCTTCATCGTCTCGACTGCATAGCAAATGAGACCGATCAGAGCGAGAATCTGAACTCCCAACATCGCAGCTTGTATGCAGTCGCTCATCGTCGGTGTCGTTAGCGAATATCCTTAATGTCGGGAATGAATGCGGGCGGCGTTTTTGTTTTGTCGCAATAAGTCGGATACTTGACCAGCACCTTCTTGGCGAGCGTAGCGTCGTCCAAGTCATCGTATGCGCCGGGATAAAACGTGCGAACTTTCGCAGCGCACTCCTTGGCCGACATCTTCTCATTGCTGCCTCCATATTTCCTCGCGAGAGAGTCGTAATCGGTGGGAGGAATAGCGTCTTCCTTTATGCCGTGATCTTGTCGGTACTGGACTATCTGGTCATGCAGCGATTTCTGCTGCGGGTCAATCTCCCCAGTACATTCCTCCTCGGCTGCTGCGATTGCTGCATTCTCCTGCTCGGAAGTTGGATTGTTGGGAAGCCAATAGGGAGGGCAGACATCCCAAATGACTTCATTTGGATGTTCGACGTAGTCGGTCCACGGCGTATCGCCCTTCGTAGTGACTACCGTTCCCTTCTTAAGATCGGCGCCCTGCGGTGTTCCCGCCTTACACTTAGCGGTGGCTACCTTGGTGATTGCACAGCTATGAATCTTTCGAAGCCGATGTTCCGCGACTTTGTCTGTGTGATAACCGTAAAGGAGAACTCCGACTGCTCCCAGCGCAAGCAGAACCGCAGCAGCCGTCATCGCCCGGAATGCCCATTTACGTCCCCCTCCGAGCCAACCGACGAATCCAGCAACCGCTAAGATGACAACACTTGCTTCGAGCACTCTGTCCATCGCCCGGAATTTTACTCCACTTCGGAGTACAGGCATAGAAAAAGCGCCCAGCAAAGATGGCTGATGAGATATCCGCACCCGCTTCTGACGATCCTTTTTTTATTTCAGCTGCCGAATCCGCTCCTGCAGGAATCGGCGGGGTGGCCCGGGCTCTTGATCCCGCCGGCATCCAGTAGGCTGTGGGTGCCCTGACTCCGCTCAGGGCAGGCTCTTCGCGCACTTCGCGAAGGGTGGGTACCACTAACGTCTGAAGCACCGAAGCTACGCCACCGGTTTCCGGAACGAAATCTTCGTCCAACCTTCATTCACGCGCGCCGGCCCGGCTTCGTCCAAAAGATAGAAACGATAAATGCTGCACCACCTCAGAAAACCGAAACTCGGGCGGGTGGCCCGGGCTCTTGATCTCGCCGGCATCCAGTAGGCTGTGGGTGCCCTGACTCCGCTCAGAGTTTGTGACTTTTTTGGTGCGTTGGGTGGCGGGGCAGAGCTATAAGAATGCATGGGCCAGAGAGAGGGAGAAGCGGGAGAGTCTAAGCCGGCGGTGCGGTTGCGGGTACCGGAGCG
>Ga0307479_10000158_pt1 | contig 62991 bp, 45 predicted proteins | sample atmos_gasesECM4C_FD_203743 | JGI IMG/M metagenome (GOLD analysis project Ga0307479, IMG submission 203743) | Hardwood forest soil microbial communities from Morgan-Monroe State Forest, Indiana, United States - atmos_gasesECM4C_515 | ecosystem: Environmental > Terrestrial > Soil > Temperate... | reverse complement strand
CGCGAGGATCAGCGAGCCACTGCGTGCCGAAACGCTGGGGACGGTGCTCGTAAAGAGCGATGCGGTCTTCGAGGTAAGCGGCGTGCCACTTCGGAATGCGATTCTCTGCCGCACAGGCTTTAAGAAGTTGCAAGACGTGGTGCTGAAAGTCTGGTTCACCAATGGCATGCTGGGCAATCAGCCAAGCGGCCTCGGCTCCGTCCTTACCAGCGAGAGCTTCGGCGGGCCAGCCGTGTTGGGCGATGAGTTCGCGAAGGCGAGCGGCGTTCTTGACGTGGACGGCTTCCATCTGAGGGACATAGTGACCGCCCAGCCCGTTTGCGTCCTGAAGTTCCTGGCGGACTTGACGATCTTCCGCACGCATGGCCAGGAGTTCGAGGCGGAGGGAATCGATCAGCATCGTTTTGCAAGCGGCTACGGGGCGTGGGAGGCTGGGACACCGAGGTCGGCGATGTTGTCGCCTTTTTTTAGTGACGGTACTGCGTTGACGTGGAGGACGATCGCGGAAACGGGAGCGCGGGGCTCGGCGATGACCTTGCCAACGTAGTCGGTGATGCTGCCGAGTTTCATTCCAGCCGAGACGTAGGTGCCGCGCTTGACGAGGGGATACCAAATCCCGGGGCCTTCGGCCAGGACGTCTACCAACTTTTCGATCCAGACGGGATTTTCGACGGGATGCGCGTCGCCCGAGAGCATTTTTAGGGTGCGCATGGTGCTGAGAGTGCCGTTGACGAGGAGAGCGAGATCGTCGGGGTCGACGGTCCCGGCGTGGCCGGCTTCGACAACGATGGAGGGCTTGCCGCGGACAGCGGCGGTGTTATCGAGATAGCGGGTGGTGGCGGGATCAGTGGGGCGTTCGTGCCAGATGATGATGTGATCGAGGCCGAACGCGAGAACCATCTGCTTCGAGATTCGATCTTGTTCTTCCCTTCCCGTTGGTCCCCAGTAGGCGTAGGGGCGGAGACTTTCGTCGAGGTCGCCGCCGTGATAGTCGATGAGATAGTCGCAACGGTCAACGATTTCCTTGGTGATGAGGTAAGAGGTGCGCTCGGTTTGCGTGCCGTCGGGTTTGCCGGGATAGAAGCGGTTCATGCTTTTGTTGTCGATGGGATTGACGTGCGGGACTTTTTGCTCGAAGGACTGGATGTTGATGAGCGGAACGAGGACGACGGTGCCGGTCACTTGAGCGGGATCGAGAGCGGCGATGAGTTTTTCGATGGCGACGATGGAAACGTATTCGGTGCCGTGAGCACCGGAGACGAGGGCAAGAACTTTGCCGGGCTTGGCGCCGTTCACGACTACGACGGGAATGCTGGTAGCGGCGTCAACGCCAGCGGGAACTTCAAGGGTACCGGTGGATTTATCGCCGGGAGCGGCGGAGGCCGTGCCGACAGTGAATTTGGATTGCGCGGAGAGCGAACTGCAGTAAAGCAAGGCGAGAAATGTCGCTGCGAGAATCGAAGTGAGCGGACGCATCATTCACCTGCCGGTTTGGGCGCGGGCACTGGTGCCGGCGCGGGCTCGGATGGGCGCGCTGGAGTGGCATCGTCTTTGACGTAGTGGGCGTACCAGGCAAGATTGCGCTCCATGCGGTCCTTGATGTGAGAAGGCGTGGTGAAGCCGTGGTATTCGCCGGGATAAACGACGAGTTCGGTGGTGCGGCCAAGGCTCTTCAACGCTTGGTACATTTGCTCGCTGCCAAGAATCGGGACGTTCCAGTCGATGTCGCCACCCATGAAAAGAGTGGGAGTTGTGATGTTTTTGATGCGGTAGAACGGTGAGATTTTCTCCCACACGGCTTTGTTTTCCCAAGGGTAGCCGAGCTCGTAGAAATAATCCTTCTGGTATTGGTCGTGGCCGAAGCCGCTGGCGATAAGAGCTATGCTGGCGCCGGAGATGGCGCCTTTGAAACGCGTAGTTTGAGCGATGATGAAGTCGGTGGACATGCCACCGTAGGACCAGCCACCGACGCCGAGCTTGTCGGGATCAGCGATTCCTTGCGCGACAGCGTAATCGACCATGGCCATGTCGTCCTGAAAATCCTTGTTGCCCCAGTCGGCAAAAATGGCTTCGCAAAACTTCTGGCCGTAGCCGGAAGAGCCGCGCGGATTGGGAAGAAGGACGGCGTAGCCGTTGGCGGCGAAGAGTTGCGCGAGATGATAGAACGAAGCGGAGTATTGGCCGACGGGACCACCGTGAGGATTGAGCAACGTAGGGACTTTTTTGCCGGAGGTATAGTCCACGGGTTTGTAGAGATAGCCGGCAACGGAGGTACCGTCCTTGCTTTTGAAATGCACGTAATCGACTTGAGCGAGGCGAAGCTGGGAGAACAGGGCGTCATTCGTTTTGCTGAGGCGCGTGAGCTTGTTGTCATTGTAGAGGAAGACTTCATCGGGGCGATCGAGTGTGCTGATCTGCGCGGCGATTGAGCCATCTTTGCCAAGCGAATAATAATTCACGTTGACGAGGCCCTCGATGGGACGAGAAACTTCGCCGCCGGTCACAGCGATGCGGCCAAGAATCTGCTTGCCGTCATCGTCGGCAATGAAGTAGATCGAGCGGCCATCCGGCGAGAAGCGCGGGCGGCGAACGCTGCGGTCAAAAGCCAGTGTCAAAACTTTCGCTTCGCCACCGGTCGAGGGAGCTATAGCGAGATGGTGGGTGGCGTAGATCATGGCCTTGAGGTCGGTTTCGGTGACGAAAGCGATCCATTTGCCGTCGGGCGACCAAGAGGGAGCTCGGTCGGGGCCGGGATTGCTGGTGACTTGGGTGAGCTGGGCGCCTTTGTCGGAGTTGTCGGCAGCGACGACCCAAATATCTGTGTCGTAGTTGCGGTCGGGATCGGGAGTGCTGCGGTTGCTTGTGAACGCTAGCGACTTGCCGTCGGGGGACCAAGCGGGCTCGTTGTCGTCGAAATCGCCGGAAGTGATTTGAGTGAGCTTCTTGGAGACGACATCGAAAATGTAGAGGTGGTCGCGGCGGTGGTCGAGGTAGCCGACGGTGTCTTGCTTGAATTGCAGGCGGTCGACCACGAAAGGTGGCGGAGTTTTCGGCTTGGCAGGGGCGGGCTTGTCTTTATCTTTGGCGGCTTCGACGTCTTCGGGCTTAGGATCCTGGAGAATTAGAACGAGGCGCGTGCTATCCGGGGACCACTCGAAATCGTTGACGCCTTGCGCAACATCAGTGAGCTTTTGCGCTTCCCCACCGCGACGATCGAGCAGCCATACTTGGTTCTTGCCGCCGTTGCGCGCGGAGGTGAAGGCAAGATATTTTCCGTCGGGGCTCCAGCGGGGATGCGAGGAGGAAACGCCTTCGACGGTCATAGGAAGAGGATCGCCGCCGTGAGTCGAGACTACCCATAGGCGCTGCTCGTTTTTGTCTTCCTTGAGCATTCTCGTTCGCACGGCATACACGATCCACTGGCTATCGGGGCTCATCTCGGGCTGAGCAACATCGCGGATCTGGAAGTAGTCGTCGATAGTGATGTTGCGCGGAGCGGAGGGAGCAGCGGAAGGAGCTTTCGAAGCAATTTCTTGGGCGACCGTGGGAGACGAAAGGCCTAGAGCGAAGGACACTAACACCGTGCAGCCACTGACTTTCATGCGGGTAACTCCTCAGAAAAAAGATGGAACCGAAACCGGGGGCGTAGTGTAGCAGAGAGAGCCCGAGGATGATTGAAAAAAAGCGCGCGCGACCTGCGCGGGCTTTGCGAGTGACATGAAACGACGAACAAATCAGCTATTCATAGCGCAAGGCTATTAGTGGATCGAGTTTAGAAGCGCGATAGGCCGGCAAAAAACTAGCGAGCGCGGCGACCGCAGACAGAGTGACAACAGCCAAAACAAGCGTGAGTGGATCGCGCGGTTTCAACCCAAAGAGCATGGACTTGGCGGCTTGCGCGGTGCCAAGCGCCAAACCGATGCCAATCACCAAGCCCGTGACGGTGAGCACCGTCGCTTCGCTAAGAATCATTCTCAGGACGTCGAAGCGTTCTGCGCCAATGGCCATGCGGATTCCAATTTCCTTGGTGCGCTGGATCACCATGTACGACATCACGCCGTAGAGTCCAATGGCAGCGAGGAGCGCGGCCAAGAATCCGAAGAAGCCGGAAAGCGTGGCCATCAATTCATCTTGCAGCAGAGAGTTTTGAATGCGCGTCTTGAAAACCAAGAATTCAAGGTCGATGCCGGGATTCACGTCGGCAATGGTTTCTTTCATGGAAGCGATGAGGCTCGTTAAAGGGAGCGACGAGCGAATGAGGATTTGATCGTCGGGGGCCGGTTTTTCCTGCTGCGTTGCGGGGAAATACATGAACGGCAAAAATTCCTCGTGCATGTCCTGAAACTTGTTATCGGCTGTGACTCCGACGATTTCATAGAGAGGGCGGGGCTTTCCGGGCGGTTCGTGTATGCGGAAGCGCTTGCCAAGGGGATCGGCGCCTTTAAGAATTTTGCGCGCAAAAGCCTGATTCACCATGGCGACTTTGACCGAAGTGGCGGTGTCGCGGTCATCAAAATCACGCCCGGCCAGGAGGGGTGTTCCAACAGTTTTAAAATAACCGGGGCCGAGATAGTTTAGCCACGCGACACCTGCGTCTTGGTCAGAACCCTCGGTGAGGATGTCTTCATTCCAGGTGCTTCCGCCAAAGGGGACGAGCATGGCATGGGCGGCGGACTCCACGCCAGGGATGGCCTGCACGCGCTTGACGAGGTCGCGTTTGTATTCGGTATAGCGCTCCTCAGGGATCTGCAGACGCCCGAAATCGACGCTAGTAACGAGGATTCCGGTCTGCCGGAATCCAACATTCAGCGTCGTCAAGTTGCGCAAACTGCGAACAAAAAGCAGCGCACCCATCAACAAGACGACGGAGAGCCCGACCTGCGAGACGATGAGAATGCGCCGCAAGCTGAAACGCTCACGGCCGCCCGTGGCTCCCCGGCTCCCGGACTGGAGCAAGGTGGCGGGCTCGGCGCGCGTGGCACGGAGAGCAGGAGCCAGCCCGAAGGAGACAGTGGTTAGGGCCGCGAGTCCAGTCGTGAAGGCCAGGACGCGCCAGTCCATCCCGAGATCGAGAAACACCTGATTTTGCGGCGTGCTGATGAAAGCCACTAGCATGCGGCTGATCGCGAACGCCAAGAATAATCCGCAGATGGACCCAGCCACCGCGAGCAAAAGGCTCTCTGAGAGCAGCTCGCGAACCATTCGCCAACGGGTGGCTCCGAGCGCCCGCCGGATGGTGATTTGCCGTTCCCGAGCGCTGGCGCGTGCGAGCATCAAGTTCGCCAAGTTGGCGCAGGCAATGAGCAACACCAGTCCGGAGATTCCAAGAAGGAGCCACAGGGACGTCTCGGAGTCCCGGCGCAGTTCGGAGAATCCGGTGCTGGCAGAAAACGCACCGAGCTTGTAAGCCAGATACTTCTTCGACGCTTCGGCGTCATAAACGGGAGGAATGGTTTCTTGCAGAATGGCGGGCGTTGCCGTGAGGATTTGCGTGTTGGCGCGGCCAATGGTCCAACCAGGCTTCAAACGGCCGATGGAAGCAAGCCACCAAGCATGGCGGAGCGTAAGACGATTGTTGCGCGGGTTGAGGATGGGGTCGACGCAGATGGGCACGGCAACGTCATAGGTGTCGCCAATCGAAATGCCGTTGAAACCCAGCGGCGTAACGCCGATCACCTGAAAGGAAATGCCATCCAGGGTCACCCGCTTCCCGACAATAGATGGGTCCGCGGCAAAGTTTTGCTGCCAGAACGCGTAGCTGATATTTGCTCCCCCGGCAGCGCAACCCGGCCGATCGTCTTCCGGACCAAGCAGCCTCCCCAGAATTGGTTCGATGCCAAGGACGTGAAAGAAATCGCCGCTGACGCGGATGCCTTTTGCTTTGCGGACTTCCCCACCGGTGGCCAGATTAAATCGCTGGTCGGACCAGACGGCGATTTCGGCGAAGCCTTCCTGGCGCTTACGAATCTGCTCCCACATGGCAAAGGTGAGCTGGGAATACTGGCTGGAGAACTGGCCGGAGCCCCAGTTGCGGTCCGCGATCCGGATGGTTCCCAACTCTTCGGGATTCTTGACGGGAATGGTGCGAAGGCGAATGGAATCAATGAGCTGGAAGATGGCGGTGTTGGCCCCGATCCCGAGAGCCAGGGTTAAGATGGCGACGAAGGTGAAGCCAGGACTGAGACGGAGAAACCGAAAAGCGTGGCGAAGGTCGCGCCAGAACGAGTTCATAGCATCCCCCTGAGTGTATCAGACGACTAGAGAGCCCCAATGTCACGTTGAAAGACCACCCAAAAGCGCCCATCCGTGGACATTATCCCGGAGGCGAGGGACGGCCCGCCGAGCCTCTTTAGGAACCCGTGGAGCGATTTTGGTTGAGAAAATCGGCGACAATCCACGCCGCTCCGGTAATTGCCAGATTCTGCGCGTTGCCGGCCCAATTCATCAGCTTATGCGGATCAACAAAAGGCGCTGGCAGCCATACCAGTAAACCGAAACCGATCAACATCGCTGTAAGCAAGCGAGCCGCTAGAAGTGCCGAAGGTCCTGAAAGTATCGCGATGGCCGCGAGCGCCAACGCAATCGTGGTCGTTATTGCCCAGAACATTTGTCCCGGAGGAATCCACTTTGGAACGAAGCTTGCCGTTCCAGAAAGATAAAACAGTTGTTCGAGCGTGAAGGAAATGACGCAGATTCCAAAAAATATGTATCCCAGCCGAGCCGCCTTTGGCGCTGGTTCCGAAGCGCTCCGGCCAACCGACGCGTAAACGATCAGCGCCCCCGAGACCAGAGAAAACTGCTCGAAAAAGTTGCCCCAACGGTCATAAATTTTCGGTTCCGCAACGATGTGCGGCACCCACATCAAAGCAAAGAAAAGATAAAGAGCGCCTAATGCGAAGGCCCCGGCTCGCGCCCTTCTTGGCCATTGGATCGCTACGCCCCCAAAGAGCTCCATCGCCGCGACAACGTAAACGAGAATCTCGCGGTGAGGAACGTTCCCCAGCGCCCGGATCTGTTGCCAACCGTTAAAGTCGTGCCAAACCAAAGTGATGACGCCAAAAGCGACGGCGGCCAATCCATACACATGGCGTCCGAGATTGTGTCTCATCGTCTCATTCTCGTAATGTTTGAAGACGGCGGTGCTAACGCCGATAGGCTTTGGCAATATCAGACGTAAAGCAAGAGCGGACGTCGCGCTAGAAAAAGCACCAAAAACGGAGACCCCAAATTCATTAACCGGGAGGGAGCCCCCGCCCGGGCAAGCGTCCCATGAGGCATGCTTCAGGGAAACTGTCGCGCGGGCTGCGGTTTGGGCAAGGGTTTTCGCGGGATCATTTCTTCGCGGTTGGCGGTCATGTAGACGAAGGAGGCAACGATGACGGCCATCTGCTTCATGTCGGGTTCCTGGATGCGCTCGTAGACGTCCATGTTGGAGTGGTGCGTGCGGGTATCGTAGTCCAGCGGATCCTGGATGAACTGAAAGCCTGGGAGGCCGACGGCGTTGAAGGAAAGGTGATCGGTTCCTCCGGTGTTGCGGATGGTGAGGGTGGTCATACCGAGGTCGTGAAAGGGTTCCATCCACGAGGAGAAGATGGGAGCCACCATTTCGTTGCCCTGCAAATAGACGCCCCGAATCTTGCCGGTGCCATTGTCAACGTTGTAGTAAGCGTCGAGCTTGGCGTGCTCGGGTGTTGGCTTCATGACTTCGGGATCGGCGAAGTGCTGTTTGACGTAGGCGCGCGAGCCTAGCAAGCCCTCCTCTTCGCCGGTCCATAGGCCGATGCGGACAGTGCGCCGCATCTTGAGGCCGGCGGTCTTGAGAATGCGGATGGCTTCGAGCATGACGGCGGAGCCTGCACCGTTGTCGGTGGCGCCGGTTCCTCCGTGCCAGGAATCGAAGTGCGCGCCGAGCATGACAACTTCGTCAGCTTTGGCTTTGTCCGTGCCGGGGATTTCGCCGATGATGTTGAAGGAATTCAAGTCGTCGTCGTAGAACTTGTTCTGGATATCGAGCTGCAGGGTGACAGGAACTTTTTTCTCGAGCATGCGAACGATGCGGCCGTAGTTCTCGCTGGCCACGGCAATGCGCGGAGGAGCGGGGGGATCTTTCTCTTTATCGCGGCCACCTCCTTGTTGAACGAAGACTGTTCCATCATCACCACGCGAAGGTTCGATCCAAGCAGCGACGCCTTCGTCGACTAGGAATTTCTGTATCTTGAGATTTAGTTCGCGCTGAGCGCGGAATTGGGCGAAGCGATCTTCAGGATTCTGCGCTGTTGGCACCGGCTGAGTAGCGAGATCGGCTAACTCGGCGTCGGTGTAGCGGTGCGCTTGGGGCTCGAAGCGCTCGGGATTTTCGGGGACGGCGGCGGTGAAGACAAACTTTCCTTTGAGCTGGCCGCGGTACTTGGCCAGGTCTTCTTCTTTGGCGATTAGGGCGAAGACGGCGTCGGCGGTTATCGGACCATTGGTGCCAGGGGTCCAGGCTTTGGGATAGGCAATCAGGGGAAACGGACGGGGTGAAATGACTTGCGCGGAGAAGCGTTCGTTGGACCAACCCCGTCCGAAGGGGCCCCACGGCTCGAGATGGACGTTAGCGAGCTGCCACTCCTTCATCTTGCCAGTAGTCCAGTTGGCAGCTTCCTTGACGTTTGGGGAGTTCGTCAGGCGCGGGCCGTAGACATCGCTGAGGTAGCTAATAATGTCCATCACTTGGGAATGATTGAGGCCTTCATCCTTAATTTCATGGATGCCGTAGAGATCCGCTTGGCTGGGCGCTTGCGCCGCCAAGGGCAAAACGGCCACCAACAACACCAACACTGCCAACGCACTCGCGTACTTTCGCACTATCGTCCTCCGGCTATGATTTTTGGATACATGCTGGTCTGAAAATCGCTTGGGGAAGCACTCGCTCCCATGGGACGCGCCCGCGCTGAAAACCGTTTCATTTTGCTCCCTAGCAACTTACTTTTGCCAGTGAAATGAGAATCGTGCAAGCCTCGAAGAATCGCGTTGACGTTGGGAATTGCGCCCGGTGCGCAGTAATGGTTAGAATTGTGGGCGGTCCTGAGCAGGAATTCAGCCGAACTGTTTAAGGAGGCCGAATGCGGACCACTACCCGGCACTTTGGAATTTTTGCGGCTTTCCTCGTCTGCGCATCAACCGTTTTCGGTCAAACAAATCCGCCGCCGTTCGACGCGCGAGAGATGGTAACGCACGAGCCGCACACACTCACGAAACCAGCCGAGCGCAATGCAGCGCTCGATCTTCTGGACCGCGCCAAGCAAAACTACAATCTGCACGACATCACGACTCCCTACGCGCTCAAAGTTTCGTTTGAAACGAACGGCACAACACAGAGCGAGGGCGTGGGAGCGATGGAAGAAGTTTCCGACGGAGGTTCGCACTGGCGGTGGACAGCACAACTGCAGGATTCACGGGTCATTCGAATCGGCACCGGCGGGCGCGTCTATGGCACGAGCCCTTTAGAACCAATACCTTTGCGGATTCAAATGCTGCGTTCCGCGCTGCACTGGCCGATCATGCGCAGCCCGGGCATGTCTACGATTCGCGCCGCAAATGTCGAGCGCGACGGCAAGCAGATGTCGTGCCTGCTGCTCAGCGGCTCCATACCTCCAAATCCCGCGCCACGCGCGTGGGTGGAAACCGAATTTTGCATCGATCCGGTGACCGGCCTTCTCGAAACGTGGTCTGAAGCGCCTGGAATTTACACCGTGTACGATTACGCCGGCGCTGCGGAATTTCACGGCCACACTCTTCCGCGGCAACTTTCCATTTTCGAAGATGGGCGGCTTGCCGTTCAGGCCCGCGTGGAAAGCCTTGAAGGCGTTCAGGGCCTCGACGCGAACCTCTTCAAGCCAGCGCCGGAAATGGTTGACGAGGGCGGATCGTTCACGCTGGCATCGCCCAACCGCTTTCCCATGCGCGTCGATCCTTCCGATGCGCCGACTTCAAGTTTCTTCCAGCCGGTGATCGTTCACGCGATCCTGGACGCTGAACAGGGCCGCGTGCTGGACGCGGAAACGCTGCAGAATTCCGACAAGGAATTGAGCCGCGCGGCGATCGATTTGGCGAGGAGTACTTCCTTCCCGCCATCGGGATTTCAGCAGGAAGTTTTTATCAACGTGCAGTTTCACATGCCTGCCGAGGTTGTGGGCGGCCCGCCAATATTCCACTCTCCGGTGGTTTGGGTGATTTGGGAACATCGGGGCAGAGTGCGCCCTGTGAAAAGGACGACACACTAGACGAAAGCGTCCCGTTTCCTGGATGCTCTTCAGAAGATCTCCTTCTACCGAATCAGAAACGGAGTGGAAGTCGTGAACGCCGCTATTCGCCCGATTTCGGGGGCGGTTGAGGGTGAGCCGGAGTCGAGTCGCCGTTCACGTAATGACCGTACCAGGCGAGGTAGCGTTCGAGGCGGTCTTTGATGTGAGAGGGCGTCTTGAATTCGTGGTATTCGCCGGGGTAAACCACGAGTTCGGTGGGACGACCGAGGCTTTTAAGAGCCTGATACATTTGCTCGCCGCCGAGAATGGGGACGTTCCAGTCGATATCGCCGCCCATGAAGAGGGTGGGCGTGGTGATGTTGTTGACGCGATAGAACGGAGAGAGTCGTTCCCAGACGGCTTTGTTCTCCCAGGGGTTGCCGAGTTCTGTCTCATAGTCCCTCTGGTACTGGTCGTGGCCGTAATAGCTGATAAAGAGGCCGCTGCCTGCGCCAGAGATGGCGGCTTTAAAGCGGTTGGTTTGCGCGATGATGAAGTCCGTTGAGATGCCCCCATACGACCAGCCACCGACGGCGAGCTTGGCTGGGTCGGCGATGCCCTGATCGATGGCGTAGTCGACCATGGCCATGTCGTCCTGATAGTCCTTGTTGCCCCAATCCGCCCAGATGGCTTTGGCAAAGTCCTGGCTGTAGCCCGAGGAGCCTCGCGGGTTTGGGAAGAGGACGACGTAGGCGTTGGCGGCAAGGAGTTGCGGCAGATGGTCGAATTCGGCGTAGTAGGCCCAAACGGGGCCTCCATGGGGACGTAGGATGGTGGCGTACTTCTTACCTGGAACGTAATCGAGCGGCCTATAAAGATAGCCGGAGACGGTCGTGCCGTCTTTGCTTTTGAAGTGGATGTACTCGCCATGGGTAAGCCTGAGCTGGCTCATTAGGGCGTCGTTGGTGTGGGTGATGGGAGCGAGCTTGCCATCGGCGAGGGTGTAGAGCTCGTCGGGGCGGTCGATGGTGGCGATCTGGGCGACGAGGTCTCCGGTCTTGCCGAGAGAATAGTCGTTGACCATAAGGCGGCCGGCAATTGGGCGGGTAATCTCTCCTCCGGTAGCCGGGACGCGACAGACATTCTGGGTGCCGTCATCGTCGGCGATGAAATAGATGAACTTGCCGTCGGGGGAAAAGCGCGGGGCGGTTACCATACGATCGAGAGCTAGAGTGAGGATCTTGGCTTCGCCGCCGATGGCGGGAGCGATCGCCAAGTGCTTGGTAGCGTAGTCGAAGAGGTGGGAATCGAGCTGGGTAACATAGGCGATCCACTTGCCGTCGGGAGACCAAGCGGGTGAGCTATCCGCGCCGGGATTGGTGGTGACTTGAGCAAGGTGGGCGCCTTTGTCGGTGTTGTTGGCCGCTACCGCCCAGATGTCGGTGTTGTAGGTGGCATCGGGGTCAGGCTTCGAGCGGTTGCTGGTGAAAGCCAAAGATTTGCCATCGGGGGACCAGGCAGGCTCGGAGTCATCGTAGTCGCCGGAGGTAATCTGAGCGAGGGATTTTGCCGCTAAGTCGAACACGTAGAGATGAGTACGACGGCGATCGAGGTAGCCTACTTCGTCGAGTTTGAACTGCAGACGATCGATGACCCAAGGCTTTTGCGCCTTGGACTTCTTCTCCTTCTCGGCAGTCGCGCTGTTTTTCAGGGACTTTTCTTTGGCTTCGGCGAGTTCCTCAGGGCTGGCATCGCGCAGTATCAGAACAAATTGTCGGCCGTCGGGTGACCAGGCGAAGTCTTCGACGTCCTGCGGCGTGTCTGTGAGCCGCGCGGCCTCTCCGCCAAGCCGATTTAGCAGCCAAACTTGGGTCTGGCCTTCGCCACGGGCGGAAAGGAAAGCGATGAACTTGCCATCGGGGCTCCAACGCGCGTGAGAAGAGGAAACGCCTTCCGCCGTTAATGCCAGAAGCGCCCCACCGGAGGTTGAAGCCATCCAGATGCGCTCTTCGTTCTTATCGTCTTTGAGGAGAGCGCTCTTGACGGTGTAAGTGACCCACTTCGCGTCGGGGCTGAGTTGCGGGTCGCGAACCTCGCGGATTTGGAAGTAGTCGTCAATGGTGATGGCACGGGGAGCGGGCTGCTGCGCAAAGGCGAGTGGGGCGAGTACCAAAACTGTCGACAGAACACAGAGACGGAACGAAAGCTTCATTCGCGAGGACCTCTAGAGAGTGTGAGAGCAAGGAGCAAACGAAAAAGTTTAACACAAGCGCTCCGATGTAGGCGCCGCGAGCGGAGAATTGGAGAGCAGGAACGGAGGCGCGCGATCGATGGCCTCCGGAGTAGTACGAGTGTGGTTAGCGCGGCCGAAAATATTTTCGCTTAGGCGCATTTTCTTCTTGCATGCGGCGGCGACTCTTGTATTCTGCGAATGCGGACTCGCTTTACCGCAGCGGCGAGAGCGAGTTTCCCTTAGGAGGACGAGAGTAAAAATTGAGTTCTTTATCGCTTCCTACCCAGCTACCTTCCCGAGTCATCCCAACAACGAGAAAGAGAGTTGCTAAGCTCACGCTCTGGCCGCTTGTGGCGGCCACGTTTTTCATGGTGTCTGGCGGCACCTACGGCACGGAAGAAATTATTCACGGCGCCGGGTATGGGCACGGGATTTTGATCTTGTTGTTCCTGCCGTTGCTATGGTGCTTGCCTACGGCGTTCATGATCGGCGAGCTTTCGAGCGCGTTGCCGCAAGAAGGCGGGTACTACGCTTGGGTGCGACGCGGGTTGGGAAATTTCTGGGGCTTTCAGGAAGCGTGGCTCTCGCTGGCCGCCAGCATCTTTGATATGGCGATCTACCCGACGCTCTTTGTCTTCTACTTGAAGCAGATGTCGCCGTGGTTTGGCGCGGGGAATCACGGAGTCTACGCCGGACTGTTTGTGGTAGCAACCTGCGCGATCTTGAATCTTGCGGGAATTCGCGTGGTGGGAATCACATCGTTGTGGCTCTTCTTCCTGCTGTCGGCGCCGTTCGCGTTGATGGTGGTGATGGCGCCATTCAAGATGGGAGCGCTGGCAGAAGCGCACGCCGCACCGGCGGCTGCCGGGCTGGGCTTGCTCGGCGGAGTGCTGGTGGCGATGTGGAATTACATGGGCTGGGATAACGCCTCGACCATCGCGCAGGAAGTCGAACGGCCGCAAAGGACTTATCCGCGGGCTATGATTGCCGCCGTCGTGTTGGTGGCACTGACCTACGTGCTGCCGTTTGTGGCGGTGTATTTGACGGGGATTCCTGCTTCCATATTTGGCGAAGACGGCTCGTGGGCAACCGTTGCGGGGATCGTCGGCGGGAAGCTCCTGGGATTCGAATGGCTGAAGTTCCTGATCGTCCTGGGCGGGATGATGAGCGCGTTCGGGATGTTCAATGCCTTGGTGCTCAGCTATTCGCGACTGCCGCTGGCGATGGCGCGAGACGGCATGTTGCCGAAGTTCTTTGGCAAGCTAAGCGCAAGAACTCAAGCGCCCTGGGTGTCCATCCTCTTCTGTGCGACCTGCTGGGGGCTGTGCTTGGGGCTGGGGTTCAGGCGGCTTATAACGCTGGACATTATGCTTTACGGGCTCAGCTTGATGCTGGAGTTCGTGACGCTGGTGGCGTTGCGCATTCGCGAGCCGGAGTTGAAGCGCGGATTCCGCGTGCCCGGCGGGCTAACCGGCGCGATTTCCTGCGGGATATTCCCGCTGCTGCTGCTGAGCCTGGCAATGGTAGAAAGCAACCAGGAAACCGTGCTGGGGTTAAACGGGCTGCTGTTTGGCGTGCTCATTATCATGGCCGGCTTCCTGACCTACTTCGTTACCGGGAAATTGAAGATTCGCAAAACCAATCCGGTTATGGTGGAAGAAATCGAAGAGTTGGAAACAGCGTAGGCGATTCTCATCTTTAACGATTCCCTGCCGCCCGGTTCGGAAGAGCCGGGCGTTTTTTTATGCGGCTGGGATATACTCAACGGTCTTTGAAGATGCTTGCCCTCTATCAGGAGATTCCAAACGTGAAATCGCCCCGTAGTACTTTCGCAGCTCTAGCGGTTCTATTCGCACTCACTGTTTCGGTTAGGTTATTTGCCGGACCAGAGGCGCCAAAACAGTTCGATCCAAAATTATTTCAAGAGCTGCGGTGGCGGCTGATCGGGCCGTCGCGAGGAGGGCGAACTTCGGGAGTGACGGGTGTGCGCGGCCAGCCGGAAGTCTTCTACTTCGGAAGCGTGGGCGGGGGCGTTTGGAAAACGAATGATGCGGGACGAACTTGGAACCCCATCTTCGATTCGCAGCCGGTGGCGTCGATTGGAGCGATTGCCGTTGCGCCGTCCGATTCGAACGTAATTTACGTGGGGTCGGGCGAAGCCGACATGCGGTCGTCGATTTCCTGCGGGAATGGGATGTACAAGTCCACGGATGCCGGGAAAACTTGGGCGCATATCGGGCTGGAGGATTCGCGGCAGATTGGTCGAATCATCGTGGACCCGCGAGACACGAACAAGGTTTTCGTGGCGGCGCTGGGCCATGCTTACGGACCGAACCAGCAGCGCGGCGTTTTTCGTTCGAAAGATGGTGGAAAGAGCTGGCAGAAAATCCTGTTTCACGACGAGAATACCGGCGCGATCGATCTGGCATTCGACCCCGGCAATCCAAAACTGCTTTACGCCTCGCTGTGGCAGACGCGAAGGCCGCCGTGGAGCATCTACGCACCTTCCTACGGACCGGGCAGCGGGTTATATCGTTCGAATGACGGGGGCGATCATTGGGAGCAGGTCAGCGGGCAGGGACTTCCGTCGGAAGGTCTGGGGCGGATTGGGATTGCGTTTGCGCCGAGCAATCCGAAGCGGATTTATTTGATTGTGGATGCCAAAGAGGGAGGGCTCTATCGTTCCGACAACAACGGGCAGAGCTGGCAGCGCGTTTCAAATGACCGCAGGATCTGGGGACGCGGATGGTACTTCGGAGAAGTCAGCGTGGATCCGAAAGATCCTGACACCTTGTACCTGCCGAATACCACAACGTACCAATCGCACGACGGAGGGAAAACGTTTACGGCATTCAAAGGCGCGCCGGGAGGCGACGACTACCACGAACTGTGGATTGATCCCGACGAGCCGCGGCGAATGGCGCTCAGCAGCGATCAAGGAACGATTGTGACGCGCAACGGCGGGGAGACCTGGAGTTCCTGGTACAACCAGCCAACGGCACAGTTCTATCACGTGGCGACGGATGATCAGTTTCCTTACTGGGTGTACGGAGCGCAGCAGGACAGCAACGCGATAGCTACGCCCAGCCGCAGCCGCTACAGTTCATTGAACTTTCACGATTGGCGGCCGATGGATGCGGGAGGCGAGAACGGTTATATCGCCCCGGATCCTCTGAATCCAGGCGTGGTGTTTGGCGGCACGGTCGCGCGACAGGATTTCAGCGACGAACAAGTGCAGGAACTGCCGCCGCCGCTGGCGCATCCTGGCAAATACCGAAGCACCTGGACGCTGCCGCTCGTTTTTTCGCCCACGGATCCCCACGTGCTGTACTTCGGGTCGCAAGTGCTGTTCCGAACGGCGGACAGCGGAAGCTTGTGGCAAGTGATTAGTCCGGATTTAACGCGCGAAGATCCGGGAGCGCCGCCGAATCTGGACGCCGCGACGGCCGCGGATGTTCCGAAAGGCAAACGCCACGGAGTGATTTACACCATCGGACCGTCGTTTGTGAAAGCCGGGGAAATCTGGGCGGGCACGGACGATGGATTGATTCAACTGACGCAAGATGAAGGGAAAACCTGGGAAAATGTTACGCCACCGGAATTGACGCCTTGGAGCAAGGTGACGCAGATCCAAGCATCGTATTCCGACGCGGGGACGGCCTACGCGGCAGTGGACCGGCATCGGCTGGATGACTATCAGGCTTATCTCTATCGCACGCGGGATTTCGGCAAGACCTGGCAGCGCGTTTCGAATGGAATTCCTGAGGGCAGTTTCCTGAACTGTGTGCGGGAAGATCCCTATCGGAAAAGGTTGCTGTATGCGTGTACCGAAAGGGGTGTGTACGTTTCTTTCAATGACGGGGATGATTGGCAGTCTTTGCGACTCAATCTGCCGATGACTTCGGTGCGCGATCTAGTGGTGCACGAAAACGATTTGGTGGTGGCCACGTTCGGGCGCTCGTTTTGGATACTCGACGACGTGACGCCGCTGCGGGAGATGGATGCGCGGGTAGCTGCCGCCGATGTATGGCTCTTTCGGCCAGAAGCCGCGATTCGCAAACGGGCGCCTTCCGATCAAGGGACACCGGTGCCGATGGATGAAACGTTGGCTGCGAATCCGCCGGAGGGCGCGGTGCTGGATTATTTCTTGAGAGACAAGGCGTCTTCGCCCATCCAATTGGAGATTTTCGACTCGGAAGGAAAACTGGTGCGGCGATTCGCAAGCGATGAAGTCTTGAGCAAGACAAATCCAAACGACGTCCCCATCCAAATGGTGTGGGTGCAGGACCCGAAACCGCTTTTGGCGGAAGGGGGAATGCATCGATTTGTATGGGACCTTCATTATGCGTTGCCGAAGGGCGTGCGCAGATCGTTCTGGGGACCGGCAGGGCCGTCGGCGGTGCCCGGCGAATACACGGTGAAACTCACTGCGAATGGGAAAAGCACCACGCAGCCTTTGACAATCAAGCTCGATCCCCGCGTGAAAATGCCGCAAGACGCGCTGGTGCCTCAATTTGGGCTTGCGTGCAAACTCGCTGCACGTTGGGGCGAAGTGTCGGCGGCGGTCGAACAGGGCAGTGCGCTGCGAAAGCAGATCGACGCGCGCAAGAAAGAGGCGGCTGGCAATACCGAACTAACGGCGGCGCTGGAAAGTCTGGAAAAGAAGGTGGAATCGGCAATGGAGGCCGATAATGATGGCGGATTTGGGCTGTTTGGGCTGGCCGCGCCGGATAAAGAGCGCGCGGCACTTCCCCAAGTTGCGAGGGCATTAAGCGGGCTCTTGATGATTGTGGACAGCTCCGAGCTGGGGGTGACGCCTGATGCCGCAAGCGCAAGCGCGCGCTGGGAAGAAACGGCGCAGGACGCGCTGGCGCATTGGATGGCGTTAGAAAAGGAAGACTTGGCGAACGTCAATGGCTTGCTGGAAAAGGCCAAACTAAAGGACTTGGTGCTGGCTGAGAATTCGGTGTCGCACTAGCCAAATCTGTCGCTAAGAATCGTGTGTTGGTTGCTGAGTAGGGGCGCACCATGCTGCGCCCCTACTAGCACGCGCCTACCCCATGCAATCGGTCGCGGCCCGTATTGCGGGACGAATTTGGTATGCTGCTGTAAGTGCAAAAACCTGTCCGAATTGAATCTATCTCTCTAGCTGGGCTGCTCCCCGTGGCGTTTCTGGCGGCCGTGATTATTTCTGCTTCTCAGACTCCTTCACCGAATCCTTCGCAGAGCCAGCAACCAGCGCCAACGCAACCGCCGTCCCTGGCAACTCCTCCAGGGACCTCTTCGCCCGCAGGAGCGCCAGCTTCCCCATTAGGGGCAGCAACTCCGCAAGGTCGGCTCAACGTGGTCGTGCTGGATCCGGCGCATGGAGGAACGGACCCCGGTGCGCGGGGAACCGGAGGCATCCGCGAAAGCGAGATCGTGCTGGGCTTCGCGAGTGAAGTTCGACGCGCGCTGGAGCAGCAAAGCTTCCAAGTCGTCGAAACGCGGCAAGGAAATGAAAATCCTTCGTTCGACGATCGTTCGGCGATCGCCAATGCGCAGCGCGGAGCGGTCTTCGTAACCTTGCATGTTTCATCGACAGGATTGCCGGGCACGGTGCGTGTTTATGTGAATTCGGACTTGCCAACAGTCACGGATTCGAACGGTCTAATCCCGTGGGACCGTGCGCAAGCGCCGTTTCTGGGGCTGAGCCGCACGTTTGGCGATCTTGTTCAAGGATTTCTCGCGCAACGTTTTAAAGGTTCGCCGGAGACATCGCAAACCGCGAGCGTGCGCCAGCTGCGAACAACGGCGGCGCCGGCCATCGCTGTGGAAGTTTCCAGCGTGACGGTGGAGGACCGCGCCGAACTTGACCGCATGGCTGCGGGCGTGGCGGATGCCATCGCGCGGGGAGCGGCAGCTTTCAAGCCTTCCTATGTTGTTCCAAGTTCGCCGGGGGCGCTGCCGTGACGCCACGCTGGAAGTTTCTCTTGGCCGGCGGATTGATCTTCATCGTGCTGGCGGCCGCGATCTATTTTCCAATTCTGCGGAGAAGGATGAAGCGGGCCGCAAAGCTCCAGCAACAGAGCGAAGAACAGGCGCGGCGCGAATTGACGCAGCCGATAGCGATCAATCCGGGCGATCCGCGAGTGAAGACCAAGCTCTTCTGGGCCTCGGATACCATCGATGCCACGCTGGTACCGGTGACGGTGGAGCTGCCGCTTTCGAATGACCCGCTGCTGCGATCGAAACAAGTCTTGAACACGCTGCTGGCGGGGCCTGTGGATGCGGAGTTGCGCACGTTGCCGCCGGATGCTTTGCTGCTGGCGTTTTACCTGTTACCAGATGGAACGGCGATCGCGGATTTTTCCGAGGCGCTGGCGACTTCCATTCCCTCCGGAATCGCCAGCGAGCAGTTGGCCGTGGATTCCATCACGCGGACGCTGGAAGCCAATGTGCCGCAGGTCCAGCGGCTGAAGATTCTGATTCATGGGCAGGAAGTGGAGACGCTGGCGGGACATTTGGATTTGACGGGGACATTTTTGGTGCGTACCACACCAGTTCAAGCGCCGGTAACCTCTGCGCCCACTTCCGCGAGCGGGGATAAACCGGCGGCACCGGCAACCGATAAAACGCCAGTCCCCGCTCCCGCGGCTGGAGCGTTGACACCGGACAAAGCTCCCGGCAAACTGGCGCAACCCGGGGGCAAGCCGTAGAATTCATGAGCGCGGTAGCGAGAACCGCAGGAGGAATAGTGAGGGTTGACGGCCGAACTCCGGACCAGATGCGCCCGCTGAAGATCACGCCAGACTTTATTTCCACGGCGGAAGGCAGCGTACTCATCGAGTTGGGAAACACGCGGGTGATTTGCACGGCTACCGTGGATGACGGCGTTCCCAGCTTTCTAAAGGGCAGTGGCAAAGGCTGGGTGACGAGTGAATATGGAATGCTACCGCGCGCGACGGAGGAGCGCACTCCTCGCGAAGCGGCGCGTGGGAAACAGTCCGGGCGAACGCTGGAAATTCAACGCTTGATCGGGCGTTCGTTGCGCGCGGTGACGGATCAGGAGGCGCTCGGCGAGCGCACGGTATGGCTGGATTGCGACGTTATTCAAGCAGATGGTGGAACGCGCACGGCTTCCATCACCGGTGCGTTTGTGGCGCTGGCGCTGGCGTTTGAACGCCTCGTGGCCGCAGGCATTTTGAAGAGTTCGCCGCTGATTGACACGGTGGCCGCCACAAGCGTCGGCATAGTGGACGACCGCGCGCTGCTGGATCTTGCTTATGAAGAGGATTCGCGCGCCGAAGTGGATATGAACGTGGTCATGACCGGCGGCGGGCATTTTGTGGAAATTCAGGCGACCGCGGAGGGACGCGCGTTTTCCGGAAGCGAGATGCAGGACTTGCTGGCGCTCGCGGCCGCCGGAATTCGCCGGTTGACGGAAGAACAGCGCGCCTTGCTGCCCCTAAAATTCAGTGCGCGCGCACGCTAAGCTTTTTCTCGCTTCATCCAATCCTGGGAAGCTCGCGGAGTACCGAGTCCTTGCTGCCACGGCGGCAACATCTGTTGCCGTTGAACTCGCATTACTGCCGGACTTCGATGCGCTTCCAGAGTTCGCGGAAAACGCTCCGACCTTTGCCGAAAATGCGGCGGGCAAGGCGCTGCATTACTCGCGGCTGCGCGACGGGCTGGTGTTCGCCGATGACTCGGGGTTGGTAGTGCCGACTCTCGACGGCGCGCCGGGGGTTCATTCCGCAAGGTACGCCGGGCCGCTCGCGACAAATGCGCAAAAGATCGAAAAACTCTTGGGCGAGATGAGCGGTAAGACCGGCACTGAGCGCGCTGCCTATTTCGTGTGCGTGATTGCGCTGGCGGAGCGAGGGCGAGCGAAAGCCATCGTAACGGACCGCGTCGATGGCGAAATTCTGGACGCTTCACGCGGAGCGGGGGGATTTGGCTACGATCCGGTCTTCTACTTCCCTGCTCTGCAGAAAACATTCGCAGAAATCCCCGCCGAAGAAAAGAACGAGCGCAGTCATCGAGGAAAGGCATTCCGCAGATTGCTCGCCGCTCTTTCCTCCATGCTATAGTTTTGGCTCCTATGGCCACTAAATCGAAGAAAACGAAATCAACGAAGAAGCCGTCTGCCGCAAAATCGATAACAAAGAAATCAGTCAAAGTAGCGAAGCAAGCTCAGGCGGGAACTGCTCCTAAGCGCGTAGCAGCAATCCTTGCGAAACTGGACCAAGCGTATGGGAATGCCACGTGCGAGCTCAATCACGAAAATGCATTCCAATTGCTGATCGCCACGATTCTTTCGGCGCAGTGCACCGATGTGCGTGTGAATCAGGTCACCGAAACGCTCTTCAAGAAATATCCGGATGCCAAGGCGTTTGCCTACGCCACACCAAGCGAATTGGAACAGGACATCCGGCCAACGGGGTTTTTCCGCAACAAAACGAGATCGGTGATGGGCGCGAGCAAAGCGATCCTTGAAAAGTTTGGCGGGCAAGTGCCGCGCGCAATGGAAGAAATCCTCACGCTGCCAGGCGTCGCGCGAAAAACAGGAAACGTCGTGCTCGGAACCGCATACGGAATCGCCAGCGGAGTAGTGGTGGATACGCACGTGCTGCGCCTCTCGAACCGCTTGGATTTGTCACGCAATGAAGATCCAAAGAAGGTCGAAGAGGATTTGATGAAGATTATTCCCCGCGAGACGTGGATCAAGTTTTCTCACCAACTCATTTGGCATGGACGCCGGGTGTGCCACGCGCGCAAACCGAAGTGCATCGAATGCAACATGCAATCGCTGTGCTATGCGAAAGACAAAACAATCTGAAGTTCAAACTATCTACTCAGGCTTTTTGACTGGAGTTTGATCCGTCCCGCCCGGCGGTGCTTTAGGTTGCTGCGCATTGGTGGGCGGAGGCCCCGGCGGCGATGCACCTTGAGCAGGCGCGCCGCCAGGGTTCACTATATCGCTGAAATTCGGCAAGCTGCCGGAATGCACGTCGGGATTCTGATGCGGATTCTTGCTGGTGTCCGGGTGCTCAATCATCCCGCCGGTGGGCTGCGATTTCTGAACTACCCACGCGCCATCTCGTTTTTCCAAGTTATAGGCGACTTGCATGCCCGCTCCCGCAGGTGCGCCATTCTTGGGCCGGAATACAACCTCGGCGTGCGCTTGATTGCCATTGATGGAAACACTCCGGATTTCCATGTCCATGGCGCTCATGTTGAGAGTACCGACGCCGTTGAGGTGCTGCAGAATGCCGGCGCGAATGGCGTCGTTGTCACTCGCCTTCTTCTTGCAACCTCCCCCAAGCAAGAGTGCGGCGGACAGACCCAGGACTAGGCCAAGGCGTTTCATGCGAGAGTCTTTTTCGATTCCAGATGATGATTCATTCATCCATCTTACGCGGTCCGAAGCCCATTGGGAACCATTGGGAGATTGTTCAGGCGAACGCCGGTGGCGTCAAAAATGGCATTGCCGACCGCCGGCGCCACGGCCATTATCGGCGTCTCGCCGGCGCCCGCCGAAGGAATATCTTTGCGATCGAGCAGAATCGCCTCGATTTCCGGCACGTCGCGAAAGCGCGGCACGCGATAGCTCGCGAAATGCGGATTCTTGATGCGGCCGTTCTCAAATCCGATGGCTTCAAAAAGCGCTCCGCCCAGTCCCTGGATCATCGCGCCGACCACCTGATTGCGTAGTCCATCGGGGTTGACGATGGCGCCGCACTCGAAAGCCTCCACTAATCGCACGACGCGAACTTCGCCCGATTTCTTATCCGCCGCTATTTCCGCGCAGGTCGCGACATAACTACCCTTCTCGTTACCGCAAGCGATTCCGAATCCTTGTCCTTCTTGCGTTTTCTTGCGCGGCCAGCCAAAGGACTTCGCTGCCGCCTCCAGCACCGCGCGCATACGCGCATCGGAAAGATTCTTCATACGGAAATCGAAGGAATCCATTTTCGCTACTTTCGCCAGCGCATCCATGTGCGTCTCGCGCGCGAAGTGATTGGCCGTTGCGGCCAGCCCGCGATACGATCCGCTTCGCAGGATCAACGGCACGGCATGATATTCCGTTCGCTGATTCGCAACCACGTAAGGAGTCTCGATCCCTGAAGATCCGGAATGGTAGTTGTGAAATTCCCAAGCCGTTAACGCGCTGTCGCTGGAAATGCCGCTTTTGACCTCGATGACTCCCGCGGGCCGGAAATACGCCCACGTGAATTCTTCCTCGCGAGTCCACACCACTTTGACAGGGTGCCCGGCCGCGCGAGCCAGACGTGCCGCTTCGATCGCCGCATCGCTCGTGTGTTTTCCGCCATACGCCGAGCCGGTATCCGGCACCATAACGCGCACGCTGCTCTCCGGAATATGAAATACGGCGGCCAGCTCGTCGCGGTTGGCAAACGGCCGCTGCGTTCCGGTCCACACCGTAAGCTTTCCGTCAGCCCATTGCGCCACCGCCGCGCGAGGCTCCAGCGGAGCATGCGCGATATAGGCGACGTTGTATGTCGCGTCGAGGCGATGCGCCGCGCTTGCCAGTCCATCTTCGACGGACCCTTTCTGCCCACGATGGCGATCATCGGATTTCGCTGTGGCATTCTGCTCGAGATACGAAAAGATCTCCTTGCTCGAAATCTGCGGCACTTCTTTCCATTGCGCATGGATGGCATTAAGAGCGCGCTCGGCTTCGCGTGCGCTAGGCCCGGCCACGCCGACAAACTCACCATCCCGTACAACGATTACGCCCGTCATGGCCCTCGCGGCACTGTCATCGCAGGAAATCAGCGTTGCACCGAAGGACGGCGGCCGAAACACTTTGCCGTACAACATGCCTGGGAGAGAAATGTCCGTCGTGTACTGGTGGCGCCCGGTCACAAACGACCGGCCATCAACCTTTGGTATCGGTTTCCCGGCGATAGTCCATTGCGCGGCCGGTGTGACGGGATCTTCGGAGGGCAGACTTTGCGCCAGCGTCGTGCCCCGCGCGAGTTCCGCATATCTAAGCGATCGGCCCGATGCGGGATCGCTGACTTTCGCGTCCGCAGCAACTAACCCGGCAGGTGCAATATTCCATTCCTTGGCGGCCGCGGCAATGAGCAAATCGCGCGCGGCGGACGCCACACGCCGCAACTGCGGGGTCATCGACGGCGTCGTCCGGCTGCCAAAAGTGCCGGCGTCGAACGGCGTCAGCGCCGTATCCGCCATGACCATTCTTACACTTTCAAACGGCACACGCAGTTCATCAGCGATGCTTTGTGCCAGCGCCGTGCGGATGTTCTGGCCGATTTCGGCTTTGCCGGCAAATCCAGTGATACTGCCGTTTGCGCCGACGTGCAGCCACGCGTCAATGTCCTTGGGCAGTTCTTCACTGTGAAAACTGCGATGGCCCGGAGCGGTTTCCTGCGCTGCCCCTGCTTCTTTCGCGATTGCGAACACGGCAATGCCGGCGCCTAGAATCTTGAAGAAGTCGCGCCGAGCCAAATCGAACTGGTGCATCGGAGCTCGGCGAAATTCGTAGCGCTCCGGTTCGAGAACAAATTTTTCCGTGATGTCGCTCATCGCCCGCGCTCCTCGATCATCTTGGCCGCTTGGCGGACTGCCTCCATGATTCTCGGATGCGTCCCGCACCGGCACACATTCCCTTGCAAAAACTGAACGACCTCGGCCTGACTGGGATTCGCATTCGTTTGCAGCAGGCCCACGCTGCTCATGATCATTCCTGAAGTGCAGTAAGCGCATTGGAACGCACCGGCATCGAGGAACGCCTGCTGCACGGGATGCAAACGGCCATCTTTCTCAAGACCTTCGATGGTTGTGATCGGCTTTCCGGCTGCCGCGCTCACGGGAATCTGGCAAGAGCGCCTCGGCGCTCCCCCAAGCAAAACCGTGCACGCACCACACTGCCCTTCCCCGCAACCATACTTGGTCCCGCTCAACTGGAGTTCATCGCGCAGAACGTACAAAAGGGGCGTGTCTGGAGGGTAGTTCACCGCATATCGCTTGCCGTTCACTTCAATTTTGATGGGCATCGCTTTGCCTCCTCGCTGCAAAAATTTTGCGCTCGAATCATTGCTTGTGGCAAGTGTCGCAAGCAGTCTTCGCCTGGTTCATTTCATGGCAGTGCAAGCAGCTATACATCGTCGTGACGCTGGTGACTTCGGCCATCGCTTCCATCTCTCGCACTTGTCCGTGGCAGGTTTCACATTTTACTCCGGCCTCCAGATGTACGCGGTGATTCCACGCAACGCCGGGCAGAACCGTATAAACACGGACCCAGGGAACCGCTTGCTTCGATCTTCGATAGTCAGCCAGTTTCTGAATCGAAGGTTTGTCCTTCGCGATGGTCACATGGCATTCCATGCAAATACTTATAGCCGGGAAGGTCATAAGCTTCCCGGGCTCTGGATTGGTATGGCACTTCTTGCACTCCAAGCCAAAGCCCAAATGTTTCTTGTGACTGTACGCAATCGGTTGTGCGGGCGGCGTGTGCTCGGACGGATTGTCCGGGACCATTTGCTTGGTGTCCTGGGGGGGCGCAGTGGATTGCGCGGTAAGACCGACAGCAAGAAAGAGAAATGCCACGATCGCTGCGTGCATCGCAACAGCAGCAAGCCATGCAATTTTTTTCAACATGGTGCAACCTCGCAAATTAGAATCTGCCGCTCGTTCGCGTTGCCACTACGCTTTCTTGTTCACCACTTCCTCGATGCTGGTTCCGAAATCCTTGAGCATGACTGTCGCGGCGTTCCGGCCTGGGGCTCCCGTAACCGAGCCGCCAGGAAACGTCGTGGCGCCAGTCTGGTACAAGCCCGGAATCGGCATGCGGTGTTGCGCCCAGCCTGGCATTGGCCGCATCGGCCCGGTTTGCGAGGCGCTTTGCGCTCCGGCGTGAGCGCTGCCGTGCCAGAAGTGCGGATTCATGCGTTCCAAGTCCAGCGGGCTTTCAATGAATCGCGCCAGAATTTTGTCGTCTGTCAAATTTGGCGCATAGCGCCGCAAGTATTTGAGATAACCGTCGGAAACATCTTTCTTGATGTTGTCCCAGTGCTCCGGGCCTTCCTTCAATTCGTAAGGCTGCCAACCGATGACTTTAAGCGTGTGCATGCCCGCGGGAGCGCGCGTCGGATCCGCAACGCTGCAGCAGATGATCTGCATCGGTGGATCCTCCAGATTCACTACTCTTCTCGCATCGTCGTACGCAAAGCGCAACGCACGGTCCGGTGAAACCAGGATGCCAGCTTCCACGGGCGAGATCGTTCCGCCATCTCCGGCAAACTTCGGTGCTTCGGAAGTCGCGTAGTGCGTGACGAACATGGCGTTTTCCGCTTGCCAGGTATCCACGCCGTCCAGGAAATCCTCGCCCCACAATTCGCGCGGGGCCATGACCACCAAATGCTTGATGTGAATCGTCGAAACCACTGCTTTTTCCGCGCGGTAGGAACTTTGGTCGCTGCATTCCACGCCCACGCATTTCCCGTTCTCCACAATCAGCCGCTTCACCCATTTATTTGTCAGCAGCACGCCGTTGTGCGCTTCGATGTACCGCGCCAGCGCCTGCGTCAGCATTCCCGAACCGCCCTTGGGAAACGGCCGTCCGGAGTGTTGCTGGCGGGCCGTGCCGTAAGCCAAGCGTCCCGTCACCGGCGCATCCGGCGGCTCCGCCGCCAGGTGGGACATGTAAAGCATGAACGTGCGGCAGTGTTCTTCCTCGAACGTGTCGCGAATAATCTCCCACGCGGACATTGCCAAGCGCCTCTGCCACAGTTTTCCTCGCGGTTGCTGCGCTAGTTGATCGTTCAACGGCTTGCCAAATCCAATGGGCGTGAAACTAGTTCCCATCAGGATCGGCTTCACGGCGTCAAACTCGGCCAGCATTTTCCGGTACGCCGCGGCATCTTTCTTTGAAAACTTGGCGAACTCCGCGCAGGTGCGGTCCAAGTCGCGCCATTGCGTGAGATAGGAACCATCGGCAAAGGGCATGTGAAAGATCGGATCGGGATCGACGTATTCAAGTCCGTAATCGCCAAGCTTCAACTCGTCGTTCTTGATCATGGGATTGTCGAGCAAGAACGTGTGCGCGGTAGAACAAACATCGTCTTTGAATCCCTTAAGCGTTAGTGACGCAGTCTTAACGCCGCCGCCGACGATTGGGCGTCCTTCCAGAAGTAAGCACCGATAGCCCGCTTTCGCCAGGTACGCGGCCGCAATCATGCTGTTGTGCCCCGCGCCCGCCACCACGATGTCGAAGCGATCTCCTTTAGGCGTTTCTTGGCCGATAGAAAACCGCCTGGCCGCGAGTGGCGCGAGCGCCGCGGTCTTCACGAATCCGCGCCGGCTGATTTTGCTCATGGGCCCGCCTCCTGGCAATGCTCAACTAAGCTTTCTTCTTCACCACTTCCTCAATGCTAGTCCCGAAATCTTTCAGTATCACCGTTGCCGCATTTCGCCCCGGCCCGCCCGTCACCGATCCGCCCGGATGTGTCGTCGCTCCCGTTTGATACAAGCCCGGAATGGGCATGCGATGCTGCGCCCAGCCCGGTACGGGGCGCATCGCGCCCGATTGCGCGGGGCCCGCTCCGCCTGCGTGACAACTGCCGTGCCAATTGTGCGGGTTCATACGCTCCAGATCGAGCGGGCTTTCGATGGTCCGCGCCAAAATCTTATCTGCGGTCAAATTCGGCGAATAGCGCCGCAGGTAGTTCAAATTTGCGTCGGAAACTTGCCGCTTGATCTCGTCCCAATGCTGAGGTCCTTCTTTCAATTCGTATGGCTGGTACGCGACAATCTTCACGGTATGCATCCCAGCCGGCGCGCGTGTTGGGTCGGCCAGGCTGCAGCAGATTACGTGCAGCGGAGGGTCCTCGAGATTCACCGCTCCGCAAGCGTAGTCCACGCTCATGCGCATCGCGCGCTCGGCGCTGACCATCATCCCGGAGTGCACGGGCGAGAGCGTTCCACCGGTCACCGCATACTTTGGCGGTTCGGTCGTCGCATAATTTGTAGCAAATAGCGTCAGGCCCGCTTTCCACGTATCCACGCCGTCGCTGAAATCCTGTCCCCATAATTCACGCGGCGCCATACCGACAAGCTGCTTGATATGGATGGTCGAGAGCACCGCCTTTTCCGCGCGATACGAGCTGCCATCCTGGCATTCCACTCCCGTGCACTTCCCACTCTCAACGATCAGCGCTTTGATCCATTTGTTCGTCAAGATCACGGCGCCGTGGGCTTCGATGAAGCGGGCCAATGCCTCGGTGAGCGCTCCCGACCCTCCTTTGGGAAGTGGACGGCTCTCGCGCTGCTGGTGCAACGGAATATAAGCAGCTCGCGCGGTCATGGGATCTTGTACCGGCTGCAACGAATAAGGGCAGCCCATCATGAACGCGCGGCAATGGTCATCTTCAAAACTGTCGCGCACGATTTCCCACGCCGACATCGCCAGGCGCCGTTGCCACAGTTTTCCGTGCGGATGATCCGCCAGGCGATCATTGAGCTCCTTACCAAAACCAATTGGCGTGAACGTCACCGCATTCAAGAAAGGCTTGACGGTTTCGTATTCCTTGATCATTCGGCGGTAAGCAAGTCCGTCTTTCTTGGAGAATTTCGCAAATTCCTCGCAGGTACGGCCCAGGTCGCGCCACTGCGTCAGGTAGCTGCCGTCGGGAAACGGCATGTGAAAAACGGGATCGGGGTAAATGTATTCGAGGCCGTAGTCCCCGAGTTTGAGCTCGTCGTCGCGCAGAATTGGATTTCCCTGGATTCCGTTGTGCGCCGAAGAGCAAATGTCATGAATAAATCCGCGCAGCGTCACTTGCGCGGACTTCACGCCGCCGCCCACGATCGGCCGGCCTTCGAGCACCAGGCAGCGGTAGCCCGCTTTCGCCAGATACGCCGCCGCAATCAAACTGTTGTGTCCGGCGCCGGCAACCACGATATCGAAATTTTCAGGCATGACGGTTTATTTGAGCGCTGACGTTGGACGAAAATATATGGACTGTCCGCGGCTGATTCTCGCGAAAATAGCTCAATTCCTCAGAAAATGTTTTTCGTTTGCTGCTACAGCAACTTGTCCGGCTCGCGAATGGCCTCCGCCAATTCGCTCAAGAACTCCGCCGCTCGTGCTCCGTCGACCACGCGGTGGTCGCTCGAAAGCGTCATCGTCATCATCGGCCGGATGCCGGGTTTGCCATCAACCGGCACGACGCGGTCGGAAATGCTCCCCACCGCCAATACCGCCGCTTGCGGCGGAGTGATGATCGCGCTGAACGCATGGACCTTGTACATGCCCAAATTGCTCAACGTAAATGTTCCACCCGTGATGTCCGCGGGACGTAGCCGTCCCGCTCGCGCCCGCTCCGTCAATTCCCGCCGCTGTACCGCTATCTCCGCGACCCGCAAAGCGTTCGCTTTGTGAATCACCGCTCCGACCACGCCATCCTTCACCGCCATCGCCACGCTGACACTAATCTCAGCATTCAAACGAATCCCTTCACCCGTCCAACTCGAATTCATTCGCGGATGCTTCGCTAGCACTCTGGCCAAAATTCCAATCAACAAATCCGTAATTGTAGGTGCCGCGCTCCGCGCTTTCTCCGCCTCGTCACTCAGTTTTTTTTGAGCCGTGACCAGTTCACGGCACTCCACTTCCCGCACCAGAAAAAAGTGCGGCACGCTAGTCCAGCTCTGCGTCGTACGCACCGCCATCAACCGCGCCACTTGGCTCAGCGTTTCCACTCCGGCCGGAGCCGCAGCCGCCACACTTGAAGTTCCCTTCGACTCCGCTGCGCGCTGCACATCCTCGCTGCTAATGGTCCCGCCGGGCCCGGTTCCCCGAATTTGGCCGATCTCTACACCAAGTTCTTTGGCCAGCCGTCGCGCCTTCGGTGAAATCTGTGGAGCCGCTCTCTCGTGTTGAGCTACGGCCGGCGCCACGGCAGCCGCTGTTCGTTCTGCGCTACTCGCGGCGCGCGCTGCTGGTGCCGTTGCCGTCGTCGATTTCGCCGGGGCCTTTTCCCCCGGTCCAACCAGCCACGCAATCGTCTCCCCTACCGGGATCACCGCCCCCACATCCGCCGTTATCCCCGCAAGAATCCCATCCCCCGGCGCCTCCACCTCGACGACTGCCTTATCCGTCTCGATCTCCAGCAAAGGTTCGCCCTTGGCAACGCGTTCGCCTTCTTTTTTTCGCCAAGCCAGCAGCTTCCCGGTTTCCTGCGCCATTTCCAGCGCCGGCATCACCACGCTGATCGCCATAGTTTTGTCAGGAGCCGAGGACGCGCGTTCAGTCCGTAGCTGCCACTCCTTCGGCCTTCGCGCTTGCCGCCACCATTTCTTTCACGCGCTTGCTCGGTGGCGCTTCATGTTCGCGCGTCGTCGCAAGCGGCCCACTGACGGTGTGATAGTGCGCGCCCGCCACCATCAATTGTTCCGCCGGAAATCGCGTAATCACCTCATGCCCCGTTTCCGTCACTACAATCTCTTCTTCAATCCGCGCCGCGCTCCATCCATCCGTTGAAGGCCAGAACGTTTCCAGCGCGAATACCATCCCCGGCTTGATCTCGTGCGAATGCTCCAGCGAAACCATCCGGCTGATCACCGGCTTCTCCCAAATCGCCAGCCCGATCCCATGTCCGAATTGCAGCGCAAACGCCGCTTCTTCATCCGGAAATCCAAAGTCCTCTGCCTTCGGCCACACCGACGCAATCTCCGCCGTCGTCCGTCCCGGCTGCACCAGCGAAATCGCCGCATCCAGATATTCTCGGCAGCGTTTGTAAGCATCAATCATCGCGTGCGATGCGTACCCGATCGTGAAGCACCGGTAGTAGCAAGTCCGGTAGCCCATGTACGAATGCAAAATGTCGTAGTAAACCGGATCGCCCGGCCGCAGCACGCGATCCGAAAAAACATGCGGATGCGGACTGCACCGTTCCCCGGAAATCGCATTCACCGCTTCCACGTATTCCGAGCCCAGGTCGTACAAAACTTTGCTCGCCAGCCCCACCGCCTGGTTCTCGCTCATCCCCGGCTTCATCGCGCGGTACAATTCGTCGTATGCCGCGTCCACCATCATCGCCGAGTGATTCAGCAGCGAAATCTCGTCCTGCGTCTTGATCACCCGCGCGTCGCTCATCAACTGCTGCCCATCCACAATCTTGATGCCCTCTTTTTGCAGCGCAAAAAGTATGGGCGGCTCGACCACATCGATTCCGAGCGGCTCCTTGTGCAACCCGCGCTTCTCCAGTTCCACTTTAATTTTCCGCGCCACATTTTCCGCGCGCCCCATCTCCGGCGACATCGCCCCTCGCAGCAGCGGAATTCCCGCGCGCGATCGCTCGCCCAGCCATGGACAATTTTGTTGATGGTGTCTCGCCGCCGATCCGAAATCCCAAAGGATTGGTTCATCCTTCTGCGGCAGCAGTGAAAACCGGCTGATTTTGTCTTGTGCCCACGTCCCGATGTGCGTCGCCGTCAAGTACCGCACATTGTTCATGTCAAAACACAGCAGCGCGCCCATCTGCGATTTCGCCAACAACGCCTTCGCCCTCGCCAACCGTTCCCGCCGCAGCCGGTCAAAATCAATACGATTTTCCCAATCCACCGCCATCGGTCCGTACGTTTTCAGCGCCATCTCACGCCTCCCGCGCTGCGCGACTCACGCCTTAGCAAAGAGTGCCCGCGCCGCCTCGAATACCGTTTGCTCCGTCGGCACCGTCACATCCTCCAGCGGCGGCGAAAATGGAATTGGCACGTGCATCGCCCCCATCCGCTTCACCGGCGCTTCCAAGCTATAGAACGCCCCTTCCGCAATCACCGAAGCAATCTCACCCGTTACTCCGTACCGCCCGTATCCTTCATCCACCACCATCGCCCGCGAAGTTTTCTTCGCCGACTCCACCAGCGTCTTTTCATCCAGCGGCCACATCGTCCGCGGATCAATCACTTCCGCGCTCACTCCAATCTTCTCCAGCAACGCCGCCGCGCCCAGCGCCACTTGGACCATGCTGCTCGTCGCCACAATCGTGATGTCTTGGCCCTCTCTCTTCACTTCCGCCACGCCCAACGGAAGGGTGTACTCCTGTTCCGGCACCGGCCCTTTCAGCTTGTACATCATCTTGTCTTCAAAAAAGACGACCGGATTCTCGTCTCGTATCGACGCCTTCAAAAGCCCCTTGGCATCGTAAGGCGTCGCCGGCATCACCACTTTCAGTCCCGGCACATGGCAAAGCCATGCATGTAGCGATTGCGAATGCTGCGCCGCCGAACGCCGTGTCGCTCCCAGCGTCGTGCGCAGCACCATCGGCACTTTCCACGTCCCTCCCGACATGTAGTGCACCTTCGCCGCTTGATTCACCATCTGGTCCATCGTCAGCGTCAAAAAATCTCCAAACATGATGTCCACGACGGGCCGCAGCCCCGTCATCGCCGCTCCAACGCCCATGCCCGTGAAACCCGCTTCCGAAATCGGTGTGTCAACCACGCGTTCCGCGCCAAATTCTTCCACCAGCCCGGACAAAACTTTGAACGGCGTCCCCGCTTCCGCCACGTCCTCGCCAAAAATGCACACGCGCTTATCGCGGCGCATCTCTTCCGCCAGCGCTTCACGAATTGCTTGCGCAAACGTCAATTCCCTTGTCGCCGCTTCAGGCATAAACGTCCTGGTCCACCTCGTCTACGGTTGGATATGGCGCCGCAATCGCAAATTCCACCGCGGCCTTCATCTCCGCGCGCACCTCTTCCTGGATTTGCTTCAGCTTTCCTTCATCCGAAATTTTCTGTTCCATCAGCCATTGCGAAAAATTCTTAATGGGGTCCCGCTTGGTCTTCCACTCCAGCTCTTCTTGCTTCGAACGGTAATAATCCCGGTTGATATCGCCCACGTGATGTCCCGTGTAGCGGTACGTGTTGCACACCAGAAACGCCGGCCCTTGGCCCTTCCTCGCCCGCTCCACTAACCGGTGCGCCACCTCGTATACCGCTCGCACGTCTTGCCCATCCACGCTCTCCGCCTGCACTCCAAACGCGGTTCCCCGCGCCAGGATGTCCCCCGCCGTCGTCTCCGAATAGTGTGTATATTCCGTATAAAGATTGTTCTCGCAAACGTAGATCACCGGCAATTTCCAAAGCGCCGCCAGGTTCATCACTTCATACAAAACTCCCTGCCCCAGCGCTCCTTCTCCAAAAAAGCACGCCGCCACTTGTCCCGTTCCTAATCTCTTCGAAGACAACGCCGCTCCCGTCGCAATTCCAGCGCTCCCTCCAACAATGGCGTTCGCTCCCAAATTTCCCGTCGCCGGATCAGCAATGTGCATCGAACCGCCCTTGCCACGGCAGTATCCCGCCTCTTTCCCCAGCAATTCCGCGAACATCCGGTCGGGCGAAGCTCCTTTCGCCACGCAATGCCCGTGCCCGCGATGCGTGCTCGTGATGTAATCGTCCCGTCGCAGCGCTTCACAAATTCCCACCGCCACTGCTTCTTCTCCGATGTAAAGGTGCGCCAGCCCTGGCATCAGCGCGCGCGTATAAAGCTCATTCACCTGCTCTTCAAACTCCCGGATCATCACCATTTGCCGGTACATCCGCAGCAAATGCTCGGTTTTCGCGTCCGCTTTCGTTTTGGATGGATCCGTTGCCAGGGTCATGGTTTCACTCCCGACATCTGCGCCAGAACATCAAACACTACCGCAAAATCTTTTTCCACTAATCCCATCCCCCGCGCCGCCGTCAGAAATTCATTCGTCACCGCCGTCGTCGGCATCGGCACGTCCAGTTGCCGCCCCAGCTCCAGCGCCAGGTTCATGTCTTTCTGCATCATGTTGACGTTGAACCACGCCGCCTCCGGCTTTTTCAAAATAAATGGCCCGCGATATTGCACCATCGGCGAAGCAATCACGCTGTGTGTCAGCACGTCCACCGCGGTTTCCCGCGCGATGCCGCTCTTTTCCGCCAGCAGCACGCCCTCGCAAAACGCCAGCATCTGCACCGCCAGGCTCAGGTTCGTGCCAATCTTCATCACCAGCGCCAGGCCGTTGTCTCCCACGTGCGTGACCTTTGGCCCGATGTCCAGCAGCAGCGGCTTCACTTTTTCAAACGTCCCTTTGCGCCCTCCCACCATCACCGAAAGCTTTCCCTCCTGCAGCGTGATCACGCTCCCGGAAACCGGCGAGTCCACCATGTCCCCGCCCTTTTCCCTGACCTTCCCCGCGACTTCCCGGCTGTACGCCGGACTCACGGTGCTCATATCCACAAAAATCTTGCCGGGCGCCGCCGCGGCCAGCATTCCGTCCGCGCCGTTCATCACCGCGCCGAGCGCCGCGGAATTCGTCACCATCGAAAACGTAAAGTCCGACGCCACCACCACCGCTCGCGGCGAATCCGCCCACTTCATCCCCTTCTTGACCAGCCACTCCGCCTTCGAACGCGTCCGGTTATACCCCGTAACGCTGTAGCCCTTCCCGAGCAGCCGGTTCACCATCTCGCTGCCCATCACTCCCAGCCCGACAAATCCCAAATTCGCCATGAATCCTTCTTTTCCGACCAAAACTCAGATTCACCGCGCTAATGTGGCGGCACTTAAGCCACTGCCACTCAGTCGCCGAAAGAAAATAAACTAAACAGCATAGGTTCTTTTTTCTTTTCTTACTTAAGACTTAAAACTGACGACAGAAAACTCTTTTCACCCTTCCTGCCCCGGCGCACGCCTGGAATCCTCTCGCACTTGTCGCATATGCGCCCTCATCGCTTCCCGCGCTCCCGTTGGATCCTTGTGTTCGATCGCGTCCAAAATCTTTTTGTGGTGATACTGCCCTCGTTCCGGGCCGCCCTCCACCTGAAAGATTCCCATTCGCTGCTCGCGCAGAAGCCCCACAATGGAATCAATTAGTGAAAGTATGATGGGATTGGCCGCCGCTTCCGCCAGCGCCAGGTGAAAATCCAGATCGGCTTCAATGAACGCGTCAGGATCTTTCCCCGCTTGGTCCATGATCCCCACTTGCTCGCGCATGGAGGCCAGGTCCTCCGCGTCCGCCCGCGTCGCCGCCAGGGCCGCTATGTCCGGCTCCAGGATTTCTCGGACCTCTGCCAGGAACCCGGACCCTTCTGTTTGCCCCACCCGCAGCATCCGGTCCAGCGACTGCCGCATGGAGTGGGAAGCCCCGTCCGTTATAAACGTCCCCCGTCCCGGGTAGGCTTCCACCAAGCCCTTTTCGCGCAGCGCCTTCACCGCTTCGCGCACCGCTGTGCGGCTGACGCCGAATTGTTCAGCTAATTCCCTTTCCGGGGGCAGCTGGTCCCCAGGCTTCGTCGCCCCTTTGTGGATGGATTCCTCGACCTGCAGCACGATTTGTTCGTAGAGGCGAGAGGAACGCACGATCTTGTACATGACATCCTCCCCCAAAAAGAAGTCATTTCGCCTCTTGGTACGACCGTCGTACCAAGAGAACTCGCCTAAGTCCAGTTAGTTGACGCGGGAATCGTCAGAACCTGGTTGAGTTGTTGGACCAATCTACCACCCTCACTCCCGCTCCGCAACCCGTTTGCGGGTCTTGGACTCAGTTTCCGATTACCACGTTTTATCTTCCAAGTGCTTGATTCCTGAGAAGACCTCCCGATTTAGAATCATTGGACCGGCAGTTTCCACAAGTAGATGCCGCTCTTGAACGCGCCCTCAAACAAAATACTTCCGTCCGCGCTGAAGGCCAGATGGCCTTTTCCAAACAGGGGGCCGTAATTTGAAGGCGCCATGGCTGTCGCCACCGTGCCCACCGACGTCCCGGTCTGCGCGTCCAACAAGTCGATAATTCCCCACGACCTTTCAACCGCGACCCGTTTCCCATCGGGCGACAAAACGGCGCTGAGCGCCAGCACCTGCGGATAAGAAAAGGACGCGCGTTCTTTCCACGTGTTCGCATCCCACACTTTAACTCTGTACTCGGTCGTTCCGCTAAACGTGTGAAGGTCCACCGGCATCCTCAGCGATTCCTGCCCGGCCGTCATCAGCCACTGCCCGTCCCGGCTGAACGCTAGGGAGCCTGTGGCCTTCTTGTGCGCCGCAAACGACTGCAATTTTTGGCCTGAGTGCGTGTCCCAAAGCTCGACATAGCTGAAGGACTGCGGACCTAGCTGGGCGAGGAGCTTGCTGTCCGGACTGACCGCTAACGGACTAACACCATACCAAACGATTTGCGTTTTCCCTTCTGCGGCAAATTTCAGCGATTGCGCGTTCCCTAGTTTGTTTTGCGCCGTTTCACCGCCGCCAAACGCGATCCATTGCACCGGCGCGCCGAGATGAGGATTTCTCTCCGGCTTGACGCTGGCCGCCACCGACCACGTTTTCGTTTCCCACACCACCAGCGAACTGCCCAGGCTCGGAAACACACCAGGATTCGCCGCCAGCCAGCGTCCGTCCGGGCTGAATACCAAAGTGTCCGCGGCATCGGTTGTCAGCGTTGTCACGATCTTTCCATTCGCTGAATTCCGCACCGTCACCCCGGGAGCGGCAGACACCAGCCACCGCCCGTCAGGACCATGGCCAGCGTTTGTGGCCCTGGCGGTCCAGCGAATTCGCGCACCGGTCGCCCCGTGGCAAGCTCCCAAATCTTCACGGAATTCACCGGATACTCCGCCGCCGCAACTTGCTTCCCATCCGGACTGAACGCGACCGCCGTCAATCCACTCGAATTGACCAAATCTTGTTAACCGTGGACGCTACTGACTAGGCTTCCGGTGGCGACCGACCACTGACGCAGTGCTCGTGTAGAGCCGCGGCTCGTGACAGCAATCTCGCGCCCATCTGGCCCGAAGAAAACGTATTCGGCATCTTGCTGCGGAAAAGTCTATTTCACCTGCCCACTCGACGGGTCCATCACAACCGCGCCGCCTGTCCGCGATGCTTCAGGGCTTATGCTTGCCAGCCACTGCCCATGCGGACTCACAGGACCCACTACGCCAAACACGGGCGAGCTCTTCACGAGCTTTCTTTTAGCCAGGTCGCACTCCTCCGCCGTACCCCGCGGGTCCTGCTCGTCCTCAATCGCTGCCACAGTCAAGCCGGATGCCGCCAACATTCCATCTTTTGTGATAACGAGTCCTAGAATTCCGTACCATTTCGTAAGAATGGTCCGCAGGACTCTTCCGCTGCTGGCGTCATGAATCTCGATAGGAACCGTAGAGCCTTCCGGCGCCGTCCCGCTCGTCGCCCAGGTCTGGCGGACGAGAACCTGTCGGGACTTGCGGCGGCGCCGCTTTTTTCACGGGCCCGCCAAACTCGCCAACCCTCGGCGGGGGTTGCTGCGTCCGCTGTTGTGCAAACGCCAGTTGAAGACAGAACGCGAGTCCCAGCAAAGGGCAGAGCGCTCTTGCGACTTTACTTGCCTTGGTTGCAACACCGCACGATTTTTCACCTAACCGAGATTTGCGCATCGGATTTCTCTGGGTTTTTTGAGTGTCAGAGCATGGCCTGAATGTCGGAGGGATTCTCCCGGGAAGCTCAGAGATGATGCCCTTGCTCCGATACGCAACTTTCTCGCGATGACTAGAAAAGCGCACTGCATTTCCACGCCACGTTGCCGATTGGATAGGGTGGTCTGCTTCCGACAGAATCGCGTCAATGCCCGATTAGCGTTACCGGAAACTGACCCACCGCCAGTTTACGAGGCCTCTTCAATCCACACCGTCTTGATGTTGGTGAACTCCCGGATTCCATGCGCTCCCAGCTCCCGTCCGTGCCCCGACCATTTCACTCCCCCAAATGGGATCCGCGGATCAGACGCCACCATGCGGTTGATAAACACCATCCCCGATTCCAGGTCATTGATGAAGCGCTGACGCTCTTTCGTATCGTTCGTCCACGCGCTGGCGCCCAGGCCGAACCGGCTGTCGTTCGCAATCCGTATCGCATCATCCAAGTCCTTCGCCCGGAACACGCTGGCCACCGGTCCAAACAGCTCTTCTTGGTGCGCCGGCGACCCCTTCGGAATATTCGTCAGCACCGTCGGCGCATAAAAATTCCCCGGGCGGTCCAGCGGTTTTCCTCCCGTCAACACTTTCGCGCCCTCCTCGATCGTTTTCTTCACGTCTCGGTCCAAATCTGCCAGTCCATCCGCCGTCGACAGCGGCCCCAGTTCGGTCTTTTCATCGAACGGATCTCCCACTTTCAACCCCGCCATTTTCTCGGCGAATAACTTCTCGAATTTGTCCGCTATTGCTTCGGCCACCACAAACCGCTTCGCCGCGATGCACGATTGCCCGTTGTTGAAAATCCGCGCTTTCACCGCCGTCGCCGTCGCCACTTCCAGGTTGGCGCTCGGCATCACGATAAACGGATCGCTTCCCCCCAGTTCCAGCACCACTTTCTTGATTCTCTTAGCCGCGCCAATTCCAACTTCGATACCGGCTCCCTCGCTCCCCGTCAGCGTGGCCGCCATAACGCGCGGATCGCCTAGCACGCGATCCACTTTGCTCGAACCGATCAGCAGCGTCTGGAAGCATCCCGCGGGGAAGCCGGCCCCGCGAAACAGTTCTTCAATCAGTAGCGCCGATTGCGGAACAATCGAAGCATGCTTCAGCAGCCCCACGTTTCCCGCCATCAACGCCGGCGCCGCGAATCGCAGCACCTGCCAAAACGGAAAATTCCACGGCATCACCGCCAGCACAGGCCCTAGCGGCTGGTACCGGATGTAGCTTCGCTTCGCGCTGGTCTCCACGATCTCGTCCGCGAGAAATTTCTCCGCGTTCTCCGCATAATAACGGCACACCCATGCGCATTTTGCCGCTTCATCGACGGCCGACCGGAAGGTTTTCCCCATTTCCGTCGTCATCACCCGCCCGAAATTCTCTTTCTCTTTTTCCAGGATCTCCGCGGCCTTCATCATCATCTGCGCGCGCTCGGCGAAAGGCACGTGCCGGTATCTCTGAAACGTATCGGCGGCCGTCTGCAACTTCACTTCGATCTGCGCATCGGACAACGGTGCAAATGTTTTTTCCACTTTCCCGGTGGCTGGGTTGATGGTTGCGATCGCCATTTTCTTCTCTCCTCGCGACTTCTCAGTAGTTCAATCGATAGCGGCGCGACCATTGTAGGCGAGTTTGCGCTCTGCCCCTATCGATGGAATGGATTCAGCTATGGCTCGACTTGGGCGGCTTCTTTATGGAGTGCGGGAGCACTGCTCCCGCTTTTCTTTCGCTCTACGGGCGGCAACTGGCAAAACCTACGCCCCAGGCACTGAGCTTGTTTCTTCGGACTTGGTTGGACCACTATACCCCATTCGATTCCCTCCCCCACAAACTAACCGCCTTTTCCTCTTCCCTATACGCGAAATCCCTTGACACCTCTCCTTCCCCAGTGGTACAGCGGTCCTACCTGTTGAGATGGGTTTCAGTCCATTTCCGCCTCGGGAGGACGTGCGCGGCGCGGGCTGCTACGCGCTCCAGCTGCCCGAACTCGGAAAGCCAAATCTCGATCCCCTGCCGGTCACCGAATGGCCGCTCGACAAATTGAACGAAGGTGCGCCATGAGAAAAGTCCGAAAAATATTATACGCAATTTTCTTCGCTGCTTTTTTCGGCGGCAGCGCACTGCCACAAGCGCCGGCTCTGCAAAAAATCAAAGTACTGACGTTGCTGGGGCGGCCGCTGCAAATTGTCGTGGCGGAGAAACAAGGGCTGTTCGCTAAATATGGAATCGAGGTGGAAACGGAAAATCTCCCAAACTCTGACGTCTTGCGCACGAGTCTTGCTGATGGAAAAGGAGATCTTGCTTACCTCGCGGTCGACAACGCCGTGGCCATGGTCGAACTGGCGCACCAAGACGTGGTCATCGTCATGGGCGGCGAAGGCTCGCAAAACGAGTTGGTGGCGCAGCCGGAAATCAAATCCATCAAGGAGTTGCGCGGGAAAACTTTGATCGTGGATGCACCAAACACGGCGTACGCGCTGCAGATGAAAAAGATTCTCCTTTTGAACGGAATGGAAGCCGGCAAAGATTACGAAATGAAGCCATTTGGCGCGACGCCCGCGCGGCTGGCGGCCATGCGCGAACACAAGGAATTTGCAGGTTCGATGCTTGGCCCGCCGTCGTCCATCGTCGCGAAACATGCTGGTTTTGTGAGTCTGGGAACGGTGCAGGTATTGATCGGCCCGTACCAGGCGGCCGGCTATTTTGCGCAGCGCGCGTGGGCCAAGGAACATCGCGATTTACTGGTTCCGTTTCTTGCGGCTTGCATCGAGGCGCAGCGCTGGCTGATGGCCCCGGCGAACAAGCTGCAAGTGATCGATCTGCTGGTGAAAGAATCCCATCTTGCGCCGGATGTGGCCACGGAATCGTACGAATCCAGCATGAATCATCCCGGAGGATTCGAGACCGACACGAAGCTCGACATGGAAGGATTCAAAAATGTTTTGAAATTGCGGGCGGAAGTGGAAGGCTCGTGGGGCGGGCAAGCGCCGGGGCCGGAAAAATATTACGACTCGACGTATTACTACGCGGCGCTGGCGAAATTGATGAAAGGGGTGAGATGAATGGATTTTAGAACCCGGCTTCAAGGTAGTGCTTATGCGCTGTCCCTGATTCTTTTTGGGCTCGCCCTTGCAAGCGCGACAATGGCGCAACAGAAAGAACGCACGCTCGACGAAATTAAAGCCGAGGCCCTCAAGCGCGCCGAAAATGGTATGTATCCGCTGATCGGGCTCGATCCCGCCGATCTCCGAGAGGCATTCGCTTCCATAAAAACCACGGATAAAGATGAATGGGCGGGGGCATTCATGGCGGTCGCGGACCGCTACATGGAGGAAGCGAAATCGCTGGAAAAGAGTGATCCCGCGAAAGCCAACACGAATTACACCCGGGCGTGGCGCATTTATTCCTTTGGCCGCTGGCCGGTGCCTGCCTCTCCGGGAAAACAACGCTCCTACGCGAAAGCATTGGATGCATTCCGGGCTCACGCACGCTTCTGGGACCCGCCCCTAGAGATCGTTCATATCCCCTTTGAAGGCTCCGAGATCGTCGGCTACATGCGGCTGCCAAAAAGTACGCAGGGGCCCGTGCCGCTGGTGTTGGCGATCAGTGGCTTGGATAGCCGGAAAGAAGATTTGTCCGAAAGCTTCAGCGCTATCCTCCCCTACGGGATTGGATTTTTCGCCGTAGACGGGCCTGGCACTGGCCAGGCGCCGATCAAAGTTAGCCCAACGGCGGATCGCATGTTCTCGCGTGTGCTTGACTATTTGCAAACCAGGATGGAAGTGGATAAGACGAGAATTGCCGTTCACGGCGTGAGTTGGGGCGGTTACTGGGGAACGAAACTGGCCATCGTGGAGCGGGCACGCCTGAAGGCGGTGAGCGCGCAATCCCCGGCGGCGCATCTCTTCTTCCAGAAGGAATACATGTTGAACTCCATGTTTGGGAACAGGGAGTATCTGTTCGACCATGCGCCGGCCTTCATGTCCGTCGTGGAAGGGGTCAACAGCGTGGATGATATGGTGGCCAAATTTCCGAAATTGTCCCTTGTCGATCAGCAACTCCTCGGAAAGCCAACAGCGCCGATGCTGATCGTAACGGGAGTCTTGGATACGCAGGTACCGATATCCGACGCGTACTTGATCCTGAGCAACGGCGATGTGCCGAAAGAGGCGTGGATCAATCCGCAAGGCGGGCACCTGGGGCGGGAAGTGAAAGTGTGGCCCGATCCGGTGATTTTCCGGCAGGTGATTATTCCGTATTTGGTGAGGAAGCTGGGAAGTAATGAGACAACCAAGTAAAGAGGTAAGGATAGAAGAGGTTGAAAGTTGAAGGTTAAAAGTTGCAAGTCGCGGGAGAAGAGAAATATGGCCACCAAAGGCTGGGAGAGGCACGGGGCTTCCGGTTCGAGTCAAGCGGCTTTTGGGAATTTGAGTTTGACGGAGTAGCCGAGAGAGTAGAGGACGCGGAGGAGGAGGCCGGCGGAAATTTCTTTGGTGTTGCAGTTCATGATGGCCGTGACGAGGGTGCGCGGGGTAGCGACAAGAGAACAGCGATTTCTCTCTGCGCAAGCCGACGCATTCGCAGGAGCGGAAGAAAAGTCGGCCTGCTCCGCTCGAAATGACGGGGGGTGGCAGCGACCGGACGAGCTTGACGTGGTTCATCTGCAATGGCGGGTGGGGTGCGGGCGGCAAGATAGGGTCGTCTGCTCGGAGAAAGACTGCCTAGGCGAGGAAGCCGGCGCCGAACCATAACGCGGTCGTGAGAAAGCCGGAAAGGAAGGCTTCCCACCGGCTCTCGCCCTTTAATAGTAAAGGCCCTGCCGTAATCAGCAGCGAAGCCAGGAAGTACCGCCGACCCTCCTCGTCGTCATATAGTGCGTTCCGAATCCGCCAATCTCACCAGTGCACGCGAGCCTGATAAAGAAAAGGCGATCGAGCAAAATGAGGCTGATTAGAACCGCTCCAAGAGTGCTTCGCCATGTCGGAATGCCGTCTCGTCCGCGACATGCCCAGACCCAACTCACCCGTACTCCGAACCCAAGGCTAGAAGCAAAGCCACCAGAATCGACAATTCAGGCAAGCGTTCCTCCTTGGTGCTATTTTTCGCTCGCTCGTAAGTTTGGTTCGAAAATTGTTCCTGCGTTTCGGCAAAGATGTAGAATCTCGCTGCGAATCGCGAGGAGGATAGCACCTTAGGAGGAAACGAAATGCTGCAGGCGATGGCTTGCTTGATGGGCAGGAGAAGCTTGTCTTTGGATGGAGGCCTGTCTTTGTATGGACGAGGTGGAAGAGGGATAGCTGTGCTGGGGCTGGTGGCAGGGGCGTTGCTGTTTTGTGGGAAAACGCGGGCGCAAGACGGTTATCAAAAGCCGCCGAAAGAAGTGCTGGAGGTGATGAATGCACCGATGACGCCGCGAGCGAGCTTGGGTCGAGCACGCGACATCGTGCTGCTGTATTCGCCGGAGATGTATCCGCCGATAGCGGACGTGGCTCAGCCTTTTGCAAGGCTAGCGGGTTTGCGCATAGACGAGGCGACGAATGGGCCACACAACGCGCCGCGATTCGACAAGCTGGTGCTAAAGAAGGTGTCTGACGGAAGCGAGATCAAGGTAGCCGTCCCTGAAGGCATGATTGTGTCGCAACCGTTCTGGGCCCCGGATGGAACAAAGATTGCGTTTACGCATGCGACGGACTCTGGAATCGAGCTTTGGATCGCGGATGCGAGAACCGGAGAAGCTCGGGCGATGACAGGCGTGAAATTGAATGCCGCGCTGAGCAATCCTGGACCGCGGGATGAAAACCCGCCTTGCCACTGGCTGCCGGGAAGCAAGACGATGCTGTGCCAGACAATTCCGGCGGGACGAGTGGGACCACCAAAGGCGCCGGCAGTGCCGGTAGGCCCCCGCGTGCAACAGAGCTTCGGGAAAGCGGCCCCCGTGGCCACCTATGAGGATCTGCTGGAGAATGAGTACGACGGAAGGCTTTTCGACTATTACGCGACGTCCCAACTGGCGGTGATTGATATCGAGAGCGGGAGCATGACGCCGGTAGGGGCGCCAGCGCTCTTCGGGATGGCCGATCCGGCACCGGATGGGACACACGTGCTGGTAGCGCAGATTCGCCGACCGTATTCCTATATCGTGCCGGCGGAGGATTTCCCGAAAGACGTCGAGGTTTGGGACCTCTCGGGGCGAGTGGTTTACAAGGTAGCGAGTTTGCCGCTGCAGGAGAACGTGCCGATTGGCGGAGTTCCGACCGGACCACGCGATATGGAGTGGCATCCGAACAAGCCAGGGACGGTAGTGTGGGTGGAAGCGTTGGACGACGGCGACCCGAAAAAGAAGGTGAAAGAGCGGGACAAGGTGATGTGGATTCATGAGCCGTTCGCAGGCGAGCCGCTGGAGCTGGCGCGAACGGAAAAGCGATTTGCAGGGATTGCGTTTGGGGAGCGTGGTGATTTTGCGATTTTGCGGGATTTTGACAGGGACACACTGCGAGGGCGGGCGTGGTTTTTCAATCCTTCGCCCACGCCCGAACAAGAATGGACATTTCACGCAGACAAGCCGAATGAAAAAACGCTGGTGTGGGACTTGAGTACGCAGGACCGCTATCACAATCCGGGAACGCCGGTGATGTGGCCACTCTCGAACGGGCACAGCGCGGTGATGCAGCAAAGTAATTTTATTTTCCTGATGGGAGCGGGCGCTTCACCAGATGGCGAGCGGCCGTTCCTGGACCGATTGGACATCAATACGATGGAATTAAAACGCATCTTCCAGGGTGAGGCTAAGAGTTACGAAGAGATCGTCGCGATGCTGTCCACGGGCGGAACGAAGCTACTGACAAGGCGGGAAACGCCAGTGGGTGCGCCGAATTACTACATTCGGGATTCGTCGAAGTTTAACGGCAATTTCGCAGAGCCCGGATCGCTGGACCAGGTCACGGCGTTCACGAAATTTACGGATCCGACGCCGGCGCTGAGAGCGATCCAAAAGCAACTGGTGACGTACCAGCGGGCAGACGGGGTCGCGCTTTCGATGACGGTATATCTGCCGCCGGACTACAAGCAAGGTGAGCGACGCCCAGCCGTGGTGTGGGCGTACCCGCTGGAGTTCACGGACGCGAGCGTGGCCGGACAGGTGAGCGGGTCGCCGTACCGGTTCACGACGATTATGGGGCCGTCGCCGCTGTTTTTTCTGCTGGATGGATACGTGGTGCTGGATGGAGCGTCGATGCCGGTGGTGGGGAATCCGGAGACGGTGAACAACACTTACATCGAGCAAATTACGTCGAGCGCGAAGGCGGCCATCGACAAGGCGGCGGAGATGGGAGTGGTTGATCCGAACCGCGTTGGCGTGGGCGGCCATAGTTACGGGGCGTTCATGACGGCGAATCTGTTGGCACATTCGAACTTGTTTCGGGCGGGCATAGCGCGGAGCGGGGCTTATAACCGCACGTTGACGCCGTTCGGATTTCAAAGCGAGAGAAGAACACTGTGGCAAGCACCGGACCTCTACGTGAAAGTGTCGCCTTTTATGTTTGCCGACAAAATCAAAGCGCCAATTCTCCTGATTCATGGAGAAGCAGACAACAATTCGGGGACGTTTCCGATCCAATCGGATCGCATGTACCGGGCGATCAAAGGGAACGGAGGGGCGGTGCGCTACGTGACGCTCCCGGATGAAGCCCACGGCTATGCGGCGAGGGAATCCATTGAAGATGTGGTGTGGGAAATGCTGACGTGGTTTGACAAGTATGTGAAAAATCCCGGGGGTGACCAAGCGCAGGCCAAGACTTCGACAACAAAGTAGTCAGACCGAAGTCTTTGAAACAAAGGCACCAAGCGCTTAAGCCTTGGCCAAACGCTAACTTATTTTGGTAAGGGGCGTCGAAGCGGGCAGAAGGACTCCGGCCGGGTTCGTTGTCATTTGCAAAAGCTATCAGGATTCAAGGCTGTTAGAACGTCAGCTCGGATTGCGACTGGTCCTTCCTTTGTCAGGCCCGAACTCATCCAAAATAGTCGAGGACGCGGGAGGGGTAATGCGGAAATTTCTGCTGGGGTTTTTGGTGGGGATTCTGACTATTCCGGTGGGGGCGTTTGCGGCGGCGTGGATGGGATGGCTGCCTGTAAGCGCGAAGGCCACGCCCAGCGCTTTGGAAAAGGCTTTCATGCATCTGGGGCTGGATCGGGCGGCGGCGCGGAAGGCTCCGCATCTGGCGAATCCGATTGCGCCTACGGAAGAAAATTTGATGGCGGGGATGAAATTGTTCAAGGGGGATTGCGCGGGGTGCCATGGCGATGCGAACAGTGCGGCCAAGCGCGAAGCTGAAAACATTTTGTATCCCAGTCCGCCGGTGTTTGCGCTGCATCCGCCGAGCAAGCCGGACTATCAATTGTTCTGGATTATCAAGGGCGGGGTGCGGTATTCGGGGATGTTTTGGTGGCAAGGAAGTTGGGGGAAAGATGCTTCCGGGAAGGATGTTTCGGATGAGAAGATTTGGACGACGGTGACGTTTTTGAAGCACATCGATTCGTTGCCGCCGGCGGTGGCGGCGGAATGGAGAAAGAAGAGTGGCGAGTGATGAGTGGCGAGCGGAAGAAGTCCGCCCCTACGAGAGCACAAGTTCCGAAGAACAGGGGGCAGACTGAAGTCCACCCCCCACAAAAACGTGGCGACACGAAGGAGGTTACTAGCAGGTGATACCGGACTGGGCGGAAGCGACGATGATGTCGATGCTTGGTCCCTTAACGTGCAGAGCATTGACGGTGATCGATCCGGTGTTTCCACCCGACGAACGGGTCTGCTCGTTGACGATGAGGCTAATGCCGCCCGGCAACGAGATGGCGAGGTTAGCTGTGGATATGAGGACGGATTGGCCCGCGGCGACCAAGCCGATGATCTCGGCACTCCCGGTGACGGAAGCCGATCCGCCGCTGCAAGAGGCGGTGGAGTTCGATTTCACGACATCGGCAGTAACCACACCACCTATCAGATTCAAGGCCGCGACGGATGATTGTGACTGACTGCTAGTGCCGCTGCCCGAGGCGGTACTTTTCAGAGCGTCGGCCGAGGCCAAGCCCATGACATTGATGCTGGCCACCGACGTACTCAGATTTCCGCCGCTAGACGGAAGGGCTCCAGTATCTGAGAGCGCGAGCGAGATCCCCAGGGCATTGGCTTTCAGGGCCACGGCTTCACCGCTGAACATGGTGGCGTTTTGCGCAAAGGTAGCGACCGGGCTGAAAACCAAAATGGCCGTCAGACAAGTCGCGAGGATTGAGTCCTTCTTGGTGTTCATTGGCACGTTCTCCTATGTTCTATTTAGATTTCAAGCCGCCGACGCGGGCGCGGCCGCGCACAGCAACAACCGGCCAAGCGTGTGCTAGTCGGCACACGTGGGACTTGCTCGTTTTCTTCAGGGGGCATTTGCCAAACCACACGGTGCAGTGCGTTTTGGCGGGGGCACGTTACTCTGGGCGACGGTTGTGCGCTATCGGGTTTTTACTTGCTTTTAAAAACAAAAATGCCTGACGGCGCATTTTGGCGAGCAAGGAAAAGCGCGGACGGAAGTCCGCCCCTACAAATCGTGGAGAAGATGGCGAGATAAACTCGCCGCTACGACAGCAAATTCGAAGAAAGGGTGGGGCAAGCGCCGCCGCTACCAAGCGAAAGCGTCAGGCCCAGGAGTAGCCGTGTTTGGAGAGCGGCAAGGAACGGATGCGTTCGCCGCTGGCGCTGAAGATGGCGTTGCAGACGGCAGGAAGAACCGGCGGGAGGGCGGGTTCGCCGAGGCCGGTTGGGGAATTGTCGGTCTTGAGGAAATGGACTTCGATTTCGGGCGGCACCTGGTTCATGCGGACGGGCTGATATTCGTGGAAATTACTTTGGACGGCGCGGCCACCCTCGATGGTGATTTCGTATGACATGACGGAGCTGAGCCCTTCGATGACGGCGCCGCGGACCTGATTTTCAGCGTTGAGAGGATTGATGATCTGGCTGCCGACGTCGCCAGCGACCCAGATTTTGTTGACCTTTATTTTTTTGTTGGCGTCGACGCGCAGCTCGACGACTTCCGCAAAATAGCCGCGATGAGCAAATTGGAAAGCGACACCCATGGCGGCGCCTTTCGGCAGAGTGCGCTTGCCCCAGCCGGATTTTTCGGCGACGAGTTTTAGAACGCCGGTCATGCGGGCGGCGTCGAGATCGGCTTCCGCGGGATTGGAAGATGGAGAAACGCGAGGCGCGCTGAGAAGATCGAGACGGAATTGGAGGGGATCTTTTCCGGCGGCGTGGGCGAGTTCGTCGGTGAAAGATTGGAAGACCCAAGAGAAAGCGTTGCTGCGAGGAGCGCGCAACGCGTAAGTGGGAACGCCGAGAGGCATGAGCGATGCGGCGAAGAAAAAGTCTGGCAGAAAAGTGCCGGGAAATTCGTTGCCGGGAATGTTAGCGGAAGGCGCGAACTGCGTGCCTTCGCCAAAGCTGACGAAATGATTGCGCCAGGCGACGAGTTTGCCGGAGGAATCGATGCCGCCTTTGAGGTAATGAAAGCCAGCGGGGCGATAGTGATCGTGGTGAAAATCGTCCTCGCGAGTCCAGAGAAGCTTTACAGGGACGCCGACTTGCTTGGCGATGGCGCCGGCTTCGAGCATGTAATCGTTAGTGAGGCGGCGGCCGAATCCACCACCGGCGCGCTTGAGATGAACGATGATGTCGTCGTGAGGAATGTTGAGAACTTTGGAAACGAGCATGCGGCCGCTTTCCGGCGTTTGGCTGGGCGACCAGAATTCGAGTTTGCCATCGTGGTAATGGGCCAGGCAATTCTCGGGCTCCATGGGAGCGTGCGCGAGGAAGGGATAGGCATAGGAGGCTTCGATGGTTTTTGCGGCGGACTGAAAAGCTTTATCGGCATCGCCGTCACTGCGGACAGTGATAGCGGGCGGCTGCTTGGAGAGTTCGTCGGCGCGCTTTTGGAAGCCTTCACTGCTCTGTTGCGCGGTGGGACCTTCGTTCCACTGTGCGTGTAATTTCTTGCGGGCTTCATTGGCTTGCCACCAAGTGTCGGCAACAACAGCGACACCCCAATGCAGGCCAAGCAAATCCTGCGTGCCCTCCACTTCAAAGACGTGGCGGACACCCGGGAGGGCCCTAATCTCATCGAGGTTGGCGCCCACGCATTTTCCGGCGTAGACGGGGCACTTGTCGTAGACGGCGTAGAGCATTCCTGGAACTTTGAAGTCGATGCTGTAGAGATTCTTTCCGGTGACGATCTTGGCGTTGTCCACGCTATGGATGGGCTGGCCGATGATTTTGTAATCCTTGGGATCCTTGAGCTTGACGGACTTGAGATCGGGCGCGGGAAGCGCGGCGGCTTTTTCGGCAAGGGCGCCGTAAGCGAGAGTACGTTTTGTCGATTGATGGATGACGCGGCCGGAGGACGTTGCGCACTCGGTTTCGGGGACGGACCAGGTTTGCGCGGCGGCGGTGACGAACATCTGTCGGCAAGCGGCACCAACACGGCGCAGCGGATCCCAATTGGTGGGAGTGGAAGTGCTGCCACCGGCACGCTGCGGGCCGAATTTCGTTTCGTCGAGATCGGCTTGCTCGATGCGGACGTCTTTCCAATCGACATCGAGTTCATCGGCGATGATCATGGGGAGATGGGTTTTTACGCCCTGACCGACTTCGGGATTTTTGGCCATGATGGTGACGAGGCCGTCAGCGGCGACGCGAAGGAAAGCAGTGGGCAGAAAAGCGGGGGCCGGGGCCTGGGGCGCTTGGGCAAAAACTTCGGCGATGGGATCGAAGTGGAGAGCGACGAGAATGCCTCCACCGGCAACGGCAGAGACGCGAAGAAAACTGCGACGATCGAGGAGTGTGGCTTGCATAGAGCCTCCTTCGGCGAGGATGCGATTCAGGTGGAGGGAGGCACCTGTATCGGAAGCATTGTAAACCCATCGGGCAATTTTCGGAATTCTAGCCGGCTAGCCGGCCTTGGCGGAGCCGGCTTGCATGGTTGTTTGATAGCTGATGGACATGACCCACTGGCCATTCCTCTTGATCCACAAGCGGCTTACGTGAACAGGCTTTCCGCTATAGGGCTGATGCTGGCAGGTCATGACCACGGCGTCACCGAAATCGAACATCTGCGCGGAAACGAGCGGGGCAGGTGCGGAGGCGAAGCCGGTCTGCTTCTGTAGATTGAGAGTGGCGATGCGGTCAGCTTTGCTGAGCGGATGGTCGTTGCTGGAACCGAGCATCACGAATTCATCGGCGATGTGCGGGGACCAGGCGGAAGAGTCATGATTTGTGACGCCGGTCTCGAGCGCTTGCCAGGAGGTGATGATGGCTTGCTCGGCTTCATTTTTAGGCTTGTAGGGCAGGGTTTTGCAGGGATTCTCGCAAACCTTCACGCCGGAACTGTTAGGACCAGAAGATTGCCGGCCAAGAGTGACTTCATGATAGACGAGCAGGCGCCAGCCTGCGGGACGCTTCACCCAGATACGGAGGACATGCGTCTTGTCACGACCAGACATCACGGCGACAACCTGGCTGTGAAGCTGCTGCTTCATTTCGGCGCCGGTTTCATTGCCTAGCGCGGGAGTGGGGAGCGAGTTGAGTATCTGTGCTCTGGTGTGAGTGTTGCCGTCGGCGTCCGTCCAGGTGAAATCCGCGTCCAAGGCTTTGGCGACCGTTGCGGTTTCACCTTTTGCGGCGGCTTGGACGAATTCGCGATCGGCTTGAAGAACAGATTGGTCGGCGGCGGCGGCGGCGACTGGGGTGAGCGAAAGAAAAGACAGAGTGCCAACGAGCATAGCGTCAAGAACTAGCGCACTACTGAGGAAGGGGTCGCGTCGCATCGATTGTGTAGCCTCCCAAGAAACCTTGTATTCCCTTATACATGAAAGAGGGACCGAGGGAAGGCCCGTTCCCTTTGCGATTTCCAGCCGCTCATCGCGTGATCGCGGCTAGAAGATGAATTTTAAACCCAATTGAATGGCGCGGTTGCTACCCGAGCCAAGCACGGGGTTGAAGGCAGCATTGTCCGGTGTGGAACAGCCACATCCGAAGAGTCCCGCCTGTGACGGATCGGCGGTTGCGTTTTGGCCATAGGTACTGGTGCCGCCGTTCGGATTGGCGAAATTGGGATGATTGAGAATGTTAAAGGTCTCGAGGCGGAATTGCGCCTTGAGCCGTTCCCCGAATCTAAAACTCTTGCTGAGAGAGAGATCGACGTTGTGGAAGCCGGTATCGCGAAAGATGTTGCGGCCCATGGTGCCAAATAACCCAAAACCATTGGGTATGAGGACAGAACTACCGACCGTGTAGCAATAGCCCGCCGCGTTCAGCGCAGCTAATGTACTTGCACCAACTGACGTGGCCGCGTTTGTACAAGCGGCCGGGATGGCGCCAGAGCAAGCACCGCCGCCGCCCGCGCCAAAGCATGGGATTCCGCTAGGGCCGATGGAATGAAAATCGGACGGTTTGCCGAAGAAATCCCAACGGTCCGAGGCCTCGCCGACTCCACTGAAGTTATTCACCTGATCATTGACGTTCCAAGGCTGTCCAGACTGCATGGTGATGATGGTATTGAGCTGCCAGCCTTCCAGGAGCTGGCTACTGGTTTTCCGCTCGGGAAGCGAGTAAGTCACAGACAGGGTAAAGCGGTGGCGAATGTCCTCATCACCGCTGGCATGATCCAGGAGCGGATGCGCGCTGTCTTGAGGAAGGAATGCTACCCAGTTCGAAGAAAGGTCATCCAGGGCGTGAGAATAAGTGTAGCCAACCACGAAATCGAGGCCATGATAGTTGCGAGCGCTGAGAGTGGTTTGTAAACCGTGATAAGTCGAGCCGTAAATATTTGAGAGGTAGTTAATTTGGCCAAGATAGGGGGCCGTTTGGGCAAAAGGAAAAACAATATTTCCCGTGTTGGGAGCGGGCTGATTGAGATCAACAATGCCGGGAAGCTTTACGCCATGGTTGCCAACGTAGGTGACATCGAGACCAAGTTTTCCGGAGAAAGCGTGTTGGATGCCCAGCGTCCAGTTCTCTACATAGGGACTGCGAAAGTTGCGCTCCATGGCGAAGGAGTTGCAAGGTTGCGGGTCGCCGTTAATGCCGTCGCCGCACTGAACAAGCCCGGCGACGTTGGTGGGATAGATTGCGGTAGTTTGATTCGACCAATTCAAGCTCCCCGGACCAGATAGCGGGAGGCTGATCCCGGTACTGAAAATGTTTCCAATGGCCGGCTTGGTGACCGAAATTCCGGTTCCTCCTGGTCCTCCGCAAGTCCCCGCCGGTGGCGCTGGACAAGTTGTGATGGTAGCCCCAGTGGGAACGACGCCGATGCCGAAGAGTACGGGGCCACTTTGGAGGTTTTGCTGAGACAGGAAGGTGCTCATGGGTATGACATCGTAAACGATGCTGCCGCCGAGGCGGACGACAGTGGTACCATTGCCGGTAACATCCCAGGCGACACCCAAGCGTGGGGAGAAGTTGGTGTTGTCGCGTTTGTAGATGGAACTAATGTTTTTGCCCACCTGTTCAAAGCCGACAGAAGGCTCCCAGTTTCCAAAAAGATTATGAGCTTCTGTGGGGACACCCTGGAGTTCATATCGCAAACCCAAATTGAGGGTCACACGCTTGGTGATGCGCCAGTCGTCTTGGGCATAACCAGCATAGAGCCATTGCGAGATGTCGCGGACAGGATCTCCGCCCAAAAAGCCGGCAGCCGATGGAGTGCCCTGAAGGAAGGCCTCCAGATTAGCAAACGTGACCCGTCCCCGCCCGCCGCGGTAGGTACCTTGATGGACCAAGTCCCTACGAAGTTCGCCGCCGAATTTGAAGGCGTGCGTACCGCGCAAATAAGAGACTTGATCAACGAAACTGTAGACCTTGTCCGGCCCGACAATCTTTGGGAAGTTGTGGAAGGCGCCCAGTTCCGTGAACCCAGAGATTCGGATATTAGGTATGCCGTGCAACAGTGGATTGGAAATGCCAGTGTTGATGACGTAAGGGAAACTCGTGTCGCTGGGGACGATCTGGAGAGTGTAATGGGTGAGACCACCGCGAAATTCATTAGCCCAAGTTGAACTTGGCGTCCAAGCCCAATGGCCGGCGGCGGTTTGTGCGCGAGAGTGAACCTTGGTACGGAATTGCGCAAGGAGCTCATTGGAATCCATGCCGATAATAGTGTCATTACCGAAGAAATAAGAGCCGCTTAGGGAGTTGCGATCGCTTGGATGGTAATCCACTTTTCCAATGGCATTCTTTGAGCTGTTCTGGTTGGGATAGGTGAGGTCTACGAATGACCCCTGACCGGCATTGGGAGTATAAAAGCCGAGCAAATAAGAGCTGAGCGGATTTGCAACGAAACCAGGAGTCTTCGCAACAAGATCAGCCATAGCGTTTGGGATGCTGATCGCGCAGTTCTCAAAGGTAAGGACCTGACAACCATTGGCCGCAGGTCCCGCCGTTGCTGACGGTACGACCGCCGTCGTCGGTGCGTGCCCCGGAAGCGCGTTGCCGACGGTGTATCGCTGCGCTTCAAAACCGCCGAAGTAAAAGAGTTTATCCTTAATGATATGACCGCCAGCTGTGCCGCCAAATTGTTCCAGTTCGACGGGAGTCTTCGGAGATCCAACGGGATCGAAGTAATTGCGAGCATCAAAGGAGTCGGAGCGGCCGAAGGCATAAGCCGTACCATGAATCTGATTGGTGCCTGATTTCAAGCCGACACTGGTGATGGCGCCCGGCTTCCAGCCGAATTCCGCTTTGGGATTGACTTGCGTGTTGAACTCCTGAATGGCATCGATTGGAATAAGCGTAGCAGCGTCGCCTAGTACGGCGGCGGCGTTCGTAACGCTGAGGCCCATGAAGGCTTCGTCATTGGTGATGCCGTCAACGATGAAGCTGGTGTCTTCCGGACGGATGCCGTTCGTGGTTTGGGTCCAAGGACCTCCACCAGGGTAAATCGACGTGCCTGGGCGCAGCGTGAGCAGATTCTGGTAGTTGCGGCCGTTTAGAGGAAGGTCGTTAATAATCTCGTTGCTGATGGTGCCACCGAGGGTCGTGGAGGTAGTGTCCACCATGGGGACTTCCTCGGTAATGGTGATGGTTTCCGTCGTGGAGCCGGTTTGCAGCACGGCGTCGATTCGCAAGTCCTTGCCAACCTCTAGCAGAATGTTCTTGCGTTCAAATATTTTGAAGCCTTTGAACTCGGCGCGCAGAGTGTAAGTTCCAGGCAGAAGGCTTAAAGCCACGTAGGCGCCGTCGGAATCGGTGGTCAGAGTTTGCGAAACACCGCGTGCGACGTCTGTGATGGTAATCGTGGCGCCAGCGACGTTACCGCCGGACTGGTCGGTGACGACCCCTAGAATTCTGCCGGTGTTACCTTGCGGATAGGCTGCAACGCCAACCATTAGCGCGATGCAAAGCACCGCCAGGACCCGAGCCAGATTGGCCAGAATGGCACACCCAGGCGCGGCTTTCTGACGAACATTCGGCTGCATGAGGACCTCCCCCACGAAATAGGTATAGCCGCTGTACCACCATACGACAGAGGCTGTCAAGCAATTCCTTGATTGTATAGATTTAAAATATTGTTTGGAGAAGCGTAGGAGCGGAGCGCGGTACAGAGGTTGGACCAATTTACGCGACTCTCCGGGGTCCAGCTATGATTCGCCTCGGAACCGAGTTTGTGGTCTTATCGGGAGGATTCAAGTTCAACCGCCAGGGGAACAGTTGAACTGAGTCGCGGGTAGGAAGAGAAGCCAGCGAATCCTGGGAACCGCCGGACCAGGATGATCGGAAACGTGAAAGTGCTCTATAATCAGAGGGACATCATGTCGGGGCCTAGCGCAGCCTGGTGGCGCGCCTGCCTTGGGCGCACCGAACTCGACTCCAACAAGCCCGCCCGTCACTTCTAACTACTAACGTTTCCAACAAATCGGGGAATCTGCTTTTCGCTCAAAAGTAACCCGAATGGAGTGAAAACGTTGGATTCGTGCACAGTTGGTGCACGAAAAATCTAAAGCCTTGCGGGTGTCGGACTTGCGAGCACCATCATCCCAAAAACCCTGCCTCAGTTGGTCCACAAATGGTCCACAACCAGCGTTGTCGGATAATCGGAAACTTGGTACTGAAGCCGCCATGCCTACCCTTCGTCCTCGGGTGCTGTCAACGATTCTGGTGACGTGTAGTATTGTTCGAGATTTCGTCCACACCAGGGACAGAAGTTGATTCTGACGCCTCCTTCGCAGGGGTCCGGCGGCTGCTTGCCCTGCTGCCAGAACTCCAACTGCGAGAGAAATCCACGTCTCCCCCTCCAGACGAGAAGAGCGCGAAATCCATCTTCATGGAGAGCACGAGAACCGTGCGATTCAAATTTGTTACAACACCAAATTCTTTTCATGGCCGGAATCTTATCGCCAAAAACCGCCAATGTCCCGGTACGTGGCATTCGCGGAGAAGTGACCGGCAGCCTTTCGCGGCGGCGGATTCCACTTCGGCGGTTACGCTGTTTGAATCAGGCCCTTCGCGACGCCGCGGCTGCCAAACGTGAAGGAGCGCGTGGCGCGACTATTAGGCGCGGGGCAGTCCTGTCCCTAGCGCGGGCAGCCCGGCGCCCTCATCGTCTCTGTCGGGCGTTTGCCCGCGTTGAACATCGCCAGGTTCTCCTTTTGCTGCGCCAGCGCTGGAACGCAAAAGTCGAGTCGCGCTGAATCCGGAAGGAACTGCTCGTTGTAGGGCGCTAGCGTTCTTCCTGAACGGAACGCCGCTTGGGAGCCAGCTGGAGGATGGGACTGATGTGGCAGATTTGGGTCGAGGGGATATTGCGTCCCGAATACTTGGGGCTGCCCAATCGACTGTAGGTACCTGTCCATTGTTGCTGCCTCGATCCACTTTGCCTCGTCGCTTCCCTTTACCACCGCCTCCATCGCAAGGACGTGTGCAAAAAGGTAGTCCTCCGGGTTGTTCCGGTGCTGAAAAATGAAGGCCGCTTCGTGGAAGTCTTCGCCGGTTTTTAGTTCCCCGGCCGCCAGCAAGGCCCTCACCTTCTCTCGACGAGCGTTTCCGCGCGCTGTGAGCTGCTCCTCCGAGAACTTTGAGATCCCATTGCCGGCATCTTCCCCGTCTTCAGCAAACAATTGGTGTATGGCATCCGACACTTTCGGTGGGTTTTGTGTTTTGGCCGTCGGCATTTGTGCAGCGAAGCCTACAACGCCACATGCGATGACGAAAGGAAGGAATTTCATCTCGAATCTCCTTTTAGAAGAGTTATGGCCAGGCGACGATACGTTCGATTCAGTTTTGCGCGTCGCTACGTTCGGTCCTCTTCAACATCGGACACCGGAACGTCGAGTGCGACCCGCCAATCATATGTTTTCAGGAACCCAGGGACAACTCCCGAGAAGTGGCTTATTACCGGCCAATCTTCTTAATCACACTCCTAAAAGCTGGAGGCGAGAAGGGTTATTCTCTTTCAGTTGGATTTTGGTTTCAGAAGGAAGGAGCTCCGCTTCCGGCTCAGATCTTGGCGGGTCAATGCCGGGGCAGAGCTCCATGAAGTACGATTCTGTTTATCCGACGCCGACTCTCTCCTGATTGGAGGAAGGCATCACGAATGTATCGCGATAATCGCGAGCGAGCAGTCGGTCCTGCGTAGTCTTTTCGCAACCTACCTTCGGATCCGCTGACTCGGTCCGGCTGGACCGATCAAGAGAACCCTGCTACCTTGGCGTCGTTATGTCGCCTTCCTTTCGACTCTTCCTTTCCATGGCTATACTCACGATGTGCGGACCGGAACTCGCCGCGCGCGGTCCGGGCCAAGCCACGGCCCACCGCGACTGGGCCAGGGAGCGCTGGGCAGCGCAGTGGATTGCGTGCCCTGAGGCGCCGCAGCGAGACGCCGGCGTTTTTCACTTCCGCAAGACCCTCGACTTGACGGACCTGCCGAAAGAATTTGTCGTGCACGTCAGCGGCGACAATCGCTTTATTTTATTTGTGAATGGCACGCGTGTTGGCGAAGGCCCGGCGAATAGCGACTTGAGCCATTGGAAATATGAGACCTTCGACCTCAGGCCTTTCCTGCACAACGGGAAAAACGTAATCGGCGCGACAGTGTGGAACTTCGGAACGCAAGCGCCCGTGGCGCAAATGACGTCACGCAGCGGTTTTATTTTGCAAGGCGATGCCCAGGCGGAGCAAATCGCGAATACAGATGACTCCTGGCAAGTTGAGAGCGAAAGCGGGCACGGAGTTTTGGCAGCGAATTTTGGGTCGGTACTGCAGGCGTATTACGCGGGACCACCGGGAGAAATCATCGACGGGCGCCACTACCACTGGGATTGGAACAGCGCGACAGCGGCGAGCGAAGCCGTCGCGACTCGCTGGAGAAGAGCAATGACGCTCGGCAGCGGCGCTGCGCGCGAGACTTCGGACTCGCCAACCATTTGGATGCTGGAGCCCGATCCGCTGCCGCAGATGGAATATAGAGAAGTGCCGGCGGGAGTAGCAGTTGCGAGTTCCGGGCTGGATTCGCGAGACTTGCAAGGTAGCAGTTTTCGCATCGCACCGCGCACGAAAGCTTCCGTGTTACTCGATGCCGGCGCGCTGACCACCGCTCGCCCGGAAATTATTTGCAGCGGAGGCGCCGAGGCACGCGTTCGGCTCACTTATGCGGAAGCCTTAGTTGACAAACAAGGGAAGAAAGGGAACCGCAACGAAACGCAAGGCAGACACATTCTCGGCGTGTTTGACGAACTCATTCCGGACGGAGGAAAGCACCGGTACTTCATGCCGCTGATTTGGCGCACCTGGAGATATCTGCAGATCGATGTTACGACGGGCGATCAGCCTCTCGAAGTAGAGAAGCTGCATGTGTGGTTCACCGCATACCCATTCCGGGAGGAGGCGCGGTTTGCTTCGAGCGACCCGGAATTGGCGAAGATCTGGGAAGTCGGCTGGCGAACGGCGCGGCTTTGCGCGCACGAAACGTACATGGACACTCCGTACTGGGAGAGGTTGCAGTATGTGGGCGACACGCGGATCCAGGCGCTGATTTCGTATGCGATGAGCGGCGATGATCGGTTGGCGCGGCAGGCCATCGATGCCATCGACAGCTCACGTATACCGGATGGAATCACAGCGAGCCGCTATCCCTCGCGGCTTCCACAGTTCATCCCCACGTTTTCGTTGCTATGGGTTGGGATGGTACACGATTTTTTTATTTATCGCGACAACGCGGAGTTCGTGCGGGAGCATATGCCGGGAACACGAGTGGTGCTGGATTGGTTTCTGCGGCACCAGCGCGCCGATGGGTTAGTGGGAAAGCTGCCGTGGTGGCCTTTCGTAGATTGGACTGAGGACTTTCAAGGAGGCGTGCCTCCACAGGACGCAGATGGAGGATCGGCTTCGATCACACTGGAATTCATTGAAGCATTGCGCGATGCGGCAGGACTCGAACAGCGCCTTGGCGACCCCGAGCGAGCGCACCTTTACTCCGACCGTGCGGACAAAGCAACAGGAGCGCTCCGCAAACTCTGCTGGGACGAAAAAGCTGGACTGATTGCCGATACTCCTGCGCGGTCGCACTTCAGCCAACAGGCCAACGCTTTGGCCGTGTGGCTCGATGTGATTCCCCGAGAGAAGCAAAGGGATGTATTGGCGAGGGCTTTGGCCGTGCACAGTGCGCTAACAAAGACCGGGGATCTCGCATTGTCGCAAGCGAGCTATTACTTCCGATTTTACGTGACGCGCGCGTTGGAGCACGCCGGCATGGCGGATGCTTATCTCTCCACACTGCAGCCGTGGCGTGACATGCTGAAGATGGGACTTACGACTTGGGCAGAAACTCCCGAGCCCACCCGCTCGGATTCGCACGCTTGGAGCGCACATCCCAATTTTGATTTGCTGCGTATGGTCGCAGGGATTCGCCCCGGGGCGCCGCAATTCTCCGAGATTGTGATTGAGCCGCACCTCGGCAATTTGCACAGTGTGTCGGCGGCTGTGCCACATCCGAAAGGGCCCATCGAGGTTTCGTACAGCGTTGAGCTGGGCGGCGGCACGAGCGCGAAGATCTGCGTACCCGAAGGCGTTCCCGCGCGCCTAATCTGGAAGGGTCGTACTTACATTTTGCGTTCTGGTGAACAGACACTCGAGTTGCCGTGATGGGTACAGGTTCACCCTGCATTACCGAGCAAGTTGCTGTAGGCCAAGTTAAGTCGTTGAAGTCCCTGAATGTCCGCTCTATTCCCTACGGTAAATCGTCTCGCGGGGCACTCTCATGCTCTGATCGTCGAGACTGGACGCTCTTGCGGCAGCTAGGTTTGAGGTGCTGTGGGAGACAATTCATTTCGCTTTCAGGCTCAGGGAGTTCCTAACTTCTGGTTAGTAGCGTTCCCGTAAATCTGATCGGGCCGCTTTTCTCCACAGGTTCATTTGTCCGCGATCGGCGTTTATCGTCAAGTGGATTATTTCCGAAGAGGGCAAAACGAGGCGTGAGCGGTTCATGGAACAAAATGGGCTTGCCGCCCGTATTCTGGAAAGGTGCATAATGCTGGATATCAACTCGGTGCGAATCGCTCGTCTGGAAAGGCGAAATCGACTTCTCACGCCGTGGAGCCTCGTGGTTACGGCGCTAGCCCTAGCGATGCCGTTGACTGATTCATTTGGTTTGAGAGTGGCCGCTCAAGATAAGCCAAAAGCTCTAAGCGTGTCCGAACTCGCAGTTGTCGATGAGCGCGGCACCCTGCCGGTGCGAATCGGAGGGCAGTTACCTGACGCTGTCTTGAACGGCAAGATTCTGCCGCGTGGGCAAAAAGCCGCTGGCGTTCTGCTCTATGACGAAACCGGGCAAGAGCGCAGCGGTTACGTGACCTTTGCTCCTTCCGGCAACGTGGGGCTAACCCTAGACAATCGCGACGGCCAAACCGCGGAATTCATTGCCGGTCCTAACGGGGCGCCGGGTTGCGTATCCATTGGCAAGCTGACGCAGTTGATTTGCGTTCAGATGAGGATGGAGCAAGCATACATGCCGTGCCGAATAAGAAGGTTGCGTTCCACGAGCCTCCAGTTCAGAACCCGGAGTCCACGGAATTGTGCAAAGCTCTTAGACAAGCCAAGTCTCAGCTTTCGACTCAGCAATTATTGGACGCCTGTCATGCCCGGAGTTCTGAGGCTGCCTGCCAGGTTTGCCTTGAAAAACGATGTAACTTCCGAAGATGGGCGGCCCAACTTCCTGTGTAGTACGCCTTACCAGTAACTGAGAATTGCCGGATCGGGACTTGTTCGGTTACGGCGTTAAGGTGAGGATTGAGCGGGACGTTTCATGTGGTTTCTGGTGAGCAGGCCCGGAGTGGGACCTATCTACACGTCGATCCAGCGCGAGAAGATGCGGAGTTGCCTCGAGAATACAGGCCAATCGGCTTGAAGGAGGTACGCGAGCGATGGGAACCTATAGCTGGCTTGAGAGTCTTTGGCAGGACATTCGGTTGGCGGCGCGGGGACTTCGGAAGAGCCCGGGATTTCTCACGGTGGTGGTGCTGTCGCTGGCTCTGGGGATTGGAGCGAATAGCACGATTTACAGCGTAATTGATACGCTGCTGTACCGGCCGTTGCCGTTCGCGCATCCGGAACAACTTCTGGTGATTTGGGAAACAGAGCAGGCGCATCCGGGGGATTATGAGCCGCCGCCGATTGCGGAAGTGGCGGATTGGCAAAAGCAAAACACGGTTTTCCAGGACATCGCGCTGACGAGCTTTACGGAAGAGGTGATTTTGTCGAGGCTGGGCGAGCCTCAGCCGGTGAGAGTGCAGTACGTCACGCCTAATTTTTTTAGTTTGCTGGGCGTGCAGCCGATTATGGGGAGGATTTTTACCGCAAACGAAATGCAGGACCGGTCGTATGCGGTGGTAATCAGCAGCGGATTTTGGAGGAGCCACTTTAATAAGGACCCGCAGGTGCTAGGGAAGACGTTTAGTGTGGATAGCGTGCTTTCGACGGTGGTGGGAGTGATGCCCGCGGGCTTTGCGCCGTTTTATGGAGGGAAGATCGACCTGTGGGTGCCGGTGGATCCGGAGAGCGCGAGATATTCCGAGCGAATCGATCATTGGCTGATGCCCGTGGCGCGGTTGAAGCCGGGCACGACGGTTGCGCAAGCGCAAGTGGAGATGGACGTCATCGCGAAGCGGTTGGAGATGGCTTATCCGAAGACGAACAAGGGCGTGGGAAAGATTGTAAGGCCGTTGCGCCAGGATCTTTACCGGTTTGCGGGACCCGTGCTTTATCCGCTTTTGGGAGCGGTAGGCTGCGTGCTGCTGATTGCGTGCGTGAACGTGGCGAATCTGATGCGGTCGCGAACCGAAACGCGGCGAAAAGAATATTCGGTGCGAGCGGCGCTCGGAGCGGGGCGGCTGCGATTGATGCAACAACTATTCGCGGAGAGCGGGCTGCTGGCGTTTCTGGGAGGGACGCTGGGAATTTTGTTTGCCTATTGGGGCATTCAGATTTTGAAAAAGCTGGTCGGTGATTTTCCGAATTCCGACAGCGTCGGTATCGATGGGAGGGTGCTGCTGTTCACGCTGTGCGTTTCCTTGTTGACGGCGACGATTTTTGGGCTGGCGCCGGCGCTTCAGGCTTCTGACCCGGATATCAACTCGACACTGCGCGAGGGGGAAGGCCGGACGGTGGCAGGGTCGCGCGGAGTTACGAGGCACGTGCTGGCAGTAGCGGAAGTGGCGCTGGCGATGCTGCTCTTGGTGGGCGCGGGATTGATGATCAACACGATGCTGCGATTGCAACGTGTGAATCCAGGATTCGATACGAAAAATTTGCTGACGATGCTGGTGCAACTCCCGGAGGGAGGGAAGTATTTGGAAAGAGTGCCCGGCGGAGATATGGAGAAAACCTTGCCGACCGTGGCGGCGTTTCATCAACAACTGCTGGAGAAGATTGCGGCGTTGCCGGGAATCGAGTCGTCGGGGATTATTAGCGCTTTGCCGATGCGCGGAGCCATGTTTTTTAGTTTTTCGATCCTAGGACATCCGGCGCCGCCACCAGATAATCGGCCGCACGCGGGATTTGACGACGTGAGTCCAAGCATCTTTCGAACGCTGGGCATTCCGCTGAAGAAGGGGCGTTATTTGGATGAGCACGACACGGCCAGTGCGCCGTGGGTGATCGACGTGAATGAATCCTTGGCGCGGCGTTTTTTCCCGAACGAAGATCCGATCGGGCAGCAAGTGCTTTTCCGATTCGGGTCTTATGGAGTGGACGAAGAGAGGCCGCGACAGATCGTCGGCATCGTGGGGGACGTGAAACACTTCGGGCTGGGACGGGAAGCGCCGCCGTTTGCATACGCCTCGTACCGGCAGGAACAGGCAGTCGTTCCCGGGGGGACGGCGTTGGCACAGCTTCAGCACAACGTGGTGATTCGGAGAGTTTCTGGATTGGGCGGCGGGAATGAATTGGCGGGGACCGTGAAGAAAGCGATCGCGGAGATTGATCCCGACCTGCCGGTCACCAGCGTGATGACGATGGAAGACGTTGTGGCGGAATCGATGGGCGATCAGCGGTTCTACGCGCGCCTGCTGGGGATTTTTGCGGGGATGGCGCTGCTGTTGGCAGCGATCGGGATTTACGGCGTGATGTCGTACTTCGTGAGCGAGAGGACGCGCGAGATTGGGATTCGTGTCGCGCTGGGAGCGGGGCGCACTGATGTGCTTGGGCTGGTCGGAATGCTGGGCCTCAAACTTGCGGTGCTTGGGGTGGTCATCGGACTTGCGCTAGCGTATGGGCTCACGCGATTTATCGCGAGTTTCTTGTATGGAGTAAAGGCCGCTGATCCTCTGACATATGCAGCGGTCGCGCTATCTTTGATCGGGGTGGCAATGCTCGCGACCTATATTCCGGCCCGGCGCGCGATGAAAGTCGATCCAATGGTCGCCTTGCGATACGAATAACTCATGGCTCTTTCGAGCCACAAGCGAACCATGAAAATAGCCGCAACATGTCTGTTGAAAGTAAAGGGGTTATGGCTATTTTCGAAGGAATAGTCCAATGAGCGTGTAAGCGACAAACCGCTTCTAGGGCGGCAGGTAACTCGAAAGTAATTCCACACGCCTGGTTAGTGTCGCCTAAGCGGAGAAGTCAATCCACTCTGTAACCGGTTACTTGCGTGATGGTAAAGCGGTAGGCGTTCACTGCCGCGCAGGTATTGGACGGTCGTCAATGATCGTGGCATCCACATTGATTTGGAATGGGCTTTCAGTCGATTCCGCTTTTAGTGCCATTCAAGAAGCCAGAGGCTGTTCGGCGCCGGATACACCAGAACAAAGAAAATGGGTGGAAAGTTACTCGTCTCGCCTTGGCCGTGCGGAAAAATAGAAGAATGAATTCCGAATAGCTCCCGATAGTGGTCAAGTCCAGGTTCATATCGTTGTCGACCATTTGACCCGGCAGATGATTTGGCGACGGATTTCAATTCTCCTCGAACGCTGTTAACCAGATGGATAATTTCCAAGGGTCGAGCGAAGACTTCACAACTACTTGAAACTCCTCTTGCAAACTCAACCACCGGAATCTTCATCTGCGCAATCAGATCCTCGGTGGAGAGCCGCAATTCCTTTTCCGGTGACCGCGTTTTTTAAGAGGAGTTGGTTCGCTCCTACCATATGTGACGCATGGCGTATCGCGGAGGGGAATTAGACGAGAGAATTTATGTGTCTGTTTTCCATCGATAAGCCTCAGGCTTACCAACGGGACGACAATGAAACTCTTGAAAAGTTGTGCCGGCGCTAATCGTCGTTACGGTTGCTCGTCAACACGGATCAGGAGCCCAAACGGAGGCAAGAAGCGGTCGGGTGCCCGCAGTGTGGTCGGTTAGCGCGAACGCCGACAGCCCGACAGTGTCGCTTCTGCCGACACGACTGGCACAACAGAATCACACCCCACGGGCGAAAAACGATGGATCGGAGTAGCAGTAAAGTTGGGAAGTGCTTTAGAATGAATAAAGCAGTTCATGTCGGGGCGTAGCGCAGCCTGGTAGCGCGCCTGCCTTGGGCGCAGGAGGTCCCGAGTTCAAATCT
>Ga0307479_10000157_pt1 | contig 63105 bp, 63 predicted proteins | sample atmos_gasesECM4C_FD_203743 | JGI IMG/M metagenome (GOLD analysis project Ga0307479, IMG submission 203743) | Hardwood forest soil microbial communities from Morgan-Monroe State Forest, Indiana, United States - atmos_gasesECM4C_515 | ecosystem: Environmental > Terrestrial > Soil > Temperate... | reverse complement strand
CAACCGGTCGACGACTTGGGCCGTGCTCAGGTCGTCCACGTCGACGACGAGGTCAGCCACCTCCTCGTAGAGCGGGCGTCGCTCGGCATTGAGCGTGGATAACACGGCTTCGGGGCCGTCGCCGCTTTGGAGCAGCGGGCGCGCCACGTCGTCGCCGACCCTGGTGGCCAACGTGGGCGGCGTGGCACGCAACCAGGCCACGGTGGCCTTGTCGCGCAGGAGCTGGCGGTTGCCGGGGTCGAGCACTGCGCCCCCTCCCACCGCTACCACGACGTCATCGCCGCCGGCCAGGGCCTCGGCCAGACACGCCGCTTCGAGGCCCCGGAACTCCGGCTCGCCTCGGGACGCGAAGAGCTCCGCCACGCTCGAGCCAGTGTGCGCGCACACCTCTTCGTCGAGGTCGACGAACCGCCATCCCAGCCGCCCCGCCGTCAAGACCCCCACCGTCGACTTGCCGGCGCCCATCATGCCGACGAGGGCCAGACGCTCAGCCACCGGGTGCCGGCGCTGCCGAGGGTGGAGCCGGGGCGTCGCTGTCCGGCGCCGCCGAGGGCGTCTCGCCCAGGGCGCTCAGGTAGGCGCGGTAGTTGCGCACGAGCTCGGTCAGCGAGTCCCCACCGAACTTCCGGAGCGCCTCTGTCGCCAACACGAGCGCCGTCATGGTCTCGGCCACCACGCCCATGGCAGGCACGGCGGTGACGTCGGTGCGCTCCTTGAAAGACTTCGTCTCCTCCTTGGTGACGACGTCGACCGTCCCCAGCACAGGACGGTTCAACGTGGCGAGCGGCTTCATCGCCACCCGCGCCACGATGAGCTCGCCCGTCGACATCCCACCCTCGATCCCTCCGGCGCGCGTCGTGACGCGGCGGTAGCGCTCCTCCTGGTCGTCCCAAGAGATGGCGTCATGCGCATCCGAGCCGCGCCGTGAGGAGACATCCGCGCCATCGCCGATGTCGACCGACTTCACGGCCTGGATGCTCATGAGGGCCTGGGCCAACAGCCCGTCGAGGCGGCGGTCCCAGTGCACGTGACTGCCCAAGCCCACGGGAACGCCGTAGGCGAGCACCTCCACCACGCCACCCAGCGAGTCGCCTTCCTTGGCGGCCGCCTTGATGGCCGTCACCATCCGGTTCTCGGTCTCCGCGTCGAAACAGCGCACCACCGAGGCGTCCACCTGGCCGAGGTCGCCGGGACGGGGACGAGCTCCCGGCGGTGCCTCTTCGCCGCCGAGGGCCACCACGTGGCTCACCACCGACATGTCCAGCTTGGCGACGAGCGCTTTGGCCAGGTACCCCGCCGCCACCCGCGCCGCCGTCTCACGCGCCGAGGCCCGCTCCAGCACGTCACGGGCGTCGTCGAAGCCGTACTTCTGCATCCCGGCCAGATCGGCGTGACCAGGACGGGGGGCGGTCAGGACCTTGCCGGGACGGCCGGGATGGGGGGACATCTCCTGTTCCCATTTGGGCCATTCGGTGTTGGAGATCTCGATGGCCACCGGCGAACCCAGGGTGCGCCCGTGACGCACGCCGGCGAGCAGTTGCACCTCGTCGGCCTCGAAGCGCATGCGCGGGCCCCGGCCGAATCCGAGCCGGCGGCGGGCCAGCTCGGCGGACAGTTCCTCCACGGTCACCGGAAGCCCGGACGGCAGCCCCTCCACGATCACCACCAGGGCTTTTCCATGCGACTCGCCTGCGGTGAGGTAGCGGAGCATCGAGCAAATCTACCGCCGGGCCGGCGTCCTCCCGGGCCAGCGAGAGGCGCGCCGCGCCAGCGCGGCGCTACAGCGCCCGGTGGAACAGGGCGTTCGTGAGCGGGTTCCCCCACACCACCGCCACCACTGCCCCAGCCGCCATGAAGGGACCGAAGGGGACGCGCGTCTTGCGCCCGCCCCGGCCGGCGGCCATGACCCCGATGCCCACTACCGCTCCCAGCACGAAGGCGGCGAAGAAGCCGACGAAGGCGTGGCCGAGGCCGAGCCATCCCGTGGCCCCGCCGATGAGCCCGGCCAGCCGCACGTCGCCGAATCCCATGCCGTGCGGCACGGCCAGATGCACGGCGAGAAAGGCGGCGAAGGCCACGGCGGCGGCGATGGCGGCCCGGCCGAGCGAGCCCCAGCGGCTGTCGACCGCCGAAGCCACGACGAGCAGCGGAGCGACAAGGGCGGCGGTGGGATAGAGGATGCGGTTCGGGATGATGTAGCGCTCCAGGTCCACGGCCGACATCGCCACCAGCCCCAGTCCGAGCACGGCGAAGGCGGCCAGGGCCACATCCGCTCCCAGCCGCCAGGCGAAGCCGCCCAGCACCGCCGCGGCGACGATCCCGAGCACGAGCGGACGAGCGGCCTGAGGCGCACGTTCACCGCAGTGCGGACAGCGCCACCGCGCCGCCGTGGACACCACGGGCACCGCCCCGGCCAGACCGAGCGGCCGCTTACACGTGGGGCAGGTCCACCAGGGTCGTTCCAGCGCCCGCCGGGCGCCGACCCGCTCGACCAGGAGCTCGAGGCGGTCACCGATGAGCAGGCCACCGGCAGCGCTCACGCCGGTGACGAGCGCGTCCATGACCGGCGACGCTACCGCTCCGGCTCGCGCCCGTCGGGGACCGGCGCCGCCCGCGGGCAGGTCACCGCCAGGTGCGGCTCGTTACTTCTTGGCCGACTCGAAGTAAGGGTTGGTGCCGCTGGCGTGATCAGTGACGTCGACGATCGACACCAATTCGGGCACGGCTTCGCGCAATGCCACTTCGATGCCCTGTGACAAGGTCACGCGCGCCAGCCCGCATCCTTGGCAGCCACCGCTCAGGCGCAGATAGGCGGTGAGCTGGTCCACGCCCACCAGGTCGGCCCGGCCGCCGTGCATGGCGATGGAGGGGTTCACCTGGGAGTCGAGCACGTCGATGATCCGCTGGGCCAACTCACCGGTGAGCTCGGCGCTCTCCGGCATGACGCTCTCCGGGCGAGGCGGCGTGTTCGGGTTCAAGATCACGAGCCCGCCCTCGCCCTCTTCCGAGTAATCGAGGCGGGCGCCGCGCAGGCGGGCCACGCTCAGCTCAGGGACGACGACGGGAAGGCCGGCGTCGTCGTCCACCGCGTCGCCCTGGGCGGCGTCACGCTCGGCTTGGAAGTAGATGTCGTAGGTGTACGACCCGTTGTCGGCCCCCGTCACCTCGACCCACAGCGCCAAGGAGTCGGCGTCGGCCTCGGCCGCACGGGCGTCGAGGACGACGGTGCGCGCCGCCGGGGTGACGGTGAGCACTGGTGACGCCGGGCCGGCGTCTTCTGTGGGGTCCGGATCCATGGTCGGCACCTCCCCGCCATCATAGGGGGGTGGCCCGCGTCCTCCTTCTCGTTCCGAGCTCCACCTACCGGGCCACCGATTTCCTGGAAGCGGCTCGGCGAATGGGCGTCGAGGTGGTGGTGGCCACCGAGGAGCCCCATGTCCTGGCCCAGGTGATGGGGACACGGTCGCTGGTGGTCGACCTCGACGACCCCATGTCGGCGGCGGACGCCGTGGTGGCCCACGACCGGGAGTATCCGGTCGACGCCGTGGTGGCCGTGGACGACCGGGGTACGGTGGTCGCCGCCGAGGCGTTGCGTCGTCTGGGGCTCACGCACAATCCGCCTGAAGCCGTCAACGCTGCTCGTGACAAGCGTCTGCTACGACGCCGTCTCCGCGACGCCGAGGTGCCGCAGCCGGACTTCGTCGAACTGCCGCCGACGGCAAGCGACGACGACGTGGTGAACCTGGTGTCGAGGTTGGGATTCCCGTGCGTGGTGAAGCCCGCCACCTTGTCGGCCAGCCAGGGCGTGCTGCGCGCCGACGACCCCGACGCCCTGGTGTCGGCGCTGTCCCGGGTGCGCCACATCGCCGCTCGAGCCGGGGCCGATGCGCAACTGCTGGCCGAGTCCTTCGTGGACGGTCCCGAGGTGGCGGTGGAGGCGCTGCTCGTGGGCGGCCGGCTCGAGGTACTGGCCATATTCGACAAGCCCGATCCCCTCGACGGGCCCGCCTTCGAGGAGACGCTCTACGTCACGCCTTCTCGACGCACGACGGCGGAGCGCGACGCCATCGTGGCGGCGACGGCAGCGGCAACCCGGGCCCTCGGATTGGAAGAGGGGCCGGTGCACGCAGAGGTGCGGGTGGCGGGGGGCCGGGCGGCAGTGATCGAAGTGGCGGCGCGCACCATCGGCGGGCTGTGCGGCCGGGCGCTGAGCTTCGGCGCCGGGCGGAGCCTCGAGGAGGTGGTGCTGGCGCATGCGCTCGGGATGCCGCTCGGCGAGCTCGAACGTCGCCCCGGCGCCGCCGGGGTGCTCATGGTCCCCATTCCCCGCACTGGCACCCTCCTCGGCGTCGACGGGCGAGAACGCGCCCTGTCCGTCCCGGGGGTACAAGGTGTGGAGATCACCGCCACCCCGGGAAGCTGGCTGGCACCGCCGCCCGAGGGGGGTCGCTATCTCGGGTTCGTGTTCGCCACCGCCTCGACCCCGAGCGCAGTCGAGCGAGCACTGCGCTCCGCCGGCCGCCATCTCGTCGTCCGCATCGACGCGTCGTCCGTGTCGACGTGATCGTCGGGACTCCCCGGCGTGGCATCGTCCGCACGTCGCGCCAAGGCCGCTACGGTGGCGCGGGTGCGCGCGCTCCTGCTGTCCACCTACGAGCTCGGGCACCAGCCGCTGCACGTCGCCTCCCCGGCAGGAGCGTTGCTGCGTGCCGGCCACGACGTGCGTTGTCGTGACCTGGCCGTGGACCCCCTCGACGAGGCGGAACTTCGCTGGGCCCAGCTCGTTGGCGTGTCCGTGCCAATGCACACGGCTATGCGCCTGGCTCGCCGCGTGGGCGCCGAGGTGCGCGCCGCCAATCCCGAGGCCGTGCTGTGCTTCTACGGCCTCTACGCCGGAGCCGACGACGGAGCCGCAGACACGGAGCGGCCGGACGTGTCGATCTGCGGTGAGTACGAAGCCGAGCTCGTCGCCCTGGCGGACGGGCCGGCCGGCAGCGGGCGCCCGCCCGAGGAGCCCAGGGTCCGGCTCCGCCTCGGACGCCAGCGCTTCGGTCTCCCTGCCCGTCACTTGCTTCCCCCGCTCGAGCGGTACGCCCGGCTGGTGGCAGACGGGGATCGGCGTCTGGCCGGCTACGTGGCGGCCGGCCACGGCTGTGTGCACCGGTGCCGGCACTGCCCCGTCCCGGTGGTGTACGACGGGCGAACCCGGATCGTCGAAGTGGAGGCGGTGCTCGCCGACGTGGCCCAGCTGGTGGCCATGGGGGCCGAGCACGTCACCTTCGGCGACCCCGACTTCCTGAGCGGCCCGGCGCATGCACGGCGGGTCGTCGCCGCTGTGCACGACGCCTTTCCATCGCTCACGTTCGACGTCACCACCAAGGTGAGCCACGTCCTCTCCCACCGGGAGCTGTGGCCGTCGTTCGCCTCTGGAGGATGCCTCTTCGTGGTGTCCGCCTTCGAGTCGGCCGACGACACCATCCTCCGGCACCTGGACAAGGGCCACACCGTGGCCGACGAGCTGGAGGCGGTGGCGGTGCTGCGCAGGAGCGGGATCGAGCCCCGCCCGTCTCTGCTGCCTTTCACACCCTGGAGCACGGCCGAGGACGTGCGGGCGCTGTTCCAGTTGGTCGAGCGCGCCGACCTGGTCGGCAACGTGGACCCGGTGCACTACAGCATCAGGTTGTTAGTGCCCCCCGGCTCGCTGCTGCTCGAGAGTGGGGCCCTCAACGGTCTGCTCGACGTCTACGACCCCGATCACCTGGGATGGGCGTGGCGCTCGTCAGACCCTCGTCTCGACGAGCTCCAGGCGCGTCTGGCGGCTGTGGCAGAACACGCCGGCCTGGACGATGCCCCCGCCCACGAGGTGCACCGGGCCATGCGCGGCCAAGTCGAGGACGTCCTCGGTCCATTAGGCGACACCTCGCCCGTTGCAGGCCTGCGCTCCGCCATCGACGCAGAACAGCGTCCCCGGCTTTCCGAGGCGTGGTTCTGCTGCGCCGAGCCGACCGATGCTCAGCTGGTCACGGCTGTGCCCAGCGCTGTCACCACAGGAGGACGATGAAGGCAACCCCGGTCCGCGTGGTCAACGGACGCCCTGCCGGCACCACCGACACCTCGGCTTCGGCGTGGAAGCGCGCCCCGGCAGGCTCGCACGAGTGGGTGAGCTTCCCGGATCCCCAAGAGGAGCGCACGTGGCTGTTCGACATCACGTTCCTCGAGAGCAATTGGACCTGCATCTTCGCCAGAGGCTGTCAGGGCGTGCTCACCGGTCCCGCCCCCGAGCTGGTGCACGGGTGCTGCTCCTACGGCGCCCACATCACCGGGGGTAAGGACGCCAAGCGGGTGGAGAAGGCGGCCTCCACGCTCACTGCCGACCAGTGGCAGTTCTGGGGGCAGGGGCAACGCCGGAGCGGCAAGCACATGCGCATCTTCGAGCGCACGTCACGCGGTGAGCTCACCACTCGGATCGTCAAGGACGCCTGCATCTTCCTCAATCGCCCCGAATTCCCCGGCGGCCCCGGCTGTGCCCTCCACCGCGCCGCCCTCGAGCGCAAGGTGGCGCCGCTCACCTTGAAGCCCGATGTGTGCTGGCAGCTGCCCCTCCGCCGGGACGACGAGGTCGCCGAAGATGGGCACGTCACCTCGGTCGTCCGCCAGTGGGACCGCCGCGACTGGGGAGAGGGCGGCGCCGAGTTCGCCTGGTGGTGCACCGAAGCGCCGGACGCCTTCGTGGGTGATCAGCCCGTGTACCGGGAGATGCGCGACGAGCTGGTCGAGCTGGTGGGCGAGAAGATCTACCGGCGGCTCACCCGCTATCTCGAGGCACGAGCCGCAGCCCTTGCTCTCGCCCGCGCCACGGGCAACGGCAAGGCACAGTCGGTGACGGTGACCCCGCTACCCCATCCGGCGCTGCGTCGCCGCTAGCTCAGTCGCCGTTGGCTCAGTCGGCGAGAGGGTCGTCGTTGTCTTCGACGTCGTCGTCGCCGTCGTCGGTGCCGAGGATCTGATCGAACTCATCGGACTCCGCCATGCACCACGAGGCGTGCTGGTCGTCCGGCTCGGCTCCGCACTCAGGGCAGCGCCGGTTGGCGGTTGCCACCGAACGCTTGAGGCTCCGTGCCTCTTCGAAGCGGCGATGCCGTCCCTTCTTCACGAGCAGCTCCTTCGTCGGGCCCGACCAGCGGTCTCGCAGCGATCTCGCCAACGACGCGCTCAGTCTACCCGTCCCCGGGAGGCTTCCGACCTGGCCCTGCTCCCTTTCCGGCCTGGTGGGAGGGGGGAAATCGTCGACCCCGCGCCGCCCTGGGCACCCGGATGCGACAGCGGCTCCCGGGTACAGTCAGCCTCGGTGCCCGACGACTTCGACCCGCAGGCCATGGTGACGCGGTTTCGGGACCGGGCGGCGGCGGTGCGCGATCGCGGCCTGCCTCCCGTCGAGGGCCCGGAGCGGCGGCGGTTCATGGAGCAGGCGCAGATCGACTACATGGACTTCGCCATGCTGGGCGACGCAGAGGCCTCCCTGGAGGACGGCGTCCTCACCTTGCGGGTGGACCTGCGACCCGGGGACACCGAGGGCTAGGACCCCGTCAGCCGCCGTAGCTCATGCGGGTGTCCTCCATGCGGAGGATCTCAGCCAAGACGTCGCCACCGTCCTTGTCGCCGTCGCCGGTGGGGGACCCGGGGGCTCCCATGCCGCAGTCGTCGACTTCTCCCAGGAAGAGGCTGTGGCTCCCGAGCGCCACCCGGTCGCGGACGCGGCATTCGATCCAGGCGGCTGCCACCGCCAGGACGGGCGCTCCGCCGGGAGCCAGCCGCACCTCCTCGCCGTTCATGGTGCCGCTACCGGCCGCCGGGTCGACCGACACATCCTGGACGGGTTTCACGAACCGGCGCACCACCGCGCGCTGCTCTCGAGGCAACAGGCTCAAGCTGAATGTGCCGCCTTCGCTCACGAGGCGGTGGGTCACCGAGCTGGCCTCCACCCCGACCCCGAGAACCTTGGGATCCAGGCACACCTGGGTGACCCAGCTCACCGTCATGAGGTTGCGTTCGGTGCCGGCGCGCGACCCCAGCACGTAGAGGCCGTTGGGAAGGGCCCACAGCACTCGCCTGCGCAGCCGGTCGTAGGAGTCCGGGTCGCGACCTTCGGGCACCGGACCCACGACGGGATGCGTGTTGCTCACGACGCCCCCGGCAGCGTCGAGGTCAGCGAGTCATAGCGGGCCTGCGCCCGCACCAGGTCGGCGGCGGCGCTGGCGGCCCGGGCCGTGGCTGTCTCGACGGGCACCGACCCCTTGAAGCAGTCGCGTCCGGCGTCGGCAGCAGCCGTGTAGGCATCCGAGAGGAAACCGGTGAGGGCGCGGTCGGGAGTGGGCAGCTGCTGGTTCGCCGACAGTGCGTCGGTGACGAGCACGTCGCACACCGTGCGGCGAACACCGGCGGTGTCCTCGCCGAGTCCCGACAGGCGGTGCAGATCGCCTTGCAGCTGTCGCACGGTGGCAGCCCATCCCGTGCTGGCCGCCCACGCCCGCGCCTGCTGGCCCACTGTTTTGTCCGACGACGAGCAGGCCGCTGCGACCAGTCCCACCACCATCACCATCATGGTGACGCGGGCGAACAGGAGGCTCACGCGCCGGCGTCGACGTCGGCGGGCCAGTCCGGGTCCAACTGTCGAAGGAAGAGCCGGCACCGCTCGGCTTCTTCCTCCTCGCCGATGGCCTGAGCCATGCGACCGAGGCCGTCGACGCAGTCGAGGAAGCCCCGGTTGTCGGGTGCCGACCATCGGACGTACCCGCTCCCGCGCCATCCCGCTTTGCGCAAGGCGTCGAGGCCCCGGTGATAGCCCACCCGGTAGTAGGCGTACGCCTCGAGCTCGTCGGAGGTGTCCGCAGCCAGCGCCGCCCACCCCGCGGGCCAGTCGGGGTGCGCCCGAACCACTCGGGCCAGGGCACCACGCCGCTCGGTTTCCGATTTCGCCAGCGCCTCCCGCACCTGCTTCAGCGCACCGGGGGGAGCGGGCCCCAGCACCGTCTCGGGTGGACCCGAGCTGAGGCCGATGGTCTCGCTCACCGAGGCGGGTACCGACGGGTCGTCGCGCTGAACACGCTGCGCGAAAAGAGCACGACCACCGCCACGATCACTGCTATCGCCACTGCGGCGAGCGCCACCCTGCCTCCTTGGACCCCCGCCGTCAGACGAACCGCACGAGATGGTAGTCCCGCCTTCCCCGACGAAGGACCACGTAGCGGTCGTGCAGCAGGTCGTGGCGCCCGAGGGCTCGATCGAGGTCAGGTTCTCGGCGGTTGTTCACGTACACCCCGCCCTGCTCGACCGCCCTGCGGGCCTCGCTCTTGGACCGGACGAGACCGGTCGCCGCCAATGCCTCCACAACCGACAGTCCCGTGTCCAGCTCAGTGCGAGGCCGATCGCTCGTGGGGGCTTCGGAACACACCTCCAGAAGAGTGGCCTCGTCCAGCGACGTGATGTCCTCCGAGTACAGCGACTGGGCGGCCTGTTCGACTCGAGCCGTCTCCTCGGCCCCGTGGACCAAGGTGCACACGGCCCGGGCCAAGGCGCGCTGGGCCTCTCGCTGCTCGGGGTGTGATGCGCAGGCCGTGTCCAGGCCCCGGATCTCGTCGTGGTCGAGGAAGGTGAAGTAGCGCAGGTAGGCGCCTACGACGGCGTCCTCGGTGCGCAGAAAGAACTGGTACAGGGCGAACGGCGAGGTCCGGCGGGCATCCAGCCACACCGTGCCGGCCTCGGTCTTGCCGAATTTCGTCCCGTCCGCCTTGAGCACGAGCGGCGTGGTGAGCCCGTGCACGTGGGCGCCGCCGCGCTTGCGGACCAGCTCCACCCCCATGCTGACGTTGCCGAACTGGTCGCTGCCGCCGAGCTGGAGCCGGCAATCGTGGTGTTCGTAGAGGTAGAGGAAGTCGTAAGCCTGGAGCAGCATGTAACTGAATTCGGTGTAGGAGATGCCCTGCTCTGCGCGCTCCAGCCGGGAACGGACCGACTCCTTGTTCACCATGTCGTTCACCGTGAAGTACTTGCCGATGTCTCGCAGGAAATCGAGCAGTCCGAGCGCCTTGAGCCACTGGCTGTTCTCGAGCAACAGCCCTGCCCCGCCGCCGTCGTCGGAGCCGCTCAGTTCCACGAAGCGCTCGAGCTGCGGCCTGATGCCGGCCAGGTTGGCCGCCAGCTGCTGCTCGGAGAGCAAGACCCGCTCCTCCGACTTTCCACCGGGGTCGCCCACCATGCCGGTGCCACCGCCGGCCAGGGCAATGGGACGGTGCCCGTGGAGCTGCAAGCGCCGCAGCGTGCACATTTGCATGAGGCTGCCCACGTGCAGGCTGTCGGAGGTGGGGTCGAAGCCGATGTACGCCGTCAGCCTCGACGACGACAGCGCCTCGGCGAGCCCGGTTCCCACCTCCTGGTGCCAGAGTCCCCGGAAGCGCAGGTCGTCGACCAAGCTCCGTGAGCTGTGGGTGTTCATCACATCCCCTCGGCGCGGATCACACTGCCGTCCAGCCGCCGTCCACGACCAAGACGTGCCCGGTCACATAGCTCGAGGCGTCCGATGCCAAAAAGAGCAGCGGGCCGTCGATCTCGTCGAGCTCCGGAACTCGGGCCAGGAGTGTCCTCTTGCAAATGGAGCTCGTGAGCGACTGGTCTTCGAAGTGCCCGGTCATCTCCGTCGGAAAGTACCCGGGGGCTATGGCATTGACGCGAACTCCTCGGGCGCCCCACTGGGCTGCGAGGTGACGGGTGAAATTGACGATCGCTCCTTTCGTGGCGTTGTAGCCGGCCATCGGACCGGGCGAGGCGACGACCCCGTAGATCGAGGCCACGTTGATGACCGTGGCCGTCGGTGTGGCGAAGAGCAACGGCGCAGCGAGCCGGCACAGGTCGATGACGCTGACCAGGTTGACGTCGACGACTCGAATGATCTCGTCGAGTGTCTCGTCCTCCAAAGGGCCATCGTCATTCGTGCCGGCATTGTTCAGCAGTATGTGAAGGCGACCGTGGCTCGCCACGGCATCGACGAGCGAGGCCCGAAACTCCGAGTCGGCGATGTCGCCTGGGACCACCTCGATCCGATCACCACATTCGGCGGCGACGACCTCCAGCCGGTCGGCTCGACGAGCCGTCGCCACCACGTGAGCCCCGGCGTGATGGAGAACCCTGACGAACCTCTCGCCCAGCCCCGCCGAGGCTCCGGTGACGAGGGCGGTGCGGCCATCGAGCTGCCATCGGCTCGCCGCCACCTCGCCACCGCCGGTGACAAGGGCGGCGTCGCCGTCGACCCGGACGTCCATGGCGCCACACCCTACGGCCCCGGGCGCCGGCCTCCGGGATGGCGCCGCGCCCAGGAGAGCGACCAGAGCACCCCGATACGCTGACGCGGTGAACCGACTGGTCCACGAGACGAGTCCCTATCTGCGCCAGCACGCCGACAACCCGGTCGACTGGTTCCCGTGGGGCGACGAGGCCTTCGAAGAGGCCCGTCGCCGCGACGTGCCGGTCTTCTTGTCCATCGGATACTCGGCGTGCCACTGGTGCCATGTGATGGCGCACGAGTCGTTCGAGGACGACGAACTGGCCGAGGTGCTGAACACGGGGTTCGTACCGGTGAAGGTGGACCGCGAGGAGCGTCCCGACGTGGACGCCGTGTACATGGCGGCCACGTTGGCCATGAGCGGGCACGGAGGTTGGCCCATGAGCGTCTTCCTCACCCCCGACGCCCGGCCCTTCTTCGCCGGCACCTACTTCCCGCCCCAGGACCGGCCCGCCCTCCCCGGTTTCGGCAGGCTCTTGGAAGCGATCACCGAGGCCTGGCGAGAGCGCCGCCAGGAGGTGGAGCGCCAGGCCGACGCACTGGCGGCAGCCGCCGCCGAGCAGGCGGTCCCGGACTTCGGGCCCCGCAGCGCTCCGGAGTCGGTTGACGTGGTCGGGGCAGCCGTCGACCAGTTGGCGGCGCGCTTCGACCGGCGCTGGGGCGGCTTCGGCCCCGCCCCCAAGTTCCCCCAGCCCGCGCTCGTCGAGCTGTGCCTGCGCCGCCATCGTGTCGGGGGCGACCGGGAGCCGGGGCCGAGCGCCCTCGAGATGGCCGAGCACACCCTGGCGGCCATGGCGTCCGGAGGGATCCACGACCACTTGGGCGGCGGCTTCTGCCGGTACTCCACCGACGAGACGTGGACGGTTCCCCACTTCGAGAAGATGCTGTACGACCAGGCCGGCCTGACACGCGCCTACCTGCACGCCTGGCAGCTCACGGGAGACGGGCAGTGGCTGCAGGTGGTGTCCGACACCGTCGCGTACGTGCTGCGGGACCTCGCCGCACCCGGGGGCGGGCTGTGCTCTGCTGAGGACGCCGACTCCGAGGGTGAGGAGGGGCGCTTCTACCTGTGGACCCCCGAGGAGCTCGCTCGGGTCCTCGGGGCTGACGCCGACCGCGCAGCCCGTAACTACGGCATGGAGGGCGGGCCCAACTTCGAGGGTCGAAGCATCCTCCGCTTGGCGCCCGGCGCGTCCGTGTTGCGCACGCCCGAGGTCGAACGTTGGCGCCACGCCCTGTACGAGGCGAGAGGTCCTCGTGTCCGGCCTGGACGCGACGACAAGGTGCTCACGGAGTGGAACGCCATGTTCTGCTCGGCCCTCGCCGACGCGGCCGCGGCGGCGGCGCAGCCGGCCTGGAAGGAAGCGGCCGAGACGCTGGCCCGGTTCCTCCTCGCCAACCTGCGCGACAGCTCGGGCCGGTGGATGCGCTCGTGGCAAGGCGGGCGCGCCCGGCATCTCGGTTACGCCGCCGACTACGCCTGGCTCGTCGACTGCTTCACCCGTGTGGCCGAGCTGACCGGCGAGACGAGTTGGCTCGCCCACGCCGCCTCGACGGCGTCCGAGCTGCTCCGCCTCTTCCGACCCGACGCCGGCCCGCTGCGCACCACGGGTGAGGACGCCGAAGCGCTCATCGTCCGTCCCGCCGAGGTCCTGGACGACGCCACCCCGTCGGCCACGGCAGTGGCAGCCACCGCACTGCTGCGTCTGGGCGCCCTGTGCGGCGACGCGCAGCTGTCGGGCGCCGGAGCCGAGCTCGTGGACACCCTGCGGCCGGTCATCGACCGTCAGCCGTTGGCGGCGGCCTTTGGCGTGGCCGGTGCCGAGCTGGTGCGCCGGGGGGTCACCGAAGTGGTGATCCCGGGGTCCCGACCTGATCTGGTCTCGCTGGTGCACCGGCGCTACGAGCCCGATGTCGTCCTGGCCTGGGGAGAGCGCACGGGTTCGCCGTTGTGGGAGGGCAGGGCCGAAGGCCTGGCCTACGTGTGCACGAATCGGTGGTGCGCGCCGCCGGCCGGGAGCCCCGACGAGCTCGAGGAGCGACTCGACGGCGTGCACAGCCCGGCTCGGCCCCTCCTGAACGACAGCGCGGTGCGCCTGTGACCGACCCTGAGGTGGCGCTGCCTCGGCGCGACGAGAACGAGGGCGCACGACCGGTGGCACCAGGACGGCGCGCTCGGCGGGGCAAACCGCGCCATGCCGCCGAGCCCGCCCGGCGGCGTCACCGCCGCCTTCCCCCCGTCGAGCGTGGGACGCACCGTTGTCTGGTGCTCGCCTACGGACCCGAGGACATCGCCGCGGTCGAGCTGCGCAGCGGCGCCTTCGTCCGCCTGCGCGTCGACGGCGGCATGGAGGAACAAGACGGCCTGCTCGCGTTCGACGTGGTGGACGCCACGTGGGCCGAGGATCCCCAGCGTGACGACCTGGCCCAGCCCGAGGCGGTGAGCTTGTCCGGGCCGCCTGTGCTCGTCGGTTCCCTGCGAGGCAGGCGGGCTCGTCGGTTGCTCAAGTCGCTGGTCGCCCCGCCTGCCCAGCACCTGTTGGGCTTCGCCGGGTCGGCCGCGCCCTACTGGGAGTTCCACGGCATGCGCCCGTCGGTGGCGTTGGTGGCGCCCAGCCGGGGCCCGCTGCTGTTCCGGCGCCGTGGCGACGACTCGGTGTGGGCGCGCTTCGGGTGGCCCGGGAGCGACCACTGGCTCCCCGTGGAGGACCGCCGGGCGCTCGCCTGTCTGTGGGCGTCGGGCCGTGACCGGCTGTCAGGCCGGGGGCTGACCGGTGCGCTCGGGTTCCGGCCTTCCTATCTGCTCATCACCGTGAGCCGGCCGCGCCAGGGCCACTGCTACAAAACCGTGGCAGCCTTGCTCCCCCGTCCCTGAGCGTCCCGGAACCTCGGACGCCGAGGGGACGCGCCAATGCCACCGACAACCTTGCCGAACGGAACCAGAAGAGAAAGGAAAGGAGAGGAGTAAGCAGGTGTCCGTCGGCGGCGGGACGAAATTGCTAGCGGGCCCGGCCTGAGGTGAGCGTCCCCGAAGCCAGGTCCTCGGCCATCGCCCACCCGAATGCGACCAGCCGGTCGCCCTGCCCGGCCGCCACGGCACCGAACAACGCCGCCACGCCGTCCACGGGCGCCTTCACCTTGGGCCCGTCGAAGTCGAGTGCCCCGGTGGTGGCGCCGTCCCCGCCCAGCACGAAGGTGCGGTCGTCGATGCGACCGTCGGCACCGAATCGCTTGGCCAGCCGCCGGCCCCAGGCCCGCTCCTCCCCCGTGGGCTTGTGGTCGGGCCGGGGCACCACGTCGGCCAGCCCGCCGAAGGCCTGGTAACCCTGCGGGGAGGACAGACGGGTCCCCACCAGCACGTCCTCGTCCGGGAAGGCGAGCAGGGCACGGCGGTACTGGTCAGCCAGCATGAGGCGCAGCGTCTGGTCGGCCTTGGCCGTGCGGTCCACGCTGGCCACCCCGATGAGCAACGACGGCGTGCCGCCGATGCGCTCCAGGGTGGAGAAGGAGTAGCCACGCAGCTTGTTTCCCTCGCGGGCGTGGGTGATGAGCACCCACTCCTCGCACTGCTTGGACAGAAAGCCGATGTCGAAGCCAGGGTCCCGGTCGACACACAGGTCGGCCATTTCGGCCAGCTCGGCGTCGCTCAGCGCTGTGCAGTCCTTGGTCCCGACATCGAACGACATGGGAGTGCTCCACCTCCTGGGGGCCACGGGGATACCCCCAGAATACTGCGCCCCGTAGGGGGGGTCCCCACGGGCGAGCCAAGGCTCGGCCAACCGACCAGTGCACGCGGGCGCGGACCGTGGGCAGCCAGGGGCGACGACCCCGCCACGGACGACCCGTTTCGCTAGGCGACGATGGCGTGGGGCCCGAGCAGCACCCGCAGCTCGCCGAGCAGGCCCCGGCGGCTGTCCACGTTGAACTCGGACGGCAGGCGCAAGGTGGTGTGCCCGACCTGCACGTGCACCGGCTCGTCCCCAGGGTGCTCGGCCAACAGCCCCTTCAACCGTTCGAGGAGGTCGTCGCTCATGCCGAGGGGCAGTTGGACGTGCAACGGGCCGGCGCCGGCCGTGCCCAGCTCGGGCCGCCACAGCTCCATGCACACCAGCTTCACCTGGTCGTCGCGGGTGTCGATCCGCCCCCGCATGGCCACCACGGCGTCGTTCTCGAGCTTGGGGCCGACGTCGGCCATCACCTTGGGGAACACGAACACCTCGACGGATGCCCGCAGGTCCTCCAACACGAAGGTGGCCATGAGCTCGCCGCGTCTCGTGTACCGGCGGGTCAGGTTGGTGACGACCCCGCCCACGGTGCGCACCTGTCCCTCCCACCCGAAGTCGGGCTCGACCAGCTCGTCGATCTCCTTGACGTCGGCCACCGAACAATCGGTCAACCGGGCCAGGGCTCCTTCGAATCCCCGCAGCGGATGGTCGGAGACGTACAGGCCGAGCATCTCCTTCTCGAAGGCGAGCTTCGTGCCCTTGTCGAACTCCGTGTCGGGGATGGGCACCCGCGCCTCGGCGAAGCCCGACGGCACGCTCACGTCGGGCTCCTCGAGGAGGCCGAACAACGTCGAGATGCCCGCCTCCTCCTCCCGCCGGCGCTCCAAGGTGCGGTCGACGATGCTCTCGAACACGAGGCACAGGCCGCGGCGGGGGTGGCCAAGAGAGTCGAAAGCGCCCGCCTTGGCGAGCGACTCGACGGTCCGCTTGTTGAGGACCACCGGGTCGACCCGGCGGCAGAAGTCGTAGAAGTCGGTGAAGGGCCCGGCTCGGTCGCGCTCGGCCACGATGCGCTCGACCAGGCTCTCGCCCACGTTGCGCACCGCCGCCAGTCCGAAGACGATGCGCCGCCTGCCGTCCTCGCCCACGAGCGGCGTGAATTCCGCCGCCGAGGTGTTCACGTCGGGCACCAGCACCTCGATGCCGATCGCCCGGCACTCGCCCAGGTACACCGCCGTCTTGTCCTTGTCGTCCTTCACCGAGGTGAGCAGAGCGGCCAGGTACTCCACCGGGTAGTGCGCCTTGAGCCAGGCCGTCTGGTAGGCGACCAGCCCGTATCCGTAGGCGTGCGACTTGTTGAAGGCGTAATCGGCGAAGGGCTCGATGATGTCGAAGAGCTCGGTGCCGAGCTTCTGGTCGTATCCCTGTCGCACACAGCCGTCGACGAACTTCTGACGCTCCTTGGCCATGACGGAGCGGACCTTCTTGCCAGCCGCCTTGCGAAGGTTGTCGGCGTCCTCGAGGGAGTAGCCGGCGAAGCGCTGGGCGACGCGCATCACCGACTCCTGGTACAGCATGAGCCCGTAGGTGTCGCCGAGGATGGCCTCCATGTCGGGATGGAGATAGGTGAGGGTCTTGCGCCCGTTCTTCAAGTCCGGGTAGTCGCGGTGCATGTTGGCCGCCATGGGGCCGGGCCGGTACAGGGCCACGAGCGCGGCCACGTCGTCGAAAGAGGTGGGAGCGAGCGCACGCAGGGTGGAGCGCATGGCGCCGCCCTCCAGCTGGAAGACGCCGATCGTCTCGGCCCGCCGCAACATCTCGAAGGTCTGCTCGTCGTCCAGGGCGATGGCGTCGATGTCGGGTCTTGTGCCTTCGGTCTCGGCGATGAGATCGAGGGCCCGCTCGATCACCGAGAGGTTGCGCAGCCCGAGGAAGTCCATCTTGAGCAGCCCGAGCTCCTCCACCCCGTGCATCTCGTACTGGGTGACGACGGGCGCCTCGGCGGGGTCCTGGCCGTTCTCGGGCTTGCGCTGGACGGGCAGGTACTCGGTGAGGGGGGCCTTCGTGATGACCACGGCGGCGGCGTGGATCCCGTCCTGGCGACGCAGGCCCTCGAGGCCTTTGGCCACGTCGATGACCTTGGCCGCCTCGGGATCGACGGCGTACATGTCGCGAAGGCCCTGGGCGCTGACATAGCCGTCCTCGTGGCCGTCGACCCGCTCCAAGCACGCCTTCAACGGCGTGTCCCGCCCCATGATGAGCGGCGGCATGGCCTTGGCGATCTTGTCGCCCACCACATAGGGCAGCCCGAGCACCCGTGCCGCGTCCCGCACGGCGGCCCGGGCCTTGATGGTCGAGAAGGTGACGATCTGAGCGACATGGTCCGACCCGTAGCGCTCGGCGGCGTAGCGGATCATCTCGCCTCGGAAACGCTCGTCGAAGTCCATGTCGATGTCGGGCATCTGCTTTCGACCCGGGTTCAAGAAGCGCTCGAACAGCAGGTCGTAGCGGATGGGGTCGACGCCGACGATGCCCAGGCAGTAGGCCACGCAGCACCCCGCCGCCGAGCCCCGGCCCGGCCCCACCCGGATACCCGACTCGCGGGCGTGGCGGATGAGGTCCCACACCACGAGGAAGTACGAGGAGAACCCCATGCTCGTGATGACCCCCAGCTCGTAGTCGAGGCGCTCGACCACCACGTCCGGGAGCGGCGAGCCGTAGCAGTGCAGGGCGCCGTCGTGCGCCAGCCGGCGCAGGTACGTCGCCGCCCGGTCCTCGTAGCTGTCGCCGGCGACGTCGGCCGGAACCGGGAACTCGGGCAGCGCGTCGACTCCGAACTGGATGTCGACGTGGGCGCGCTCGGCGACGAGAAGGGTGTTGTCGCACGCCTCGGGGAGCTCCCCGAACAGCGCCCGCATCTCGGCGGAGGTCTTCAAGTAGTGCTCCTCGCCGTCGAACTTGAATCGCTTCGGGTCGTCGATCCTCGCCCCGGTCTGCACGCACAGCAGGGCGTCGTGGGCGACGGCGTCACTGCGTTGCGTGTAGTGGCTGTCGTTGGTGGCGAGCAGCGGCGCCCCCAGCCGTCGGGCGATGTCGACCAGACGCGGGTTGGTCTTCCGCTGTTCAGGCAGTCCGTGGTCCTGGACCTCCACGAACAGCGACTCCTTGCCGAAGATGTCCTGGAGCCGCCCGGTCAGCTCCGTCGCCCGCTCCTCGTCGTCGGCGAGCAGGGCTTGCAGCACCACGCCGCCCAGGCACCCGGTGGTGGCGATGAGCCCGTCGTGGTGACGCTCGAGCAGCTCCCAATCCGTCCGGGGCTTGTGGTAATAGCCGGAGAGGAAGGCCTCGGACGACAACTTCATGAGGTTGCGATAACCGGCCGTCGTCTCGGCCAGCAGCGTCAAGTGGTAGTAAAGCTTCTGGCCACCTTCCACGTCGCCGCCGGTGTCGTCGATGCGTCCTCGTCGCGCCGGACGCTCGTGACGGCTCTCGGCGGCCATGTACGCCTCGGTGCCGATGATGGGATTGATCCCCGCCCGGCGGCACCGAGTGAAGAAGTCGAGGACGCCGTACATGTTGCCGTGGTCGGTAATGGCGAGCGCCGGCTGACTGTCGGCGACGGCCGCCTGAATCAACTCGTCGATCCGAGCCGCCCCGTCGAGCATCGAGTACTCGGTGTGCGTGTGCAGGTGGGCGAAGCGGCCCGTGGCGGTCATGTGCCCCCGTCCTCCTCGGCGGCCCGGCCGTCCTTCCACAGGGGCTGTTCAGAACCTGTGGATAGAACTACAGCGGTGTCATTCGTGAGCCGAGACTAGCGCGGCGGCGCGACGCCCAGCGGGCCTTCTCCGCACCTTCGCGGTGCTCCGTGAGGGCGCTGCACCCGAGGGCCACCGCGGTCCCAGCTCAGAGGTAGGTGCCCGGCCGCGCCGGCGGCCCGTCTCCTCTCGCCCCGGGCGGGAGGCCACGCTGGCGCATCTCGTCGAGCTGGGCACGGGCGGCCATCTGCTGGGCCAAGAGCGTCGCCTGGATCCCGTGGAACAGGCCCTCGAGCCAGCCGACGAGCTGAGCCTGGGCCACCCGCAGCTGTGCCTCAGAGGGTGCCGTCTCGTCGAAGCTGAGCGACAGACGGTCGAGCTCGGCGGCCAGGTCCGGGCTCAGCGCGCCGGCCAGCTCGCGTACCGATTGCTCGTAGATCTCCCGCAGGCGGACCCGGCTGGCCTCGTCCAGGGGGGCGCTGCGCACCTCGTCGAGCAGCTGCTTCACCATCGACCCGATGCGCATGACCTTGGCCGGTTGCTCGACCGCCTCGGCGACCAGCGCCTCCTCGCCGTCGGCGCCGTCCCCCGTGGGTGGCTGGACCAGCACGGCCGGAGCGGGCTCGGGCCCGGGGAGAGGGGGAACCTCGCTCATCGACCGATCATCCCGCGGCACCGGGGCAGCGCCAAACCGGCGCCAGCCGCAAGCGTCCGCACCCGTGGCAGATCTCGCAGAGGGCTCACCGGGCCGACCATCCCAGAAGGGGCACCAGCATCTCCGCAGAGGTGAGCGAGCCGTGTCGGGCGAGAAGCAGGGTCTCACCGGTGTCGGCCGGGTCCAAGAACGCCACCGGCTCCCGGGCCACGAGGGCCACGTCCCCGAGACGATCGGCCACCTCGGCGCTGAGCGGACCACCGAACCACCCGTCGTCGAGCAGCTCCTGGCGCGTTCGCACCCACGCCTCGTCGCCGTGCGCCTCGTCCGCCGCCTTGTACAGGTCCTCGGACGCACCGGGCTTGGCGTGCAGCCAACGGAACCGGCCTTCGCCGGAGATGAAGTCCACCGTGCTCATGAGGTCGGGTCCCGGTACGCGAGCCATGGAACCGACTTCGACCTGTCCATGGTCGGAGGTGACCACCAACGCCGCCCCCGTGGGCAAGCCCGACACCAGGTCGCCGACGAGCCTGTCGACGGCGCGCAACTCGGCGCCGTAGTGGTCGCCGAGCCCGTGCTCGTGGGCGACCTTGTCGAGGCCGTCGTAGTAGGCATACACGAACGGCTCACCCGCCGACAGCAACCGCAGCGTCTCCACCACCAGCGTCGAAGTGGTGCGCCAACCCACCAAACGTGCACCGCTCAGATGGACGGCGGTGAAACCGGTGGGCGCGAACTCCGATCGGGTGACGGCGGGAACGGCGGCCCCGCCAAAAGGGGGATGGGGCTGCACGACGGTGGCCGGCATGCTCCGGCGAGCGTCGCCTTCTGCAGTCGTCCACTTGAGCACGTTCAGCACCTGCCGGCGACCGGCACCGTCGCCCACCGCCATGCGATATCCCACGACGCCGTGCTGGGCGGGAGTGCGTCCTGTCGTGATCGACGTGAGCGCCGTGGCGGTGGTGGTGGGGACGACCGAGGTGATTGGTCCGCCCTGGGCGGCGTGCATGGTGGGCGCCAGGGTCGCCGAAGCCCGGAGCTGCTCCCAGCCCAGCCCGTCCAGGACGAGCAGAAGGACCTGGCGCGCCTCAGCCGCTGCGGAAGGGAGCCACGGCTGGAGGGCGTCTCGACGCGAAAGCAGCGCCGGCACGAGCGACGACAGGCACGCCCCGCCGTATTCCGGCATGACCGGATCATTGCTCGCCACCGCGGCACTGTACCCAGGCTCCGGGGAACCTCCGACGAGGGCCGGTAGCATCTGGTCGTGAAGGTCTCGACCCGGGGCGACTACGCCAGCCGTGCCCTGCTCTCACTCGCCCTCCACGCCGGCAGCCAGAACCCGACGTCGGTGCGGGACATCGCCGAGCGCACCGGACTGCCCCAGCCGTACCTGGAGCAGATCCTCCTGGCGCTGAAGGGCGCCGGGTTGGTCCGCTCCAAGCGCGGCGTGGGCGGCGGGTACGTCCTCGCCCGCCCCCCGTCGGGCATCACCTTGGGCCAGATCGTGAGCGCCGTGGACGGCCCGATCGTCGCCGGGGACTTCGGTCAGCCGCACGAGAACGGCGCCTGTGAGCACGAGGGGCAGTGCGTGCTGCTGACGGTGTGGGCGGACGTGGGTGAGCATATGCGGGAGCATCTCGACTCCTTCACGCTCGAGGACATGGTCCGCCGGGCCCGCAACACCGCCGCCCCGGCGCCGGCCTTGCACTGAGCAGACGTTTCTCTCAACCGGGGGCCAGCGCCGGCCCCCCGTCGTCGTCCCATCTCCCGAGGGCGGGGACCGCTCGTTCCCAGGAGAGCACCCCCAGTCCGGCCGGAGCGAGCAGGAGGGCACGACCCCACTGCGGGGCCAACTCCAGCCACCTGGCCGCCAGCACCCGCAACAGGTGCCCGTGGGCGAAGGCGAGGACGTCTCCCTCCCCCTGTCGCACCAGCGCCACCACCCGGTCGGCTCGGGCGGCCACCTGGTCGATGCGCTCGCCGCCTTCCACGCCGTCGTCCCACAGCGTCCACCCGGGCCGATCTCGGCGGATCTGGTCGGTGGTCAGCCCCTCGTAGTCGCCGTAGTCCCATTCGGCCAGGTCGTCGCTGATCTGGGCCCGGTCCCCGAACCCGGCCAGCTCGCAGGTCCGCCGGGCCCGCCCCAGCGGGCTGCACAAGACCCGGGCAAAGGCGGGGCCCTTGAGCCGTTCGCCCAGGTGGCGAGCCTGCGCTTCCCCCTCGGCGTCGAGGGGGACGTCGGTCCGGCCCGTGTGACGCCCCGCCGTGGACCAGGAAGTGGCCCCGTGGCGCACCACCACCAGCCGGTTCCGTGCCTGCTCGCCGGTCACCCTGAGTAGCGCATCACTGGGCAGCGGGGGCTGCAACTCGAGTTTCGAATCACCCGCCCCGGGTCAGGAATGACAGGAATGCCGGGCACCACACGGGTGTTGTTCACCGTGACCGCGCCCGAGTACCGGAAAGGGAGTTCATGGCAAGCGCCAGCGTCCACGACGGCATCCGCCTGTTTCTCGACGACCTCGATCGTTACCCCCTGCCCGACCCCGACCAACAGATCGAGCTGGCCAAGCGCGTGGCGGCTGGGGACGACGAGGCGCGCCGTCAGATGATCGCCGCCAACCTGCGGCTGGTGGTGCACTGGGCGCGGCGGTACCAGGACCGCGGTGTGGACTTCGGCGACCTGGTGCAGGAAGGCACCTTCGGGCTCATGCGCGCTGTCGACAAGTTCGACTGGGAGCGGGGCTTCCGCTTCTCGACTTACGCCACGTGGTGGATCCGCCAGGCGCTGCAGCGAGCCGTACAGCAGCACGGCAACACCATTCGCGTGCCCATGGAGGTAGCCGAGCAGGCCCAGCGGGTGGAGCGACTGACGTGGGAGCTGGCGGCCGAGCTGCGCCGTGAGCCGACACCGGAAGAGATCGCCGAAGCGAGCGCCGTGGAACAGTCGACCATGAAGTCGCTCTCCGAGGTGGCGCGGGTGGTGGCCAGCCTCGACCAACCGGCCGGTTCGGACACCGGCACCCCGCTCGGAGACCTCGTCGGCGTCGACGAGCACGAGTTCGAGCAGGAAGTAGAGCGCCAGATCGTCATGGACCAGGTACGCCAGGCGGTGGACCGCCTCGACGACCTGGCCCGCGACGTCGTGCGCATCCGGTACGGACTCGACGGGGGCGATCCCGCCTCGCTGCAGGCCACGGCGTCGCGCCTCGGTATCGGCGTGCGTCGGGCCCGGCAGGCTGAGGCCCGCGCCTTGCAAGAGCTGGCCACCGTCCCCGAGGTCGAGGCCGCTCTCCGAGCCGCCTGATCAGCTGAGGGCGGCCAGGGTGCCGGCCAGATCGGCCGGCAACTCGGACTCCCAGGTCATCTCTCCGTCGTCCGGGTGTTCGACCGTGAGCCGATAGGCGTGGAGGAAGAGTCGCTCCCGCCCGAGCACCTTCACGAGGGCGGGCGGCCGGGCTCGGGCGTCGCCATAGCGGTCGTCACCGATGACCGGGTGGTGCAGAGCGGCGAGGTGGACGCGCACCTGATGGGTGCGCCCCGTGTCGAGTGCAGCCTCCAACAACGTGACCGGCACGGGCTCGTCGTAGCGCCGTCGGACGGTGTAGTTGGTTCGGGCAGCGCGCCCCGAAGGAGTCACGGCCATCCGGTCGGGCCGGCGAGTCGAGCGTCCGATGGGGGCGTCGACCTGTCCTCGGTCGGCCGCCACCGTGCCGGCCACGAGGGCGAGGTACCGGCGCTCGGCGCGGTGCTGGCGTAGCTGGGCGGACAGCGACTCGAAGGCTCTCGCAGTGCGGGCCACCACCAGCAATCCGGAGGTGCCCTTGTCGAGCCGGTGCACGATCCCGGGCCGAGTGGGATCGACCATGCCGGCTCGGGACAGCTCGGAAAGATCGGGAAAACGCGCCAGCAGGCCGTCCACGAGCGTCCCGCCCCGCCTGCCGGCGCCGTGATGGACGACGAGGCCGGGCGGCTTGTCCACGACCACGAGGTCGTCGTCGGCATAGACCACCTCGAAGTGGACCGAGGGGTCGGGACCGGGGACGGGGGGCCCGGCGTCGACGATGGCGCACTGCAGTCGCTGCCCGCTGCGAAGTGGCGTGCTGCGCTCGGCGACCGGGCGACCGTCCACGAGCACCGTCCCGGACCGCACCGCCTCGGCCGCCACCCGGCGGGGGGCACCGGTGAGCAACGACACCACCCGGTCCGCCCGCTGCCCGTCCAGCGCGGCCGGCACCACCACGTCGATCGCCGACGACTGTGCTTCGCTCACGGCTCGGCGTGCGCCACGTCGGCCCGCCACAGCAACGCCACGGTCAGGATCACCCCCACCGTGATGCAGGAGTCGGCGACATTGAAGGTCGGCCAGAAGTGAAAGTCGATGAAGTCGACCACGGCGCCGTGATGGCCCCGGAAGATCCGGTCGGCCAGATTTCCGACTGCTCCTCCCAGGACCAGGCCCAAGGCGACCGCCACGCCGTCACTGTGCACGCCGCGCACCACCGCCAGGATGCCGACCACCACGAGCGCGGCCAGCGCGCCGATGACGGGGGCCCATCCCTGCGCCAGGCCGAAGGCGCTGCCCGAGTTGTACGAAAGGACCAGGTCGAGCTTCCACACGACGTGGACCTGCCCTTGTGCCAAGCGGTGTACGGCCCAGTTCTTGCTGAGCTGGTCCGCCGTCACCACCAGGGCGGCCGTCCCCAGGGCGACGAGCAGTCGCCGGGTTCCCCCCGGCGGGCGGGGCTCGGTCAGCGCCGGTGCAGCCCCCCGCTCTTGCACGCCACGCACAGCCGGGCGTAGGGCAGGGCCCGCAGACGTGCCTTCGGGATCGGCTGACCGCAGTTCTCGCACGTCCCGTAAGTCTTGTCGTCGACGGCGGCCAGGGCGACGTCGATCTCCTCGATGGCGGCCAACGCCTGCGCCGACAAGGTGAGGTCACGCTCGCGATCGACGGCGATGGTTCCGCCTTCACCGGATTCCTCGTCGAACTGGACGTCACCCGGCTCGCGCTCTTGGGCGAGCGACTCTGCTTCGGCCCGGAGGTCTTCGGCTTGATGCTTGTACACCTCTCGCTCTTCGAGAAGGAGCTGCCGCTGCTCGTCGAGGAACTTCTGGTCGGAGGCGTAGGGGCGGAGCACCGGCGGTGGGGTGGGCTTGGCCCGGGGCAGGACCGACGGCGGGCGCGAGGTCGGACGAGGCGCAGCGCCTTCGGACCGCGCCGCCTTGGCCGGGTGGGAGGCGGCGGGCGCCGCCTTGGCCGCCGCTTTCTTGGCCGCTGCCTTCGCCGGTGCCGGCTTGCCGGCCGCCTTCGGCGGTGACGGCTTGGTGGTGGCCTTGGCGGGAGCCAGCTTCTTGGCCGGAGCCTTCTTCGCCGGTGCCTTCTTGGCGACGGCCTTCTTGGCCGGAGCCTTCTTGGCCGGGGCCTTCTTCGCCGGTGCCTTCTTGGCGACGGCCCTCTTGGCCGGAGCCGACCTCGACGGCGCCTTCTTGGCGGGCGACTTCTTGGCGACGGCCTTCTTGGCCGGAGCCTTCTTCGCCGCCGTCTTCTTGGCGGGGCTCACCGCAATCGCTCGGGAGAACGGCCAGCGTGTGCGGTGCCGGAGATGTCGGTCATGTAGGGGGAACTCCGACCTGATCGAGGGAATGGCTGGTCAGAAAGACGGGCGACCCTAGCGTCGCCCCAGTCGACCGGCAACAACACCGCCCTCCCTGGCGTTGTTCCCGGCCGGGTCCATATCGGGCGACGAATACTCTTGGCCCATGTCGGAGGCTGCTCTTCCTGATGCGCCCTACCCGGAAGTCGACCAGCAACCCGACTACCCCCGCCTCGAGGAGCAGGTCCTCCAGTACTGGGCCAAGGACGGCACCTTCGCCACCTCGGTGACGGCCCGGCCGGGAGACGAGAACGAGTACGTCTTCTACGACGGTCCCCCCTTCGCCAACGGCCTGCCCCACTACGGGCACCTGCTCACCGGATTCGTGAAGGACGCCGTGCCGCGGTACCAGACCATGCAGGGCCGCAGAGTGGAACGGCGCTTCGGCTGGGACTGCCACGGGTTGCCGGCGGAGATGGAGGCCGAGAAGGAGCTCGAGCTCCACGGCCGCGCTCGCATCGTCGAGTACGGCATCGACCAGTTCAACGACTACTGCCGCGCCTTGGTCCAGCGGACCACCGACGCCTGGGAGCGCTACGTGACCCGCCAGGCCCGGTGGGTCGATTTCGCCAACGACTACAAGACCATGGACCTGCCCTATATGGAGAGCGTGCTGTGGGCGTTCAAGGCGCTGTGGGAGAAGGGGTTGCTCTACGAAGGAGAGCGCGTCCTCCCCTACTGCTGGGAGTGCGAGACCCCGCTGTCCAACTTCGAGACCCGCCAGGACGACGCCTATCGACCCCGTGAGGACCCCGCCGTCACGGTGGCCTTCGAACTCGAAGCGGTCGCCGGTGCCGATGCCGCTTCCGACCCGGTGTCCGGACCGCTGCGCCTGCTCGTGTGGACGACCACCCCGTGGACGCTTCCCTCCAACCTGGCCCTGGCCGTCAACCCCGAGGTGCGCTACGCCGTCTACGCATCGGACCACGGCCTTGTCGCCGTGGCCGAGGACCGGGCGTCGACCTACCCGGTGCTGTTCGAGGACCGCCAGCCCCTCGCCGTGGTCATCGGCGCCCAGCTCGTGGGCCGGCGTTATCGGCCGCTGTTCGACTTCTTCTCCGGCGAGCCCGGCGCCTTCGTGGTTCTCGGCGCCGACTTCGTCGCCACCGACGAGGGCACGGGGATCGTCCACCTGGCACCCGGCTTCGGTGAGGAGGACCACCAGGCGTGCACCGACGCCGGGATCGCCGTGGTGGTCCCGGTGGACGACCAAGCCCGCTTCACCGCCGAGGTGCCCGCCTACGCCGGGCTGCACGTCTTCGCCGCCAACGAGGCCATCATCGAGGACCTGCGTCATCGGGGCGTGCTGGTTGAGGCCGCGCCGTACGTGCACAGCTATCCGCACTGCTGGCGCACCGACACTCCCCTCATCTACAAAGCACTGAGCTCCTGGTTCGTACGGGTCACGGCGATCAAAGCGCGCATGCTCGAGCTCAACGGGCAGATCGACTGGGTCCCGGCGCACGTCCGCGACGGCGCCTTCGGCAAGTGGCTGGAGGGAGCGCGCGACTGGTCGATCAGCCGGAACCGCTTCTGGGGCGCGCCGATCCCGGTGTGGAAGAGCGACGACCCGCACTACCCGCGGGTGGACGTCTACGGCAGCTTGGCCGAGATCGAGCGCGACTTCGGTTGGCGTCCCGACGACCTGCACCGTCCCGGCGTCGACGCGCTGGTGCGCCCCAACCCCGACGACCCCACGGGGAACTCCACCATGCGCCGGGTCACCGACGTCCTGGACTGCTGGTTCGAGTCGGGGTCCATGCCCTTCGCCCAGGTCCACTACCCGTTCGAAAACGCCGCCTGGTTCGAGTCCCACTTCCCCGCCGACTTCATCGTGGAGTACGTGGGCCAGACCAGGGGCTGGTTCTACACGCTGCACGTGCTCGCCACCGCCTTGTTCGACCGTCCGCCCTTCTCGCACTGCGTGGCGCACGGCATCGTCCTGGGCGACGACGGGCGCAAGATGTCGAAGCGCCTGGGCAACTACCCCGAGCCCGACGTCGTCTTCGACATGTGGGGCGCCGACGCCATGCGCTGGTTCCTACTGTCCTCGCCCGTGCTGCGCGGCCAGGACCTGGTGGTTCACGCCAAGGGCTTCGAGGACGTCCGTCGCCAGGTCCTCAACCCCATCTGGAACGCCTGGTACTTCCTGTCGCTGTACGCCAACGTGGACGGCATCAAGGGCCGGTCCCGCACCGACGTCTCGTCGACGCTCGATCGCTACGCCCTGGCCAAGACGGCCGCCCTGGTGTCCGAGGTGGAGCGTGCCATGGACGCCTACGACCTGTACGGAGCCTGCGCCGCCATCACTGCTTTCCTGGACGCCCTCAACAACTGGTACATCCGCCGCAGCCGCGACCGCTTCTGGCGCAGCCGCGACGGCTCACCGGCCGTCGAAGCCGACAAGTCCGACGCCTACGACACCTTGTCGGGCGCGCTCGAGATCTTGTGCCGGGTGGCGGCCCCGTTGTTGCCCTTGCTCACCGAATCGGTCTACCGGGGCCTCACCGGGGCGCGCAGCGTGCACCTCGCCGACTGGCCGGCACCGGCCGAGCTGCGACCCGACACCGAGCTGGTGGAAGCGATGGACCTGGTGCGCGACGTGTGCTCGGCCGGGCACGCCATCCGCAAGGCGCAAGGGCGCCGTGTACGCCTTCCCCTCCGGACCCTCACTGTGGCCACCGACCATCCCGGACGTCTCGAGCCGTACCTCGAGCTCATCGCCGACGAGGTGAACGTGAAGCAGGTCGTGCTCAGCGACGAAGTGGCGGAGCTAGCGGACCGGGTGCTCACGTTGGTGCCCGCCGCCCTCGGGCCCCGACTTGGACCCGACACCCAAAAGGTGATCTCGGCCGTGCGCCAGGGTCGCTGGAGCCGCGACGGCGGGGCCGTCGTGGTCGAGGGAATCACCCTCGAGCCCGGGGAGTACCAGCTGGCGTTGCGGCCCCGAGACGCCGACCGGGGCCGCACCCTCCCTGGTGACGCCGGCGTGGTCGTCCTCGACACAACCACCGACGACGCCCTCGAAGCGGAGGGCGTCGCCCGGGACTTGGTGCGCGACATCCAGGCGGCACGGCGCGACGCCGGGCTCCATGTGGCCGACCACGTGGCCGTGCACGTAGTGGCGCCTGCGCAGGTGGCAGCCGCCGCAGATCGCCACCGCACATACATCATGGAGCAGACACTCGCCGACGAACTCGTCGTCGAAGTGGGTGCTGCCCTCGAGATCCGCCTCCGCCGCACCCGTTGACTTCCGCCGGCGCATCCGCGCCGGCGGGGCTCAGCGTGGGGCGAGCCGCGTCAGTGCGAGGCGCCGTTGGGGGCGTTGGGAGGCCCGACCGGGTGCAACCCGGGGCGCGCCGACCCCGCAGCGACGCCGGCCGGCATCTCGTCGCGTGGACGGTTCTCCGCGGACGGATTGCCCGGCGGCTTGGTCCCCGACCCGTGCAGGTTCTCGTCGATCCAGTGCAGCATCTCTCCCAAGGCGCCGCGCAGTCGCGCTCGCTCGCTTTCCAGGTGGCGGGAGATGGTGTCCACGTCGGCGGCGAGCTTGGTGCGCGTCGCTTCGAGGCGGGTCACCTCATCGCGTAGATGCTTCTCCGACTCCTCCGCCATGTTCCGGGCGCGCTCCTCCGCCTCGCCCACCAGTTGATGAGCGCGCTGCTGCGCCTCGTCGAGCACGGCGCGTGCCTGCGCCTGAGCTTCGGCCTCGGTCTGTTCGACGAACTTCTGGGCCAGTTGCAGCGTGCGCTGCAAGCTCTCCTCGGTTGCCGTCGTCGACACCGCGGCGGCAGGGGCGGGTTGCCCTTCGCCGCCCCGTTCGAGGTGGCTGATGCGTTCGCCCGCTTGACGGAGACGTTCGGACGCCTGACGCAGCTGCTCCTGTAGCGCCTCCGCCTCGACCGCCACCCGTTCGAGGTACTCGTCCACATCGTCGATGTGATACCCCCGCAAGGTCTGGCGGAACTCGACGCTCCGCAAGCTCTCAAGAGCAGACTTGGATTGAGAACTGGACATACGGCGATCCTAGCCACGGGGCAGCCCCGGGCGAGGGATGGCCGCACGCTCTCCCGGTGCGGTCGGCGGCCGGCAGCGGGACCTGGGCCGCGCAACGACGTCAGATCAGAGAGGCGACGAGCTCCACCACGATGATGGCCACGATGATGGACAGGTCGATAGCCATGCCGCCGGCCCGTACGGGAGGGAGGATCCGGCGAATAGGACCCAGCACCGGCTCGGTCAGGCGGTCGAGCACCCGTAGGACCGGCAGCAGCGGACTGCCGGCGTGGACCGGGAACCAGCTGAGCAGGGCGCGGGCGAAGAGGACGATGACGTAGGCCTGCAGGATGTAGCGGACGAGTTGGACACCGCTGACCACACCCAGGGCAGTCATCGCCGTTGAATGGTGAGGTGTCCCGACCGGAGCTACCGGAGAACGGAGTGAGCCCCGAGCCAGCCCCTACGGCTGGAGGAGGCCGTTCTCCTGAAGACGCTGGCGCTCCTCGGCCGACACTTTGACGTTGGAGGGTGTCACGAGGAAGACCTTGTCGGCCACCCGCTCCATCTTGCCGTTAAGGGCATAAGCGACACCCGAGCAGAAATCGATCATGCGCCGCATGAGCTCACGGTCGGCAACCTGGAGGTTCACGATCACGGGCTGGTTGCCCATGAGCCGGTCAGCGATCTGGCGGGCATCACCGAACTGCATGGGGGCCACGACGTGCACGCGGGCGGCGGCATCGGCCGGGAGCGGCCGGACCAACGTACGCACCTGCGCACCGCCACCGCCGTTCTCTTCGCGCAATGGTCGCACGCTGGCACTGACGAGCGGAGCCGGCTCGGACAGCTCCTCCTCGACAGGCCGCGTCGCCACGCGAGTCGTCACGGCTCGCGCCGAGTCGTACTCGTCGTCGTAGTCGTACTCGTCGTCGACCAGACCGAGGTAGACCATTGTCCGCTTCAAAAGACCAGTCGCCATCACTGCCTCCTAGCTCGCCAGCCTAATGCGTGGGGCCTGGCGCGGGTGGATCCGTCCCCTGTGCGTCCGGGCGGCCGGACGCGTCCTTCCCGAGATGGCGCGCCGGGCGCGGGCCGAACAGCGCGCGCCCCACGCGCACCATGGTGGAACCCTCCGACACCGCAATTTCGAGATCGTCGCTCATGCCCGCCGAAAGCTGTGAGAGCCCCAGCTGCAACCGCAGGCGAGAAGCCCCCCGAAACGCCTGCCGAGCGCCTTCGGGAGGGCCGGCCGGCCCCACCACCATGAGGCCTTGGACGGCCAGGTCCAGGGCGGACAGTCGCTCCACCAGGGCGGGCGCCTGGCCCAGGCGGACACCACGGCGGCCGGCCGAGGCAGTGGCGTCCACCTCGACCAGCACCGACGCCCCCGGCGCCCGGGCGGCGATGGCCTCGCCTTCCTCTATTCGGCACACGCTTTGCCAACAACTCACCACCGGGGCGAGCGACCGCACCTTGCGACGCTGGACGGCACCGAGGTACTGCCAGGAAACGGGCAGGTCACCGACGGCGTCCACCTTGGCCAGGAGCTCCTGGGCGTAGTTCTCCCCGACGAGCTCGAGCCCGGTGTCCACCGCCGCCCGCACCGCCCAGGGGCCGAAGCCCTTGGTCACGGCCACGATGGACACCGCGGCCGGATCGGCCCCGGCGCCGGCGATGCGCCCGCGGATCTCGGACACCCGAGCCGCCACCTCTGCGGAGCTGAGCTCGGACCCGGCGATGGCCTCGGACCGAGGAGGGTCGTTCACGCTGCCGGCCGCCACACGAAGAGGGCCTGGCGGGCGTCATCCCCACGCACCCGGTGTGACCAGGCGTCGGCCGAACAACCCGTGCAGCGTGCGTCGTCCGCCACCAGGCGCGCCCCGGCGCCCATGAGGGCCTGACGGACAGCAGCGGGCAGGTCGAGTGCCGGCGTGCCCGTGCGCGTCCGGCCACGCACCTCGTCTCCATAGCGCTGAGCGATCTGGTCGAGCGGCCCGCCGATGAACTCGTAGCAGCACGGCCCGATGCACGGTCCCAGCCCGGCTTCGACGTCGTCGGCGCCCAACGCCGCCATGGCCGAGACCGCCTGCTCGACCACGCCGGCCAGCAGGCCCCGCCAGCCCACGTGGACCGCCGCCTGCACCCCTGCCGTCGACGCCAGCGCCACGGCGGCGCAGTCGGCGGTGAACACGGCGAGCACGTCGCCGCTGCCCCGGCTCACGAGGGCGTCTCCGGCCGGAGGCGGCTCCCCCTCCGACCCCGGGACTTCCACAACGACCACCTCGGCACCGTGGACCTGGCGCAGGCGCCGCAGTCGCACCTTGGGCGGCAAGGCCGCCGGCGCCATTCCTCCGAGCCCGACGGCGCCTAGGTCGCCGTCGCTACGTGTCGTCCACCACGCCACGGCGCCGCTGCCCCCGAGGGGGCGCAGTCTGGCCCTGTCGCCAGCAGTCAGCGCAAGAACGACGGAACGTCGAACTCGTCGTCCGCCAGGCCGAGGTCCTCGTCCTCGGAGGGCATCGAGAAGATGTCTTCGCGGACGGGCTCGAGGCCGAGCACCTGGCTGCGCTCGGCGGGGCGGGGCTCCCCGGTGCGCCCCTCCTCCCACCGCTCGAAGCCGGCGGCGATGACCGTGACGCGCACGTCGTCGTCCATCGCCTCGTCGATCACGTTGCCGAAGATGATGTTGGCGTCGGGATGCGCCACGCCGTGGATGATCTCCATGGCCTCGTTGACCTCGAACAGGGTGAGGTCCGGGCCGCCGGCAATGTTGACGAGGATGCCGCGCGCCCCTTCGATAGACGCCTCGAGCAGAGGACTCGTGATGGCGGCGCGCGCCGCGTTCACGGCGCGACCCTCACCGGCTGCTTGCCCGATGCCCATGATGGCGGTGCCTGCATTGGACAGCACCGTGCGCACGTCGGCGAAGTCCGTGTTGATCTGCCCGGGGATGGTGATCAGATCGGTGATGCCCTGCACACCTTGAAGGAGGACCTCGTCGGCGAGCTTGAAGGCGTTCATCATCGACGTCTTCTCGGTGGACACGTTCAGCAGCCGGTCGTTGGGGATGATGATGATGGCGTCGACCTTCTCCTTGAGCCGTTCGATGCCGGCGTCGGCCTGCACCGAACGACGACGCCCTTCGAACGAGAACGGCCGCGTCACCACGCCGATGGTGAGCGCGCCGGCGCCTCGGGCCATCTCGGCCACCACCGGCGCGGCACCGGTGCCGGTGCCGCCGCCCTTGCCGGCGGTGATGAACACCATGTCGGCGCCCTTCAACGCCTCTTCGATCTCGGGGCGATGCTCGTCGGCCGCCTGCCGGCCGATCTCTGGGTCACTGCCGGCACCGAGGCCACGCGTGAGTTCCCGGCCGATGTCGAGCTTCAAGTCGGCATCGCTCATGAGCAATGCCTGGGCGTCGGTGTTCATGGCGATGAACTCCACGCCGCGCAGGTTGGCCTCGATCATCCGATTCACGGCGTTCACGCCGCCACCGCCGACTCCGACCACCTTGATGACGGCGAAGTAGCTGCTCTGTGCAGGTCCTGTCATCACACTCCTCGTCCGTCCTCCGGTGTGTCGGGACTCCGCCGATTGCCCCGATGGCGGTCGGTCTGAGGCACCGGCGCCGATATGGCCAACTGCCTCACCCTCGACCACAGCTTGATCCGGTGCCGGCGCTCAAACCCTATGGCCGACCCTTGGGTCGGTCAAGGCCGCGTCAGGGTTGCGGCGGCCCCACGCTGGCTTCGCCGGGAACGGTCACGTCCACGGTCTCCGGCCCCGTCGGTGGCGCCCCGGCCAAGACGCTGCGCAACGCGGCCAGCTTGGGCCCGAGCTCGTCGTCGGAGCCGAGCACGGCGATGACGCCGCCGGAGAGCACGAGTGTCACTTCACCATCAGACGACACGCGCACCTCGTCTACCGAGGTCTTGAGCGCGCCCAACGCCGACGCAACGGCGAGTCCTGGACGCGCCGGCGCGGCGAGGTGGGATCCCGGGCGGCCGACCGAGGCCGGAGCGTGCAGCTGCACCAACCCCGGCGGCGCCGTCTGGGTCCACGCCAGGACCCGGCCCGTGCCGTCCACCAGGGCCCATGGCGCTTGCGAGCCCGCCGGAAGCGCCATGGCGGCCACCGGGGCGCGCTCCACCACCCGTACCACGACGCTGTCGGGCCATCGGCGCTCCACGGTGGCCGAAGCGATCCAGGGCAGGACCTCGAGACGAGCGGCATCGGCACCACCGTTCACGGCCATGAGCGGTGGATGTCCGGCCAGGCCCGCCACCCGCACCACCTGCGAAGCCGACGTGTGGACGGCGCCCACGACCCGCACGTGGCGAGCGGCGAACAGCGGCGTGTAATAGGCGACCGACACCGTGGTCAGCGCCAGGCCCGCCACGCCCCCAACGACGAACAGCAGCCGCAGGCGACGCCGGCCCCGATCCCGGGCCACCTCCGTCCGGCGCTGGTCGATGCGCGGGTCGACGGGGATGCGCTGGGCGACGGTGGAGCTCATACTCGACCTCTAGTAGAGGTTGAGGGTGAGGGTTGGTCCTGGTGCGCTTTCACCGTGGGGAGCGGGGTGTCGGCGAAGCCCACCATGTGCAGCTCGGGCACGAGGTCCACGCCGCAGCGGCGGGAGACCGCGTCTCGCACCAGGTCCACGAGACGGCGCACGTCGTCGGCCGAGCCCCCGGCGTCGGCCTGGATGAAATTGGCGTGCTTGGGCGAAACCTGGGCGCTGCCCACGCGCCGGCCCTTCAACCCGCACTGCTCCACCAGCTCGCCGGCGGCGGCGCCCGGCGGGTTCGTGAACACCGACCCGGCGTTGGAGCCACCGGGCTGGTTCTGACGGCGCCATCGCACGATGTCGGCGATGAGCGCCTGGGCCTCGCCGGCGTCCCCGGCTACGAGCGCGAACTCCGCCCACAGCGCCACGTCCGAGGCCGTGAGCGACGAACGGCGATAGCCCGGGAGGAAGTCCTCGGCGGGGTGTTCAGCCGATCGGCCGGTGGCGAGGTCGAAGAGCCGGTAGCGCCGTAGCACGCTGGCGGTGTCTGCGCCGTGGCCGCCGGCGTTCATGCGCAGCGCACCTCCGACGGATCCCGGCACGCCCACGGCCCATTCCATGCCGCGCAACCCGGCGGCGGCCGTGCGCCGCGCCACGACCGGAAGACCGGCCGCCCCACCCGCCCGCACCGACGAGCCCGACACGTCCAGGTCTTCGAGCTCGCCCCCGAGGCCGAGGGCGAGGCCGGGGAAGCCGGCATCGGCCACGAGCAGGTTCGAGCCCTTCCCCACCGCCAGCACCGGCACCGGCTGGCCCACGTCGGCGAGCGCCGCGTGCAGCGTGTCCAGGTCCGCCTCGTTCTTCGCCTCGAACCACAGAGCGGCTGTCCCCCCCACCCGGTAGGTGGTGCGCGCACCTAGGGGCTCGTCTGTGCGGACGCGGTCCCCCAACGCCGCCGCCAGCGAGTCGAGCACGGGCCCTGGCGGAGGTGGGGTCCGACTCACCACGCCGCTGTTCCCATGAGCTCCTCCGGCAGGGAGGTGACATCACCTGCTCCGAGCGTGAGACACAGGTCTCCGGGACGAAGCAGCTCGGCCACGGCAGCACACAGATCGGCGCGTCCGGGGACATAGCGGACATCCATCTCCGGATGGGCGCGGGCCACGGCGTCGGAGACGAGCCGGCCGGTGACGCCGGGGACGGGCGCCTCGCCGGCGGGGAATACGTCGGTCACCACCACCACATCGGCGCCGACGAAGGCGTCGGCGAACTCCGCCGACAGCGCCGCCACCCGGCTGTAGCGGTGTGGTTGGAACACGACCACGAGCCGCCGACCTTCGCCGGTGGCCGTCTCCAGCACGGCCTGCACCTCGGTGGGCAGATGGGCATAGTCGTCGACGAATCGCACCCCGTTCCGCTCGCCGCGTGGCTCGTAGCGGCGGGCGACGCCGGCGAAGCGGGCCAGGGCGCCGGCCGCTGCCGACATGGGTGCACCGACCGTCAAGGCCGCCACCGTGGCCACGGCCGCGTTCTGGGCGATCTTGGCGCCGGTCACCGGAAGCTCGAGACGTCCCAGTGCCGCACCGTCGTGGACCAGCTCGAAGCTCACGCCGGCGACGCGGCGACGTACCCCGGCGACGCGGTACGCGGCGTCTTCGGCCGTCCCCACCAGGACCGCATGGTGGCGGCGTCCGATCTCGGCCGACCTGAGGTCGTCCGCACCAGCCACCACCCCTCCCGGCCGGTTGGTGCAGAACTGGTCGAAGGCGGCCATCAGTGCCTCGAAGCTCCCGTAGTGGTCGAGGTGGTCGGCCTCGATGTTGGTCACCACGGCGATTTCGGGATCGATCTCCAAGAAGGTGCCGTCACTCTCGTCGGCTTCCACGACCAGCCATTCGCCCGAATCCCACACGGCGTTGGTGCCGATCTCGTTGACGTCGCCGCCGATGAGGAAGCTGGGCCGCAGCCCGGCCTCAACGAGGGTGAGCGCCAGCATCGAGGTGGTGGTGGTCTTGCCGTGGGTACCCGAAACGGCCACCGTGCGCCGACAGGCGCACACCGCCGCCAGGACGCGCGCTCGCGACAATACGGGCAGGCCCAGGCGCCGAGCCTCGGCCAGTTCGGGGTTGGACTGCGCCACTGCGCTCGACGCCGTCACCATCTCGGCGTCAGCCACTTGCGCCGGATCGTGCCCGACGTGGACTTCGACGCCGACAGCGCGCAAGCGTTCCAAGGCGACCGACCACTTGAGGTCGCTCCCCGTGACCCGGTGCCCCATGGCGGCCAGGACGGCGGCGATGGCGCTCATGCCCGCCCCGCCCACGCCGACCACGTGGACCCGTCGGGGACGGGACAGGTCGGCCACCTCGCTCACGGCGCGCCGTCCCGCACTGGCGCCCCGCTGTGCACCTGTCGTCCTGCAGGGTCGGGGCCTCGGCGCCGTCGGGCGTGCGCTTCCACCACGGCGGTGACGGCGGCCAGCGCCTCGGGCCGCCCCAACGAGGCGGCCGCCTTCGCCATGGAGCCCAGCGCGCCGGGCCGACTCCACAAGGCGTCGAGCTCGGCTGCCAGCCGGGCGCCGTCACATTCGGCGTCGTCGATCACCACGGCCGCCCCGGCGCCGGCGAGGGCTGCGGCGTTGGCCCCCTGATGGTCGCCGGGCGCGCCCGGGAGCGGCACCAACACCGACGCCACACCCACCACCGCCAGCTCCGCCACGGTGTTGGCCCCGGCGCGGCAGACGACGACGTCGGCGGCTTGGTAGAAGAACGCCATGTGGCGCTCGTACTCGACCTGCTGATACCACAGCGTCGGCTGGCCCTCGGGCGCTTCTGCGCGCGACCACCCGTAGTCGCGTGATCCCACGACGTGGTAGAGCGCCACGTCGGCGCGGCCCGACCACAGCTGCGCCAGTTCGAGAACCGCCGCGTTGATGCGACGCGCGCCCAACGACCCGCCCACCGCGGCCACCACTCGCCGCTCTTCGGGTACGCCGAGCTGTCGGCGCGCCGCCAGCCGGTCCTCTTGCGAAGGACGGGCCGCCGCCACGATCTCGGCCCGCACTGGTGCCCCGGTCACCACCGCCCGGGGAAGGGGCGTGCCCGGGAAGGCCACCGCTGCCGCTTTGGCGAAGCGACCCACCAGCCGGTTGGCGGCGCCGGGACGGGCGTCCACGTTCACCAGCACGACGGGAACGGCGAGCACGGCGGCGGCCAGGGCCACGGGCACCGACGCGTAGCCACCCATGGCCACCACCACTCCGGGGCGGCGCCGGGCCACCACGCCGAGGGCGAGCACCACCGCCCACGACAGGGCGCACAGCGCAGCGGCATTGGCGAGCAGCGAGGCAGGGTCGGCGCGCCGCACGATGCCGCGGCCGGGCAAGAGCGTCACCGGCACACCCGCCTCGGCCAGGAGGTCGCGGTCGAGGCCACGGCGCGAGCCCACCAGCTCCACCGACCCCGGGGGCCGACCGGCAGCGAGCGCCCGGGCCACGGCCAGAGCCGGAACGAGATGGCCGCCGGTACCGCCCCCCGCCACCAGCGCGAAGCGGGTCTGGCTCACGGCCGCCGCCCGGCCCGGGGCCGGGACAACCCCGAGGTGGCGGGCTTCGGGTGCTCGTGGCGGGCAACGTTCACGAGGATGCCGGCCGCCACCATGGTGATGACGAGCGACGAGCCGCCGAAGGAGACGAAAGGCAGCGGAATGCCGGTGACCGGCAAGATCCCGATGACGGCGCCGATGTTGATGACCGCCTGACTGCTCATCCAGCACGTGGCGGCGACAGCCAGCAAGGCACCGAAACGGTCCGGTGCCCGCATGGCAGCGCGCAGACCCAGCCAGGCCAGCGCCAAGAACAGCCCCAGCACGGTGAGGGCGCCGAGCAGGCCGCCGTCCTCGCCCACCACGGAGAAGATGAAGTCGGTGTGGGCGTTGGGCAACAGTCCCCATTGGGCGTGCCCGCCTCCCAGGCCGAGCCCGAAGAGCCGGCCCGAGCCCAGCCCGACGAGCGACTGCACCACCTGGTACCCGGACCCCTGGGCGTGGGCGAAGGGGTTGACGAAGGACAACAGCCGTGCCCGCCGGTAGGGCTCGGCCAGTCCCACCACGAGCGCCAACCCGGCGGTGACGGCCATGGCCTTGAGCACCGGACGAAGCGGCACCCCGCCGGCGAAGAGCACCCCGAAGCCGATGCACACAAGGACGATGGCGGTGCCCATGTCCGGCTGCTTGAGCACGAGCAGGGCGGCGACGGCCAGCACGATCAACAGCGGCGCCACCACCCTTCTCGTGATCGCCACCTGGTCGGCGCGTCGGGTGAGCAGATCGGCAGCGAACACCGCCAAGGCGAGCTTCATGAGCTCGGACGGCTGCACCCGCAACAGGCCGATCCCGATCCACCGGCTCGAGCCCCCCACCGACACCCCGACGCCGGGCACGAGCACTGCCACGAGTAAGGCCAAGCTCCCGACAAGCAGTGGCACGCGCAGGCGACGCCACCGGTCGTAGGGCATCCGGCTCGTGACGTAGAAGGCGATGAGGCCGAGTGTCATCCACAGCACCTGGCGTTCGAAGATCGTCCACACCGAGCCATAGTCAACGAGCGACGTGTACGCCGAGGCACACAGCACCATGGCCAGTCCGAGGACACACAGGGCGCCGATCACCCACAGCAGGGCGGTGCGGGTACCGACGCCGGGCCGCCCCTGCTTCGCCCGCGACTGGGCGGTGCTGCCACCCGCCACCAAGGTGAGCGCGGGTCGTCGGCGGCCCGGATCGCCTCCCCGTGACGCCGGGTGCGCCGGGCTCATCGCCCCCTCGGCGGAGAGGCCGGCAATGCCCGCACCAGGCGGGCGAAGTCGTCACCGCGCTGGGCATACGACGCGTACCAGTCGAAGGAGGAGCACGCCGGCGACAGGACGACGGCGTCACCGGGACCGGCGAGCGCCACCGCCGCGTGCACGGCCTGCTCCATGCTCGACGCCGCCTGCACGGGACAGGTCCCGCCGAAGACTTCGACGAGCTCGTCGCTCGCCTCACCGATGGCCACCACTCCCTTCAAGTGCGGTGCCAACTTCCGCAGGGGCGTCAAATCGAGCCCCTTGTTTCGGCCGCCCACCACGAGGACCGCGGAGGAGAAGCTCTCCATGTCGGCCAGCACGGCAGCAGGCGTCGTGGCCTTGGAGTCGTCGTAGAACCGCACCCCATTAGCCTCCCCCACCAGCTGCAGCCGATGGGGGAGCCCCTCGAATTGCTCGAGCGCCCGGCGGCACGCCTCGAGCGCGCCGCCGGCGGCGAGCGCCAGGGCCGACGCGCACAGCGCGTCGGCGATCTCGTGCGGATAGCGCCGGGCCATGGCGTCGACACCCACGATCGGCCCTTCCGGGCCGACGAGCGCGCCGTCACGGACGGTGTAGTCCCCGCTCGACAGTCCGAAGGTGAGGACACGGGCGTCGCGGCGGCGCGCCTTCATGCTCTCGTCGAGGACCACCGGGTCCTCGGCGTTGGCCACCGCCACGTCGCCGGGACCGACGTTGGCCCACAGGCGCGCCTTGGCGGCGCGGTAATGGTCGAGATCGGGATGCCAGTCGAGGTGGTCGGGAGCGAAGTTGACCCACGCGCTCACCCCGGGACGGAACGTCGTCGTCAAGGCGAGCTGAAAGGAGGACACCTCGGCCACCACCACCTCGGCGTCGCTGTGGACCGCCTCGAGCAGCGGCAGCCCGATGTTCCCGGCGGCAAGGGCGCGCCGGCCCGATGCCACGAGCATGCGGGCGGCGAGGGTCGCCACCGTCGTCTTGCCGTTGGTCCCGGTCACCGCCACGACGGGCATCTCGGCTCGGCGCCAGGCCAGCTCCACCTCACCGATGACCGGCACCCGCCCGGCGAGGGAGAAGACGGGATGGGCGGCGGGCACCCCCGGGCTCACGACCACTTCGTCGACCTCGCCGGCGACCGTCACCAGGGTGCGCTCGTCCGGGCATTGCAGCAGGCGCACCCCCGCTTCGGCGGCGGCACGACGCGGCCGGTCGCCGGGATCGTCGTCGGCCACCACCACCTCCGTGCCCTCTGCCTGCAGGCGCGCCGCCACCGCACGTCCCGAGACCCCCAGCCCGTACACGAGCACCCGCCGTCGTTCCATGTCGGCCTCAGTGCAGGTTGGAAACCGAGAGGAAGTCGGCATAGAAGATGCCGAGCCCGAGAGCGGCGAAGAGCCCGCCCAGGATCCAGAAGCGCACGATGACCGTGGTCTCGGGCCAGCCCACCAACTCGAAGTGATGGTGGAGCGGTGCCATCCGGAACACCCGGCGGTGGAACACCCAGAAGGCCACCACCTGGATCACCACCGACAGGGTCACGATGACGAACAAGCCGCCGATGATGGGCAGCAACAGGTCGAGGTTCATCTGGAGGCACAACGCGGCCAATCCGGTGCCGATGGCCAGTGACCCAGTGTCTCCCATGAAGATGCGCGCCGGAGCGGCGTTCCACCACAGGAAGCCCAGACATCCCCCGGCCAAGGCCACCGCCACCAGAGCGAGGTCGAGCGACGAGGCCACGTGGTAGATGGAGTAGTGCCGATACTCCCAGTACCCGATGATGGCCAAGACGGCGAAACAGAAAGTGGCTGACCCCGACGCCAGCCCGTCGAGCCCGTCGGTGAGGTTGACGGCGTTGGCCGTGCCCACCACGACGAGGGTGGCCCACACCACCCAGAACGCCGCACCAAGCTGGAACCCGAGCGAGTTCCAACGGGTGAACGACAGGTGGGTGTCCACACCGGCCCACTGCTCGAGAGCGATGGCGTAGCCGATGGCGATGACCACCAAGGCCCCGAACTTCCCCCGTTTGTTGAGCCCCAGGCTGCGCCGGTGCCGCACCTTGATCCAGTCGTCGACCAGACCGACGGCGGCAGCGGCCACGGTGACGAGGATCACGAGCACCCCACTGCGCGTGAAGGTCACCTTGGCGACGGCGTGGGCGAGAAGCCACCCGGCTGCGGCCGCCACCACCAGAGCCACACCGCCCATGGTCGGCGTGCCGGCCTTCACGAGGTGCATGTGCGGCCCGTCGGCGCGGATCTGCTGGCCGATGCGCATGCGGCGTAGCCAGCGGATGAGCAGGGGTGTGCTCACGCCGGCGATCAACAAGGCGAGGCCGCCGGCCGACATGAGGCCGATCACGGGCCGGTCCTTCTGTGGCCCGCACTTCGTCTGGCGTCCACGGCTGCTGCCGCCTCGGCCCCGTCGTCGAAGGGAATGCGGCGCCCGGCGATCTCGATGCTGTCCTCGTGGCCCTTGCCGGCGATCACCACCACGTCGCCGGGGCGGGCGGCCTCGACGGCGATGGCGATGGCGGCGCGCCGGTCCGGCTCCACCGTGACCGGCGCGCCCGGCGACATGCCCGACACGACCGCCTCGATGATCGCCGTCGGATCCTCGGAGCGCGGGTTGTCGGAGGTGACCACCACCACGTCTGCGCCGGCCTCCGCCACCGCCCCCATGGCGGGCCGCTTGGCGGTGTCGCGCTCGCCGCCGCAGCCGAACACGCACACCACTCTTCCCCCCTGCGCCAAGCGCCGGGCGCTGCGCAAGGCGGTTTCGAGACCGTCCGGGGTGTGGGCGTAGTCGACGACGACCGTGAACGGGGCGTCGGCGCCCACCACCTCGAAACGCCCGGGAACGGGTCCGGCCGCCTCGAGCCCGGCCACCACAGCGTCGTCGGGAATGTCGAGCACGTGGGCGGTCGTGGCTGCGGCCAGGGCGTTGGCGACGTGGTAGTCACCCCGGAGCTGCAGGCGCACCCGCCGCCCGTGCCAGGTGAACGCCGTCTCCTCTCGAGTGGCGTGCACGACCGACACGTCGGCCGTGGTGAACGGCACCGTGGGGATGGCCACCTGCTCGAGCAGACGGCGACCCCACGGGTCGTCGGCGTTCACCACTCCGACGAGAGCGCGGTCGGGTCGAAACAGCGACGCCTTGGCTTCGAAGTATGCCTCCATCGACCCGTGGTGATTGAGGTGCTCATGGCTCAAGTTGGTGAACACGGCCGCCGAGAAGGTGATGCCGTCGACGCGCCCCTCGGTGAGCGCATGCGACGAGACCTCCATCGACAACGCCTGCTTGCCTTCGTCGCGGGCTGCCGCCAGCAGGCGCTGCAACTCCGGAGCCTCCGGGGTGGTGCGCCTTCCGCTCAGGGTCCCGACCACAGTGGTGGGTAAGCCGTGCGCTTCGAAGATGGATCCCAGGAGGTGGGTGACCGTCGTCTTGCCGTTCGTACCGGTCACGCCGACGGTCAGAAGGGAACGCGCCGGGTGGCCGTAGAAGGCAGACGAGACCCGGGCCATGGCCGGCCGCATGGAGCCCGGTGGCACCCGGGCTTCAGCCACGCCGAGGGCGAGGGGCCGCTCGACGAGCAGTCCCACTGCCCCAGCCTCCACGGCGGCAGGGGCGAAATCGTGCCCGTCGTGATGCCGGCCCGGGACGCAGAAGAACAGCGCGCCCGGGGTCACCCGGCCGCTGTCCAGCTCGACCGAGGTCACCTCGGTTTCGGAGAGAGCTCCAGAGGTGTCGAGCAGTTCGACGCCTTCGAGCAACCGGTCCATGCGCACAGTGGGGGGTCCACCGCCCTGGTCACGGCGTGCCCGTGGAGGTGCCGGCGGTGGCGCCGATCGTAGCGGCGCCGCTGCCCGACCCCGACGGGCCGCCACCGAGGGGCAGGGGCGTCGCCGTGCCGCCTGCCGCTTCCGAACCACCCGAGGTAGGAATGCCGTAGCGGTGCACGGCGTACCCCATGACCTGGGCGAAGACCGGGGCGGCGACGGTGCCGCCGAAGATGGGCGTGGGTTGCTCCAGGACCACCACGGCCGAGAGCACGGGGTCCTGCGCGGGGGCGAAACCGGCGAAGGTGGCCATGTAGGCCCCGGGGATGTAGCCGCCGTGGGCGGTGTCGGGCACCTGGGCGGTGCCCGTCTTGCCGGCCACGGTGTAGCCGGGGATGCCGGCCGAGACCGCTGTGCCGTCCTGGACGACCTGCTCCATCATCGTCGTGAGCTCCGACGTGACCCCCGGCGTGAGCACACGGTGCGTCGAGGAGGCCGGGGCGGCATGGACGGATCCGTCGGATGCGACGGTGGCGCGCACCAAGTGGGGTGAGACGAACGTCCCGCCCGTGGCGACGGTGTTCACCATGTCCAGCACCTGCTGGGCGGTCACCGAGTCGTTCTGGCCGATGGGAGTCGACCCCATGGCCGAGCCGGACCACGACGAGGGGTTCAAGTTGACGAGGCCGGGCGACTCGCCCGGGAATCCGAGACCGCTGGGCTGGCCGAAGCCGAGGGCAGCGATCTGGGCGGCCAGGCGGTCCTGTCCCACCAAGCCGGCGATCTCGATGGTGCCGAGATTGGAGGACTGGGCCAGGATCTGCGTGGCGGTCAGCCGCTCGGTCGGATGGTTCTCGGCGTCGTGGAACACCCAGCCGTCGATGGTCAGCGAGTTGGGAACCGTGAAGGGCTGATTGGGAGTGATGAGCCCGTCCTGCAGGGCGGCAGAGAATGTGACGAGCTTAAAGACCGACCCCGGCTCGTAGACCTTCGTGACCGCATAGTTCGAGGGCGCCTGGGCAACCTTGCCCGTGGTCGGGTCGGCGACGAGGTTGGCCATGGCCAAGATGTCGCCGGTGTGGCTGTCCATGACCACAGCCACCCCGCTCTTGGCGTGCGAGGCGGCCACCTCGGCGGCGAGCGACTGCTCCGTCACGTACTGCAAGGGCTCATCCAAGGTGAGCTCCAATCCAGTGCCGGGCGTCGACGGCTCGCCGGATCCCCCGCCGGGGAGCGGGACGTCGTCAGGAGTGCGCTGGATCTGTTCGGTGCCCGAGCGCCCGGCCAGCATGGTGTTGTAGCGGTACTCGAGGCCAGAGTCCCCGGAGCCGCCGGCGTTGGTGGCACCGACCACCGCACTGGCCAGCCCATCGGCCGGGTCCACCCGCTTGCTCGACGGCAGCGTGTTGATGCCGGCGAGACGCAGCGCCTCCACCTTCTTGGTTGTGGCGTCGTCCACCTGCCGGGCCAACACCACATAGCCGCTGTGCTTGGAGAGTTGCGTGGTGAGGGTGCCGCTGTCGACGCCGAGCAAGGGCGCCAGGGTCGCTGCCTCCCGGGCCGGGTGGGTGATGAGCTGGGGGTCCCCCACCACGGTGGACGTGGGCACCGACACAGCCAGGACGGCGCCGTTGCGGTCATAGACCGTGCCCCGGGGGGCGGGCACGCTCACGGTCGTCGTGACCTCCGCCGTTCCGAATGCCGAATACTTTCCCCCCGACAGGCCTTGGACGACGACCAGGCGCAGGGCGAGGCCCGTGAAGCACAGAAGGACGACCACCCGCATGATGCCGACCCGCTTCCTCGGGGCGGCGCCCGTGACGGGTTTCGGCTGCCGAGCTTGGCGTGGCGGTGGCTGGTGACGGCGTTCGAAACCGCGACGACGAGCCGGCGCTCGGGTGGTGCCGCCGGCGGTCACCGCCCCGAGGCGGTGCTCGGTGTCGCGCCGGTTCCACCGTTTCCGACCAGTGGGAGATCGGTGACTTGCGACGGCGCGTTGAGCCCGTGCTGCTCCGCTTGCGACACGACGTTGGACGGGTCCTCGAGCTGGGCCACTTGCACCTCGAGGGCCCGCTGCTCGCTTTGGGCGGTGGTGAGGTCGTGCTGAAGGTGGGCCAGCCGCACCTGGCCCTGGACGAGATAGGCGTGTGCGCCGCCGACCGCCAGCACACTGCACACGGCACAGCCGACGGCGAGCGCCAGGGGCCGCCTCGTCGCCGGCGGGCGACGGCGCCGGGGCCCGACGACGCGCAGCGGTGGACGTGGCCTGGCGGGCGAGGACGCCGGGGCGCGGCGGACGCGCGCGGGGGCGGACGCCACTGCCATCAGGACGTGGTCCCGCCGCTGTCGGCCAGGCGCTCGAAAGCGCGCAGCCGGGCGCTCTCGGCCCGGTGGTTGCGAGCGACCTCCGCCGGCGAGGGCCGGCGGGCACCGCGGAACACGAGCCGGCCCAGCGGCGTCGCTCCACAGGTGCAGGGCAGTCCCGGTGGGCACACGCACCCCCCGGTGACGGCCTCGGTGAATGCCGCCTTGACGAGGCGGTCCTCACCCGAGTGGTAGGCGATGGCGACGCAGCGACCGCCCGGGGCCAACACGTCGATGGCCGCCGGCAGCGCCCGCGCCAGTACCTCGAGCTCGTCGTTCACTGCCACTCGTAGCGCCTGAAACGTACGGCGAGCCGGGTGGCCACCGGTGCGGCGGGCTGCTGCCGGGATGGCGGTGCGCACAATCTCGGCCAGCTCCCCGGTGGTGCGCACGGGCCGGGCCGCCACGATGGCCCGGGCCACGCGCCGGGCGAAGCGGCCCTCGCCGTGCTCGGTGAGGAGTCGGACCAGCTCCGTTTCTTCGATGGTGTTGACCAGCTCGGCGGCCGTGACGGGCTGGGAGGGGTCCATGCGCATGTCGAGCGGTGCGTCGTGGCGATAGGAAAAGCCTCGGGCCGGCTCGTCGAATTGCGGTGAGCTGACCCCGAGGTCGAAGAGCACCCCGCTCACGGCCGAACCGCCGGCGTGCGATGCCACCACTTCGGAGAGTGCGTCGAAGCGCGCCCGCACGACCTCGGCCCGGCCTGCGAACCGATCCAGCGCCTGTCGCGCCGCATCCACGGCGAGGGGGTCCTGATCGAGGCCGACGAGGCGCAGGTCCCGATGCGAGCGCAGGATCGCGGCGGCGTGCCCGCCCCCGCCCACCGTGGCGTCGACGACGATTCCCGGCGGTACCGGGGCGAAGAGCGCCGCCACCTCTTCGAGCATGACGGGCTGGTGGTCGAACACCGGGCACATCCGCAGCCCCTCGACCGGCCGAAAGCCGTTGGGAGGGGTGCTCCAGCGACTCGGTTGGAAGTGGGCGGAGGAGGATTCTTCCACCGGACCGGTCGAGGGGCTGCGCATGGGCCAAGGTCGGCACCGCCGCCCGCCGAGTCCGCGTCGGGCGACGGTGCCAATGCTCGAGTTGTCGGTACTCCTATTCCTCTGTTTCGTGGATGTGTGGGTGCTGCTGTGGGTGTGGGCGTGGGAATGAACGGATGGGCGTGGAGGTGTCCATGAGCGCCGGGGTGTCGTGCGGTCGATCAGCTTTCGCTGCCGTCGGCCAGGCCGTCGGCCAGCCGCTGTTCCTCTGGGCCGACCTTTTCCTCCCAGCGGGTGGGGTCCCAGAGCTCGACCCGGTTGATGATCCCGGTCACGAGCACGTTCTCCCGTAAACCGGCGAATTCCCGGAGCCGGGACGGGATGGGCATGCGCCCCTGCCGGTCCAGCTCGACCTCGTGGGACGTCGACGCCCACATGCGCGCTTGATTGCGCTCGGGGCGACCGGCCGACTCTCGCTCCTCTCTGTCTCGCATCTGACGCTCGAACTGCTCGGGGGTCCACAACGCCAGGCACCCGTCGTGGTTCTGGGTGAGAAAGCCCCCCTGATCGAAGGCGGCGCGGAAACGCACGGGGAGGATCACCCTCCCCTTGGCGTCGAGCGTGTGCTCGTAGGTCCCAAAGAACCGTGCCACCACGAATCGGTGCTCCCCTCACGTTTCCCGTCATGTGGCGGGAACCTCCCCTTCGCACCACTTCGCGCCACTTTAAGCCCCAATTCACCACCCTGTCAACCATGACCACCACGAACAGCCACAAATTCGGGCCCGAGCCCCACGGGCCTCCGCCCCAGGGCGCGCCGACATCAGCCAGGGCGGCTCGACGGGGAACGGATGGGGGCGGGTGGTGCGGGCCCGACCGGGCCGGGGGCCGGCCCCGTCCTACAGACGGGGCAGGTTGTCCACCACCGCGGCCCAGACGGCTTCGACCCGGGTCGAGAGCGCGGAGTCGGGGCCGGCCACCGCGCCGAGGGCCGACAGTCCTTGCGCCGTGTGAGCCAGGTCGGCCTCGGCGCGATCTCTGTCGGTGGCGGGCAGGTCGAACAGCTCGAGCCACTCACGCGGATCCCAGCGGATGGCGGCCACCGTCTGCAGGCGGGCCCCGGCGGCGGTGCGGCGCTGGGACAAGCCCACGACCTTCTTAGCGGCGACGGTCACCTCACCTGGCCCGATCCCGGCGAAACAGAGCAGCGCCGACCAATCGGTGACGGTGGCCCGGGCGCGGTGCACCACAGGGTCGGCGCCCAACGTCGCCAACGCCGTCGTCCACAGCTCGCCGAACCAGAAAGCACCGCGCACTACGTCGTCGTCCCAGAGTGCGTCGCCTCTCGGGACCCACGCCTCCAGCCACAGCTGTGCGCCCGGCGCCACCATCACCGCTCCCCCGCCGCTTCGGCGGTGCACCACGTCGACGCCGGCGCGACGGACGGCGTCGTCGTCGACGACACCGTCCTCCTGGGAGCTGCCCAATACGAGGGCCGGACCGCCGGTCACCTCGCACCGGGTCAGTACGCGTCTGCCCTCGTGGCCGGCCTCGGGCCACGGAAGGTGCAACTCTCGAGCGCTTCCGCTGCGCCTTTCGATCAGCCAACCGCCGGTGTGGCTCACCGGCGCCGGATCAGGCAGTGAGGGACTGCTCGCCGAGGTACGGCGCCCACTCGTCGCGAGCGCCTCCGCTCATGGCGAGCAGCCACACGCGCTGGCGCGGCGCGGCGGGAAGGCGGCGGAGCACCAAGCCGGCCTCGTGCGGCAGCCGGTCCTCCTTGCGGGTGTTGCACCTCCGGCATGCGGCCACGACGTTGTCCCAAGCGTGCAGGCCGCCACGGCTGCGGGGCACCACGTGGTCGATGCTCTCCGCGCTCGAGCCGCAGTACTGGCAGCGGTGTCCGTCGCGGGCGAAGACGGTCCGCCGGTTGACCGCCACGGTGCGGTTGTGGGGTACCCGCACGTAGCGGGACAGCCGGACCACCGAGGGCTCGGGGAGCGACAGCCGCTCCGAGTGGAACATGGCTTCGGTGGCGTGCAGCAGCTCGGCTCTGGTGGCGAGCACGAGCAGCAGCGCCCGTCGGGTGGAGACGATGCCGAGGGGCTCGAACGTGGCGTTCAAGACGAGGGCCCGGTTGGCTCCTACAACCCCTAGCGCCGCTGACATCGGCCCAGAGGCTATCCCTTCGTACCGCCGCGCTCCGCCACACCACCTGGTCGTGGAGCGACGCGGCGCGCCGGTGTCAGCGCCGGCGCCACCTCCGCATGTCTCTCGACCACCGGATGAACGCGACGATCTCTTCCTCCTCGGGGAGCGCGTCACCCGCTCCCCCGTAGGCCGTCTCCATGCGCAGTCGCCACAAATTCTCGGTCGGCACGGGGAGCGGGGGCATCCGCCGCCACCATTTCGGGGCGGCCAGCCGCACCACGGCCCCGACGGCTGCCACCACCAGACCGGGATGGCGCACCAGCGCGCGCAAGACCACCGGCGCCGCTCGCCGGGCCCCGGCCCCCGAAGATGCGTCTTTCACGGGACGGTCCTCGACGGGCGCTCCACTCGGTCGCTCTCGATCAGGTCGCCGTCCACTCGGACGCCTGCCGCCCGCCATCCCACCACGGCCGCCCCGACCAACGGCGCGCGTGCGCCGAGGCCGGCCGGCACCACGCGGGTGTCGGCGGAGAACGAGAGCCGTGCCCGGTCGCCGAGCTCCTTGGCGGCGGCGGCGAAAAAAGGAGGCCCGAACCCGAGCGCCACCGATCCCGCCACCACCGCCAAGGGGAGGTCGAGCAGATTGGCGACCGAGGCCACCGCCCGACCCACCAGTTGACCGGTCCGGGCCACGACCTCGGGCGGCGCCTCCTCGGGGGGCCGGCCCGTCACGGCAGCGATGGCCGATCCCGACGCCTCCGCCTCGAGGCAGCCCCTTCCCCCGCACGCGCATCGGCGCCCGTCGGGCTCCACGATCACGTGCCCGATGTGCCCGGCGTTGCCGGTGGCGCCCTCGAGCAGCCGGCCGTCGAGCACGATGCCGCCGCCCACACCCGTGGAGACCACCATGGCCAGGAAGTCCGAGGCGCCCCGGGCCGCCCCCCGCCATCGCTCCCCCAGGGCCAATGCTTTGGCGTCGTTGTCCACGGCCGTGGGGAGACCGGTGTGGGCGGCCAGCCGGGCCCGGAGGGGAAAATCGCGCCATCCCGGGATGTTGAGCGGCGATACCAGCTCGCCGCCCCGGGTCATGGGGCCGCCGCAACCGACGCCGCACACTGCGGCAGACCCACGAGCGCCGGGAAACGATCGCACCTCGTCGAGCAGCGCTGACAAAGCATCGAACAGCGTCTCAGCATCGGCGCCGGCCGGAGTGGCTCGGCGCCGTTCCACGAGCACCGACCCGTCCCCGTCGACCAGGCCGGCAGCGAGCTTTGAGCCACCGACGTCGACAGCGAGACATAGCTCGAGGGGGCCCGGCCTGTGCTCCCGGGCCGGCGGCTTCTGGGCGCTCAGCGCTTGCGGCGGAACTTCTCGCGCAGCCAGTTCCGGCTGTCGTGCAGCGCGTTGCCGATGCCCTCGGCACGCAACGACCGCCCGATGTCCTCCAGTCCGGCCTTCCCCATGCGTTGCAGGTTCGTCCAGAAGGTCACGAGCGACACGAACATGATCAGCACGCCGAAGAACCCGACGACGACCGATTGGGTGAAGAAGGCGATCATCACGGCCAGGCCGACCACGAAGCCGACCACGGACCACTTGAGGTACCGCCCGGCGTAGCGGTAGACGTTCTCGCGGCGTACGCGGTGGGCGAAAGCGGGGTCGTGCTGGTACAGGGCCTGCTCGAGCTCGTGAAGCACCCGTTGCTCGTGATCAGAGAGCGGCACCCGACCCCCTTTCTCCTCCTCTGCCTCCCACCAGGCCAGTCGTAATCTTCGCGCACCCCCCTGTGGGTGACAACGGTACTCCGGCCCCTCCCCGATGGTCGTTCGCCCCGGTATCGACTCGGGCGCGCCCACCGTGAGGGCCGGACCAGCAGGTTGGTCGAGTCCGCCGTCACCGGGGTGGTCGCGTCGGCCCAGGGTCGGCGGTCGCAGGCTGCGTAGGCCCAGGTCCGCTCGGCGCGGGGTCGGCGTCGGGGCCCCACTGGGTGTCGCCACGAGTCTTCACCGACACGCCTCGGCGTCCGATCAGGGCGGCCGGCGCCACAGCAGCCGGCCCGTAGCGGGCCCGGATGGCCGCCAGCGCCGCTTCCACGTCCTCCCACGCCGCTTCGGCAGCGGCGACAGCGGCGACACTCGCATCGGACCCGCTCGGTCCGCAAGGCGCCTCACGCATCGGGTCCGGCCCTTCTCCGGCCGGTCCCACCGACCGCGTCGGCGACTCGCCCATGTCGCCAAAGCTGAGCTGCTGCGCGGCCGGTGCGCTCGTGAGTCCGGAAGCCGACACTCCGAGAAGGCGCACCCCCTCTCCAACCTCCACTGCCGACACGAGCGCAAGGGCCACGGCGCGGACCAGTCGCGGTGACGCCGTCGCCTCTCCCACCGTGTGCGCACGCGTGATGGTGGTGCGGTCGGCGAAGCGCACCTTCACCGTGATGGTACGCGCCCGCACGGCGGCTTCGCGGAGTCGCTGACAGACGGCATCGGCCATACGCACCACCTGAGGGTGCAGCGCGCCGTGATCGTGGAAATCGGCAGCGAACGTCTCCTCGTGGCCGATCGACTTGGCTCCTCTGTCGGCTTCGACGACGCGCTCGTCCTGTCCCATCGCCAGCATGCCGAGATGCCGGCCGTGGGAATTGCCGAGTAACCGGCTCAGCGCGTCCTGCGGGACAGCGGCGAGGTCGCCGACGGTTTGGACGCCGAGGCCTGCCAAGCGCGCCGCGGTAGCGGGCCCGACCCCCCACAGGGCGCGAACCGGCAGCGGATGCAAGAAGGCGAGCTCGTCGTCGGGCTCCACCACAACGACGCCGGCGCCGGGGAGCGTGCCGGTGGGACTGGCGCGGGGCTTGGCCGCTTCGGAGGCCAACTTGGCCAGGAGCTTCGTCCTGGCCACTCCGACCGAGCAGTGCAGATGCAGCTCCTCCTCGATCTCCGCTCGCATCCGCCGGGCGATGCGCAGGGGGTGTCCGAGCAAGCGCAGGGCGCCGGACACGTCCAGGAACGCCTCGTCCAAGCCGATGGACTCGACCACCGGTGTGTAGCGACGCAGAACCTCGTGCAGCTGAGCGCTGACCTCGGAGTAGCGCCAATAGCGACCCGAGACGAACAGGGCATCGGGACAGCGTCGCCGTGCCTCCACCGACGACATGGCCGAGCGAACCCCGAAGGCCCGTGCTTCGTACGTGCACGAGGCCACGACGCCGCGCGTCCCCGACCCGCCCACGATGACCGGCAAGCCCGCTAGCGCCGGGTCGTCGAGCACCTCAACAGCGGCGAAGAACGCATCCATGTCGACGTGCAGGACGGTGCAGGCCGCGCTGGCGGTGCCGGGCTGGTCGAAGCCGGTGCCGCGCCCGTTGCTGCGGCGGGCGTCGGGCATCAACCGCCGAGACGCAGCTGGCGGAACCCTTCGGCGTAGGCGAGCCCCACCCGCCGGCCGTCCTCCTCCGCTCGCAAGCGCACGGCTCGTCCAGCCCAGTCGGCGTCGCCGGCGAACTGGCTGCGATGACACGCCACCGCCGCCACCTTGTCGTCGATGGTGGCCGTGATGTCGATCCAGACGTCGGCTTCGAGCGTGCCTGACAGGAGGGCGGTGTCCACTCGATGGGCAGGGCCCGCTTCGGGGAAGTAGTGGGGCAAGGCGGCCGCCGGGGCCATGGCGTCAAGGGTGGCGAAGCCGATCATGCGATGGTCGCGATGGTTGAAGTAGTCCTGCCCGAAGAACACCGCTGTGGGATCGGGGCACAGCACGGTGTCGGGTTTGATGGTGCGGATGAGCGAGACCAACTGGGCGCGCAGCGCGACGTCGTCGCTGAGCTCACCGTCGGCGTGGCCGAGCGCGTACTGCTTCGTCACCCCCAGCACAGCCGCCGCCTGGGCAGCCTCGGCCCGCCGCAGTTCGGCGAGAGCGGTGGGGGCCAGGTCCGGGTCGGTGGTGCCCTTGTCCCCCGTGGTGCAGATGACCACGTGCACCTCGGCACCGTGGTGAGCCCAGGTGGCGAGGGTGCCGCCGCACGACACGTCGGGGTCGTCGGGATGGGCATACACGGCCAGGACACGTCTGGGGTCCCCGGCGAAGACCTCGGCTGGCACCAGTCCTCAGGCCTTGCGCTTGGGGGCGGTCGTCTTGGTGAGCAGGCCGACCTCTCTCTGGAAGTCGCCCACGTCCTCGAAGCCCTTGTACACCGAGGCGAACCGTAGGTACGCCACTTCGTCGACTTCCCGCAACCGCTCGAGCACGGCCAGGCCGACCTGTTCGCTCGTCACCTCGGCACCGACCTCGCGCAAGGCGTCCTCCACGTCCTGGGCCAAAGCGTCGAGCTGGTCTTCGGTGACGGGTCGGTTCTTGGTGGCAGCGCGTACGCCGGAGACGACCTTGGACCGGTCGAACGGCTCACGCTGCCCACCGCGCTTGAGCACCCACAAGGGTGCTCCTTCCAGCCGTTCGTAGGTGGTGAACCGGCCGCCGCACACCGTGCACTCGCGTCGTCGGCGAATGGCGCCCCCATCCTCGGCCAGGCGCGAGTCGACCACTCGATCGTCGAGACTCTGACACCACGGGCAGCGCACACGGTCAACCTAGTGCCGCAGGTGGCGCGTTTCGCTCAGGGAAGACGCAGGTGCTGACCGGGTTGCAACGAGTCGGACCCGACCTCCCGTTCGAGCTTCAGCACGAGAGGGCGAGGATCACCGCTCGGGTCCAGCCGCTCGGCAATGGTCCACATGGTGTCTCCCGGCTGCACGACGTATGCACCGTTCGATGCCGTCGCCCCCGCCAGGACGGGGCCGGGGGTGGCGAGGGGATGCCTCCCGGCTCCGCCCCATGGCAGGGCGAGGGCGACGAGGACGGCGCCGCTCGAGACGCCGAGCAGGATGCGCCGGCGGTGGGCGCGCCCTCGACGGCGACGAGCGATCACGGCGGGATGGCAATCGCTCACCTTCGGCGCGCCTCGGCCGGCGGTGATGTCGGGACACCGGCGCAGGCCGGAAGCAGGCGAATCCGGGCCTGACGTGGTGGACAGCGGCCGCCACTGCGGTGCCGACGACCGGCGGGTCTCGGGGACGAGCGCCAGCCCGGCGAGGCTCATGGCCTGTGCCCCCACCGCAACGAACGTGTGTTCGGCATCGTCGTCATCAGACCACGAACACCTGTTCGTGTCAAGGGCCGTCCGGCCCGCTCCCCGGGGCGACCGGAATGGCGTCCTGGGCGCCTGGGCTCCAGCTTCGACACACGGGGCGAGGTCCATGACCGGAGCGTGGCACCGGGGTGTAACAGCGACCGGGGGGCCGCTCTCGGCGCCGGGCCCATGGGGAACAGGTGTTTGCCTGGGGTGCCGAGACCGGTTACCCTTATCGAACTGGTGTTCGGGCCGAACACCGGCGACAGGGGCTGGCAACCGCCGGCCGAAGGAGGGGTCGCCATGGCCGAGGCGTTGACGGGAAAGCGCCAGCAGATCCTGGAGTGCATCGCCGCCAGCCTGCGGGAGCGGGGATATCCGCCGTCGGTGCGAGAGATCGGCGAAGCCGTCGGGCTCACCTCTTCGTCGACCGTGCACGCCCACCTGGCGGTGCTCCAGCGTGAGGGGTACCTGCGGCGTGACCCCACCAAGCCCCGCGCCATCGAGGTCCGCTACGACCCGTCGTCCAAGATCGCCTTGCCGGCGCGGCCGGTGCGCGCCGTGCCGCTGGTCGGCGACGTGGCCGCCGGTGCCGGCGTGATCGCCACCGAGAACGTGGAGGAGCTGCTGCCGCTCCCGGAGGACTTCACCGGCACAGGCTCGTTGTTCATGCTCCGAGTGCGGGGCGACTCCATGATCGAGGCGGGCATCCTCGACGGCGACTACGTGGTGGTCCGTCAGCAACCGGTCGCCGAGAACGGCGAAGTCGTCGTGGCGGGCTTGCCCGGTGAGGAGGCCACCGTGAAGACCTTCTCGCGCCGACGCGGCAAGGTCGTCCTGACACCGGCCAACCCCGCCATGGAGGCGATGGAGCTCCATCCCGACGACGTGACCGTCTACGGCAAGGTGGTCACCGTCCTGCGCCGGCTGTGAGTCCCGGTTGCAACGGCAAACCACACGCTGAGCTCGTCAGTCAGGCGGCGAGCCGGCTCAGCGCCGCCTGATACTCGGCTTTCTGACGGGGGGTGCGCAGGTCGGCCGAGGCGAACGTGGCGACCACGGTCCCCGACTTGTCGATGACGAAGGTCTGGCGGTTGGCGCATCCGAGCTGCTCGTTGAAGACCCCGTACGCCTTGGATGCTGCACCATGGGGCCAGAAATCCGAGAGCACCGGGAATCCGAAACCCTCCTCCTCGGCCCACTTGCGCTGAGAGTGCACCGAGTCGCAGGACACAGCCAGGACTTGCACACCGGCCGCCTCGAACGACCTCAGGTCGTCGCGCAGCTCACACAGCTCCCCCCGACACACGCCGGTGAAGGTGAACGGGTAGAAGACGAGCACGACGTTCTGCTTGTCCCGCAGGTCCGACAACTTGACCGTTCCTCCGGTGGAAGACGGAAGGTCGAAGTCGGGTGCCTGATCTCCGACGGCTACGGTCACGGCGACCTCCTGGTGGATCGGTATGTCCTCAGCGTGACGGGGGCATCCCGCCGCTTCGTCCGACCCTAACGGGAGATGGCGTCGGCGTCGGCGGCGGCGCCACCGTCGAGGACTGCAACGAGGACGCTCCGGGCGTGCTCGAGCTCGGCTCCGGTCACCGTTTCGTCCGGCGTGTGGGCGAGCAGAGGATCGCCGGGCCCGAAGTTGGCGGCCGGGAGGCCGATGGCCGCCAGCGTGGCGACGTCGGTCCACCCGACCTTGGCCCGCGGCGGTGCGCCCGACGACCGCACCAGGGCCTGGAGAACGGGGTGGTCGAGGCCGGGCGGGGCACCGGGAGCGGCGTCCACCACCTCCAGGTGGTCGCCGTCCTCGGCGCGCATGGCACCGGCGAACATTTCGCGCAGCTCTTGTTCGGCTTCCTCAACGCTTCGGTCGGGGGCGAACCGGAAGTTCACGGTGAGCTCGGCCCCGTCCGGCACGACGTTTCCAGCGACGCCGCCGCGCACCCCCACAGCTTGGAGTTGCTCTGCATACACACAGCCGTCCATCACCACCTGGCGAGGGCGGTAGCCGCTCAAGATCTCGAGCGCCGGGACCAAGCGGTGCACAGCGTTCACCCCCTGCCAAGGTCGCGCCGTGTGGGCGCGCCTGCCGGTCAGGTGGACCACGGCACGCAGCGTCCCCTGGCACCCGGCCTCGACCACCCCGGCCGTGGGCTCACCCAGCACGGCAGCGTCGGCGGCCAGCACTTCGGGGCGAGCGCGCGCCAGGGCGGCGAGGGCATCGGCGTCCCGCTCGATCTCCTCACACGAGTAGAAGACGAAGGTCACGTCCACCGCCGCCTGCTCGACGGCGGGCACGAGCGAGAGCAACACGGCCAGGCCGCCCTTCATGTCGACGGCCCCCAGTCCGAAGAGGGCGTCGCCCTCGAGGCGCGCACCTGTTGCAGAGAAGGGCGGGACGGTGTCGAGGTGGCCGGCCAACAGCACCCGCCGGGCCCGCCCGAAGCTGGTGCGGGCCACCACCGAGTCGCCGGTGCGCTCGACGTTCAGGAAGGGCCCGGCCCGAAGCTCACGCTCGACGCGGTCGCAGATGGCCCCCTCTTGTCGGCTCACCGAAGGGATGTCCACCAGCTCGGCGGCGAGCTCCAAGAGCTCGGACACGACGCCCGTCCGTACCGGGTCGTCAGCCGGCGGCGCCGTGCTCGCGCAGCACCGCTTCGAGCACGGCTTTGTCGTGGCGCTGTCCCGGTTCGAGCCGCCTGATCACGAGCACGCACGGCAGGAAGAACTCCCCGCCCGGGAACTCCCGCCGCCGCGACGCGCTCACCGCCACGCACCACGGAGGCACGACGCCCCTCCCCAGTTCTTGACCGCTGTCCGCGTCGATCACCGGGATCGACGGGTTGAGGATGGTGCCCGACCCGAGCACGACCCCGTCGCCGAGGCGCGCCCCTTCGGTCACCATGCAACGGCTGCCGACGAAGGCGTCGTCACCGATCACGACCGGCACGGCGTTGGGCGGCTCCAGCACGCCGCCGATGCCGACTCCGCCGGACAGATGTACGCGAGCACCCACCTGCGCACACGACCCGACCGTCGCCCACGTGTCCACCATCGTCTCGGCACCGACGCGGGCCCCGATGTTCACGTAGCTGGGCATGAGGACTACACCCCGGTCCAGGAACGAGCCCCACCGGGCCGAGGCGCCGGGGAGCACACGCACCCCCGCCGCAGAAAAGCCCCGTTTCAGCGGAAGTTTGTCGTGGTACTCGAAGGGGCCGAGCTCCTGGGTCTCCATGGCCCGCAACCGGAATAACAACAAGATGGCGTACTTGAGCCACTGATGCACCACGACCCGGTCGGTTGCCGGGTCGACCTCGGCCACCCGCACCTCGCCGCTGTCGAGCAGTCCCACCACCTCGGTGACAACAGCCAGCGCGTCGGCGTCGCCGGCACGGAGCTCACCGGCGCGCTCCCACAGCTCCTCGATGCGAGCCTGCAGATCGGCCATCAGCCGAGGCTAGCGGGCGGGTTCGCGGCTGCCCGGTACCGCCCCGGCCAGCCCGTCCCCCGCCTTCACGAGGCGCTCGAGCGCCGGGTCGAGACGCTCGTCGGGCACCACCACCGCCACTCGGACGAAGCCGGCACCGGTCGGGCCGTAGAACTCGCCTGGGCTCACGAGGATGCCGGCGCACCGGGCCAGCGCTTCGGCCAGTACCCAGGCACCGTCGCGACCCTCGCCACGACTCTGCTCCTCAGCCCAACCCGGCACCGGCACCCACAGGTAGAAGCCCCCGTGGGGAACGGTGGCATCGAGCCCCACCGCCTGAAAGGCGGCCGCCGTGTGCTCGAGGCGGCCGAGATAGCGGCGGCGCTGCAATTCGACGTGCGCGTCGTCGGCCAGGGCGACCGCGGCGGCGCTCTGCACAGGGCCCGGCACCATGAGCCCGGCGTGGGTGCGCACCGAGGCCAGGTAGGCGGTCAACTCCGCGTCGCCGGCGTAAAAGCCCGCTCGCAGCCCGGCCAGGTTGGATCGCTTGGACAGTGAGTGGAGGGCGAGCACGCCCTCGACACCGTGCTGCAACACCGACGCCGGCGTACCCCGCCAGGTGAACTCGGCGTAACACTCGTCGGAACAGACCGGCACGTCGTGGCTGCGCCCCCAGGCGGCCAGCGGCCCCAGGTCGAAGACGGCGCCGCTCGGGTTCGCCGGACTGTTCGCCCACACCACCACGGCGCGCCGGGCGTCGTCGTCGGCGACGACAGCGAGCTCGGGAGCGCCGCCGGGGCCGGCTGGGAGCCCGACATACCGGCACCCGGCCAGAGTGGCCCCCATGGCATACGTCGGGTAGGCCAGAGCCGGGCCCAACACGGTGTCGCGTTCGGGCCGCCGCAGACGCAAGTACCACGCCGTCGACGCCACCAGCTCCTTGGTGCCCACACAGGCCGCCACGTGTTCGGGCTCGAGGTGCACACCGAAGCGACGGCCCAGGTAGTCGGCCGCCGCTCGGCGGTACGCGGGTGCGCCCACCGACGACGGATAGCCGCGCTCGGCGCCAGAGCGCGACAGCGCCTCGATCACCTCGGGCGGGGGTGGGTCGCCGGGCGTGCCCACCGACAGGTCGACCAGGCCACCCGGCGACGTCGCCGCCACGTCGGCCAGCGATCGCAGTCGCTCGTAGGGGTACGGGGGCGGGGTGAAGCCTCCGGAGGCGGTCACGACGCCACGAACTCCGAGAAGCGCGCCCGCCCGGCGGCGTCGAGGACGACCGCCACCACGGTGGCACCTTCACCGTGCGTCTCCTCCACCACCTCGCCTTCTCGGTGCAGGGCGGCCAGCACGTCGCCGCGGTCGAAGGGGACCCGCAGCCTCACCACCCGATCGGCGCTGCGGAGCCGGGCCGCCATGGACAGAAGCATTTCGTCGATCCCTTCGCCGGTGCGTGCCGAGATCATGACGGCACCGTCCGTGCGTTGCGCCAGTCGGCTCGCCGCCACCGGGGCCTCGTCGGCCTTGTTCACTACGACCAATTCGGGGACGTCGGCGGCGTCGATCTCAGCCAGCACGGTGCGGACGGCGTCGATCTGCGCCTCGGGGTCGAGCGCAGAGCCGTCCACCACGTGCAGCAGGAGATCGGCTTCCCGTACCACCTCGAGGGTGGAGCGGAACGCCTCGACGAGTTGGTGTGGGAGCTTGCGGACGAAGCCGACCGTGTCGGAGAGGAACACGACCTCACCCCCGGGGAGCGCCAACCGACGGGTCCGTGGATCGAGGGTGGAGAAGAGCCGGTCCTCCACGACGACACCGGCGTCGGTCAACCGGTTGAGCAGGGTGGACTTGCCGGCGTTGGTGTATCCCACCAGCGACACGGCCCGCTGGCGGGAGCGCTGGCGGGCGCGGCGCTGGGTGTGGCGCGTCTCGGACAGCTGCCTCAGGTCGGCCTCGAGGCGTGCCGCCCGCCGCAACAGCCGGCGGCGATCGACTTCGAGCTGCGTCTCACCCGGGCCGCGGGTCCCGATGCCTCCGGCCTGCTGGGACAAGCTGAGACCCCGTCCCCGCAAGCGGGGCAGCCGGTAGCGCAGGAGGGCCAGCTCCACCTGGGCCTTGCCCTCCTGACTGCGGGCGTTCTGGGCGAAGATGTCGAGGATCACCGCCGTGCGGTCGATGGCGGTGCGTCCGAGGATCTTCTCCAGGTTGCGCTGTTGCGCCGGCGTGAGCTCGTCGTCGAACACCACGGTGTCGGCATCGACCGACTCCGACAGGCGGTGAAGCTCCTCGGCCTTGCCGCTACCCACGAAGGTGGCCGGGTCGGGACGATCCCGACGCTGGACGACCCGGGCGGCGACGTCGGCGCCCGCGGTGTCGACGAGCTCGGCGAGCTCGTCGAGGTCCGACTCCACGCGGTCGAGTGATGTCCACGGGAACGCCACACCCACGAGCACGATGCGCTCGCGGAACCTGCGCTCGATGAGGGTCACCGGGTCGCCGTCACCTCGCTCCCGGCGACGTCGGCCACCAAGCCAGCCAGCACGTCCTCGGCGACCTCGAGGCGCGCCACCGATACCGTGGGACCGCCCAGCGTCGCACCGCCGTCGGGGCGCAGCTCCACCTCGAGGGTCCCGCCGGGATTGCGCACCGAGACGCTGGGTCCAGCGATCCCCCACGCCCGGGCAGCGGCGGCGGCGGCGCACGTGCCGGTCCCGCAGGCGAGCGTCTGCCCCACGCCGCGCTCGAACACCCGCATGGCGAGCACACCGGGCTCGGCGGTGCGCCACACGAACTCCACATTGGCTTCACCCGGTACCGAACCCGACAGCCGCGCTCCCGTGCCCTCGACCACGTCGTCGCTCGGGGGCCTGTCGAGGAGCAGCACGAGATGCGGGTTGCCGATGTCCACGGCTCGTGCCGCCTCGAGCCCCGTCGGTTCGTCGAGGACGAGGTCGGCGCCGAGCATGACCGCCCCCATGTCGACTCGGGCGTACCCCTCCCCCGCCCCTGGCCCCGCCTCGTAGTCCACCCGTCGCCGTCCCGCTGCCGTGTCGACCTCGACGGTTCCCGGGGACGCCCACCCGGCGTCCACGGCGGCCTGGACGAGACAGCGGACGCCGTTGCCGCTCATCTCGGCGCTCGAGCCGTCGGCATTGTGCAGCTCCATGGTGAGGATCCGTTTCGAGCGGGTGGCGCGAAGCAGGCCGTCGGCGCCGACCCCGCGGTGGCGGTCGCACAGAGCCGTGACTTCGAGGGCCGAGAAGGCGCGCTCGCCCGAGGCGTCGAGGTGCACCAGGAAGTCGTTGCCGGCTCCGTGGTGCTTGGTGAGGACCAGCCGTGGCGAGCCACCCATCAACCCAAGTCTCCCACCGCAGCCGCCTGGGCCCTCCCCTCGTCGGCGGCCTCCTCCCAGTGCTCGAGGAGCTGAGGGAGCAGGTCGCGACTGGGGTCCATCCAGTGAATCCGGGGGTCGCGCCGGAACCACGACCACTGCCGTCGGGCGAATCCCCTGGTGCGCCGAATCGCTTCGTCCACGGCGCTCTCGAAGGCCATGCCCTCCTCCACATGGGCGAGCAGTTCCCGGTAGCCGAGGGCCTGGCGGGCGGTGCGTGACAGGCCGGCGGGCCGAGCCGCCAGACGCCGGACCTCGTCCAGCAGGCCGGCGTCGAGCAGGTCCCGGAAGCGCGCTTCGATGGCGCGGTCGGTGGCCTGCGGGTCGAAGGGAATGCCGACCAGGCGCACGGGCGACGGCTGGTGCACGTCCAGCCCAGCACCGAACGAGGAGAAGGGCCGGCCCGAACCCAAGGTGACCTCGAGGGCACGCACGACCCGGCGACGGTTGGACGCCGTCATCCGGGAGGCCGCGGCCGGATCGAGGGCGGCCAGTCGCGCGTGCAGCGCCGGCACACCGCCGGGGCCGTCGGCCTCACGCTCCAGCTGGTCGGCGAGCTCCGGCCAGCGGCCGGGCAGCTCGAGGTCGTCCACGACGGCGCGCAGGTAGAGGGCGGTGCCGCCCACGAGCAGCGCCCGGTGCCGCCTGGCTTCGATCCCCGCCAGCGCCTCTTTGGCCGACGCCTGGAACTGCCGAAGGGTGAACTCGGCGTCCGGTTCGACGAGATCGATCAGGTGGTAGCGGAGGACGGAGCGCTCCTGGGGCGGCGGCTTGGCCGTGCCGATGTCCATGCCTCGGTACACGGCCATGGAGTCGACCGACACCAGTTCGGCATCGGGCCGGGCCCGCCCCAGCTGGGCGGCGAGACGCGACTTGCCCGAGGCGGTGACCCCGACGAGGGCAACGTGGCCGGCTGACACCGACCCGGGAATCTCAGGCGTGGCCCACCGCTACCCGCAGACGCTCCGTCACCAGCTCACCGGTCAGGTGGTGCGGCGCCGCACCGGTGACGACGACCTTCACGTAGGCGCCCACGGGCGGTCCGCCATCGGTATCGGGCACGAAGTGCACGAGCTTGTTCTGCCTGGTGCGGCCGGTGCGCACCGCGGGGTCGCGCTTGCTCGGGCCCTCCACGAGCACCTCCTCCACCCGGCCCACCCGGGCGCGATGTCGAGCCAGAGCGGAGCGTTCCACCACCACCCGCAAGCGTTCGAATCGCTCGGCGATCACGTCCGGATCCACGAAGCGGTCGGTCATCTCGGCCGCCCGGGTGCCCGGACGCGGCGAGAAGATGAAGGTGTACGCGCTGTCATAGGCGGCTTCCGCCGTGACCGACAACGTGTCGGCGAAGTCGTCCTCGGTCTCGCCCGGGAATCCGACGATGATGTCGGTGGTCACGGCCAGGTCGGGTATCAAGGCACGGGCAGCGGCGAGACGGGCCAGGTATCGCTCGGCCGTGTAGCCGCGACGCATGGCGACGAGCACGCGGTTGCTGCCCGACTGGAGGGGCAGGTGCAGGTGCTCGCACACCGCCGGCGTCTCGGCCATGGCCGCCATCGTCTCCGGGCGAAGGTCTTTGGGGTGCGGGCTCGTGTAGCGGACGCGGCGAATGCCGTCGACGGAACCCACCGCCCGCAGCAGCTCGGCGAAGAGGGGACGCCGATGGGTCAGGTCGCGTCCGTAGGAATTCACGTTCTGGCCGAGAAGCGTGACCTCGCTCACGCCCGTCTGTGCGAGCGCCGTCACCTCCGCCACCAACCGGTCGAAGGGCCGGCTCACCTCCTTGCCGCGCACACTCGGCACGATGCAGAAGGCACAAGAGTTGTCGCAGCCTACCTGGACGGTCACCCAGGCCGAGTGAGGCGCGGACCGCTGCGACTGCGCTGCGGCGGCCGGCGCCCCTGGCGTTTCGGGAGGGCCGTCAGTGCGTGGTTGCGCCGGCACGTCCAGGATCTCGACCACCGGGCCGCTTCGCTCGGCGACACGGAGCAGCGCCGGTGCCCGCTCCAGGTTGTGGGTCCCGAACACCACGTCCACATGGGGTGCTCTTTGCCTTATCAGCTCGCGATCCTTCTGAGCCAGGCAGCCGGCGACCGCCACCGTGGTGCCCGGACGGCTCTCGAGGTGGGACTTCAACCGGCCGAGCTCGCCGTAGAGCTTGTTGTCGGCATTCTCCCGGATGCAGCAAGTGTTGAACACGATCACGTCCGCACTCTCGGCGCTGGCGGCGGGCTCGAGGCCGTCCGCCACCAGGAGCCCGGCGATGCGTTCGGAGTCGTGTTCGTTCATCTGGCACCCGAAGGTGCGGATGTGGAACGTGCGCGACATGCGGTGCGAGTCTACGGCCGGTCGACGACCAGCCCTTCGAGGTCGGGGTGCAGGACGCGGACCTGGGCAGTGATGCCGAGCTCCTCCACCACGTGCTGCATGCCGACGGACACCTTGCTCGTGTCCGCACCGTCGCACAGGCCGAGGAGGGTAGGCCCTGCTCCCGACCAGCACGACGCCAACGCGCCTGCCGCCACGAACCGCCCCAAGAGCTGTGGGGCCTCGGGGAACAGCGGGATGCGGTAATCCTGGTGCAGCCGGTCTTCGGTGGCTTCCTTGACCAACAGCGCCCGGTCGGCGAGCCCGGCCAAAAGAAGCGCCATCCGGCCCAAATTGAACGTGGCATCGGCGCGGCTCAGCCGTTGCGGCAGGACCTGCCGGGCCCTCGCCGTGGCGAGGGGACGCTCGGGCACGACCGCCACGAGCCCCAGCCCTGCGTCGAAGGGCAGGCGTACGGCACGCACGGCGCCTCTCACCGTCGTGGCGGCCAGCAGTCCCCCGACCACCGAGGCGGCCGCGTTCTCCGGGTGGCCCTCCACCCGGGCGGCCACCCCCAGGGGGTCTTTGGACCCGGCGGCGGCGGCAGCGGCCACCGCCAGGGCGGCCGACGAGCCGAGGCCCCGGGCGACGGGGATCTCGGACCGCACCGTGATGGCCAGCCGGTCATGGCCGGCCACGTCGATCGCCACGCGTGCGGCCAGATGGGTGGCGTCGGCAGCCAGGTCCGACCCCTCCCCCTCGGCCCGCACGACGAGACGGGTGGCCGGCTCCACCTCGACCTCCACGTAGAGGTCGACGGCGAGGGCGAGCACGTCGAACCCGGGCCCGAGATTCGCCGCCGAAGCCGGTGCCCGTGCCCGCATCGGCGGTCAGGGTAGTGCGGGGAACCTCCAAGCGCCGGGCTGGACGGCGCGCAGCTTGTCGGGATTGCTCACGACGCGTACTCCCACGATCCGCCCCTGGCTCACGTCGAGCACGACGGCAGCGGTGGCGCCTGCATCGTCGCTGATGACCACGCCGGGCTGGCGGTTGAGCATTCGCAGCTCGACGACGGTCTCCGGCGACAGCGATTTGGCGATGCCCACCAGAAAACGGGCC